>Ga0316189_10000137_pt1 | contig 67074 bp, 56 predicted proteins | sample LowCovwburrow_MG_FD_204930 | JGI IMG/M metagenome (GOLD analysis project Ga0316189, IMG submission 204930) | Coastal sediment microbial communities from Maine, United States - Lowes Cove worm burrow | ecosystem: Environmental > Aquatic > Marine > Coastal > Sediment | place: USA: Maine...
TCATACAGCCCACCAACTGCAACATTCTGCAAGCCGCTTTCAAGCATCGCAGAAATTACGGCTGTGCAATCACTATATGCCCCAGATCCAGGGTTGTCAGAGTAATCGGCAACGATAACTGGCTTGTCAGTAGTGGTACGGTTTTTCAGGTCTGACATACATGCATTAAGCGACACAGGCAGTTCATAATTGTCCCGCCAATCCCATATTTCTTCGCAAATATTACCGGCAATTGCATCGGCATCTTCTGGATCAGTTTTTGCAGCGTCATAAGTGACCTGAACACTTGGCCCGGCGGCATAAATATCTGCTTCGGTAAAACCTGCATTGATCGCAACGTTTAAAATGCCCGGTGCAATCATCTCCCGTGCAGCACTTTCCAGAAGGCGGCACATCGGGCCGTCATTTGTTGTACGACCATCATCACAGCCGACCAACATCGGTGGCCGCGCAATCGCAACCTTAGGATTGATCACACCCTTCATCGCCTGATCCAGTAATTTGCAAGCCTCAACACCGCATTCTTTCATATCAATATGCGGATAGGTTCTGTAGCTGACAACAATATTCACCTGATCTACCATTTCATCAAAAATATTGGCGTGCAGGTCAAGCGTGACTGCAATCGGTATGTCTGACCCCACCACTTCGCGCACCGCGCACAAAAACTGGGTTTCGCCATCTTGAGATGTCTCAGTGACCATGGCCCCGTGAAGGGCAATAAAAATACCGTCAAAAGGTGCAAAATCTTTAAGCTGGTTTATAATCTTATCGGTAATTTCCAGCCGGGCCATTTCGGTGACAGGCCCACCTGGGCCAGCCGATGCGACCAGTGAATAAAGCGGTTCCCAGCCCAATTCATCAGCCACAGCAATAAAACCACCTATTTCGGTTCCAGTTCCAGTAAGGTTTATGGGGATATCGTCACCAACAAAAAAGCACCGTGACTGAAATCCGTCCAATCCGGTTTTCATTGTCGCGAAAGTGTTACTTTCGTGCATAAATGAAATTGCAACGACGCGTTTGTTCATGTTGTAGCCTTTTTACGTTCTTGTTTGGCATGGGCGCTCAGAAATTCAAGTATAAACAAAGCCCACGACCAAAATATAAATGCAATCGAGGACTAAGAGTAATAATAAAATGAACGTAATAAACCTACGGTCGTATCCTGTTTTAAGGTTTGCGCTTGGGGAATATTTTAAAACCGCGTTCCCAAGCGTCCCATGCTTCAGGTGTATCCAGATCAAGCGAAACTGCGGCGTCCATCGGAATTTCATAAACCCATTCCGGAACATTTTTTACAATATCTTTGGCCCCTGCATCACCCTGTAAACTTGCCAAATTTTCTGAAAACTTTGCGTCAAATAAAACAGGATGACCCCGTTTTCCATTTGGATTTGTCGGGCAAATTATATAGCGGTTTTTATCTGGATTATGGGCTGCGATCACTTTGTTGAAATGATCAGATGTCAGATCCGGCATATCGGCCAAACCAATCAAAATAGCTTTGGGTGACGTTTTTAATGCTAAAATCCCTGCCCTTAAGGATGCTGACATCCCCAATCCCGCGTCATCCACCTCAACAATTTTAACGCGCAAACCTTGTAAGGCGGCCCGATGATCGTCAGCACCTTTTTTCAGCACCACAACGCAATGATCAATATCGGAACCCAGTGCCACTTCCACACAATGACGTAACAACGGCATCCCACCAACTTTGCACATCAGTTTATCCGTCCCGCGCATACGGCTTGAACTACCGGCTGCCAGCAGCACCGCTGTTACCCCGGACATGGCTTGATCTCGCTGCATACGTGGCAAAATTCTGTCAGGAATTTCTTTTAACAAACCACCAACGCCCATACGGATTATGTCTGTAGCCTCCATTGGCATATCTGCACATAACCGTTCCAACACCCAATCTGCACCATTCAGCGCAGGGCTACGCACACACCCCGGCAAACCGATAACTGCACGGCCATGATGCGATCCAAGTACCAGCAGATTACCCGGATCCACGGGCATACCAAATCGCTTGATTTGTCCCCCCGCCGCAATAATTCCAGCAGGCACAACATCACGCCTGTCTGAGGTGGCAGATGCACCCAAGATCAACACTATATCGGCTTTTGCAGCTTGAACTGCATCTGCCACTGCTTGTGTTGTATGGTCAACAGTACGGCAGCTTTTTATATCCAGCCCCAAAGGGGTAATGCGCGCCTGAAGTACCTTTTCAGCTTTAGCCAAAAGTGATGCCTTAAAATGCGCCGTGCGTGTCAAAATAATGTCGCAGGACTTGGCAGTAAACCCATGAAGCTGCAACGCATCTTGCCCTAAGCATTGCACCGCTTTATCAATTTGCACTTCGGCCACACTGTAGGGGATGATTTTCAACGTTGCAAGCAAACTGCCCTTTTTAACCCGTGCGAAATTTGGCAAGGTTGCAATTGTTATGGCTTCATCCACCGCGTTAAACGTCTCAATCATAGGGATGTTAAGGGATAAAATCCCGTCATAATTCGCAACCAGATTAACCCGCCCGGCAAAGGCCTGTGTGGCGTTCACCCCATCCGATATAAACGCGTTTGCAAGGGTTTGGGCCGCTGCATTCTCGGCAATATCATCCGCTTCCAACATCGCAACCGTGACATGGGTCTGCCCCGCCTGCATCAACTTTTCCAGATCATCCGTCTCAAGCGTGATACCTTTTTTCAATGTTCCGCGTTCCAGCGTAACCGAATGGGCCAAAATATGGCCCTTAGCTTGGCGTAGTTCCACGCTGGAAAACTTCATGGCTTACGTAACCGTTCGGTGACTTCGGCCATGATCGAAACGGCGATTTCTGCGGGTGTTTTTGCGCCTATATCTAAACCGATCGGCCCATGAATTCTTGCAATTTCCACATCGGTAAAGCCGAGAACCTGCAATTCCGCCACCCGTTTTGCATGGGTTTTCCGTGACCCCAATGCCCCGATATAAAATACATCAGATTGTAGTGCTGCGGCCAACGCAGGTGTATCTATTTTGGGATCATGGCTTAGCGTTATCACTGCCGTATGCCTGTCCAGACCTATCTGCGCCAATGCCTCATCCGGCCATGCGTCTATAAACGTATCATCGGGAAATCGCGTTTTTGTGGCAAAGCTGTCGCGCGGATCAACCAACAGAACATCGTAACCTGCCATGCGCGCCAAGGGTGCCAGTGTTTGTGTAACATGCACGGCACCCACAATAATCATGCGCAAACTCGGGTTGACGACGCGAATAAACAGATCTCCCTGTTTTCCCGAAACCAGCCCCGTTGGGTTTAGGCGTTCACGTGACCAGTCCGTTAGATTGACGCTATAAGCAAAAGCTTTGCGCGTTTTCACCGCCAGCGCCGCATCTTCTAACAACTGTTTATCTGGCCCGCCACCAACCCCAATAGGTTCAACCAAAATTTGGATATTCCCCCCACAAGCCAACCCGACAGCAAAGGCATCTTCATCTGCAACGCCGTATTCCAGCACCCGGCATTTCCCGTCCCTGATCGCGTCATGTGCAGCCAAAATGACAGCGCCTTCGACACAACCACCCGACACAGAGCCCTGAAATACACCATCATCAGCTATTGCAAGTTGTGCACCAACAGGCCGGGGGGCAGACCCCCAAGTGGAAATCACCGTGGCCAAAGCCACCCCCTTGCCTGCAGCAAGGTAATCCAGAGCTACGGCTGGTATATCATCGGAATTAAACGTCATATTGCAGCCAACATTTTTTGTTTCAGGTCGGCGCGGCCGGCGCTCGTCAGAACCTCGGACAATTCACGCAAAGATGCAAGGTTATGACAGGCAGCAAAGCTATCCACATAGGGCAACATGGTTCGGACACCATTGGCAAGAGGTGCAAAACCATCATAGCGCAACAGTGGATTCAACCAAATCAGATAGCGGCATGACAGACTTAAGCGGCGCATTTCAGCTTGCAATACCTGCGTATTATCACGTTCCAGCCCGTCGGTGATCAGCAACACCACGGCGTCCCCGCCTAAAACGCGCCGCGACCAATTATAGTTGAAATCTTTCAGGCTTTCACCGATTTGCGTACCACCATCCCAATCCTGTACCTGCGTACCGATGGCTTTTAAGGCCGTATCCGGATCTTTATGCTGAAGCAAACGCGTAATGTTTGAAAGCCGCATGCCAAAAGTAAAAGCATGAACCTGCGCCCAGTCCCGCCCACTAGACAGCGTCGTTGAATGAATGAAATGTAGTAACATACGGGAATATGTTGACATGGAGCCTGATATGTCCGTCAGCACCACTAGGTTCGGAACCTTTATGCGTGGAGCCATTTTAGGCAGTTGCAAAACCTCGCCACCGGTACGCCGTGCCGCACGATAAGCCGCGCGTGCATCAATTTTGCGTCCCCAAGGTGCCAACCTCATACGCCGTGATTTGAGTTTTGGGATAGGTAGACGCATCTTGGCAAGTACCGCATGCGCTTCACGTATTTCCGACGCGCTCATCTGTTCAAAATCCATGGTACCAAGTCGTTCAGCCTGCGAAACGGTGAACTGTGCGTCCAGTGTCAGCTCTTCTTCCACAGCCCGTACCTCCGGGGTGCGGGTTTCACCCATCATCGCTTCTGCCGCACGGGTTTCTGCGTCTTTCGGTTTCTTTGGTATTTTTTCTACCTGCATCATCGGCAGTATCATTTGCATCATATGTTCCAAGAACTCTGGGTCACGCCAAAACATATTGAATACTTGCATAAACACCTGCATATGTTCGACCCGTGTGATCAGACATGCTTGTAATGTAACAAAGAAATCAGCGCGTTTTGTGAAACCCACAGCCTGCACCGCGCGCACCGTATCCTTTACTTGTGCCGTGCCAACGGGCACACCCGCGCGGCGCAATGCGCGGCAAAAATAGATGATATTTTGCACAAGACGACCATCGTCCTGCAAAATGGCCGCGCTCATTGTGCTGCTCGAAGATCGCTTCGGGTGGCCTCCAGCAAACGATTGGCTTCAGAACCTTGAATTTTGCCGATATCATCTTGGTATTTCAGCACAGCCCCTATGGTGTCGGCGATAATCTCAGGCGACAATGAAACAACATCAAGAGCCACGAGACATTTCGCCCAATCCAGTGTTTCCGCCAACCCTGGTGCCTTGAACAGATCCTCTTGGCGCAGGCGTTGCACAAAGCCCACCACTTCACGGCTTAATGTTGCAGTAGCTTCAGGCACACGGGCATGTAGAATTTCCAACTCGCGTTCAAAGTTGGGGTAATCGACCCAGTGATAAAGGCATCTGCGTTTCAGCGCGTCATGCACTTCGCGGGTACGGTTCGACGTCAGGATCACAATAGGCGGTTCTGCGGCTTTAATGGTCCCGATCTCGGGCACGGTTACCTGATAATCCGACAGGGCTTCCAGTAAAAATGCCTCAAACGGTGCATCCGTGCGATCAATCTCGTCGATCAACAACACGGGTGGCCCACCCACATGGGGTTCCATCGCCTCCAGCAACGGCCGCTTGATTAAAAATTGGCCACTGTAAATATCCACATCATCCACGCCTTGGCGCATGGCCAGCATTTGGGCGGCAAAATTCCATTCATAAACCGCTGATGAAGCATCAAGCCCTTCATAACATTGCAGCCTTATCAGATCACGACCCAAGCCTGTGGCCAGAGTTTTTGCCAGTTCGGTTTTGCCCACACCTGCTTCACCTTCCAGAAAAATCGGACGGTTTAAAGTGAGGGACAGATAGGTCAAAGTCGCCAAAGCGCGGTCGCAAATATAATCATTCGCACGCAGCAGCGACAGGGTTTCATCAATAGATTTGGGCAGCGTTTTTGTCATGATAGCACTATAGTTGACCTAGCCCTAATAAACAGGGCCAGGTTCATTATGTTAAAGTTAACAGCCCGCGACAGCGCGACCTGCCATGACTTTCACCAGATTGGCACGATAAGTCGCATCGCCGTGCATATCTGATAGCATTCCCTCGGCACCGACTAAAACACCAGAAATCGCATCCGCGTTCCAGCTATTATCCAATGCGGCTTCCATATCCGTTTGGCGATAAACGCCATCATCGCCCGCACCGGTCACGGCAATCCGCGCACCTGCGGATGTAAGTGCTGCAAAAACACCCGCCAGCGCATAGCGTGATGCAGGGTTCGGAAATTTTGCGTAACAGGCTTTCGATGGGACTTCAAAACTGACGCTGACGATCACTTCGTCATCATCCAGTGCCGTTTCGAACAGGCCGACAAAGAAGTCATCGGCCGTTATTTCCCGCGTGTTGGTTTTGATCGTCGCACCTAGTGCCAACAAGGCCGCAGGGTAATCCGCCGCAGGATCATTATTGGCGATAGACCCGCCTATCGTGCCTAGATGGCGCACAGCAGGATCACCTATATTTGCAGCTAAATCAGCCACACCTGCGCACGCATCTTGCAAAGCGGCGTTACCAGCCACTTCGGCATGTGTTGTAGCAGCCCCAATCGTCACAGTGCCACCGCTGACGCTGACCCCATTCATTTCGGCAATGCCGCTAACATCCACCAAATCACTGGGGGCTGCCAAATGCGCTTTCATCGTTGGCAATAGGGTTTGCCCTCCGGATAGAAATTTGCCGTCGTCAGCTGCGCCCATCAGGGAAACCGCTTCTGAAACACTTGATGCTTTGTGATATTTTGTCTCGTACATCTTTTCTCTCCTATTCTGCTGCTTGTTTGGCGCCAGCCGTTTGAATGGCGGCCCAGACTTTTGCTGGCGTTGCAGGCATGGACAGATCGTTATTACCGATCGCATCCGTTATCGCATTGATCACCGCAGGGGGTGAGCCTATCGCCCCCGCTTCACCACAGCCTTTCATCCCCAATGGATTGCCCGGACATTCGGTTGACTGGTGGTGCACCGAATAGCTAGGCAAATCATCGGCGCGCGGCATGGTGTAATCCATGTAGGATGCAGACAGTAGCTGTCCGCTGTCATCGTAAACCACGCCTTCCAGCAAGGCTTGCCCGATACCTTGGGCGATACCACCATGAACCTGCCCTTCAACGATCATCGGGTTGATGATGGTGCCAAAATCATCTGACGCCACAAATTGCACGATCTCTGTCGTACCCGTTTCAGGATCGACTTCAACCTCGCAAATGTAACAGCCCGCAGGGAAGGTAAAGTTGCTGGGGTCATAAAAAGAGGTTTCTTTCAGACCCGGCTCCATACCTTCCGGGATGTTATGCGCTGTATAAGCGGCCAATCCGACCTCATGCCACAGCATTTGCTTGTCGGTGCCTTTGACCTTTACAGCGCCATCCTCGATGATGATGTCATCTTCGGATGCTTCCAAAACATGGGCACCGATCTTTTTGACCTTGGCTTCCACTTTGTCCATCGCTTTGACAATCGCGGACATGCCAACTGCACCAGAGCGCGAACCGTATGTGCCCATGCCGAACTGCACCTTATCAGTATCGCCATGTACAATCTGGATATTCTCCGTGGGTAAACCGAAACGTTCAGCCACGATTTGGGCAAACGTGGTTTCATGGCCCTGTCCATGACTGTGCGACCCTGTCAGCACTTCGATGGTGCCAACCGGATTTACCCGCACTTCGGCACTTTCCCACAGGCCAACACCTGCGCCCAAACTGCCAACAGCAGCAGAAGGCGCGATGCCGCAAGCCTCGATATAATTGGAAAAACCGATACCGCGCAATTTACCGCGACTTGCCGCTTCCGCACGGCGCGCTTCAAAGCCCGCATAATCCGCCGCTTTTATTGCCTGATCCTGATTGGCAGCAAAATCGCCGCTGTCATAGGCCATGATTACGGGCGTTTGGTGCGGGAATTCCTGTATAAAATTCTTGCGACGTAATTCAGCAGGGTTAACGCCCATTTCACGCGCTGCCGTTTCCATCATCCGTTCCATGACAAAACTGGCTTCAGGGCGACCTGCACCACGATATGCATCAACTGGTACCGTATTGGTATAGACCGCTTTCACGTTGCAATGAATGTTTGCAATGTTATACTGGCCCGACAGAAGCGTCGCATAGAGATATGTTGGTACCGCCGAACTGAACAAAGACATATAAGCCCCCAAGTTCGCTTTGGTGTCCACCTTCAAACCGACGATTTTATGGTTCTTATCAAAACCGATTTTAGCGTGTGTAATATGGTCACGACCATGCGCATCAGTCAAAAACGCTTCCGTACGATCAGATGTCCATTTCACCGAGCGATTGGTTTTCATCGAAGCCCAAAGACAAGCTATTTCTTCGGGATAGATATAGATCTTGGACCCGAACCCACCGCCCACATCTGGGGCAATAACCCGTAATTTATGTTCGGGTGCCACGTTATAAAACGCCGACAACACCAAACGCGCAACATGTGGATTTTGCGATGTTGTATAAAGCGTATAGTGATCGTCTGCCTCGTTAAATGTGGCTATTGCTGCACGCGGTTCCATCGCATTCGGCGACAGGCGGTTGTTAACAATGTCCATTTCCGTTGTATACGCGGCACTTGCAAGGGCTGCATCCGTTGCCGCCTCTTCACCGATTTCCCAATCGAATATCAGGTTGTTCGGAGCGTTTTCATGAATTTGTGGCGCGCCGTCTTCCAGTGCTGCCGTTGATTGCACAACAACAGGTAGCGTTTCATAATCCACCTCTACCGCTTCCGCAGCCAGTCGCGCTGTTGCAAGATCATCAGCTATAACAATCGCCACTGCATCGCCCACATAACGCACTTTATCTGTGGCCAGTGCCGACCACGCACCCATATTCATCGGGCTGCCATCTTTTGAATTTACCGCCCAGCCGCAAATGATATTGCCAATACCGTCACCCGTTAGCCCCGCACCGTTCAAAACGGCAACAACACCGTCCATCGCTTCTGCCGCGGATGCATCAATATTTTTTACTATGGCATGGGCGTGCGGAGACCGCACAAAAGCCGCATAAGCCTGATTTTGTTCTACAATATCGTCAGTATAGCGACCTTTTCCGATCAAAAACCGTTTGTCCTCTTTGCGCAGGACACGTGCGCCTATTCCTTCATTCATCTGATCATCCCCCTATGTATCGGCCATTTTGGACGCACCGTCCGCAATGGCTTTCACAATGTTATGGTATCCGGTGCAGCGGCAAATATTGCCTTCCAATTCTTCGCGAATGACCGCTTCAGTCAGTTCTTTACCGGTTGCGTCATATCGCGCCACCATATCGGTCGCGGTCATTATCATTCCCGGCGTACAGAACCCACATTGCAACCCATGGTTTTCCTTAAACGCTGTTTGCATCGGATGCATTTCACCGTTTGCCAAGCCCTCGATCGTGGTCACGTCAGCACCGCTTGCAGCAACTGCCAGTGTGGCGCAAGATTTCACCGCTTTGCCGTTCATGTGTACCACGCAAGCACCGCATTGGCTGGTGTCACAACCCACGTGGGTGCCGGTTAACCGCAGATTTTCTCGGATAAACTCCACCAACAAAGTATTGTCGGGCACATCCGCCTTTACGGACTTCCCGTTCACTGTCATCGAAACTTCAGTCATTCGTATTCCTCCCTTATTATTGCATTATTACGCGATATATTCAGGCAGAGATTTCTTCTGGCGCCAACGTATCGCGAAAATTCTTGAAAAACTTATCGGCCAATTTGGCCGCCGTAGATTTGATCAACCGTGAACCAAGCTGTGCGATCTTACCGCCCACCTGCGCTTTCGCCTGATAGGTCAGCACAGTCTCATCGCCATCTTCCACAAGCTGAACATCAGCACCGCCTTTAGCAAATCCAGCGACACCACCCTGGCCCTCGCCAACAATAGAATAGCCATTGGGTGGGGTGACGTTTTCGAACGTAACAGCCCCGTTAAACCGCGCCTTCACAGGGCCGATCTTTAACGCGACTTTCGCGGTCATTTCCGTGTCAGAGGTCTGCTCTAACTCTTCACAACCCGGAATACAGATTTTCAGAACCTCAATATCATTCAACGCAGCCCAAACCTCGGCTATCGGTGCATCAATACGGTATTCACCAGACATTTCCATTCTATCGTAATCCTCCCAGCTGAAAATAGACCCGCTTGGGTGAAATGAGTCAAGTTTTTGCGACTTGAAAGGTGACAACCAGCTTATGGAACTGTCTCAAAAGTGAGACAGCAAACGCGAAACGCCAAGCTAAGTAGCTTGGCGTTGCCTGAATTCTATAGAGGATGTTAATTCTTATTCCGAACTCATATCCAGACCCAATGCTTTAGCAACCGTAAAAATATCTTTATCACCACGGCCACACATATTCATCACCAACAGATGATCTTTTGGCAAATCGGGTGCTATTTTCGTGACATGCGCCAAAGCGTGCGCCGGTTCCAACGCAGGAATAATACCTTCGGCACGGCAAGACAGCTGGAACGCTTCCAACGCCTCCACATCTGTCACAGATACGTATTGCGCCCGTCCAATATCATGCAGCCACGAATGTTCCGGCCCGATACCGGGGTAATCCAGTCCTGCCGAAATCGAATGGCCTTCCAGTATTTGGCCGTCATCATCTTGTAACAAATAAGTACGGTTTCCATGCAGAACACCTGGGCGACCACCGGTAAGCGATGCACAATGTTCCATTTTCTCGTTTACGCCCTTACCGCCCGCTTCAACGCCGATAATGCCGACATCCTTGTCATCCAGAAACGCATAAAACAACCCCAGCGCGTTTGAGCCACCACCGATACAGGCCACTAAACTGTCGGGCAAACGACCTTCTTGCTCCATGATTTGTTCTTTGGTTTCATTCCCGATAATTGCCTGAAAATCACGCACCATTGCGGGGTATGGATGTGGCCCTGCCACTGTACCAATACAATAAAATGTTTCATGCACATTGGTTACCCAGTCGCGCATTGCGTCATTCATCGCATCCTTCAATGTTCCCCGACCAGAGGTCACGGGTACAACTTTCGCACCCAGCAACTTCATCCGGAATACGTTCGGCGCTTGACGTTCAACATCGTGTGCCCCCATGAAAACAACGCATTCAAGGCCGAATTTTGCACAAACCGTGGCTGTGGCAACGCCGTGTTGGCCAGCCCCGGTTTCAGCAATAATCCGGGTTTTTCCCATGCGCCGCGCCAACAAGATCTGGCCCAGCACATTGTTAATTTTATGGGCCCCTGTGTGGTTCAATTCATCGCGTTTTAGGTAAATTTTAGCGCCACCAAAATGATCAGTCAGACGTTCGGCGAAATACAACGGACTTGGGCGACCCACATAATATTTCCACAGATAATCCATCTCTGCCCAAAACGTGGGATCGGTTTTGGCTTTCTCATATTCCGCTTCCAGGTCCAGGATCAAGGGCATCAGGGTTTCGGACACAAACCGCCCCCCGAAATCACCGAAACGCCCCCGTTCGTCCGGACCTGTCATATAAGAGTTTGGCATTTCTAGTGGCATCTTAATCTCCTAACGCAGCAGTAATAAACGCTGTGATTTTTTTCTTGTCTTTTATTCCGGGCGCACTTTCCACACCAGAAGATACATCCACTTGGGTGGCCCCAGTCAGTCGCACCGCTTCTGCCACGTTTTCAGCAGTAAGACCACCCGCTAACATCCATGGGACGGTCCAACGGCGGCCTGCGATCAAACGCCAATCAAAGCTAAGCCCATTGCCGCCCGGCAATTCTGCATCTTTGGATGGTTTTGCATCAACCAAAATCTGGTCACATACCCGTGCATAGACGTCTAATACGGCCAAATCACTTGCATCCGCCACTCCAATCGCCTTCATCACCGGCACACCGTAGCGTGCTTTAATCTCGACCACGCGTGCGGGTGTCTCATCTCCTTGTAGTTGCAGCATATCCACAGGAACCGATTGCATAATTGCATCCAGTTCAGCATTCGATGCATTCACCACCAATGCGACTTTGCGCACACCGGTAGGCACTAACAATGCCAGCTCGCGCGCCATATCAATATTTATATTTCGCGGTGATTTTTCAAAGAAAACAAACCCCACATAACGGGCCCCCGCATTTATGGCCGCGACCAAGCTTTCAGGTTCACTTAGTCCGCAAATTTTTACATTCATGGCATTCACTCCAACAAGGCCAATATCTCGTCCTTGCCCTCACCTGTTTTCTCGCGAAGTTTACCAACTTCACGCTCCAGATGCCTAACCTGTTTGCTGGTCTTCGACAGATTGTTGCGTATTTTAAATTCACGCAGATATTCCCAGATAAACCCAATCAGTAGACCTGCTAGAATGCCGCCAAAAATTACCAGAAACAGCGGCACTGTAATCTGGCCAGAAAAAGGTATAAAAGCGGCAAGATCTTTAGGTAACAATTGTAGTTCAACAAGTTGTCGGTTTGCCACCGCAACGACAATAAGCATTAGTGCTACCACACCAAGAAATAGATATTTGATAAATCGCATAGGCCATGCCTCACTTATTCAAGCGAGCATTAGCCTTGGTTTAGCCTATCCCGCAAAAGTTTGCCTGTCTTGAAAAACGGAACGTGCTTTTCTTCAACAGAAACAGAATCCCCCGTTCTGGGGTTACGCCCAACCCTAGCATCTCGTTTTTTGACAGAAAAGGCCCCAAAGCCCCTTAACTCTACCCGATTGCCATTTGCCATTGCCTCGATGATCTCGTTGAAAATTGTTGAAACAATGCGCTCAACGTCCCTATGATAAAGATGTGGATTGTCTTCAGCTATCTTTTCAACCAATTCAGAACGTATCATCGGCAGCTCTCCTCCCCAGAAGGTAAATTTCATTTTAAATCAAATGTAATACTTACAGAATTTAACCGCTCTGGGAATATAGATCGCACCGAAGTGGTTGATTTTTTTAACTTCTGCAGGTTTTTTTGTGTTTTTTTACCTAGCAATTACATCAAATATGTAAATTCAACCCAACCAAGGTTGGATTTCGAAAGTACTTCAATTTCATAATCTTAATGATTCGCATAAAAAAACGGCGCCCAAAAAGGCGCCGTTTAAGATAATTAAGCCAAGTTGACTTATTCGTTTTCTTGGCTTTTCAAAGCCGCGCCTAGAATATCGCCCAATGATGCGCCTGCATCAGTTGAACCATATTGCTCGACTGCTTCTTTTTCTTCAGCAATTTCACGGGCTTTGATCGACAGACCCAAACGGCGGGTTTTTGCGTCGATACTTGTCACACGTGCATCAACCTTGTCACCTACACTGAAACGTTCCGGGCGTTGTTCCGAACGGTCACGTGACAAATCTGAACGGCGGATAAACGCTTTCATACCGTCATAGGCCACTTCGATGCCACCATCTTCGATAGACGTCACTTCAACGGTTACAACCGCACCACGTTTTACACCGGCTGTTGCATCCGCAAACGGATCACCGTCAAGTGCTTTGATCGACAATGAAATACGTTCTTTGTCCGCATCAACATCCGTAACCATCGCTTGTACGATGTCACCTTTTTTGTAGTCTTGAATAGCTTCCTCACCAGAGCGGTTCCAGTCCAGATCAGACAAGTGAACCATACCGTCAATGTCGCCTTCAAGTCCAACGAACAGACCAAATTCAGTGATGTTCTTAACTTCACCTTCAACTTTGGTGTCGATCGGGAAGTTTTTAGCAAAGCCTTCCCATGGGTTGCCCTGGGTTTGTTTCAGGCCAAGGGAAACACGACGTTTCTCTTGGTCGATTTCCAGAACCATAACTTCAACTTCCTGAGACGTGGAAACGATTTTACCCGGATGGATATTTTTCTTGGTCCATGACATTTCAGACACGTGAACCAGACCTTCAACGCCGGACTCCAGTTCAACAAACGCACCGTAATCGGTGATGTTCGTTACGCGACCCGTATGTACTGATTCCAATGGGAAACGTGCGGCTACATCTGACCATGGGTCTTCTTGCAACTGTTTCATACCCAGTGAAATACGGTGGGTTTCTTTGTTGATCTTGATCACCTGAACTTTGATGGTTTCACCAATCGTCAGGATTTCAGATGGATGGTTCACACGGCGCCATGCCATGTCTGTGACGTGCAACAAGCCGTCAACCCCGCCCAAATCAACAAATGCACCGTATTCAGTGATGTTTTTCACAACACCGTCAACCGCATCACCTTCGGCCAGATTGCCAACAATCTCTGCACGTTGTTCAGCACGGCTCTCTTCCAAGATAGCACGACGTGATACAACGATGTTGCCACGGCGACGATCCATTTTCAAAACGATGAATGGTTGTGCCATACCCATCAATGGGCCAGCGTCACGTACTGGACGTACATCCACTTGCGAGCCGGGCAAGAACGCCACAGCACCGCCCAGATCAACCGTAAAGCCGCCTTTGACACGACCAAAGATAGCACCTTCAACGCGCTCTTCTTTTTCGTAAGCTTGCTCAAGACGATCCCAAGCTTCTTCACGACGCGCTTTTTCGCGTGAAACAACAGCTTCGCCGTTGGCATTTTCAACGCGCTCAAGGAAAACCTCTACGCTGTCACCCACTTCAATTTCAGGGGTCTGACCGGGATTTGCGAATTCTTTAATGTCAACGCGGCCTTCCATTTTATAGCCTACGTCGATAATGGCTTGGCCCGCTTCGATTGCGATGACTTTGCCTTTGACAACACTACCCTCATCGGGTGTGTCAACGTCGAAGCTTTCTTCTAAGAGGGCTTCGAATTCCTCCATTGTCGCTTTAGCGCACATATATATCGTTCCTTCGTTACATTTTATCGGGCCTAACGGTTGGTTCCGCCGGTCTTTTGGGTTTCGTTCAAATCGCACAAACAAATAGTAAAGCAACAAACACACAAGGGCCGAGATAACCCGACCCTGCTCTACATCTCAGCGTTATAACCGCCACTGCCTTTACGACTGTCGCGCATATAGATCAGTTTCATCCTATACGCAAGGGCAACCGATACCTGTGTATGCTCTTGCCACAAACCGCCCAATCCACCAAAATCAACGAAAAGACCACACGTATATCATGACCATACTCATCGCCACCAGCAGCTTAGGTGTAGGCCCGACCGTGGTTGCCGTCCCATAGCAAATGTTGCGCGAACACGGCTATGAAGTTTGCTTTGCCACCGAGACGGGGCAAGCGGCCATTGCCGATCCTATTATGTTGTCAGGTGCGGGGCTTGGTCATTTGAAATCATTCTTAATCGCCCAAAACCAGCACAAGCAACTTACCAAACCCTGCTACAGGACAAAACCTTTCAAAGCCCGATACATTATGACGATATCCACGTTGAAGATTTTGAAGCCATCCTTTTGCCGGGTTCTTTACCGCCAATAAACCCGTCGCTGCCATCTGCCACGGTGTTGTCGCAGTCTGCCATACAATCAACCCAGAATCGGGAAAATCCGTTTTGTGGAGCCGCAAAACCACCGCCCTGTTACGCCGTCAGGAATGACTTGCCTATCACATCACCAAACGCAAAAACGGCGACTATTATCTAACCTACCCCACCACAGTTCAAGACGAGGTTACGGCTGCACTTAAATCCCCCAATGACTTCATCGAAGGCCCCTTACCGATCCTACGAGACAACATGAAATACCTATCACGCGGTTTGACCCTGTGTGATGTCACTTACCTTTCCTCGCGCCGATCAGGTGATGTATATGGTTTTGCAATGGAATTTATAGAAATGCTATGAATGACAATACAGATTTTTTTTCGAAGATAACAGTGAAGAGGTTTCACCAAAATAAATTTGCCCGTTAGCGCGTTATCTGATCGTATGAAACAGGATGATCCTGATTCTGGGATCGATTAATAAGGCGTATAATTGGATATATACAATAAAATAAACATAAAAGGGGTTCAGTTGATAAAAGACCTTATCAACGGGCAAGTAAACTGGAACCTGAACAAAATCAACAAGGAGAGAAAAATGAAGAATATAAAAACCTATTTGTCCACAGTGGCCATCGCAGCGACATTGGCCCTGCCGTCCGCTGCTGAAACATTCAAGTTTGCCTATCAGGGTGATGCACAGGGGCTTGACCCGCACAGTTTGAATGAGACATTTACATTGGGGTTATTGGGCAGTGTTTACGAAGGCCTGACTAAATATAACTCTAACCTAGAATTACAGCCGGCATTGGCAACTTCTTGGGAAACAACCAGCCCGACAACGTGGAAAATATCCCTGCGTGAAGGTGTGAAATTTCATAATGGCAATGATTTCAATGCAGACGATGTGATCTTTTCATGGCAGCGCACATTGACGGAAGGTTCCGACCAAAAGGTTCGCGGTGGTATGATTACCGGCATTGAAAAAGTCGACGACCACAATATTATCATTTCGACCAGCGGCCCACTGCCCGTGATCATGCAGGAAATGACATTCCTATATATCATGGACAAAGAGTGGTCTGAAGTAAACGGTGCCGCAGAATCCGGCAATGTCAAAAACGCAAACGACCCGGGTTATGCAACAAGCCATGCTAATGGCACAGGACCATTTTCAATTGTCGAGCGTCAACCCGGTGTGCGCACAATTATGGAACGGTTCGATGGTTATTGGGATAAAGATGTCTCAACAAACGTAACACGTGTTGAATTTACCCCTGTGAAAGAGGCGGCGACACGGGTTGCCGCATTGATCTCTGGGCAATTGGATTTGGTTTACCCCGTTCCTGTACAAGACTGGTCGCGTCTTGAAGATGCCGCAGGTGTTCGCCCGCTTGCAGGGCCCGAAGCACGTACTATTTTCCTTGGCATGGATCAGGGGCGTGACGAATTATTGCATTCATCTGTGAAGGGTAAAAACCCATTCAAAGACATCCGTGTCCGCCAAGCCTTTGCACATGCAATTAACCTAGATGTGATTGACGAAAAAATTATGCGTGGTGCTTCAACCCCGACAGGTTTGATGGTGGCCCCACAAATCAATGGTTTCTCAAGCGCTATGAACACACCCTATGCTTATGATCCTGTAAAATCGAAAGCATTACTGGCCGAAGCGGGTTATGGTGATGGCTTTACCATCACGATGGATTGCCCGAACAATCGCTATGTAAACGACGAAAAAATCTGTCAGGCGGTCACAAGTCTACTGGCTAAAGTCGGGATTACGGTGGATCTGCTCGCGCAACCGAAAGCAAAATATTTTGGTAAGGTACTGGAACAGGGTGGATATGATACAAGTTTTTATCTGCTTGGCTGGACTCCCGGTTCCATCGACGCTCATAACGTTTACCAGAATCTATTGTCATGTCAGAACCACGACGAAAAGCTGGGCGCATTCAACTTGGGCAATTATTGTAATGAACGTGTCACTGAAATCACCAAGCTTATAGGTTCCGAAACGGATCAGGCAAAACGCCAAGCGTTAATCGAAGAAGGTTTCAAATTGGTTCAGGACGAAGTTGGTTATCTGCCATTGCACCAACAACCACTTTCTTGGGGTGCCAGCGACAAAGTCACAGTTTCGCAACGTGCCGACAACGTTCTTGATCTAAGATATGTTGTTATCGGTAAGTAATATTGCAATGAAATAAAGTATGGCGCAGGCGCATCAAAACGCCTGCGCCATAATATCAATAACATTAAACTAAGCTCTGGGGGCCCTTTTTATGCTGACTTTTATTGCCAGACGAATGATCCAAAGCGTTCTTGTTATGATCGCGGTAGGGCTAATTACCTTTGGTTTGCTGCGTTTCGTGGGCGACCCCATAAGCAACATGGTGGGGCAAGACACATCTATTTCTGAACGTGAAAAATTGAAAGAAGACCTTGGGTTGAATGATCCGTTTGTAATCCAGTTCGCAAATTTTGCAAAGAACGCGGTCAAAGGCGAATTTGGTCTAAGTTATACCTTACGCGTGCCCGTCAGTCAGTTACTATCTGAACGCCTGCCTGCAACGCTGGAACTGTCAATCATGTCGGCACTTCTGGCCTTGTTTGCCGGAATGCCAATGGGGATATATACCGCAATACACAAAGACAGTTGGCTGACAAAATTCTTTTTATCGTCGTCATTGGTCGGTGTATCATTACCAACCTTTCTGATCGGTATCCTTCTGATCCTAATGTTTGGCGTGGTGTTTCGCTGGTTACCAACATTTGGCCGCGGCGAAGTTGTTGATCTGGGCTGGTGGACAACAGGGTTGTTGACATGGTCGGGCATTAAATCCCTGATTTTGCCAACAATTACACTGGCAATCTTCCAACTGACATTGATCATGCGGCTGATACGGGCCGAAATGTTGGAAGTTTTGCGCACAGATTACATAAAATTTGGCCGCGCACGTGGTTTGGGGATGCACGCGCTGCACTACCGACATGCCCTGAAGAATACGCTGATCCCCGTGATTACCATTACAGGTCTGCAACTTGGTTCGATCATCGCGTTTTCATTGATAACGGAAAGTGTGTTTCAGTGGCCGGGCATGGGACTGTTGTTTATTCAGGCCATAGGTAATGCTGATGTTCCGATCATGGCAGCCTATCTGGTGTTGATCGCGTTCATATTCGTCGCCATCAATCTGATTGTAGATATATTGTATGTTGTCTTAGACCCCAGACTTAGAACCACGGTAGGTGATTGATGCACGAAGATAATATAAGCTGGGTTCAGGACATGCGCCGGCGCATTGCGGACAATGATATTTGGTATTCATTCACACACACCCCGATAGCGTATATATCCGCGATCATCGGTATAAGCCTTATTGCCCTCGCAATATTCGCACCTTTTATAGCACCACAAAACCCGTTTGATCTGGCGTCTTTGGATTTGTTCGATGCAAGCTTGCCACCGTCTTGGCTGGATCAAGGCGATGAACGGTTCCTTTTGGGAACTGACGATCAGGGGCGCGGCATTCTATCAACCATTTTTTTCGGTTTGCGCATTTCGCTTTTTGTTGGCTTTACATCCGTTTTCTTATCACTTCTTATCGGGGTAAGCCTTGGTCTGATCTCTGGTTATGTCGGTGGTCGCGTCGATGCAATCATTATGCGTATCGCCGATGTCCAACTATCATTCCCCGCCATTCTGATTGCCCTGCTTATCGACGGCGTTTTTAGGACTGTTGTCTCAAAGGATCTTCACGAAGACTTGGCACTTTACGTCGTTATATTCGCCATCGCCGTATCAGGCTGGGTGCAATACGCGCGCACCGTACGGTCCAGCGTAATGACAGAAAAGATCAAGGAATATGTGCAAGCGGGGCAAGTTATCGGCCTTGGGTCTGCACGCATCATGATCAAACATATCCTGCCTAATGTGTTGGGGCCTGTGTTTGTTATTGGAACCTTGCATCTGGCCCTTGCGATCATCATCGAAGCCACACTTAGCTTTCTAGGTGTAGGCCTGCCTCCCACAACCCCATCCCTTGGCACACTAATCCGTATTGGTAACGAATATCTATTTTCTGGCGAGTGGTGGATCACGATCTTTCCGGGGCTTACCCTGATTATCTTATCTTTATCCGTAAATCTTTTTGGCGATTGGCTGCGTGATGCACTTAATCCAAAGCTACAGTAAGGTCACTGGAATATGCCACTTCTCGAAGTTAAAAACCTGACTGTAAAGTTTCCATCCCGCAAAGGTGATTTTACTGCCGTAGACGATGTAAGTTTTAATGTAGAGCCCGGTGAAATCCTTGGTATTGTTGGTGAAAGTGGCGCGGGTAAATCTACCGTTGGCAACGCAATAATCTCGCTTCTGGAAGCCCCCGGATATTTGTCGGGCGGATCAATCTGGCTGAAAAACGAGCGCATTGACGATCTAGACGAGAACTTGAAATCGACGATACGGGGCCGCCGTATCGGAATGATTTTTCAGGACCCGTTAACATCGCTTAATCCACTTGAAACTGTTGGTGCACAACTAATTGAAACCATAATTCTGCACCTTGAACTAAACGAAAAAGCCGCGCGTAATCGTGCGATAGACCTGTTGAACCAGGTCGGTATCGAAAATGCGGAAGAGCGCGTTGATCAGTATCCGCACCAGTTTTCAGGGGGGATGCGCCAACGCGTGGTCATCGCCCTGGCGCTTTGTTCCGATCCTGAAGTTGTGATAGCAGATGAACCGACAACAGCACTTGATGTATCTATCCAAGCCCAAATCCTAAGCTTGCTGCGCAAACTTTGCGAAGATCGCAATGTGGGCATGATAATGGTGACCCATGATATGGGGGTAATCGCTGAGATCACCGACCGCGTTGCGGTTATGTATCGCGGAAAACTGGTTGAGATTGGTGAAACAGAAAAGGTTTTATATAAACCAACCCATGAATACACCAAAAGCCTGATCTCTGCCGTACCAAGACCAGATAAGAAAGCCCACAGATTTCCGCTTGTGACTTATATCGAAGACGTGGAAGTGCTTCCGGAGGATGTAAAACTATCTGACATGTGGCTGGGAAAAACCCGTGATTATGCCGATTTTGACGGGCCGATGTTAACCGTCGATAGGCTGAAACTGGATTTTATTACAAAACGTGCCATATTCAAACGCAATAACAAATACTTCAGCGCACTTAAAGGCGTATCATTTGATATTAAACAAGGCGAAGTTTTCGGGATTGTCGGAGAAAGTGGTTCGGGTAAATCAACCATAGCTCGATGTGTTACCGGTATCTACGAACCCTCAGACGGCACAATTCTAATATGTGGGGCCGATTTGAATAGGCTGGAAGATAAAAACAAACAGAATTTTTACCGCCGTCAAACCCAAATGGTGTTTCAAGACCCGTTTTCATCATTAAACGGTCGTATGCGGGTGGAAAATATTATCGCCGAACCGATCATATTTCACAAACAAGCCGCCAATAATACGGACGCTAAAAAAATCGTGCACGAATTGCTGGAGATTGTTGGGTTAGGCACCGGGGCTGCACGCAAATTCCCGCATGAGTTTTCAGGCGGGCAAAGACAACGTATCTCTATCGCACGCGCCCTTGCGACACGACCCAGATTTCTGATCTGTGACGAGCCGACATCCGCACTAGACGTATCAATTCAGGCTCAAATTCTAAACCTGCTGAAAGACTTGCAAGAAGAGCTTGGTCTAACCATGATGTTCATCAGTCACGACCTGCCCGTTATCCGTCAGATGTGCGACCGTGTTGCCGTGATGCAAAGTGGCGAAATTCTGGAAATTGCCGAAACGGAGGCATTATTCAACACACCGCAGCACAGTTACACCAAGAACCTACTAAAACTGATGCCTAAGTTTAGAACTTCCGCTTGATTGGGGACTGTCATGGCAAATATGAAACGCAAAAATATCATCGTTACGGGGGCAACTAGCGGCATTGGTCTAGCCTTAATACATCATTTACAGGATGCGGGATATTCCCCGATATTGACAGGCCGCAATCCAGAAAAGGTTGCTGACTTATCACATGAAATAGGTGTTCCAGGCTACCAACTGGATGTGTCGGACGAAGAGCAGCTCACAAAGACCGTAACACAGATCAAGGCCGATCACGGGCCGGTTTGGGGGCTTATCAACAACGCTGGTATTTGGTTGGAAGGTGACTTTACAACGCATTCGACCAAAGACATACGGGCCGTTATTGAAACCAATACTTTAGGCACAATGTTAATGACCCATGCGGTTCTGCCGGACATGGTTTCTATGGGCCGTGGGACGATATTTAATGTGGTGTCCACAGGGGCCTTATACACACGCAAACTAATCAGCGTTTATGCGGCCAGTAAATGGGCTATTCGCGGCTTTACCGGATGTTTAGAGATGGAGTATGCCCCCAAAGGCGTGCGCATTATGGGGTTTTACCCGGGTAAAGTGAACTCAAACATGTATGAAACGGCGGGCATAGACCGTAATCTGGATGTGGCAATGACCCCAGAACAAGCCGCCGAAATGATTATTGTCATGCTGAAAGATGAAAGCATGGTTTGGTCACATGTCAGTGGGCGTTCAATACAAGATTATGTGTAAAATTATGATCCGAAGGAAAGCGGTTTTATAACAGAACGATACCAGTCTACGATCTTTTTGCGCTCACCCTCTTCCATATAACTTACATTTGCAGGCGGCATAGCATGGGTGATGCCTGCTTGCAGGAAAATCTGTTTTGCATGTGCTGCAATCTGTGCTTCGTTTTCCAGAATAACACCTTTGGGTGCCCACAAAATACCGTCATAAAACGGCGCTTGCGCATGACACATGGAACAACGACCAAGGACAATATCATGCACATCCTGAAAACCAATGGCAGAGGCAAATTTTTGCTGAGCCGGGGTAAGGATAGTTGTATCCGTATCTGCCTGTTCTGCGGATTGAATGGATGATAACCACATCACCGTAATGAACAGGAATGTTGTTACCAACCACGTCCAATGCGGATTGCCCGAACGTGCATGAATACTGTTAAAATAATGCCGGATTGTTACCCCCATGAGAAACACAAGACTTGCGATGATCCAGTTGTATTGCGTGGCGAACGCCAATGGATAATGGGTTGATAGCATCAAGAAGATAACGGGTAGCGTCAGGTAATTATTATGGGTCGAGCGCTGTTTCGCAATCTTCCCATACTTCGGATCAGGTATGCGCCCAGCTTGCAAATCCGCCACAACAACACGTTGATTAGGCATGATAATAAAGAATACATTTCCTGACATCACGGTGGCCGTTATTGCACCCAAGTGCAGCATTGTTGCACGACCACTGAAAACTTGCGTGTAGCCGTAGGCCAATGCAACCAGCAGGATATAAAGCAGGATCATAAGGCGGGTATTGTCATCGCCGAACTTTGATTTGCAAATCTGGTCATAAATCACCCAAACCGCAACCAGTGATACAACTGAAATCAGAACCGCAACAGGGGCAGTCATATCAGCGACACTTGGGTCGATCAAATACAGATCAGCACCCAAGTAATAAACCATGAACATCATGCCAAAACCCGACAACCATGTGACATAGCTTTCCCATTTGAACCATGTCAGATGCTCAGGCAAGGTAGCGGGTGCCACCAGATATTTTTGAATGTGGTAAAATCCGCCCCCATGCACTTGCCATTCTTCACCATGTGCACCCTCGGGCAGGTCGGGCACTTGGCGCAAACCCAAATCCAGTGCGATAAAGTAGAAAGATGATCCAATCCATGCAATCGCCGTAATCACATGTAGCCAGCGTACAGCAAACTCAACCCATTCTGACATGATGACTAAGTCGTACATGAAACCCTCCCGTAAATTAAAGGATAATGCGGCAAATCGTTTAAATGGTAAATTTAAATAATTGCAGAACACTTTCAAAAATACTAAGACAATCGTCGGTAATAAGAAAAGATAACCGATATGTCTTACATCAAACAATTGAAAATTTTTGTTCGGGTTTACGAATTGGGCAATATGTCTGCAGCGGCACGTGATCAACGGGTGTCACCCGCTGTTGCTTCCAGCCGAATAGCAGAACTGGAAAACCACTTGGGTGTGCGTTTGTTCAACCGTACCACACGCAGTCTGCAAGCCACAGAACAGGGCCGATTGTTTTATGTTGGCGCCAACAGTGTTTTAAGCGCAATAGATGCAGCGGAAGCCACCGTTGCCGAACACACCCAAAGCCCGAAAGGATCGATTTTTGTCGGCGCACCTTTGGGCATTGGTCGCCAGTTCATCGCGCCTTTTGTACCCGACTTTAAAGCAAAGTATCCTGGAATAGATGTCCGCCTTCGCCTGTCAGACCGCAGTATTGACCTGACCGAAGAAGGTCTGGATATCACAGTTTTCTTAGGTGTGCCCGAAGATTCCAGCCACCGCATCCGATCAATTACAGAATGTGCGCGGATATTATGTGCGTCGCCCAAGTATTTAGAACGGAAAGGCATGCCAAAATCCGGTCATGATTTGGTAAACGACAAACATGATTGTCTAACGCTTCGTTTCCCGGGCAACCGTGAATTTCAGTGGTTGTTGAATACGGTCAATGGACCAAAAAGATTTGCAGTTTCTGGGCCGTACGAATCCGATGATGGCAGTATACTGACCGACTGGGCATTGAGCGGTCATGGCATTATCAATAAGCCGATATTTGAAGTCATCAAACATCTGAAATCCGGCGCTTTGGTTGCCGTTGCCGAAGAAACCCCACCCAGTTCAGTATTCCTTGGCTGTCTTTACCCCCATAAAAAACATCAAGATCCAAAGGTCAGATTATTCATCGATTACATGGTAAGCCGCTGTAAAGGGGAACTGGAAAAATTAACCTAACTGCCACGATACGTAGAATAGCCATAAGGTGACAGTAAAAGAGGCACATGATAGTGCGCACCCAAATCATTGATGCCAAATCGAATAGGAATATCCGCCAAAAAAAACGGTTCATTTTGCGCAGGTGCCGTACGTTTTAAATAATCCATAGTTTGAAAGACCAGCTCATAAACCCCAAGCTTGAATTCTGCGCTTGGCAGTATTGGGCTGTCAGTGCGGCCATCACTATTTGTTTGCGCTGAGCGGATATATCTGCGGGTTTCATCCTCAAGCGCATATAAATCAATTTGCAAACCTGCAGCGGGTAGGCCCAAACCCGTATCCAAAACATGGGTTGTTAAATACCCTTTTGCATCTGTCATTTCATTGCCCCTTTGCCCACTGTTTCGCGTAATAATAACAGCTTTGGAAACATAGAATACCTAAAAGACCTTCAAAAAAATAAATATAATGCACCTCACGCAATCTGATAACTATGTATACTGGAGCATAGGAGGCATCTTTGTTGTGAACCGTTACTCAAGGGATATGCACGGGACAGGCCAAACACCGCCAAATGTGCGTTGGCCGAATGGCGCTAAAATCGCTGTACAATTTGTGATCAACTACGAAGAAGGCGGTGAGAACTGTCTTTTGCATGGTGACACAGCTTCAGAGGCATTTTTGTCGGAAATCGTGGGTGCTGCCCAATGGCCTGATCAACGGCACTGGAATATGGAATCTATCTACGAATACGGTGCACGCGCGGGGTTTTGGCGGTTGCACCGCCTGTTCACCAAAATGGCAATTCCCGCTACGGTTTTTGGTGTTGCAACCGCATTGGAACGCTCACCTGCGCAAGTAGCGGCCATGCAAGATGCAGATTGGGAAATTGCCAGTCACGGGTTGAAATGGATTGAGTACAAGGACTTCAGCAAGGACGCTGAACGCCGTGATATGATGGATGCCATTCGTATTCATACCGAGGTTACAGGCACGCGCCCAACCGGTTGGTACACGGGTCGCTGTTCGGTCAACACCGTTGATCTGGTTTCTGAAGAAGGCGGGTTTGAGTATGTTTCGGATAGTTACGCTGACGATCTACCCTATTGGTATAACCATAAAGGCAAACAACAACTGGTCATTCCTTATACGTTGGACACAAACGATATGCGCTTTGCATCACCGCAAGGTTTCAATTCAGGCGATCAATTTTACACCTATCTGAAAGACAGCTTTGACACGCTTTACGAAGAAGGTCGTGATGGGGCTCCGAAAATGCTTTCCATCGGTCTGCATTGCCGGTTAATCGGGCGACCCGGGCGCATTCAATCGTTGAAACGCTTTATGGAATATGCCCAAAAACATGCTGATGTCTGGTTTGCGCGTCGTATAGAGATTGCCAAACATTGGCATGAGCATCACCCTGCCCCTGTTGATACCATTACGCCGTCTAAAATGACCAAACCAGACTTTGTACAATCATTCGGTAGTGTTTTTGAACATTCCACATGGGTAGCCGAAGGAGCATGGCATGGTGAGCTTGGTCCAGCACATGACACGGCCATTGGTCTGCATTCTGCCATGTGCCGTAGCTTTAGACGTGCAGACAGTACGCAACGTTTGGCCGTGTTAATGGCCCACCCTGATTTAGCGGGCAAACTGGCCGACGCCAAAAAACTGACCGAAGAGTCAACATCGGAACAAGCCGGTGCCGAACTTGATAGGCTTACGGATCAAGAGCGGGTAAAATTTCAAACCTTGAATTCAGACTACACCACAAAGTTTGGTTTTCCCTTCATTATAGCCGTCAAAGATCTGACCAAGGATCAAATCCTAAGGATATTTAAAACCCGAATTTCCAATACCCGAGACGTAGAATTTGACGCGGCCTGCAAACAGGTAGAACGTATAGCACTACTAAGATTGATGGAAATCTTGCCATGAAAGATGAGCCAATGAGTGACAATGCAAAAACACCCGCGCAGTATTATGTCCCAACAGGTGGCTTGCCTGCCCAAGACAAAATCATGACAAACCGCGCGGTTCTAAAAAATGCTTATGCAATTATTCCCAAAGGCGTAATGACCGATATTGTCACCAGTTATCTGCCCAACTGGAATGGCGCCCGGTTTTGGGTTATTGCGCGACCTTTAACCGGATTTGCCGAAACCTTTTCGCATTATATAGCTGAAGTCGCACCCAAAGGTGGCAGCACCGCCCCCGAGGCTGACCCAACCGCTGAAAGTGTTCTTTTTGTCGTCGGTGGCACATTGGAATTGACGATTGAAGGTAAGCCGCATGTTCTGAATAAAGGCGGATATGCTTTTCTACCGCCCCATTGCAATTGGACGCTGAAAAATACATCCGACAAAACCACCAGCTTTCACTGGATTAGAAAACGATATCATGCGGCGGACGGGGTGGACACACCTGTTGCCTTTGTCACCTCGGATCAGGAAATTCCCCCAACAGCCATGCCCGATACGAACGGTGCATGGGCTACCACACGGTTCGTAGACCCCGCCGATTTGCGCCACGATATGCATGTCACGATTGTTACGTTCCAGCCCGGTGGTTCTATTCCGTTTGCCGAAACCCATGTCATGGAACACGGGCTTTATGTTTTGCAGGGCAAAGCGGTTTACCACTTAAATCAGGACTGGGTCGAGGTTGAGGCAGGGGACTATATGTGGCTTCGCGCCTTTTGCCCGCAAGCTTGCGTGGCTGCAGGACCGGAACCGTTTCGCTATCTTTTATACAAAGATGTTAATCGCCATATGTCGCTCGATCTGGGCGGTGCAAAGTGAACAATACAATCAAAACACATCCCCTGACGGCAACAGAATTTGCCCCTTACGGTGATGTGTTAGAGATGTCCGGCAATCCAACCGTAACCATCAACCAAGGTATGTGTGACCGTTATAACGACCTTGCCAATGTGGATTTTGCGAATGGGCGGGCCGGCATCAGCATTTTCAAATCAAAAATACGCAATCTGCCCTATCAGTTGGATATGGTGGAACGTCACCCTTATGGCAGCCAGACTTTCATACCGATGAGCCAGCATCCCTTCATGGTTGTGGTCGCGGATGATCAAAACGGGACGCCGATCAATCCAAGGGCATTCATTGCAGCCATTGGTCAGGCGATCAACTTTCATCGCGGAACTTGGCATGGCGTACTAACACCGTTGCACGAGCCCGGCCTGTTTGCTGTTGTAGACAGGGTTGGTGCAGGAGCAAATTTGCAAGAGTACTACTTCAAATTGCCTTACCTGATTGAGGCAATTTAAATCAGTGCCTTTTGCGGCTCACCCGCCACATAGGTCTGCGCAATCGTGCGATCATCGCCCATGATTTGCATTAAAAACAACTCTTCCGCCAATGTTTCAATCCGCTCAGCACGCAATGCCATTGCAGGCGTTGCCGCACTGTTCAACACGACAATATCCGCTTCCGATCCCGCTTCAAGCGTTCCGATCTGATCTTGCAAACCAAGGGCTACCGCGTTTCCGCGTGTAATCCAGTAAAACGCCCGAAACGCGTGCATACGTTGCCTTTGAAGTTGTAGTATTTTGTAAGCTTCGCTCAAAGTTTGAAGCATGGAATAACTCGTGCCGCCACCAATATCGGTCGCGATAGCATTGACAATGCCCTTACTGCGCAATCCTGCATCATCGAACAAACCACTGCCCAAAAACAAATTGGATGTCGGGCAAAATACCGGATGAGAAGCCGTTTCGGCAATCACTTCAATTTCACGCTCTTTCAGATGAATACAATGACCCAGAAACATCTTTGGCCCCAACAGTCCGTAAGTTTCATAAACATCCAGATAGTCCCGCGCCTGCGGATAAAGTTCTGCCGTATAGGTGATTTCGTCATGGTTTTCAGACAAATGCGTTTGCACGAAACACGTAGGATATTCCTTTGCCAATACTCCTGCCATTTCCATTTGTTCCGGTGTTGACGTAATCGCGAAACGCGGTGTAATCGCATAAAGTGCGCGACCTGCCCCATGCCATTTATCAATCAGTGCTTTACTGTCATCATATCCCGAAAGTGGTGTATCAAGCAAACTGTCAGGGGCATTGCGATCCATCAGAACCTTACCGCCAATCATACGCATATTACGTTTTGCAGCCTCTTCGAAATACGCATCCACCGATTGCTTGTGAACTGAACAATAGGCCATCGCCGTGGTCGTGCCGTGATCGGCCAACTGGTCATAAAACCGCCCTGCCATCATTTTGGCATGGCTCGCATCACTAAAGCGTGTTTCTTCCGGGAATGTATAATCTTCAAGCCAATCCAGTAACTGCGCCGCCCAAGACGCCACCACCTGTACTTGCGGGAAATGGATATGCGTATCAATAAAACCCGGCATCATTAAATACGGGCGGTGGTCAATCACCTCTACCGCCTGCGTTTGCAAATCGGAATATGTCCCGGACGCTTCGATCAAACCATCCGACACAATCAGCGCACCATCTTCTATGTAATCGAAGGATTGTGTATCATCAGGAGTTTGGGGTTCAGCGCGAAAGCTCAACACTCGTCCGCGTAAAATTTTTCTGGGCATTTTGTAAAGTCCAACTTTGTAAGCAAGGATAAATATGCCATGCAACCGGCTGTAAGCCCAGACCCCTATTTCGCATATTTTTCTGAATAACTTGCTTTGGAAACTTAAAAATCAATCTCGATCGCAACTCCTTTTTTCAACCGCAAGATCGACAACAGCAGAGGTCACGGCCAAATCTTGCAAACCAACAACAGCATGAATATTATCGGTATACGCATCAAAAAATAAGATCGAAAATTGGTGGATTAGTCAGTTCCTTAAGCGATACGTTCAAACCGTCTGCCACAGTTATAGGTGCATGATAGATCCGGAAAAACTTCAGGAAGAAATAAAAAATCAGCGAACTGGGCTTTGCATTTGATGATGAAAAAAATCTCGGCATGCGCGGCATTGCAGCACCAATCCTGAATTTCTTTGGTGAAGCGGCTGCCGGAATTTCAGTGTCCGGCCCCACAAATAGAATAACCCAAGATCGCGTTAAAATCATAAGTAAAATTGTAAAGCAGTCCGCACCGACGTTATCGTATAATCAGGAGATATCACCTGACAGTGTGGCTACAATTTTATAATCATTTTGGAAAAATCCGTTCACGGATGCGTTATATATAATATTTTGAAAGTGTTTCAATACTATACGGTATTCTTAATATACCGATGCTCCGCCATTGTCACAAAACTATATAGCTTGCTTGAACAAAGTAGGTATTTTGAAAATTGGGGAGGAAACATGTCAATCAAGAAAATTAAAAAAAGCTTAGGCTTGGCGGCCTTGGCTTTAGGGTTAATGAGTGGTGGAACCGCACATGCCGGTTTCTCTACAACTGAGGTGCAGCTGCACTATGGTGGTGGCTACAGAATGGGCAGCAATGCCACCTTTCCAGGTTTCCCACAAGAAACCGATCGTGCGACAATAACGCTGGAACATTTCTCAACAAACGATATCGGCGATCTCTTCTTCTTCGTCGACTTTTTCGTTGATACAAATAACGCCCCTGCAGCCGGCAATTCAGAAAGCGATCAGTATGGCGAGGTCTATTACACCTTGCACGGCAAACAATTCGGCATAGATACAGGTAACGGATTTATCAGCGCACTCGACTGGCAATTTGGCCTTAACCAAGGCACAGATTTTTCGGTCGCTTTGGTAGGGCCTCGGGTCAGCTTTAACGTACCCGGCTTTCAAGTTCTGTCATTTGCGCTGACCACCTATACAAACTTCGTTGACCCTTTTGACCGCAACCTTGACTCCACTTACCAGGCGACTGTGGTATGGGATGCGCCATTTAACATCGGCAACCAGAAGTTCAAAACACAAGGTTTTGTTGACTTCATCGGAGATCAAAATGCTGGCGTTGACAGTCAAATCGTCTTCTCACCACAAATTAGATGGGACTTGGGCCATGCGATGGGGCGCAAGGCAGACAAAATACATCTTGGTGTTGAGTACACACACTTCAACAACAAGTTTGGTGTCACAGGTGTTGACGAAAACTCTGCGTCCATCTTCCTTGGATTTAGGTTCTAACCCATTGATCGCAAAAAGAAGCGAGGCGGCGATTCCTACGCCTCGCTTTTTATGCTAAATCTGCAATTATCTGATAGCAATTTCCGACAATCGCTACTCAAATTACACAAAGATCACCAGATTAATAAAAATGCCAACCATAGGCTGGTTAACTCAAACCAAATCGCGTGGTATTTTATCTTTATAATCGCGTTCAAAGATCAAGACCTCATTCTCATAGGCTTCAAGTCGCGCGGTTAGAAAGAAATCGGACTTATCCGAGCTCATTTCAGTTTGAATATAAGTACGCCACATCTGTCCTGTTCGCCCACCGACCTTTTCCCATTCGGAATGAACCTTGGCAGATGTTGGGTCATCGGGATGAATACTCCAGTTTTCTTTCATCCATCCGCCGGAAATCAGGCCGTGTTCCAAATCCTCTTCTTCACCATAATCACAAGATACCTTGGTGGTCACAATACCCGTTTCAGTATTTGTCGAGCAATCACGTGTATAAGATGCTGCACGAAGTTTTTTTGTACGCCATGCGGCTGCACCTTCAGGATGGTCAAAAGAAATCTCACTGCCTTTTGCCAAACGGCGTTCAGGTAGTTCAATATGACCCGCTTTAATCATAATAGTAGTGGTTTCGGGTGACGGCCAAAGCATCGGCCAGTAGTTTGTTGAAACCGCGACCCGCAAGCGGTGAGCTTGTGGAATACGGTATGCGATCTGGTCAAGATCGAACGTGACATTCATCATTTCGCCCACAGGCACTTCACTGGGATGTTCATGGCTGTCGCGATGTGTCAGGTTCAAATGCCCATAGGTAATCAGGGCCGAGGTCCCATCGGGGCGCAAATCACACAACCGAACGGTTATCTGCCCCAGCGGTTTATCACATGACAAACGCAAATGAATGATCGGTGCGCCAACTATATCGATGGGCGCACTCAGCTCTTCACTATCAAAACAAGCGGATCCCGCATCATCACGGCTTTGATTGTCCGGAAGTTCTGCGTCAAATGCAAAAGGGAAGTATTCCCCTGCCGCAGCCCCGCAATCATGCGGTGATGAAATCTGCACATGAAAATCGTTTTTATTTTCCGACAATGTAGCCCCTTGCGCTAAGTGCAGCGTCTTTTTCTTGATCGATTTTGCAGGCCAGTTTTGTTCCGCAATCCAACGGCCGGGGCGTTCATCAAACCACCTTTTGGGCGCAACACTATCCATCAGATAAGCGCGATAATCCGGGTCTTTATCAACGCCCGTGTCAATATCCTTCAACCAGTGATCCCACCAGCGTTTTGCCTCTTGTAAAAATCCAATGGCAGGTGCCGGGGCGGCAATGTGCGGATACTTGTGTATCCACGGGCCAACAATACCTTTAACGGGGGCTGACAGGTTTTCCACAAGGTGCGAAATTGTGTTGCGATAGCCATCATGCCAACCGCCAATTGATAATACCGCTGCCTTGATTGCCGTATAATCTTCACAAACCGAACCATGTTTCCAGTATTCATCACGATGTTGATGGCGTAACCATGTCGAAAGATCCAGCTTCTGGTTCTCAAGCCGGTGCATCCACATCTCATGCCAACGGTTGCCGACTATATCAATATCGGGTGGGCGCGAAGAATAGGCCAGCATATTGCTGCTCCATCCAAAATTTTCACCCAGCAAACACCCACCTTTATAATGAATATCATCTGCATAGCGATCAACAGTCGAACAAATCGTTATCACTGCCTTTAATGGTTCCGGCGCCAACGCTGCCACCTGCAGACCATTAAAACCACCCCAGGAAATTCCCATCATTCCAACATTACCGTTACACCACGGTTGGGCTGCCGCCCAAGTGATGACATCTACCGCGTCTTGTAATTCCTGTGCGGTATACTCATCCTCCATCAACCCGTCGCTGTCACCATTGCCACGCATATCGGTACGGATGCAGACATAACCATGCCCTGCAAACCAAGGGTGGGTCCGTTCATCACGTGCGATAGTTCCGTCACGTTTACGGTATGGCAGATGCTCCAAAATTACGGGTACAGGGCTTTCCTCTGCCCCTTCAGGCATCCAAACCCGTGCGGACAAGCGGCACCCATCAGACATGATAATCGGCATATCGGCATGTTCGACCACGCTGTGGGGAAATTCAGTAACTATTTTCATAGCACCACCCTTTTGCATCTACGCTTAAAAGTCGAGAACAAATGCGTCATCCGCAGGTCGCAAACCAACATGCGGCAAGATAGGTTTTCTGCGAACCACAAGGCATGAATACAAAAATATCATCCTTTGTTGGCCTAGGCATTTTATGCGCATTCGGTGCATCTATTGCCTTTTCGCTAAACGACGTCGGCATAAAATTTCTAAGCGGCGATTACCCATTGCATCAAGTCGTGTTAATCCGTGCCAGTGTTGGCATGTTCATCACGCTTGCCATTATGATGCCCCTTGAGGGCGGTTATAACTTACTGCGCACCAAGCACTTAGGCCTACATTTTATTCGCGGCAGCTTTGTCGTCGTGGCAAACCTGTTATTTTTCTTAGGTTTGGCAGAAATTCCTTTGTCTGAAGCAACCGCAATATTTTTTATCTCCCCTCTGATTATCACAATATTTTCAGTCATATTCCTATCTGAAAAAGTGGGAATTTGGCGATGGTTCGCAGTGGCAATGGGGCTGGTTGGCGCCATAATTGTATTACGCCCAACCCCCAGCAGTTTTCAAATGGCTTCACTTTTCCCTGTTGGGGCGGCTATATGCTATGCCAGCCTTCACACGCTCACACGTAAAATGGGGGGGACCGAGAAAGCTTCAACCATGTCATTTTACATTCAATTGACCTTTGTGATTAGTGCATCCCTCATGGGGTTGGCTTTTGGAGACGGACGATTTGCAACCCAAGATAGTGCCGCATTGGAATTCCTTTTGCGCCCGTGGGTATGGCCCAAAACATTTGATCTGGTCATCATGTCCGGCGTCGGCATTGCCAGCGGACTGGGTGGGTATTTCATCAGTCAGGCTTACCGCATTAGCGAAGCTGCCATCATCGCACCCATTGAATACACGGCTCTTATCTTATCTATCTTCTGGGGCATTACGATTTTCAATGAGTGGCCTGACAGTATTGCATGGGCAGGTATGGCATTGATTTTAGGCAGTGGATTATTGATGCTGTGGCGTGAAGCGACTTTAAAGAAAAAGATCGCTAATTCACGGGTAATGCCTAATCAGCGATAGGAATTATCGCTCTTTGAATTCCGGTTTCCGCTTTTCGATGAATGCACTCATACCTTCTTTTTGATCCTCGGTTGCAAACAAAGAATGGAAGACACGGCGTTCGAAAAGCAACCCTTCCGCTAGGCCGACCTCATCCGCGCGATTAACCGCATCACGAATATGTTTGGTCACGGGCTTTGAATAGCTCGTAATCGTTTTCGCCGCTTTCATCGCGGTTTCAACTACCAGGTCATCCGCTACAACACGCGCAACCAAACCACACGCCAGTGCTTCTGTCGCATCCATCATTCGCCCGGTCAGGTGCATATCCATTGACTTGGCACGGCCAACAAGCTTGGTCATGCGCTGCGAGCCACCCATGCCGGCCATAACACCAAGTTTAATTTCGGGTTGGCCGAATTTAGCACCTTCACCTGCAATGATGAAATCACACATCATCGCCAATTCACAACCGCCACCCAGCGCAAAACCGTTCACGGCAGCAATCTTGGGCGTGCGAAAAGCTGTAAAGATATCCCAGTCGGCAAAATAATCACTTGCAGCCATATCCGCATAGGATTTGCCCTGCATTTCCTTAATATCCGCCCCTGCGGCAAAGGCTTTTTCATTACCGGTCAGCACAAAGCAACCAACACTGGGGTCTTTGTCCAATGGGGTCAGTTCGGATATAATTTCTTCCAGTAGCTTTGCGTTTAGCGCATTCAGCTGTTTTGGGCGATTTATCTGCACCAGAACAACACCGTCTTCGCGGGTGATTTTCAGGGTTTCTAACATCGGTTTTCCATTCATTACTCTATAATAAAATCGCCATCTTTTGCGGGGCGATACAAACGTTCAATCATGTCTTGCGGCACACTTTCCAGCGTCGGATATTTCCACTTCGGTGATCTGTCTTTATCGATCACTGCTGCGCGAATACCTTCTACCAACTCGCCGTCTTGCAAAGCCGTACTGACAATGCGGTATTCATTGCGCAATGCACCTAGTAATGATCCATCATCACGCGCGGCACGAATGGCGGCGAGTGTAGTTTTTAATAATAACGGCGCACCGCGCGAAAGGCCTTTTAGGGCCGTTTTGGCGAAATCCGATGGATCATCCTGTACACTTTGTAAAATTTCACCAATCGTACCCAGCGCAAAAACCGCATCAATCGACGCGCGATTTTCTTCAAGGGCTGAACCGTCTGGTGCTATTGCAAATTCCTGTAGAACAGCGACATCGCCCGTGTCCAGCAATGCAGTTTTCAGATCACCTAGCTTTTCGGACGGTACAAAATAATCGGCAAGGCCTGCGTAGATACAATCCGCACCCGTCAGTCGTGCACCTGTCAGCCCCGCATATTCGCCGCAAGCCCCCGGCATTTTGCCCAACAGATAAGTGCCACCCACATCCGGGATCAAACCAATGGCACATTCAGGCATCGCAAACATCGTGCGCTCAGTCACAACACGGTGCGAACCATGTGCAGAGACACCAACACCACCGCCCATCACAATCCCGTCCATGATCGCAACATAGGGCTTTGCGTAAGTAGAGATCGCGTAATTCAACCGATACTCATCGCGCCAGAATTTCAACGCATTTTCAATCTGCCCCTTTTTGCCCGCATTATAAATACCGACAATATCACCGCCCGCACAAAATGCTTTCTCACCCATCGCATCAATCAACAATAACCCGACTGTGTCATCTGCGGCCCAGTCGATCATCGCAACTTCAAGATCAAGGCACATCTGATGGGTCAGTGCATTCAATGCTTTTGGGCGGTTCAAGGTCACATGCCCCGCCTTGCCCACTTTACGTACGATCAGATCGTTCATGACAGGCCCCGTTCATTTAAAACACTGCGTGCAATAATCATCCGCATAATCTCGTTGGTACCTTCAAGAATTTGATGCACACGTATGTCACGCACGATTTTCTCAATGCCGTAATCCTGTAAATATCCATAACCGCCCAACAGTTGCAACGCATCATTGGCCACTTCAAAACAGTTGTCGGTGACAAACAGTTTAGCCATCGCACAATGCTTGGTGGCATCAGGCGCACCTTGGTCCAGTTTCCACGCTGCTTGGCGCAGGAATATCCGTGCCGCTTCCAGTTTGGTTTCCATTTCCGCCAGCTTGAATTGCAACGCCTGAAACTGATCTATGGTTTTACCAAAAGCTTTGCGTTCACCCATATAATTCGCTGCAATCTTGGCCGCTTGTGTGGCTGCACCCAAAGAACAAGCAGCAATGTTCAAACGCCCGCCGTCCAGACCTTCCATGGCATATTTGAAGCCAGAGCCATCTTCACCCAGCAGATGATCCGCAGGTACTTCGCAGGCATCCATTTGCACTTGCGCTGTCGGTTGTGACTTCCAACCCATCTTTTGTTCTTGCGCCCCATAAGACAGCCCGTCAGTGCCTTTCGGAATCAGCATCGTGGATATGCCCTTTGGCCCATCTTCGCCCGTGCGACACATAACCAGATAAAGGTCCGCAAAACCACCACCCGAAATAAACGCCTTGTTCCCACTCAATTTAAAACCAGTGTTGGTTCTTTCTGCCTTGGTGCGCAAAGCCGCAGCATCAGAGCCTGACCCCGGCTCCGTCAAACAATAAGCTGCATAAATCTCGAATCCGACTAGGCGATCCAGCCATTCGGCTTTAAAACTGTCCGTGGCATATTTAGCCACCATATTGGTGCACATATTGTGGATCGACATGAACGCCGACACCGATGGGCAAGCCATTGCCAAAGCTTCAAATATCAGCACTGCATCCAAACGGCTTAACCCTGTGCCACCCAATTCTTCGGGCACATAAATACCGCCAAAGCCCAAATCACCCGCCGCTTTTAAAACACTCTGTGGGATTGCCCCATCGCGTTCCCATTGTTGTGCATTTGGTGCAATAGCGTCCTGACCAAACGCGTAAGCGGTTTCATAGAATAGCTGTTGTTCTTCTGTAAGTTCGAATTGCATGGGGTATATCCTTATCTGGGTTGCATCCGTGTCGCCCCATCAAGGCGCACGGTTTCACCATTCAAAAAACTGTTCTCGATCATATGATAAACAAGGGCTGCAAATTCTTCCGGAGTCCCCAGTCGGGACGGGAACGGAATATTCGCCGCCAATGAATCCTGCACCTCTTGCGAAAATGCGGCCACCATCGGAGTTTTGAAAATACCGGGGGCCACAGACATAACCCGAATACCCGACTTCGCCAAATCGCGCGCCATAGGCAGGGTCATTGCAGCAACGCCACCTTTGGACGCGCCATAAGCCACCTGCCCGATCTGGCCCTCAAACGCAGCAACAGATGCCGTGTTGATAATCACACCGCGTTCACCATCTTCGTTCAGCGCATCTGCACCTGACATACCCAATGCCGATTGGCTGGACACATTGAAAGTACCCACAAGGTTCACATTGACTACCTTCTGGAACAACGCCAGATCATGTGCCGCCCCGCGTGACACGGTTTTTGCAGCAGGTGCAATGCCTGCGCAATTGACGCAAATACGTTCCTGACCGTTAGCAGCACGTGCCTTTTCCAAGGCAGCCGCAACACTGGCCTGATCACTGACATCAGTCTGGCAAAACACGCCACCCAATTCAGCAGCCTTTGCCTCACCTGCTGCCGCGTTCATATCCAACAGGGCAACTTTAACACCTTTTGACGCCAAAAGCGTTGCCACAGCAGCCCCTAAACCCGAAGCACCCCCCGTAACAACGGCAGCCATTTCATCAATGTTTTTCATGCCCTTAAACCCTTTCAATCGCAATGGCGGTACCTTCACCACCACCAATGCAGATTGCGGCAATACCGCGTTTCAATCCGCGTGTTTCCAACGCATTCAGCAGCGTCACGATAATCCGTGTCCCCGACACGCCAATCGGATGGCCCAATGCACATGCGCCGCCGTTTACATTCACAATATCGCGCGAAATTCCGATCTCTTTCATGAACGCCATTGGCACCACGGCAAAGGCTTCATTCACTTCCCACAAGTCCACATCGGATACGTCCCAACCAATATTGTCCAACAACTTCTTGGTTGCGCCAACTGGTGCTGTTGTGAACCAGCATGGCTCTTGGGCATGACTAGCATGACCGATAATACGGGCACGCGCAGTTAAGCCCTTTGCGGCTGCATTATCTTCACTGGTTAAAACCATAGCAGCGGCACCGTCAGAGATAGACGATGCATTCGCCGCTGTTACTGTGCCGTCTTTTTTAAATGCAGGCCGCAACGTTGGAATTTTTTCCGGTCGCGCTTTTGCAGGCTGTTCATCTTGTTTTACTTCAATATCGCCCTTGCGGTTTTTCACCGTGAAAGGCACGATTTCCGCATCAAATGCACCCGACTTTTGTGCCTCCAGCGCATTGGTCAAAGACTGCAGGGCATAAGCATCCTGATCCTCACGGGTAAACTGATATTTTTCGGCGCAAAGTTCGGCGAATTGGCCCATTAGTGTGCCTTTGTCATAAGCATCTTCCAACCCGTCCGTGAACATGTGGTCTTTCATTTCCACATGGCCCAAACGTGCACCACTGCGGGTTTTAACCGACAGGTACGGTGCCAAAGTCATGCTTTCCATGCCGCCTGCAACCATCAGATTTTGTGATCCTGCAACAATCTGATCATGCGCTATCATCACAGATTTCATACCTGACCCGCAAACCTTATTAACCGTTGTGGCAGGCACCGATTGCGGCAACCCTGCACCCAATGTTGCTTGTCTTGCTGGGGCTTGACCCAAACCTGCGGGCAACACGCAGCCCATCAAAACCTCATCCACATCGTTAACACCGACTTGTGCGTTTTTCAGTGCGCCCGCAATGGCCGCAGCCCCAAGTTCAGGTGATGGCGTTCCTGCGAAATCACCCTGAAATCCACCCATTGGCGTGCGGGCAGCACCCGCGATTACTACTGTTTTAGTCATGTCATATCCTTAAAAAATGCAGCAATTCTAAGCTGCGCTTCATTTGTTTCCCAACGGTCGGCCAAAGCATTGACCGTTAATTCAATTTCGCTATCCACATCACGCCCCTGCATTTTTTGCAATAGGGCCTTAGCCTCTGCCACAGCACCGGGTGCGGTTTGTAAAATCGGTTTTATTTCCGCTTCAATCGCGGCATCCATTTCATCGACTGCGCAAACCGAACTGACCAGCCCTGCGCGCAATGCCAGTTCCGTGCCAAACGGTTTTGCCGTAAAGAATACTTGGCGGGCATAGGTTTCCGACATGCGGCGCAATACAAACGGCCCAATGGTAGCCGGGATCAACCCCAGCTTGGTTTCGGTCAGTGCAAAGCGCAAACCTTCAGTGGCAATAACAATATCGCAAATCGCCATCATGCCGATACCGCCGCCATAAGCATTGCCTTCGATACGCCCGATAAGCGGTTTGGGCAGAGTATTAAGCGTGGCAAGCATATCGGCAAGCACACGGGCCTCGGCAATCTTGCCGGCGCGGTCCTGTTTCGCTTGCGCACGCATCCAATTCAAATCGGCCCCAGCACAGAAACTTTTCCCCAATGCCGCCAGGACCACCGCACGCACAGTCTCATCTGTCCCAAGGGATTTAGCGGCATGTGTGATCTCGGTCATCATTTCGCCGTTCATTGCGTTGTGCTTTTCAGGCCGTGCCAACGTCAAGGTGGCGATCCCGCGCGCGTCTATTGCAACCTTGATCGTGCTATAGGGCATTTGAAACTCCCGCTATGTTTTTTTGTAAATAGGCCTCTGCCGCATGTAATTTTGCCATATCCAACTCCGTCTTCCAACCAGAGTCATGCAACATTTCCACCAAAGAAATCGTTGATAAATTGCCCTTGGCACCCGGCGCGTATGGACACCCGCCAAGGCCGCCAATCGCACTGTCAAAGCAACGCAATCCATAATCCAATGCGGTTTTTACATTCGCCAATGCGTTTCCATCCGTGTCATGAAAATGGCCTGCCAACTGATCCACTTGGATTGTCTCGACAAGCCCATCCAACAAATGAGCCATACTTTCAGGTGTCCCTTTGCCGATTGTGTCGCCCAATGAAACCTGCCCGCAACCCAAGCCCAACAAGGCCTGTGTAATATTTGCAACCTGCGATGGGGCAACCCCACCTTCATAGGGACAAGCAATAACGCAGGACACATAACCACGCAGGGAAACACCCGCGCCAATAGCGGCTTTCGCGACAGGTGCAAACCGTTCCAAACTTTCGGAGATAGAGCAATTGATATTCTTTTGGCTGAAACTTTCAGAAGCCGAACCGAAAATCGCCACCTCATCCACACCCGCGGTTAGGGCTGCTTCCAAACCCTTCATATTCGGGGTCAAAGCAGCATATGTTACACCATGTTTACGGGTAATTCCCGCCATTACATCCGTTGCATCCGCCATTTGCGGCACCCATTTCGGTGACACAAAACTGGTGGCTTCAATGTAACGCAATCCGGTTTCGGACAGCAGATCAATCAGGGCAACCTTGTGCTTTGTCGGCACAATTCCCGCCTCATTCTGCAAACCGTCACGTGGGCCGACTTCATAGACAGTCACATGTTTATCGGTCATTCGGCCACCTCTTCCAGGACTACCAATTGGCTGCCTTCATCCACGGCACTTGATATAGCACAGAATACATCCGCAATTATTCCATCGCGGGGTGCGACCATGACATGTTCCATCTTCATCGCTTCCAACACCAACAGCGCATCACCCTTTTCAACGGCGTCCCCTGCGGACACATGAACGATAGTGACAATTCCCGTCATCGGGGCGAAAACGCAATCGGCATTATCACCCTCTGCATGGTTGACATCCAAGGGATCAACCGCTTCAAAGTCAAACTGCTCACCATCAATTTTCACTAAAATCGATCGCCCCTGTTGGGCAACCAATGCGGTCAAATTGTCTATACCGGCCCGCGCAGTTACTTGACCCTTGTTTTGCATCACACGTTCAAAAGCATGCCTGCCATCATCAAGTGTCAGGCTAAGACTGCCTTCCCCATCAAACTGAAAATGCCCCGAAATACCGTTTAAATGCACAGATTTCTGGGTTTCCCCCCACAATTGCCAACCAAGCCGTTCCTTTTGCAGATCAACACCGTTTGCCAGCAATGCGGCAACCATCACTGCAAAGGGCGATGGTACGGCCTGTTGCATAAGACTGTCACTCTTACGTCCGATCAACCCTGTATCCAACCGCCCTTGGGCAAAATCAACGTCGGCGCACAGACGCGAAAGAAACGTCAGATTGGTTTGTGTCCCTGCGCAAATTGTTCTGTTTAAACCCTGCTTCAAAGTGTTTAGAGCAGCCCCGCGCGAACCTTCGTGTGAGATCAGTTTCGCAATCATAGGGTCATAAAACGGGCTGACGTTATCACCGGTTTTCACGCCTGTATCCACACGGCAACCTTCGCCAAAGCGCACATAAGACAACGTTCCCGGCGCAGGCATAAAGTCGTTTTGCGGATCTTCCGCATAAATCCGCGCTTCAAAGGCATGACCGTTTACTGAAAGCTGCTCTTGGGGCAACGGCAAGGGTTCACCTGCGGCCACACGCAACTGCCATTCGACCAGATCCTGCCCCGTTATGGCTTCTGTCACAGGGTGTTCAACCTGTAACCGTGTATTCATTTCCATAAACCAGAACCCATCCGTGCGTAGCTGGCCGGAACCGTCCACGATAAACTCTATCGTACCTGCACCTTCATAAGAAATCAGCGCCGCTGCACGTGTCGCTGCGGTTGTCATCGCGGCACGTACCTCAATCGGCATGTCAGGTGCCGGGGCTTCTTCGATCACCTTTTGATGGCGGCGTTGCAATGAACAATCCCGCTCGAACAAATGTACGATATTGCCAAAGCTATCACCGAAAACCTGTACTTCAATGTGGCGCGGGGCTGTGATGTATTTTTCGATCAACACATGGGCATCGCCAAAACTGGCTTTGCCTTCTCGCTGCGCAGAGCCAAGAGCAGTAGCAAAATCATCTGCGTTCTCAACCAAACGCATGCCTTTACCGCCGCCGCCTGCGCGGGCTTTAATCAGTACAGGGTAACCGATTTTTGCAGCTTCATCTGCTAGAAAATTAGCATCTTGATTAGCCCCGTGATAACCGGGAACTACCGGCACACCTGCCTTTTCCATCAATTGCTTGGCCTGATCTTTCAGTCCCATTTTGCGGATAGCATTAGCCGATGGGCCGATGAAAACTAAATCCGATTTTGCCAGTTTTTCGGCAAATTCAGGATTTTCCGACAAAAAGCCATAACCCGGGTGCACAGCCTGCGCACCGGTTTGAAGGGCAGCTTCAATAACACGGTCACTTTGCAGATAACTGTCGGTTGCGGCCGGTCCACCAATATGCACCGCTTCATCCGCAAGGGCTACATGCATGGCATTGGCGTCAGCATCGGAATATACCGCAACGGTCGCAATGCCCATACGCTTGGCAGTGGCAATAATACGGCAGGCAATTTCGCCGCGATTAGCAATCAGTATTTTATCAAACATCTGCCCTACCCCTACATTCTAAAGACGCTGAAGCGCGTCTCTTCAATCGGCGCGTTCAGTGCCGCTCGCAGCGACAAAGCCACCACATCTCGGGTTTTTGCAGGATCGATGATCCCGTCATCCCAAAGTCTTGCCGAGGCGTATAACGGCTGTGATTGCTCTTCGAACTGATCCAGTATGGGTTGCTTCAATTTACGCGCGTCTTCATCGGAAAACGTGCCGCCCTTGGCCACTATCGCATCGCGTGTTACAGTTGCCATCACACCCGCAGCCTGTTCGCCGCCCATCACGGATATTTTCGCATTTGGCCACATCCACATAAAGCGAGGCCCGTAAGCCCGCCCGCACATGCCGTAATTCCCCGCACCATAAGAGCCACCAACCACCACGGTGATTTTGGGCACATCAGCACAAGATACCGCTGCAACCAGCTTGGCCCCGTCCTTGGCAATACCACCCGCTTCATATTTCGCACCCACCATAAAACCGGTGATATTTTGCAAGAACAACAGTGGAGTTTTACGTTTGCAACAAAGCTGGATGAAATGCGCGCCCTTCTGGCTGCTTTCGGAAAACAGCACGCCGTTGTTGGCCAAAATACCAACAGGCATTCCATCGATATGTGCAAAGCCGCAAACAAGGGTTGCACCAAACCGTTCTTTGAATTCTTCAAATTCAGATCCATCAACAATTCGCCCTATAATCTCGCGAATATCAAACGGTGTTTTGGCATCTTTCGGTACAACGCCCAGCATTTCAGAGCCATCCAGAACAGGTTGTTTTGGCGTGCGCCCGGCAATTGCGGGTAAGGGTATATCCCCTAAATTACGCACACATTGACGTGCAAGGGCCAGCGCATGCGCATCGTCATTTGCCAGATAATCAGCTACACCCGACAGGCGCGTATGTGTGTCACCGCCGCCCAAGGTTTCCGCATCCACAATCTCACCCGTAGCCTCTTTCAACAGGGGTGGCCCCGCCAAAAAGATCGTACCTTGTTCTTTGACGATAATGGTTTGATCAGACATCGCAGGCACATATGCCCCACCGGCCGTGCAAGACCCCAGAACAACGGCAATTTGCGTGATACCTTTGGCACTCATCCGTGCTTGATTATAAAAAATCCGCCCGAAATGCTCCTTATCTGCAAACACCTCATCCTGATTGGGCAGGTTGGCCCCGCCACTATCAACCAGATAAATGCATGTCAGATTATTCTCTTCGGCAATCTCTTGCGCCCGCAGATGTTTCTTCACGGTTAGCGGAAAATATGTACCGCCCTTAACCGTCGCATCATTGCACAATATCATGCAGTCGCGGCCTTCAACCGTGCCAATACCTGCGATCACACCAGCGGCAGGTAAATCGGTATTGTAGACATCATAAGCTGCAAATAGGCCAATTTCCAAAAACGGAGAACCCGCATCCAATAACCCTGCCACGCGATCACGCGATAGCATTTTACCACGTGCAAGATGCCGCGCACGTGATCGTTCATTGCCACCCTTAGATATTTCAGCGGCAAGTGTCGAAACCTTGTTCAGCAAAATCTGGTTTGCCTGCGTATTTGCAATGAAATCCGCGGATTGGACATTCAGTTTTGTTTTAATCACAGCCATTATGTATTCTCCACCTCTGCGCAGGCCCGCGCCTTTAGGTCTTTTCGAATGATTTTACCGGTTACTGTCATCGGAAGTTCATCAACAAATGCGACTTCACGCGGGTATTCATGTGCCGCCAGAACGTCCGCAACATGGGATTGCAACTTTGTGACAAGCGCGTCACTTGGTGTAAATCCATCGGATAGTTTTACATATGCCTTCACAATTTCGGTACGTTTTTTGTCGGGTTTGCCGACAACAGCAACCGCTGCCACGGCTTCATGCGCCAGCAAACAGTTTTCGATTGCACTGGGCCCGATACGATAACCTGCCGAGGTGATGACATCGTCTTCGCGTCCGACAAATTGAATAAATCCGTTTTCAAGGATGCCGCGATCCCCCATCACCAACCAATCACCGCGAAATTTTTCACAGGTGGCCGTCGGGTTTTTCCAATATTCCAACATCATCACCGGCGTTCCACGGCGAACGGCAATATCGCCCTCATGTTTGGTAGGCAGGCCGTTTTCATCAATCACAGCTACGTCGTGCCCGGTAACAATGCGCCCTGCACAACCGTCTTGGGATGCGAATAATACATTGCAGGACGACACGACCATGTTGCATTCTGTTTGGCCGTAAAACTCATTTATCATCAAACCAAGGGCCTCTTTGCCCCAGCTTAATAGCGCACCACCCAAGGGTTCACCACCGGACGCAACCGTGCGTAAACCGGTAATATGAACACCCTCTTCTTTCAGTATTTTCAAAGCCGTCGGCGGAAAAAATATATTACGAACGTCGCCATCTTCAATAATCTTTTGGCATCCTGCTGCATTGAACTTCTGCATCCGCGCCGCCACAACGGGAATGCCGTGATGCAAACCCGGCATCAACACATCCATCAAGCCACCGATCCATGCCCAATCCGCAGGCGTCCACAAACAATCACCCTGTTGCGGCAGAAAATCATGGCTCATCTCGACACCCGGCAAATGACCCAACAAAGTACGATGCGCCAGCAATGCACCTTTGGGTGCACCAGTCGTACCTGAAGTATAGATTAAGATAGCAGGATCGTCAGCAGATGTATCATGGGGATCAAGTGTAAATTCATCTTGATCGAATGCCGTGGTTTCAGGGCAGATCACATGTTGTATATCCGGCAACTGATCCAGCAATGGCGTTATAATCTGTAACGAATTTTCATCCACACAAACTGCTTTCGCCCCCGCATCGTTCAAACGCGATAGCAATGCTTCTGCCCGAAACAAAGTGAATAAAGGAACGGAAATAGCCCCCAGTTTCCAAATCGCAATATGGGCCACCGCTGTCCAAACCGATTGTGTGCGAAATACACCGACGCGGTCACCTGCGCCAATTCCATTCGCCTGCATGTGATATGCTAAATGATCTGACAAATACTTCAAAACGCCAAAGCTGACATCGGTGCGCGCACCTTCAGTCAGGTCAATAATCGCAGTGCGATCCGGCTCAATTGCAGCCCATTTATCGCACACATCCACGCCCATATTATACCGCTCGGGAATATCCCAAACGAAACTGTCATATAAAGCATCATAAGATGTGGCGGAGTTTAACATAGTACTTATCCAGCCGTTTCGTTAAACAGCTCGCGCCCTATCAACATGCGGCGTATTTCCGATGTGCCTGCACCGATCTCATATAGCTTGGCATCGCGCAACAAGCGCCCCGTTGGGTAGTCGTTGATATAGCCATTGCCACCCAAACATTGCAGTGCCTCAAGGGCCACTTGCGTGGCTTTTTCCGCCGCATAAAGGATACAACCTGCACTATCCTTGCGCGAGGTTTGACCACGGTCACAGCCCTGCGCCACTGCATAAACATAGGCACGACACGCATTCATCGTGGTGTACATATCGGCAATTTTACCCTGCATCAACTGGAACGTCCCGATAGGTTTTCCGAACTGTTCACGCTCATGTACATAAGGCACGACCACATCCATGGCAGCAGCCATAATTCCAATTGGACCGGCAGCTAAAGTCACGCGTTCATAATCCAATCCGGACATCAGAACGTTAACACCCTTGCCTTCTTCGGCCAGAATGTTTTCGAACGGCACAAGACAATCCTTGAACACCAATTCACATGTATTTGATCCGCGCATACCCAACTTATCCAGCTTTTGCGCAGTGGAAAATCCGTCCATACCCCGCTCAATCAAAAACGCCGTGATCCCCTTCGTCCCAGCTTCCGCATCAGATTTGGCATAGACAATCAGCGTGTTGGCGTCAGGCCCATTGGTGATCCACATTTTGTTGCCATTCAGCATAAACCCGTCGTTGCGTTTTTCCGCCCGTAACTTCATCGAGACAACATCCGATCCCGCCCCCGGTTCTGACATGGCAAGCGCGCCGACGTGTTCACCTGAAATTAGTTTAGGTAGATATTTTGCCTTTTGTTCCGGCGTACCCCAACGGTTAATCTGGTTCACACACAGGTTAGAATGCGCACCATATGACAAACCGACAGATGCAGATGCGCGGCTGATCTCTTCAATCGCGATACAATGCGCAAGATATCCCATTGCAACGCCACCATCCTCTTCCGGAACAGTAATGCCGTGCAATCCAAGCGCGCCCATCTTTTCCCATAGATCCATCGGAAATTCGTTGCTACGGTCAATTTCAGCTGCACGTGGTGCAATTTCGTCGGCCGCAAAACGGCGAACAGTTTCACGTAAAGCATCAATATCTTCACCTAGGTTAAAATTCATCGTTGCATCAAACATGCGCTTTCCCTTCTGCATTATACCCAACGCTGCGCAATGACATTGCAGCATAATAATCTTCAATTTTCGACTTAGACAAACGCCCCTTGGCGCGGTACCAGGTGTTCACCCCGATCAGCGACCCCAGCACGGACATCGCTGCAACATGGGCGTCTTCGACATTAAAATCACCACATTTTTGACCGTCCTGAATTATTTTTCGCACAACATCTTCATAAGCTTTCCGCTTTTTCTCAATCTGTTTGTGACCGTCGGGTTCCAATGAACGCAACTCCATGAACGATATAAAAACGTCATCCGCACGGGTGATATTGTAACCGATATGAAAGCGCACAAAGCTTTCTAGCGTTTGCGCAGGCGTCATACCTTTAATCTCAACTTCACCCCATGCGGCCAGTAATCCGTCCATGTGATCGGACATCAACAAAACCAATATATGTTGTTTGCTGGTGAAGTGATTATAGAGCGCACCCGCATTCACCCCAACTGCATCCGCGATCATACGCATGGAAACGGCGGCATAGCCGAACTGGGCGATCAGCGGCAAAGCCTTTTCCAAAATGGCGGCCTTGGTCTTTGACCCAACTGAACCTTTTATTCGCGCCATACGACTCTCAATTAAATGAACGTTCGTTCTTTTAACAACGTAAGTTGCCTATGTCAACACAATGCGGTTCGCTTTAGCAGTACCTTTTCAAAGCAATTTTGGCCTGTGTGTTCATTAGCTGAGTAATGTTCCTAGCAGGCTTAATGTCGTGGATTAGCCCTGTTGCCTCACCACCAAAAAAATTGTCGATAGCGGTGTTATCCACATCCAGTGCATCCTGCCAAGTTTGTTGGGCCACCTTATTTGCTTTGAGTTCCGTTTCACGCCTATGCTGGTCTGTGTCACCGTACCCGCCGGGCCAATGCACTACCGGATGCAAAAGCCATAGGCGCCGGTAAATATGGGACTTTCAATATCCGGTTTTTCTATCAGGCGTGTTTTCAACATTAGAAAATTTTAATTAGCAGCACGTCGATCCGCAATGACCAAGCCGTCCCGTGGCAAATCACCTTTGTGACACAGTTCAACTTCGGCACGTAGCTTCAGCAATTCACGGATAGAATTTTCATAGCCCGCATATTCCGTATTTTCAGTCTCAAGACGAACCAAAAGCGTATCGTTCTGACCGTCATGATCGACCTCGACACGGGCTTTATGCACCTCTGGATGACGATCCAGCAGTGCAGCTACCTGTTCTGGGCGCACAAACATGCCTTTAACCTTTGTTGCCTGATCCGCACGACCCTTCCAACCGGCAATGCGCATATTGGTGCGCCCACACGGGCTGACACCCGGTAGAACCGCTGACAGATCGCCAGTTGCAAAACGGATCAACGGATAGTCGGGGTTCAAACTGGTCACGACAACTTCACCGATTTCACCGGCAGCGACGGGCTTACCGGTCCCAGGGGTTACAATTTCAACGATAACACCCTCATCCACAATCAGCCCGTCCATTGCAGGCGTTTCATATGCGATGTGACCCAGATCAGCCGTGGCATAGCATTGTAAACACACGATACCGCGATCAATATAGGTTTGGCGAATTTGCGGGAACAATGGCCCGCCGCTTACGGCCGCCGCACGAATGCGGGACAAGTCCAGCCCCAGCGTATCACCTTTTTGCAATATGGTGTTCAGGTAATCAGGAGTACCTGCATAACACGTAACACCCAGATCGGCCGCGGCCCGCGCCTGCAATTCGGTTTGTCCGGGCCCTGCTGGAAACACCGTGGCACCAACCGCTTCAGCCGCATTTTCAAACATCATGCCTGCGGGTGTGAAGTGGTAGGAAAATGTATTTTGCACAATATCATCTGCACCCACACCCAAAGCGTGCAGGAAACGGCCAAACCGCCACCAGTCATGACCCTTTTGACCCATCTCGTAAATCGGGCCAGGGGATTGAAAAACATGCCGAATATCTTTGGGCGCAATTGCAGAATATCCCCCCAAAGGTGCGTTGGCCTTTTGCGCAGCACTTAAACTGGATTTGCGTAAAACAGGAAAAGCTTCCAGATCGGATATCCGCGTAATAACATTGGGATCAATATCCTTCAAAGTCTCGGAAAATCCCTGCGCATTGGCTTTGGCGTTGGCTATCTGCGCAGGTAAATCGCGCGCCAAATCATGGGCCCGTTCATCATTTGAACGGGTCTCTAAGCTGTCGTAAAATCCACCCATTAACTAAGCCATCTCTTACGGCGACGATAGGAACGCACTTCACGGAATGATTTGCGCCCTTCATCCGACATACCCAGATAAAACTCTTTCACATCAGGATTTTCGCGCAGTTCATCCGCCGGACCATCCATCACGACGCGACCGGATTCCAAGATATAACCATAATGCGCAAACCGCAGAGCAACATTGGTGTTTTGTTCTGCCAAGAGGAACGACACGCCTTCTTTTTCGTTTAAATCTTTCACGATGCCGAAAATTTCTTCCACCAGTTGCGGGGCTAACCCCATGCTGGGTTCATCCAGCAGCACCGTTTCGGGCTTACTCATCAATGCGCGACCTATGGCACACATTTGTTGTTCGCCGCCCGAAGTGTACCCTGCCTGGGATTTGCGGCGTTCTTTAAGGCGTGGGAAATATGTGTAAACCAAATCCAAAGCATCCGCCAATTCGGCGCGGCTATATTTGCGCGTATAGGCTCCGGTCAAAAGATTTTCCTCAATCGTAAGGTGCTCAAAACAATGACGACCTTCCATCACCTGAATGACACCGGATTTAACCAGGGCCGCGGGATTCAGATCGGCGATTGGGCTACCACGATAATGTATCGAACCTTTGGTCACTTCGCCACGCTCGGAATGCAACAAATTCGAAATCGCTTTCAAGGTTGTTGTTTTTCCGGCGCCATTGCCGCCAAGTAGGGCCGTAATGCCGCCTTTGGGAACAGACAAGCTGACACCCTTTAACACAAGGATCACATGATTGTAGATCACTTCAATGTTGTTCACTTCCAATAGATTTTCAGTTGTCGGTGTCGCGTCTAACATGGGTTTTTTCCAGCGGTTTAAAATTCGAAATAATCCCTCTGGCCCCAATAGGGCCAGAGGGTGCTTCTAGGCTTAGTTACAGCCTTCAGTAATGTTGTTTTCAGCAGCAAATGCAGCACTGTCTTCTGCAATCAATGCGCCGATTACGTCCATGTCAGACGGGCCAAACTCGGTGATCAAAGTCCACTTCTTCGCAGACGCATCCCACTGTTGAACAGCACCCAGACCCGGGCCGCCGTGGTTCTCACATGAAACGCTGAATGACGGGCCAAAGTTAGGCATGCCCAAGCCGGCCATTTTAGCTTCGTCGATTACCAGATTTTCCATGCCATCACGCATCATCGCAGGTGTGATGTCTTTGGTTCCGTGCATTTCTTGTGCGGTTTTCGCCGCTTCAACAGCCAACATCGCCGCATACATGCCACGGTTATAAAGCACTGTACCTGACTGATCGCCTGCACCGGCAGCTTTACCTGCGTCATAGACATATTTCTTCAGGTCAGCATAAAGCGGATAATCGGACCCAACATTATGCATGTTCAAAGCTTTGTAACCGTCTGCGCCATCACCTGCTGGAAGCGTGTCATTTTCAGACCCTGACCACCAGATGCCGATGAAGTGATCCATCGGGAAACGAATGTTTGCAGCCTCTTGAATGGCAACTTGGTTCATAACGCCCCAACCCCACATCAAAACATAGTCAGGTTTTTCGCGGCGAATTTGCAGCCATTGCGACTTTTGTTCCTGACCCGGGTGATCCACCGCCAGCAGGCTTAGTTTAAAACCGTGCTTTTTAGAAAGCTCTTCCAATGTGCGGATAGGTTCTTTGCCGTAAGCAGAGTTGTGATAGACAAGCGCAATTGTCTTACCTTTAACATCGCCACCTTCTTCTGCCAGAATATGGTTGACCGCGATGGATGCACCATTCCAGTAGTTTGCAGGGTAGTTAAAGATATTGCGGAACACTTTACCGTTAGCTGCAGACGTACGACCATAACCCATAGAGTGCACAGGAATGCCGTCAGCCGTAGCTTTCGGAATTAACTGGTATGTAATACCAGTAGAAAGCGGTTGATAGACAAGTGCGCCTTGACCTTTGGTACTTTCGTAGCATTCCACACCTTTTTCAGTGTTATAGCCGGTTTCGCAGGCAATAACCTTAGCCGGTACACCACCGATGCCGCCGTCGCGTGCATTCACAAGTGCAAAATAGTCTGCATAGCCATCCGCAAACGGAATGCCGTTCGCCGCATATGCTCCAGTTCGATAATCCAGTGATGGGAACACAAGGTCCGCCAAAACCGGGCCCGCTGCAATTGTCGCAGCGATGGCAGCTGCTGCCAGTTTGGTTAGTTTCATGTCAGGTTCCTCCCTTAGGTTGACATATATTGATGCGCCAAATGTGACGCGGAGTATTTGGCCCTAATGTGGGAAGGGCCATAATCTTAGTTTCTCTTTCGTCAGGCGCCACAGTTGCGCCAATCCGTGTGGTTCCACAATCAGGAATATTATGATCAGACCACCGACAATGACAAACTGAAAATGCGATGCCAGATCAGTAGGCCAATCCATTTGCCCAACCATGATATTTTTCAACAAAACTGGCATCAAAATCATAAAGGCAGCACCTGCAAACGATCCGAACATAGATCCAAGGCCGCCAATAATAACCATGAACAGGATCAGGAACGATTTTTCGATACCAAAAGCCTCACCCACTTCTGCGGCCCCCAGATAGACCGAAAATAACAAGGCACCCGAAATGCCGATGTAAAACGAGCTAACTCCGAATGCGGTCAATTTCGCCTTCAACGGGTCGACACCAATAATCTCGGCGGCAATGTCCATATCACGGATTGCCATCCATTTACGACCATTCGCGCCGCGTGTCATATTGCGCGCGGCCCATGCCATCACAAAGACAAAGCCAAGACAGAACAGGTAACTTGTCGCAGGATGCGCATTGGCACCCGTCACCGCAAAACCGAACAGACTGCGTTCGGGTGCGCTGATCTGGCCAGAGGCGGAATAGTTGTAAAACCACGGCACTTTATTGAACAACCACACCAAAAAGAACTGTGCGGCCAAGGTTGCCACCGCAAGGTAAAACCCTTTGATCCGCAAACTCGGCAATCCAAACAGCATCCCAACCAGGGCAGTTATACCGCCCGACAAAATGACGACAAAGACAATGTTCAGTTCGGGAAATGCAGTCATCAATTTATACGATGCATAAGCTCCCACGGCCATAAAGCCACCTGACCCCAGGCTAACCTGCCCGCAATATCCTATCAAGATATTCAATCCGATCGCGGCAATCGCATAGATCAGGAAAGGCAGAACGACAGCATTGCTCCAATAATCATTCAATATAAATGGGACAACCAGAACGGCGACTGCAATGGTCAGAAAATACCCCCAGCGGTCAAGCGCAATTGGGAATGTTTGTTGGTCTTTAGCATAAGACGTTTTGAAATCACCCGCTTCACGATATAACATCCTTAAACCCTCTCGATAATCTTCTCGCCAAACAGACCTTGAGGTCTGAAAACAAGAAACAATAAGGCAAGCATGTAAGCAAACCAGTTTTCTGTTGCACCACCCAAAAAGGGTACACCGATTAGAAACTCGAACATTTTTTCACCGATACCGATAATTAATCCGCCAACAATCGCGCCGGGGATAGAAGTAAACCCACCAAGCATAAGTACGGGAAGTGCCTTCAAAGCAATCAAGGACAGTGAAAACTGAACCCCCGATTTCGACCCCCACATGATACCGGCGACAAGTGCAACAAAGCCCGCAATAGACCACACGATAACCCAGATGGCGCGCAACGAAATACCTACAGAAAGTGCGGCTTGGTGATCGTCAGCCACCGCGCGCAATGCGCGACCGGTTTTCGTATATTGGCTAAACAGCACCAGTGAAACAACCAGAAGTCCGGCAAAAGCCGTAGCCCATATATCCAGATTATCCAAATAGAACCCGTAGAAATCAGGGCCACCCAGAAATGCGGTCTTTTCTTCCAGCCAGGTATTTCCACCCTGTGGCAGGCCTACATCCAATTTTTTGATGTCTGCACCCCACATCAAATCGCCGAATCCCTCCATGAAATAGGCCAGCCCAATGGTAGCCATGAACAGAATGATCGGTTCTTGGTTGACCAAATGTTTCAGGATGTATTTTTCGACCAGATACGCAAATAATATCATCACCATCAATGTGAGTATAATCGCGAATAGTGCAGGTAAATGCCAACCAAAATGATGAATGTTCGTACCGAAAATCGCATTTATCAAATGTGAAAACGGAATTTGACCATTTTGAAAACCCACCAAAGTCAGCGCTGCGAACAATGCCATCACGCCTTGGGCATAGTTGAAAATGCCGGACGCTTTAAAAATAAGAACAAAGCCCAAAGCAACAAGCGAATATAGCACACCGGCCATCATGCCGTTCAGGAATACTTCAATCCCGTAATAGAAATTAGCTGACATGAATGCCTCCGTTATGATCATGCGTCACCCCGCGCTTGTTGCGGGGTCTCGTTGTAACTTGTGCAAGCCTGCGCGTGATCCGGCAACAAGTGCGGGGTTCTTTTGGGGCAAAATCAGTCATGTGCCACCCCCAAATATGCGTCAATGACAGCCTGATTGTTGCGCACCTCATCAGGGGTGCCATCACCGATTTTTTTGCCGTAATCCATCACAACAACGCGGTCTGCAATATCCATCACTACGCCCATGTCATGTTCGATCAGTGCAATTGTGGTGCCGAATTCATCATTCACGTCCAGAATAAACCGTGACATATCTTCTTTTTCTTCTACATTCATCCCCGCCATCGGCTCATCAAGCAGTAGCAGTTTTGGTTCAGCGGCCAGTGCGCGCCCCAGTTCAACCCGCTTTTGAAACCCATAAGGCAAGCGGCCAACGGGGGTTTTGCGGATCGCCTGAATTTCCAGAAAGTCGATAACTTTTTCCACAATCTCGCGATTGGCAACCTCTTCGGCCTGTGCACCACCCCACCACATCATTTGTGAAAACATGCCAGAGTTCATATGTGTCAGGCGGCCTGTCATAATATTATCAAGTGTCGACATGCCCTTGAACAGGGCGATATTCTGAAAGGTACGGGCAATGCCCTGCTTCGCAATTTGGTGCGGCTTCATGGCATGGCGCCGCTCACCATGGAACCAAACTTCACCTTCTTGCGGATGGTAAAAGCCGTTGATCACGTTCAGCATTGACGACTTACCAGCCCCATTAGGCCCGATGATTGCACGCACTTCACCTTCGCGGATATCAAAGGAAATATCCTTGATCGCGGTTACACCGCCGAAGCGTAAAGTGATGTTTTTCATTTCCATCACAGTCGCACCGATAGTACGCCCGTCAGCGGTTACATAACTGTCTTGCTTATTCATGCCGCCACCTTTTTGCGATCATAAGTCGCCGCATCCCGAATTTCCAATGTCGCTGTAATTTCACCTTTGCGGCCATCTTCATACGTCACTTCTGTTTCAGTAAAGATGCTAGTTGATCCGTCATAAAGCGCGTCCAGCAAATCGGCATATTTCTCTGCTATAACACTGCGACGTACTTTTTGGGTGCGGGTCAATTCGCCATCATCCGCATCCAACTCCTTATGCAGGATCAAAAAGCGGGTTATCTGGCAGCCCGATAGCATCTCATCTTCGGCCACAGAGGCATTCACCTCTTCTATATTCGCCTGAATCATCTCATAAACTTTGGGGTGCCCCGCAAGTTCCTGATAAGACGAATACGCAATATTGTTTCGTTCGGCCCAGTTGCCCACCGCCGTCAGATCGATATTGATAAACGCCACGCAGTTGTCTTTGCCATTTCCGAACACCACGGATTCCAAAATGTTGGCATAAAACTTCAGTTTGTTCTCTACAAACTTTGGCGCATACATTGAACCGTCTTTCAACTTGCCCACATCCTTGGCACGGTCGATAATCCGCAAATGCCCGCTGTCTTTTTCAATAAAGCCCGCATCCCCGGTAGCGACCCAGCCTTCCGGGTCTTTGGTATCTTTTGTGCTTTCCGGGTTTTTATAATAACGCTCGAATGACCCGGCTGAACGGTAGAAAACTTCACCATTATCATCAATGCGCAACTCCACACCCGGTGACGGCGTGCCAACCGTATCGGCCCGCACTTCACCGTCACGTTGCTGTGTGATAAAAACGCTGGCTTCGGTTTGGCCATAAAGCTGTTTTAGATTGATCCCAAGAGAACGGTAAAAATCAAACAGTTCCGGCCCTATAGCCTCACCCGCCGTGTACCCCACACGCACACGGCTTAGACCCAATGTATTTTTCAACGGGCCTGTTATCAGTATTTTGCCAAGATTGTATTTCAGCCGTTCCACCAATCCGACAGATTTACCGTCCAGCAATTTCGGCCCAACATCTTTGGCGTTTTCCATAAATGTCTTGAACAGCCACCGCTTGAAAGGCCCTGCATCTTCCATGCGAATTTGTACAGACGTCAAAAGCCCTTCAAAATAGCGTGGCGGCGCGAAAAAATAAGTCGGCCCAACCTCGTTTAAATCTTTTTGCATGGTTTCCTGACTTTCAGGGCACCCAACACAAAACCCACTCCAATAAGCTTGCGCAATTGAGAATATAAAATCACCGACCCATGCCATTGGCAGGTATGCCAAAACGCTGTCGTCAGCCACCAGATGATCAAATTCGCAAGTGCCTTTGGCGGTCTCAATAATATTGCGATTCGACAAAACCACACCTTTGGGCCGCCCCGTAGTGCCAGAGGTATAAAGCATAACACATGTGGTATCAGGGCCTTGATCACCCAGCCGCTTATCCAACTCAGCTTGCAGTTCAGACTTTTTATCACGTCCCGTTTGTTGCAATTCACGGTAATTAAAAAGTGCCGATTTTTCGTATTTCCGCATACCGCCCGAATCTAGGGCAATAATTCCATCAAGGGTTTTCAGGTCGTCCATCACATCAATGATTTTATCAACCTGCTCCTGATCTTCAGCCACCACAAATCGTGCTGAACAGTGATCCAACACATAGGCCATTTCCTCGGCCACAGCATCTTTGTAAAGCGGTACAGGAACTGCGCCCACCGATTGCGCCGCAACCATCGCCCAATAAAAATAGGGTCGGTTACGTCCGACAATCGCAATGTGATCGCCTTCTTTCATCCCAAGGGTTAAAAAACCCAATGCCAGCGCCTGAATTTCCTCAGATGTCTGCGCCCAAGTCCAGCTCTGCCAAATGCCATACTCTTTTTCACGGTAGGCAGCCTTGTCCGCATAGACCTTGGCGTTTCGCGCAAGAAGCCTAGGCACCGTATCCAGTGCGCCGGCGGTCGTAATATTAGTCATATATCCTCCCAACGTCATAAATGACGCACCCAGATCATCCGAATCTAGGCTAATTCCTCAACCTAACCTGCATCAGTTGTTTTGCAGAACTATTTCTGAAATGTTGCGAATTGTAACAAAACACGTTTTTCTGACCTCTGGTCAAATAACACTTTTGAATGTTAGCACTAGGCATGACAAGAACTGCACATGAAATAGCCCAAATGACCCAATCGGGTCTAAACCTGATCAAACAGGCAATATCAATTTATGATGCCGATCTGAAACTTGCCGTTTCCAATCAACGGTTTCAGGACATGTTCAGTCTTCCTGATGACTTGGTCGAAATTGGTAAGCCATTTGCTGATTGCATCCATTATCTAGCCTCAAAAGGCGATTACGGCCCCGTCGAGGATATTGACGCTTATGTGGCCGAAAAAGTTGAACAAGCCAAAGCATTTCAACCACATTATATTGAACGGGACCGCGCCAACGGCACCCGGATTTCAATCGAGGGCAGCCCCTTGCGCCAAGGCGGGTGGGTTACAGTGTACACTGACATCACCGACATCAAAAAACAGGAAGCCCTGTTGCGTGATCATTCAAAAGATTTATCACATCAGCTGTTAACCCGTTCCGAAGAACTGTCCCAGATCAACCGTGAATTAACCGCGTCTGTCATTGCGCTTGAAGAGGCCAAGCGCGAACTGACTGCATCCGAATCGCGCCTTAATCTTACGAACTCGATGATCCCGGCACATATCGCACGGGTCAATGTTGATGGTTGTTATACCTACACAAATCAAAAACTGGACAGCGTCATCCCCAATCGGCCCAAGAACATTCTAGGAAAACATTTCAAAGAAGCCTTGGGCATTGAGGCTTATGAAGAAGTTTACCCCCGCTTCCTAAACGCCCTGACAGGGCAATCAAATGCCTTTGAATTTACGCTGAAAGATCACGGCAAACAGGTGCGTGTGGCATTAACCCCTGACAAAGACAAACAGGGCAATGTCATCGGGGCCTATCTTTTGTCGATGGATATAACAGAAGAAGCCAATGCACGGCGTGCCTTAATGCACGCCCGTAGGCGCGAATTGGCCGCGCAACTGACAAGCGGGTTAGCGCATGATTTTTCCAACCTATTAACCATTATATTAGGACAACAAAACAAATTGGAATCCATTAAGGATTTGCGCGAGGATGTTCAAGAAATTGTAAAAACAACCAAAGCCGCAGCACTCCGCGGCGGTGCTTTGCTTGATGGCCTTTCACAACTGGATGCAAAACGCAGCCTGTCCCCAAGCCCTATTAATTTCATGGACCTTATCTGTGGGTTAGAACGTTTGGGCAAGGCCGCCCTGCCCGATCGTATAAACCTTGAAATTAATAATCAGATTGGCACCGCACGCGTCATTCTGGATCAGGGTTTCACACAGGATGCATTACTAAACCTGATCCTTAATGCTCGCGAAGCGATCAACGATACAGGCACAATCTCAATAACGGCAAAGCGCGTTGAAAACTGGTTGGAATTTATTGTCAGGGACACAGGAACAGGCTTCAGTAAAGACGCTATAAAAAATGTATTCACGCCTTTTTTCACAACCAAAAAAGGGGCCGCCGGACGCGGCCTTGGGCTAACCACTGTATTTGACTTTGCCAAAATCAGTGGTGGTCGTGTGGATGTGAAAAATCACAAAGACGGCGGCGCAATCGTATCAATGCGCATACCTTATATTGCAGCTGTTCCTGTGGAACCGGGTCTGGTTTTACTGGTCGAAGATAATACGGACATCCGTCAAACAATCCGTGATTATCTGCGTAAAATGGGTCATTCCGTTTTGGAAGCGGACAGCGCGGAGGAGGCGTTAAAGTTAAGTCATATTTCGGATCTGACCCATATTATCACAGACCTGATGCTGATGGGCGAAATGACGGGCTATGACCTGGCAAAACAGTTGCGAAGCCACGGTTTGACATTACCGATTACCATTGTCACTGGCCTGCCCAAAGATAATCCACTAAGACGAACAGCATCTAAATCATTCCCGGTTCTGCATAAACCCTTTAGCGATGTGCAGCTTGCAACAGTTTTTCAAGAAAGTGCCACCCAATGACGCACAAATCACAGTTGGTCACTATTCTTGACGACTCTCATGAAATTCGGGAAATATTATCGGTTGCATTGCAAAATGCCGGATTTCAGACAAAATGCTTCGCCCGTGCAACCGAATTCGAACATGCAATTAAAACAATGTCACCACATGTTTGCATCGTTGACCTTGGCTTGCCTGACAAAGACGGGTTGTCTCTGGTCAACAAACTCGCTCTTGAAAGCGGTGCTGCAATCATCATCATCTCGGGCCGCGCACAGGTGCAGGATAAGGTTGTCGGGCTGGAACTTGGTGCCGACGATTATATCACAAAACCTTTTGAAGCCGCCGAAGTGGTCGCCCGGATACGGGCATTATTGCGCCGTAGCAAACTTGAAACAAACAAACCAACAAATCAGATTATCAAGTTCTCGGGCTGGGTTGCGGATTTCGACCAACACATTCTAACCTCACCAAAGGGTGACGTGCAAAGCCTGTCTTTTGCGGAAGCACAAGTGTTGCAACTATTCTTGTCCGCCCCGAACCGCTTGATCTCACGCGATCATATGTTGGAGAAACTGGGGGGCACTGCAAGCGACAACTTTGAACGCGCGATGGATGTACGGGTGTCGCGCTTGCGTACAAAACTGCAGGACGACCCGCAAAATCCGAAAATTATCAAAACTATTTACGGTGCCGGTTATATTTTCATTGGCGATATGGTTTAGATATCTTTCCAAGGCAACAACCTGGCCAAAAGCCCTGCCAGATACGCCGTACTTAACCCGATATTCAACAACCCCGTAACTGATGCCATCGCCCCGTATACCCGAAAATCCGCATCCAGAATAATATCGCCGTAGCCAAGCGTTGTGTAAGTGGTCAGCGCAAAATATATAGCATCACCGATTGTTATAATGGCGTTGGATATAACAAATGAAAACGCCAATACCCAAACCTGAATAGTATGTGAGAAAACCACGAAACCAAAAGCCTTGCTTAACATAACGCCCATTCGCACTTTCGCTGAATACCGCGTTAGCTTCGGGCCTATTATCCGAAGCAATGAAACCGACCAGACAATAATAGCAATATGGATTACCGAACAGATACCCAGAATAACGCTTCCCCAAAATATCTGTATCGCAATTGCCATATAAGCAGTCCATGTTGTTGGAACCCGCAGGTGTTTCAGGGTTAGCCATAAAACAAGGCTACAACGGCACAGACATTAAGTGAACCACAGATTTAACATCCAGAATATTATAACCGAATGACCCGTTATTACAGCTTCGCTGCCACCGATAACCAACCCCCTCATGTCGGATAAAAACAAGTCTTTGTCGGGATTTGTTGTGACACCGCCCAACAATTTTCATAACCTTGCCCGTGAACGGGGACTTTTCATGCGTTTTTCGGGTTTTAAAGTTATCAAAGAGGCCTTGATGGGCCACAAAGGCTGGGGGCCACAATGGCGTAATCCTGAACCGAAACCGCATTATGACATCATCATAATCGGCGGCGGTGGCCACGGGCTTGCCACGGCCTATTACCTTGCCAAAGAATTTGGCCAAAAAAATATTGCAGTGCTTGAAAAAGGTTGGATCGGTGGTGGTAATGTAGGACGTAACACCACGATTATCCGCTCAAACTACCTACTGGACGGCAATGAACCGTTCTATGAGTTTTCTCTGAAGCTTTGGGAAGGGTTGGAACAGGACTTCAACTATAACGCAATGGTCAGCCAGCGCGGAATTATGAACCTTATCCACTCCGACGGTCAGCGCGATGCATTCATTCGACGCGGCAATGCGATGATCCTGAACGGGGCCGATGCCGAATACCTATCGGCCGAACAGGTGCGCGCCGAAGTCCCGTTCCTGAATTTCGATGATGCTCGCTTCCCGATCAAAGGAGCATTGGCCCAACGGCGCGGTGGCACAGTCCGCCATGACGCAGTGGCATGGGGTTATGCACGCGGTGCCGATCAGCGCGGGGTCGATATCATCCAGAACTGCGAAGTCACCGGGCTACGCATCGAAAATGGCGTTTGCAAAGGGGTGGAAACCTCGCGCGGATTTATTGGCGCCAACAAAGTCGGTTCCTGTGTGGCGGGTTCTTCCAGCCGGATCATGGCGCACGCCAATATTCGCCTGCCGATCGAAAGCCATGTGTTGCAGGCTTTTGTGTCGGAAGGGTTAAAGCCCGTTATTCCCGGCGTGATTACCTTTGGTGCCGGCCATTTCTATGTCAGCCAATCAGACAAGGGTGGTCTGGTCTTTGGCGGCGACATAGATGGTTACAACACCTACGCCCAGCGCGGCAATCTGCCGACCGTGGAAGATGTTTGCGAAAGCGGTATGGCGATCATGCCGATGATCGGACGCGCAAGGTTGTTGCGCATGTGGGGCGGGGTGATGGACATGTCGATGGACGGCTCACCCATTATCGACAAAACCCACATCGACGGGCTCTATTTCAATGGCGGCTGGTGTTATGGCGGCTTCAAGGCAACACCTGCATCCGGCTGGTGCTATGCACATCTGTTGGCCAAAGACGAACCACATGAAGTGGCCACTGCATACCGGCTGGATCGCTTCCGTCGCGGTTACATGATCGACGAAAAAGGGGTGGGCGCACAGCCCAATTTACACTGATATGATTATCAACCATCCCATCCTTGGCCCGCGCGATGCCTCTGAATTCACCTATCTGGGTGACGCTTCCCTGTTAAACCGCCCTGACTGGCAAGCGGCGGATGCAGCTGAGAAATTCTATGAATACCAATACCTGCGAGACAATACCGCAGGTGAACACCGTGAACTTTGGTACCACGAACAGGGTGACCGCAGCTGGCTGGTTGTGACCCGCAACACCCTGACCCACGCAATATCAAAGGTGGAAATAGCGTCCGATGTCGCCCGCGCAGGGGGGAATGGCAGATGACCCAGATTAACCGCTTAACTGGTGGGCTGATTGATCACAGCAAGCCTCTGGACTTCAGTTTTGACGGCAAATCCTATCAGGGATATGCAGGCGATACACTGGCCTCGGCTTTATTGGCGAATGGCGTGCGTCTGATGGGACGTTCATTCAAATATCACCGCCCGCGCGGGCCCTTGACCGCAGGCTCGGAAGAACCGAATGCACTTGTGGAACTGCGCACAGGCGCGCGACAAGAACCCAACACACGCGCGACCACGGCTGAACTTTTCGACGGGCTTGTCGCCAACAGCCAAAACCGCTGGCCGTCACTGCAGTTCGATGCCATGGCGATCAACGACCGCTTCTCCAACTTCCTGACCGCTGGATTTTACTATAAAACCTTCATGTGGCCCGCCGCATTTTGGGAAAAGGTTTACGAGCCAATCATTCGCAAAGCTGCAGGCCTTGGATCATTGTCCATGCAGGATGACCCTGACGCTTACGACAAAGGCTTTTTGCATTGCGATCTGTTGGTTATCGGTGCCGGTCCCGCAGGCCTTGCTGCCGCCTTGGCCGCTGGTAGGGCCGGTGCAAACATCATTCTGGCGGATGAAGATTTTGCTTGTGGTGGACGTTTAAATTCAGAAACGTTCACGCTTGATGACGCAGATGCGTCCGACTGGATCGCCGCAACTTTAGCCGAACTTACATCATTGCCAAACGTACGCGTTATGCCGCGCACAACCGTCATCGGTGCTTTTGATCACGGCATTTACGGCGCAGTCGAACGGGTGTCCGACCATCTGGCAGTTCCCGCCCCTGATAAACCACGCCAAATCATGTGGCGTATCTACACCAAACGTACGGTCCTATGTGCAGGTGCTATCGAACGACCGATCGCGTTTGAAAACAACGATCGCCCCGGCATAATGCTGGCAAGCGCCATACGGTCATACGCCAACCGCTGGGCGGCAACGCCCGCCCGACAGGTGGCGATCTTCACCAACAATGACGATGGCCATCGCACAGCGGCTGACTTGCAAGCCAAAGGCGTTACAGTCTCGGCAATTATCGACACGCGCGCGGATGCGCCAAGCTCTAAGCAAGCGGAAGTTCTGGCAGGGGCACAAGTTGTTAATTCACTTGGCCGCCTAGGGGTCAAACAACTGACTGTACAACTTGCAGACGGCTCAATGCGTCACGTACACTGCGAAGCGTTAGGAGTTTCCGGCGGCTGGAATCCGAATGTTCATATCAGTAGCCACCAAAGGGGCCGCCCCGAATGGAACACAAAAATTGCAGCCTTTATTCCCGGTAAAGACGGGCCTGACGGCCTAAGTGCTGCAGGGGCCGCGATGGGTGTGTTTTCAACAGCAGGCGCGTTGGAAAGCGGGATGAATTCCGCGATATCCGCATTACAAGATATTGGAATTTCAACCAAACCCATCAAGTTGCCAAAGGCCGAAGATGCGCCTGTCAATCTGCAACCCTTCTGGCATGTTAAAGTTGGGAAAGGGCGTGCATGGTTGGATCAGCAAAATGACGTAACCGTCAAGGATGTGAAGTTGGCGCACCGTGAAAACTTCCGTGCGGTTGAACATCTGAAACGCTATACCACGCTTGGCATGGCAACCGATCAGGGCAAGACATCGAATATGGGTGGTTTGGCGATCATGGCGGAACTGGCCGGTAAATCCATACCCGAAGTCGGCACCACCATTTTCCGCCCGCCCTATACACCCGTTGCGATGGGTGCCTTGGGCGGTCGCGCAGTTGGTAAAAACTTCCACCCCACCCGCAAGACCCCCAGCCACACATGGGCAGAAGAACAAGGTGCGGTTTTTGTCGAGGTCGGCAATTGGTTACGTGCGCAATGGTTCCCGCAAGCAGGCGAAACCCATTGGCGTCAATCGGTTGATCGCGAAGTTATTGCGACCCGTAAATCGGTTGGTATTTGCGATGTGACCACGCTGGGTAAAATCGATGTGCAAGGGGCCGATGCAGTTACATATCTGAACAGGATTTACTGTAATGGGTTTGCAAAGCTCGCGGTCGGAAAAACCCGCTACGGTCTAATGCTGCGCGAAGACGGGATTGTCATGGACGACGGTACTGCCGCGCGTTTGGCCAACGATCATTTCGTTGTCACCACCACCACGGCAAATGCCGTAAGTGTTTATAGACACATGGAATTTTGCCGCCAGTGCCTGTGGCCCGATCTGGATGTGCAGCTGATTTCCACGACGGAAAGTTGGGCGCAATATGCTGTGGCAGGGCCGAATGCACGCAAACTTTTGCAAAAAATCGTTGACCCGGAATTCGACATCTCGAATGAAGCCTTCCCGTTCATGGGGTGTGGTGCAATTACGGTTTGCGGCGGCTTGCGGGCGCGGCTTTTCCGGATCTCTTTTTCGGGTGAACTTGCCTTTGAAATCGCAGTGCCCACACGTTATGGCGATGCCCTGATACGCCAGATGATGGAGGCGGGAAAAGAGTTTGATGCAGTCCCTTACGGCACCGAAGCCTTGGGCGTTATGCGCATTGAAAAAGGCCACGCGACGGGCAATGAATTGAACGGCACGGCAACTGCACTTAACCTTGGTATGGGCCGTATGGTTTCGAAAGCTAAGGACAGCATCGGATCAATCCTGTCTGAACGCGCGGGATTGAATGAACCTGACGCATTGATGCAGGTTGGGTTAATGCCCGTCGACCTGACAAATCCGGTGGTTGCGGGATCGCATTTGATGGCCAAAACCGGACCCGTGAACGCGAAAACCGATCAGGGCTATATCACCTCGGCAGCTTATTCCCCGATCTTGAAAACATCGATCGGGCTGGGGTTTTTAAAGGACGGCGGGAACCGCAAGGGTGAGATCATCCGTGCGGTTAACCCTTTGAACAAACAAGAGGTTTTACTGGAAGTTGTCAGTATCCACTTCTTTGATCCAGAAGGGGAGCGGCTGCGTGCATAGTCTTAAAGCCATCACCGCATTGGGCGGAAACGAAGCACAAGTAGACACCGTCCACGGGCTGACGATCACCGAATGTCCCGACTGGGCAATCGCATCTGTCGCAGCCCGTATGGGCAAGGAAAAACCACTGGTAACCGCGTTTAAAAAGGCGATGGGAATGGCCCTGCCAAAACCGTCGAAAAGCACCGGAAAAGACGGGATTACCGTGTTCTGGACGGGGCCCGATCAATATTTTGTCGAAGCCCCGATTGCCGACAATGAAACGCTTGCGGACACGCTTGCAGAGGCACTGAAACGAACCGCTTCCGTGACCGAACAAACCGACGGCTGGGTGCGGTTTGACGTGCAGGGCGCGGGCTGTTCGGACGTGTTTGAGCGGCTGTGCATTCTGGATACACGCACCATGGCAAAGGGCACGGTTTCACGCACAAGTTTAGAGCATTCAGGCTGTTTTGTAATGTGCCGCACACATGCGTATTTCAGCGTCTACGGACCACGGTCCACGGCTGCATCTATCCATCATGCACTGGTGACGGCGGCGAAATCCGCACTGGGCTAAAACACCTGAAATCGCCGTATAATCGGCGTGCACAGTGCGTATGATATTTGACTGCATCGCGAAACTCGGGCAACGCCGCATTAGCCGCTATGAGCGAGCGTTCGAAACCTAAAACTCCCAATGGCAACGAAGAGCCCGAAGTGATCGGATTATAAAAAGAGGAACGTGCCAATATGGTGCGGATTGTAGTTATTCACTGCAAATACGAAATGAATAATTGATTTTACAATAACGGTAATTTGAGCAAAACTTTACGAACTCTTTTCTATACGTCACTGTGGTTGGGACAGCGGTTCAGCACTAAGAGCCGCTAATATTAAAATCGGATGCCATTATAAAATCAAAGAGAACTCTTATACGTTCAGTTTTTCGCAAGTCTGGATGGGTGATAAGCCACAAATCTGTTGCCAGCCAAGGTATTTCTTCTCCACATTTAATAAGGTCAGGGCTACAGTCTGCTAGGTAGGATGGCAGTGCTGACAGCCCGATCCCTGACTTGGCTGCAACAAACATATCTAAGACTGAATTCGTTCTATATATGCAATTGCGGTCATATCCCATCTCCTCCATCCAATGCTGTAGGACGGGGTACGGAATAGCGTCATCAGGACCGATCCAATTGAGGTCACTCAGGCCAGTGTCGTCTTGAACACGCTGCAAGAGGGATGTTGTGCCGTATACGGCCTGTGAAATTGTGCCAATTTTTTTACTGCTCAGAAAACCTGTTGGAACAGACATAGGGCGTACGGCAAGATCGGCTTCGCGCCTTGTAAGATTTAAGACGTTATTCGATACTACGACCTCCAGTTTAATATCTTGATAAGCTCTGCGAAATTCAGCCAACACAGGAGCAAGCCAACCATACAGCAATGAATCGGTTGTTGTTAGTCGTACTGTTCCGGATGGGCGTAAGTCTCGACCAGCAATACGTCGTTCAACAATGTGAACTTCATTTTGAACTGTAATAAAGAGTTTAAAAACTTCCTCTGCAGCAGCTGTAGCTGTGTACCCGTTCCGAGCGCGATTAAAAAAGCGAACATTCATTTTATTTTCAAGAGCATTCAACCTTCTAAAGATGGTGGGATGGCTGACACCCAATGCGCGTGACGCTCCTGAAAGCGTTCCAGCCTCAGTGATCGCATGCACCAAACACATATCATCCCATGAAATGCCATTGTACATTTTTGCAATAAATCTTTTCATTTATGTAAAATTTACTTTCAAATATGTACAGCATATTTTCGCCTAAATCTATCTTAAAGTAGGAGACCCAAAATGAATGCTCTTATAATCCTCTGCCACCCTGAACGGACATCTTTTAATGGAGCGCTCGCAGATCTCGCTAAATCCACTCTGGAAAATCAAGGATATTCCGTTGAAATGTCCGACCTCTACGGGGAAAGATTCGATGCCTGTGAGGGGCCAGATCACTACAAAGATAGAGAAACAGAACACGCATTTTCCGCTTTAGCCGAACAACGTCATGCTTATAATAACGGGAATCTACCTATGGAAATTGAGCGTCATATTGCTCTGTTGGAAAAAGCAGATCTCGTTGTATTCCAGTTTCCAATCTGGTGGCATGGCGCTCCGGCAATCTTAAAAGGTTGGATCGATCGCGTGTTCGTAAGCGGTGGCCTTTATTCCAGCACGCAGCGCTATGATCGCGGATATTTTAAAGGTAAAAAGGTAATGTGTTCCGCTACTATTGGAGCCCCCGATGTTGCAATAGGCCCAGGCTGTCGTGGCGGTGAGATTGATCAAATTTTTTGGCCAATACAATACTCGCTTCATTACATGGGGTTCACAGTACTTCCCCCGCTTCTCGCAACCAGCGTACAGGGCCATGGATATGCAACTGATGATGATGAAACCAACAAACTTCGGCTAGAACAACATAAAGAAAATTTAGTGGAGCGACTTCTATCCATCAACGAAACACAGCCCGTGATCTATCCAACTTGGAAAGACTGGGATGCGCTCGGTGCAAAATTGTGTGCGAATTAATCAACCGTATTTGATAGGCTCAACGGCCGCTTCGCCCAAATACCAACCACCACAGATTTCCGCCTGACACAACCGCTGACGCTGCAACCCAAAATCCCCTGCCATCCTCGCTTATCCTGCCCATAGGGCTGGCGCAGGTCAGCCTCGAGGCTTCAAAACCTCTCCGCTAGCGGTCGGTGTTGACCGTAATGGCACCTCCTCGATTTTGGTCGGGGAGGCTATGAGTATGTCCAGGGTCTCGACCTAAAGGTCATAGCGGCCGTTTGACGGCGATATACAAACAACGCACGTGGGTTATGGCCTATTTGCTGATCGGCACGCCGCATCCGCAAGGCGATAAATTCTGTCGGTTACTGATGGATCGGCTGGCCCAACCCACACGAAATAGAGATATGGGATATCCTGTTTCCGGACAAGGGGGCGAAAGGGTGAGCGTGATGCCCACCCTTTCGATTGCTTCTGTTTCAGATATAAACAAAGTAATTTCAATGTGTTATCTAATGTCCCAGTTGGGACATTAGATAACACCTTACTTCGGTTCCAACCGTATTGCACCTTGGCTGGCATTACCGACAAGTGATGCATAGGCGCGCAGGGCTTTGGATACTTTGCGTTTGCGTGGCAGTTCCGGTTGCCATGATTTGTCACCTTTGG
>Ga0316189_10000138_pt1 | contig 66907 bp, 66 predicted proteins | sample LowCovwburrow_MG_FD_204930 | JGI IMG/M metagenome (GOLD analysis project Ga0316189, IMG submission 204930) | Coastal sediment microbial communities from Maine, United States - Lowes Cove worm burrow | ecosystem: Environmental > Aquatic > Marine > Coastal > Sediment | place: USA: Maine...
TCGGTCGCAGCGGCAGTCGTCGTCGCGCTATATTGTGGATAAAGCGGTATCGTAACAATACGGTTGCACCCGCGAGCCTGAAGGGCATGAATTTGATCAGCTATCGATGGATTACCATAGGTGAAGGCCCACTCCACATGGGCACTGTCTCCAAGTGCCTCAGCAATCGCCGCCGTCTGCGCCTCAGTGATAACGTGAAGCGGCGAAAGGTCGCGCTCTTGATCCCAAACCTCTTTGTAGGCCTCCAAGGTCTTGGCAGGTCGGAATATCGATATCGGACCGTATAATATTGGCAGCCATAAAAACGCCGGTAGTTCGACAACGCGCCGATCCGCTAGGAATTCCTGCAAGAACGCTCGGATGCCCTTCTTTGTTAGGGTTGCAGGCGTGCCAAGCGCAATAAGTAGCACACCTGGCCTGTCGTCTAATTGCCTATCATCCAATTTTGTCTGATCTTGCTCAACAGTGGCTGCCTGATCGGTCACGTTAGACTCCATTCTATAATCCATCATTTCTATACTAGCTGGGCTTTTTACCGAAGTCCGCCGGGTTTGGGTTGTCCCTTGAGTATACGCACAATCAAGCTTCCCGGTTCACGAAGCGGATCGGTAACGGTCGCCAAGATATATCCACTGTGCGGTGCCCGGTAAGTTTCTGTAATCTTTCCAAAAGGCCCAAATTGATAGGCTAAAACATCACCCTTTAAAACCCGTTGCAAAAGACCGACTTTAACAACAACCGCGCCGCCACGTTCAGCCGTCACATCGCTGTAATCGTGTCCGACAATTGGGACTGGCAAGGCTGAGACATCTGATACTTTTGGGATCATATCGCGGTCTTCCATGACCCGGCGAATACCCAGAACCCCGCGGCTAATCATTTGAGGCTGAAAAATCTTTGGTGCCCCTAATTCTAGCGTTACAGCAGGAATTTTTCGGTCCAGTAAGGCTCTCTCTAAAGTGCCTTTGCCGCCCCTGTCATTTTTAATCACGTCGGGGCCTAGCAAATAGGCGATGCGCTTGATCTCTTGAGACCTGCAATCCGCAAATACAAACAAGGGATACTCCGCGCCTTCTGTCTGGGTGTGCAAATCTATAACGACATCGCTGTTTGGCTCTATTATTCCCGTCCAGATATTGCCGATAAAGCGAACGGCTGCGGTTCCTGCGGCCGGGTCGCCGGGCCAAATGCGATTCAAGTCAATTTGCCGTCCGCCGCCGCTATTTTCGGTAAAATACCGACTGCCTTCAATCAGGCCAGTTACATTCAGACCGGGGACTGCAATGATGGCACCGCTAACAGCAGATGCGTCAATCTCGTCGAAAAGCTGATAGATAACGCCGATGCCATTCAGCTCATCGCCGTGCGATCCAGTAATCAAGGTCAGCGTTTGTCCAGCCTTTGCACCCTTTAGAACCATCACGGGCACCCGAATATCGCCGCCTATTCCGTCATCGCCGCCGTGAAACCAAAACTGGTGTCGGCCAGCGGCCAGATCGGCAATGTCCAGAGATTCAATAAGCGGATAGTCCAGCGCGTTTGGGTCCGCAGCAGACGGCATAGCAACCACAAAAAAAAGGGCTATCATACTCATCAAATATCGCGCGCTGTGATAGATAGAGCTGATCAGAAGCAGACCACGCTCTGGCAAGGCGGGCCGCTTTGACAAAAATATATTTAATTGCGTCACTCCGGCACCCTTTCCTTACTGGTAAATCCTTGGTGTCATTTCAAACCGATCAAGTCAAGACTTGCCAACCCCCCGTGTCTTCGTACTAGACTGTTATCAGGCTTTATCGCTAAGGAACAGTAATGAGCACAGAGTGCTGCGGACATAATAGCCAGTTTGATGGCGCAACGCCTGCTTTTAAGCGGACGCTGTGGCTGGTCATTGCGATCAATGCCGTGATGTTTCTTGTTGAGATGCCGATGGGTTTCATCGCGGAGAGCGAGGCGCTGAAGGCTGATAGCCTAGACTTTTTGGGTGATACAGCAACCTATACAATCAGCCTTTTGGTGATCGGAAAAGCACTAACGGTTCGGGCAAAGGCCGCGCTTTTTAAGGGCGCTACTTTATCATTGATGGGGCTTTGGGTTCTTGGCTCCACGCTTTATCATATCATTTACACCAATGCGCCTGTAGCGCAGCTGATGGGCGGGGTAGCTGCGGCGGCCTTCATTGCCAATGTTATCAGTGTCTTGCTGTTATTTCGGTTCCGGAGGGGCGATTCTAATGTACGAAGCGTTTGGCTGTGCAGTCGCAATGATGCTGTCGGTAACTTGGCGGTTATCATTGCCGCCAGCGCCGTTTGGTTAAGTAAAACGGCTTGGCCCGATTTGATCGTTGCGCTGATCATGGCCAGCCTATTTTTATCCAGTGCCGTATCAATATACCGTCAAGCGATGGCCGAGATCGCACAAGAAAAGTCATCCGGCCCCCACCATGATCACAGCCACGGAAAGGCACCATCTGAATGAGTGAATTAGATAGGGATTCGATAGAACGGTCTGAGCGATTGCTAAAAAGTAGACGCTTTTTGCCCTTGTTCATCACGCAATTTCTTGGGGCCTTTAACGATAATCTCTTTAAGCTGGCAATGCTGATGCTGTTTACCTATCAACTATCTGACCAAACCGAGATTGGCGCCGACGTTCTCAATAACATGGCGGCGGGTATTTTCATCTTACCCTTTTTTCTGTTTTCAGCGCTGGCCGGGCAGCTGGCCGATAAATATTCAAAATCAGTCGCGATCCGCCACATTAAATTGGCTGAGATTATATTAATGGTGCTAGGCGCCATCGGCTTTTTCATGGGTCACCTATGGGGGCTTATGGTCATTCTATTCCTGATGGGCGTCCAGTCAGCATTTTTCGGACCAATTAAATACGCAATGCTACCCGAGTTGTTGAAAGAGCGCGAACTAATCAACGGTAATGCTTTGATCGAAGGCGCAACCTTTATAGCGATCCTGCTGGGCATGATCATTGGTGGCTCGCTGATTTTCATGGACGGCGGCCTATACTGGACCACTGCCATGACCATAGGCTGCGCTATTCTCGGCTGGTTTACTGCCAAGCAGGTCCCTGCTACTAAGGCTGTAAAGCCGAATTTGATAATCAATTTAAACCTAATAACTGCGACCTTCGATATCATCAAAACAGCGAAAGGCAATCGCCCTGTTATAAGATCCATTATGGCGATTAGTTGGTTTTGGCTGTTTGGCTCGCTTGTCCTGACCCAGTTCCCTGCCTTTACTGAAAATGAACTGGGCGGTGCGCCGGCAATTGTTTCATGGTTTCTCGCCCTCTTCACTATCGGGATAGCGATTGGCTCGGGACTGTGTGCGAAAATGCTGAAAGGTCAGATATCAGCGCGTTATTCGCCTTGGGCCGCTGGAGTTATGGCTATCGCTAGCATTGATTTGTATTTCGCTTCCATCGGCGTGACAAAAGCCAGTGATACCCTGATCCCGCTCGCTGAGTTTTTGATGACCGCTGATTATTGGCGGATCAGTATTGATTTAGCGATCATCGCGGTCGCTGGCGGTGTTTATATTGTCCCTCTTTATACCATCCTGCAGGAGAAATCCGAGCCATCTGTGCGATCGCGGATGATTGCAGCCAATAATATCGTCAATAGCGGTTTCATGGCGCTAGGCGCCGGTGTCGCCATCATCATTCTGGGGCAAGAGTTGAAAGTGCAACATGTTTTATTGATCACTGGATTATTTAATTTGGTCATCGCGTTCCTGCTAGTTCGATTCCCCGCCAGCGACTAACTTACCGTTATCGGTTGCGACTTGCTGAGACGGCAATTGATGAAAGAACTTGTCACGGGATCGAAAACCAGCAAGAATAGCATAGGTTTAACTGGGTTGAGACAATGTCAAATTTATTTTCAAATTCTAAGCCGAAGCGAAACGAGACGCTAGCACAATCGATTTTGCTGCTTTCCATCCTTGCTGCGGTTTGCCATGCATTAGATGCTACAAGCGGATACGGCGAATTGGCACGCTTGGCACTGAAGGGCGCGCCAGTGACATTGTTGGCGCTCTTTGCATTGGTCGCAGCTCGCACCGGTAGCCATGTCGCCCTCGTGTTTGCCTTGGCCTTCAGTGCTGTGGCCGACATATTGATCAGCACATTGGCAGCGCACGCCTTTATCAGCGGCTTGGTTGTCTTTCTGCTTGCTCATCTCATCTATACAGGCATGTTTTTCCGCAACCGGGATGACAGCAAATTAATTGGGCGAAAGCGGTATACAGTCGTAATTATGTTATGGATTGCCGGGGCGATTAACGTGATCTTCCTTTATCCGCTTCTTGGTCAAATGTTGATGCCTGTTCTGGCCTACAGCATTGCGCTACTCACGATGGCTTCAATGGCAATATTTTCCCGCTTCAATACTGCGGTTGTTGGCCTTGGAGCAATTCTGTTTGTAATTTCTGATGGCTTGCTGGCCTTCCGCCATTTCGCCATGCTGCCCGAAAATTCGGCAATGCTAGCCTATGAGCCAGCAACCTGGACGAAACATGCGGTTTGGGCCTTCTATTTCAGTGCTCAGCTTTTGATAGCCAGCGGCGTAATATTTGCCCGTGACAAGGCTGCTTTCATTCGTGGGTACCGAATCTAGCCTGTTGTTTCTATAACCGATAATGCTGATACACGATTGATGGAAAGCCATGAAACCCGTGAGTGAAAAACAAAAATCATTGCAGAAAAAAGCCGCCACTCTTGTGGAGGCGCTGCCCTATATGCGTCGCTACTCGGGACAGACTTTTGTCATCAAATACGGCGGTCACGCAATGGGCGATAAAAGCCTAGCTAGGAAATTCGCCGAGGATGTTGTGCTTTTAAAGCAGGTAGGCATCAACCCCATTGTTGTCCATGGTGGCGGGCCGCAAATTGGTGAAATGCTGCAGCGCTTAAAAATAGAAAGCGAATTTGTCGACGGCCTCCGTGTCACCAGCGCAGCCACGGTCGAGGTCGCGGAAATGGTGCTATCCGGGTCGATCAATAAATCAATCGTCGATGATATCAATCGGGCAGGCGGCAAGGCAATCGGAATCTCGGGTAAAGACAGCAATTTAGTCACCGCAGAGCCCCTGCAACGCACGGTGATAGACCCCGACAGTCATATCGAGCAAGCCATTGATCTAGGATTCGTAGGGCAGCCTGCGTCAGTCAATGCTGATGTTTTGAGAAGTTTCATTGCCGCGGATCTGATTCCCGTTATCGCGCCAATAGCATCAAGCGAAGACGGTCAAACCTATAACATCAATGCAGATACAATGGCCGGCGCAATCGCTGCTGGTATCGGTGCTAAGCGCCTATTCTTGCTGACCGATGTAGCGGGTGTTCTAGATAAAGACGGTAAGTTGCTGACCGACCTATCAGGCGATGAAGTTCGGGCGTTGATCAAAGATGGCACGATAAACGGGGGCATGATTCCCAAGGTAGAGACCTGTCTGCAAGCGACCCATAACGGTGCCAACGCAGCGGTTATTCTTGATGGCCGATTTATCCATGCTGTTGTTGTCGAGATTTTCACCGAAAGCGGTGCAGGTACTCTGATCAGAGCGTAGGGAACCGGCATGAAAGTCCAGCAGCTACATCCCGGCGATAGGATTGCGGCCCAATTGCCAGCTCTGGCTCGACGAGCTTTTGATACCACATACCGGCCCCATAACCCTAACGAGTTAATTGACGAGTATCTTTTAGACTCGTTATCCGACGCAGCCGTTACAAAGGACCTAGCTAATCCCTTAAACACTTTTTTGATAGCAGTGGAGGATAACGCCATCACAGGCTACCTAAAGATGCGCCCATCAAAGGGGCCAAAGACGATTTCCATCGATGATTCAGTAGAGATAGAGCGAATTTATGCTGCACCCGATTATACCGGACGTGGGGTTGGCGCCGAGCTGATGAAGGCCGCTATCACCCACGCTCATAATGCTAACTTTAAGACAATATGGCTTGGAGTTTGGGCGGAAAACCAGCGCGCTGTCAAATTCTATGAGCGCGAGGGCTTTACGGCCATTGGAGAGCATGTGTTCATGATGAAGGATGACCCTCAACGGGATTTTGTCATGAGCCTCAATTTGGGTGATGGATAGCCGCCTTATTCGTCCAAGAAATAGCTCAGATGCCAATCCAGTTCATCTTCGTCAAGCGGGTATTTAACCCCACTCTTGGCCGCCAATAGCTGGCTATTTGGCACGAGTGCGAATTTGGTTTGAATTTCAAATGCGGTTTTCATTGATAGTTCAGCTTTCCATGCCAGGGCCGTGACGGCGCGTCCGCTCTTGGACATGATGATTTTCCGAACTGCGGGAGCCGGCAAGTCTGCCTTAACCGCAAACGCCTGCAATACCAGCTCTCGCTCGCCGCTCTCGATCTCTTTGCGGAAGAAATTATCGGTTAGAGCGCCTTCACGATGAAGCTTTAGCGCATGCGCTGCAATTGCCTTCTCTTCATCTTCTCCGAGACGTTCGCTTGCTAATCGCTCGCGAACTTTCTCAAGCAGGGCATCTGCCGCCTCTTCTTTAATAGGGTTACGTTCAACCATAATATGCACAAGCGCTGAGGCTACGAAGCCAGCGATCCGTTTCATCGCGCGAATAGATAACTGTGGTCGCATGGCCAGTGGATGATGCAGCGCATTACACTGTTTTGCCTGCTCAATAATTTGATCCAGCGTATCTTCTCTGATCTGAGCATTAGGGTTGGTCAGCAAAGCAGCCACTGCTGAAACCTCCAAGGTGCCTGCGATATCACTCGCCACACTTTCAGAGACATCTTCCCTGCTGGCAATTGCCGCCAAGGCTGCTTGGCTGGTACCCGCGGCGATGATTTCTCGCAGGTCATCATCGTTCAAAAGCGGGCTATATTCCAAGATAGGGGCAGAGACGATATCTTCAACATCGTCCGCCAGCTTGCGCACAACACCCTTGGGCACCTTTACGGATGATTTTACTTCCTCGGCAAGAATAGCGCGCACGCGCGGCAACTGATCTTGGGCTAAGCGCTCTAAAATCTCGATAGCGGTATCGCGAATTGTTGATTGTTCTGCTTCGCCAAGGTCAGGCATCAACCGACCAATTTTACGAGCTAGCTCCGCTCGGATTTCGGCATCTTCATCATCTGCAAGCTGTTTGTGTGCCAGGATCGGCGTTTCAGGATTATTCACCACCTCGCGTCTAACTTCAACCGATTGGTCGGTCGCCATGTAATATAAGACTTCAGGCTTTGTGTCCGTGTGGGCGGCCAGAAGTTTGCGGTCATGGGCGCTGCCCTCGTTTAGAACAGACTTGGCATCATCATAGGTGAATTTGCGGGCGCTATCTTTTGAAAGAAGCGCTTTGAGTTTTTTAAACATTCCCTGATATCCTTATCGTGTCGATCAGTCTCATCTGTTTGATTGTGTTGACCATTGTTATTCACTCAGTAACGTCGTCGGCGCAATCGCAAAGGACGAGCGGCCGCTTTTCTTTGCCGCATATAGGGCTTTATCAGCTGCGGCAGTGATCGACCCTGGGGTATGCGAAAAACCAGGCTCAGACTCAGCGATGCCAATCGACAGCGATAACCGGGACGATTTATCGCCAGCAATTTCCTTCAATTGATCCGCGATTGAAAGCAGTTTTTCTGCCTTCAGCACCGCGCCGTCAACATCTGTCCCTTCTAGCCACAAAGCAAACTCATCACCGCCCAGCCTGCCGACCAGATCACCGACTCTAGCTTGGTTCAGCAAATATTGGCCGAGCCACGATATCACTGAATCGCCGGCGGCATGGCCCAAAGCATCATTCACTTCTTTAAAGTGATCCAAGTCCAGATACAAAAAACTAGAAGGTCGGCCTGTCCGTTCCACGACCGCTAATCGCCGCTCTACGGCGCTTTCGAAGGCTCTGCGGTTTAGCAACCCTGAGAGGCTATCCGTGCTGGATAACAATTCCAGCTGCTCGATCAGCATGGCTTGGCGAAGGGCAATCGCTAAATGATCAGCAACGCCGTCCATCAAGGCATGCTCTGTAGCTGACCACGGGAAGTTAATAGTGTCTCGGCTCATTACGATAGCGGCTCTACTGCCGTACTCGGAAAATAGCGGTATAACAAAGATCTCACGGTCGGCTACAGATAAAAACAGATGCTTTTCGGCGCTTTCAGAGCCAATAACAACAGCTTGTAATTTGCTAGCTATCTTTTTTTCTAGCTCTTTTAAGTCTCTACTATCATCAACACCAAAGCGCGCAGCAACCCGCAAAGATGTACCCTCGACCACCATTACCCAACCGCTATCGGCGCGGAGTGTGCCAGCAAGAACATCCAAAGATCCTGCTAACAAGGCTCTCGAACTGGTTTCCTTACGCAGCAGAGCCGAGATGCGGTTCATCATTCGAAGCCGGTTTGCCTCTGTTTTGAAGCTTTTCTCTTGGTGATAAGAATCGGTGATGTCGCGCACCGTGCCGCGGGTCCCGATTTGAATGCCGTGATTGTCATAAACGGGGACGGCCGTAATTGTCACCATCCGCTTATCGCCGTCAGCCGCCATCATTGGGACGGCGTCTAGGACAAGCGGGCGGCTGGTATCAAAGGGCCCTAGGGCTCGAGCATCGTGTCCTTCGGGAAATAGAACCTTAGCGGCATCCTTGCCTATGATGTCTTTCGGCTGATGCCCAAGCACTTGGTCTGGACCGGCCCATGATAGTCTACCAACATGATCGCATTCGAAACCAAAGCTAGTCGCTGAGCGGACTAAATCTTGCAAAAGCTCTCGGCTATGAAGCAAGGCCCCGGTCAGATTTTCAGTCAAAGTGACGTCCCTGCCCACCAACATACGCTGATCACTGGGCAGCACGAACAGCGTCACCTGATAACGCCGGCGCTCACCCCGCGCCTGCAAGCTCATCTGCGCCTCGGCCGCTGGACCCTTTTGTTTGATAAACTCCGCCAGTTCGGCGTTCGAATCTTTTAGAGCCGCTACCAGAAAATCAGCTGCGGGGCTGGCGTTGATGACGTCGCCGGTTTGATCTATTTGAACAACCTCACCCAATTGGCGATCAAGATTCGCCGGACTCAATGCGTCCGAAATCCCGGCCTTTGCCACGCTCACAGGGCTGTGCTCGCTTTGAATTTGATCCAATTTGTCTGCCTCTTCCATTGCGAAGATGCCTCTTTCATATTAATAAACAAGGACAGTTTGCCACATACAGCTTAATCAGGGATTAAAGATGGATCAAATAACAAAAGGGCTTAGCCCTGATTTCAGTGAAAAAATCAAAGATAAGAAGACTTGGATTTTTGATTTGGATAACACCCTGTATCATAGCTCGGTCAATTTGTTTTCGCAGATAGAGCAAAAAATGGGTGAATATATCGCTGGCCTATTGGATACCAGCCGCGAAGAAGCCCGCAAGGTGCAAAAGGGATATCTGGTAAAATACGGGACCTCGCTTGCAGGTCTAATGCAGCATCATGAAGTAGATCCTCACCATTTCCTTGATTTCGTGCACGATATAGATTTTTCGCCTGTAACCCGGGACCATCGCTTGGACAATGCGTTGTCTGAACTAGACGGTCGTAAGATTATTTTCACCAATGCTGATATCACCTACACCAATGAGGTGATTAAGCGTTTGGGTGTGGCACACCATTTTGATGATATTTTTGATATTCTAGCAGCAGACCTACAACCTAAGCCGCAACCACCGACCTATGAAAAATTCATCCGGGAGCATGATATTGATCCCCATGATGCGGTTTACTTTGAAGACATGGCGGTTAATCTGGGGCCTGCCCATCAGATGGGCATGAGCTGTGTGTGGATCAATACCGGCAGCGAGTGGGGCAATCCATCTGACGACGCAGACTATGTCCACCACGAAATTGATTGTCTAAGCACATGGCTGCATCATCACGTATCGAGCAAATAGATAATCAATACTTGCCTTAGTTTCAATTTCTTTGACTTGCAGTGATCTGACGCTATTTTAGCCATCAATGAATAACCATTAAATAGGATACGCCCGCTATGGATATCAGCCGCCTAGAAGCCGTCATCAACGAAGCTTTCGAGCTACGCGACGCCGTCAGCACCCGCACATCAGGCAACATCCGCGATGCTGTCGATCAAGCGCTGCTGCTTTTAGATACTGGCAGTGCGCGGGTGGCCGAGAAGAAAGACGGTGCGTGGACTGTCAATCAATGGCTCAAAAAAGCAGTCCTTCTGTCGTTTCGCTTAAACGATATGGAACTGATCGCTGGCGGTCCCGGTGATCATACACATTGGTGGGACAAAGTGCCGAGCAAGTTTGACGGCTGGGGCGCGGAAGATTTTCGAGCCGCTGGTTTCCGCGCAGTACCGGGCGCGATAGTTCGCCGCTCGGCCTTCATTGGTAAAAGCGCTGTCCTGATGCCGTCGTTCGTTAACTTGGGGGCCTATGTTGGTGAAGGCGCGATGATCGATACATGGGCGACTGTCGGCAGCTGCGCGCAAATTGGTAAGAATGTTCATATCTCCGGCGGCGCTGGTATCGGCGGCGTGTTGGAGCCTTTGCAAGCTGGCCCCGTTATCATCGAAGACAATTGCTTCATCGGCGCCCGCGCTGAGGTTGCTGAGGGTGTTGTGGTGGAAGAAGGCGCGGTGATCTCGATGGGCGTATATCTGGGGGCCTCGACCAAAATTGTAGACCGCGCAACTGGCGAGATTCACGTCGGCCGCGTCCCAGCATACAGCGTCGTTGTACCCGGCACTTTGCCCGGCAAGCCCCTGCCTGACGGCACTCCGGGGCCAAATCTTTACTGCGCAGTGATCGTCAAAACTGTCGACGAGCGCACACGGTCCAAGACCAGCGTCAATGAACTGCTGAGAGACTGATGCCTATTGATCCCTTGCAGTTATCAATCGATTTAATCCGCGCCAAAAGCGTGACGCCTGATCCCGGCTGTGCAATGGATGTGTTGGAACACGCGCTGACCGGACTGGGTTTCACCTGTCATCGCTTGGTTTTCTCTGAGAAGGGCACCGATGATGTCCCCAATCTATACGCCCGGCTAGGCGACTGCGCCCCGAACATTTGCTTCGCGGGCCATACCGATGTTGTGCCAACCGGGGCGATCGACCAGTGGTCCGATGATCCCTTTGCGGGCACGGTGCGCGGCGGTGATTTATACGGCCGTGGTGCGTCGGATATGAAAGCTGCCATCGCTTGTTTTGTTTCGGCAGTGGAAAGACTGATTGACGGCACAAGAATAAACGGCTCCATCAGCTTATTGATCACGGGCGATGAAGAAGGCCCGGCGATCAACGGCACTAAAAAGGTGCTGGATTGGATGCAGGAAAACGGCGAGCAGATCGATTATTGCATCGTCGGCGAACCAACTAATCCCACTGAAATGGGCGATATGATCAAAATTGGTCGGCGCGGCAGCATGCACGGCATGATCAAGGTCCACGGTATTCAGGGCCATGTGGCCTATCCACACCTTGGCCGCAATCCGATTCCCGATCTAGTCAAGTTATTAGCTGCCCTTGAAGCGCCGCTAGACGGCGGTAACGATCATTTCCAGCCGAGCAATCTGGAAGTCGTCAATATCCATGTGGGCAATGAAAGCCATAATGTGATCCCCGCCGAGGTCTTCAGCCGCTTCAATGTGCGCTTTAACAGCCAGTGGTCGCCCGAAAGCCTGCAAGCTGAATTACTGGAACGCATAGACAGCGCGGGCATCGACCCGGATCATTATGAGATTGATTGGTGGGTGTCGGGTGATAGCTTCATCACCGAGCCATGCCTGCTCACCGATCATTTGGTCGCCGCCATACAGACGGTATTAGGCCGCACGCCCGAGCTATCCACCACTGGCGGCACATCGGATGCGCGCTTCATCAAAAATATGTGCCCGGTCGTTGAGTTCGGCCTGATCGGTGCGACAATGCATAAGGTGGACGAGCATGTCCCCGTCTCCAGCATCCACCAACTCAGCGATATCTATCATGAGTTTCTAAAGCGGATGCTGGGGTAGGAACGGCGCCATAGAAAAGGGCGACTGAAAAGCCGCCCCTCATAGATAGTCTTTATAGGTACGTCTTAGAAGCTTTTGCCAATTGACAGCAGCACGCCGCCTTTTGTGGCGCGGCCAGCGACGTCAGTGTCGATATAAGCAATGCCGACATCAATGCCTTTAAACGATGTGGCTAGGCCGATCTGCCAGTCCAGCTTTCCGTCCGGAGCAAAGGCCCCGTCTTCATAGCCAAAATGACCTGTTACACTGAAGTTATCATCAATCGCCTGCGACACGTCCAACGCAAGATAAACGTTATCATCGTTACCAGTGCTATCCTGGCTTGGCACATACGCGAACGTAAATCCAACCTCGGCGTCACCAAGCGTTGTCCCTAGTGATGCATACGGCTCGAAATAGTGGACGCCCTTAGCGCCAGGGTATGTGTAGTATGTCACACCAACATCCATTGAAAGATTGTCGTCGAGATCGAACCCGTAGCCAGCAATCCAGTCAACTTCTGTTGTCGAGCTTGACGCTGTGGTGCCCTGAAAGTCAGCGATGCTTGATGACCATGCGCCGATGTGGAAACCGCCGAATGAAACACCGATGTCGCCCTGAATGGCAATATCGCGGTCTGATAAAGATACACCGCGGAAACGGTAATCATTAGTTAGGGTGACACTTGCCGATACTTCGACCTCTTCCATGTCTTGCGCCTGAACAGCGCCCGTCATCATTGCAGCCATCGTTGCCGGAATAGCCACTGTTGCTAGTAAGCGTGCAGTAGAAAATTTCATCGTTTAGCTCCCTGTCTGGGCGCCCAAAGCGCCCTGTTGGATGTGTTTAAAAGTCCCAACGGTTATGTTTTCTCCGGCACTTAAGCGCCGTTACAACAAGGATAGATGGGACACGGTCCAACGCCTTCCTAAACAAGATAAAAGGAAGCTTTCTCGCCTTAAGTAGTTGATATTGATGTATTTTTATCACTATTTTTTAACATCTTGCCCAGAGAGTAGGCAAGCACTGCTTAGTGATTAATCAGCTGACTGATTAATAAGCAGATGGAGTAAAATAGTCAGGATAGCTGGGCTTTTCCGAAGGAAGGATCGAATCAACCTGATAGCTTTTCGCTCATCTCAGCAACCGCCGCCCAAGCAGTCTGAACATCTTCCCAGGTGGTTTTCGTTTGCCCAATTTGAAAACGAATTGCGGGGCGACCATCGATAATCGTTCGCGTTAGATAGGTCTGACCACCGTCATTCACTGCCGCCACTAGCTGATCGGTGAGCAGATCAGTGGCCTCATCGCTGTCATCTGTGCGTGATGGGCGGAAAGTAAACATTGCCAGGCGCGGCTCGGTCACTAATTCAAACCCTGAGCTGACAACAATATGTTCCGCAAGGTCATGGGCCCAGTTGACATGGTTTCTTATTAAGTCGCGGATTGCCTCGGCACCATATGACCGTAGGACAAACCATAGTTTCAAGGCTCTGAACCGACGACCAAGCTGGATGCCCCAATCGCGGTAATCGTTCACCTGGCCACCAGCGGCTGTTTGCAAGTAAGCCGGATTAATTGAGAGCGTTCTGATCAGGGCCGCTTTATCGCGGACAAAATGCGCCGAACAATCGAAATTCACCAGCATCCACTTATGAGGATTAAAGACGTAACTATCCGCCAGCTCAACACCATCCAACATATCACGGTACTCAGGGCAGATCATCGCGCTGCCGGCCCAGGCCGCATCGACATGCAGGAACAAGTCCTCCGCGCCCGCGATTTCAGCGATCTCTCGCAGGGGGTCCGCCGCACCGGTGCTCGTGCTGCCAACAGTCGCGACAATCATAGCCGGAAGCAGTCCTTTATCTCGGTCACTCTTTATAAGGCGCTTCAGCGATCTCGGGTCCATACCGCCTTCATCTGATGGGTCTGTGTAGCGTACATTCAACCGACCATAACCCGCCATCTTGGCAGCTTTTTCAATGGAGCTATGGGATTCGGGGCTAGCATATATCACTAACGGCTTGCTGGACATTAAGCCCACTTCGTTTGATGCTCCGCGCGTTGCTCGCTCCCGCGCCATTAAACATGCCACAAACGTAGCACTAGACGCCGTATCTTGGATGACCCCGCTCCATGTTTCAGGAAGCTGCATTAGCCGAGCCAGCCACTGCATCATCCGCTCCTCTAATTCAGTAGCGGCAGGGCTGGTTTCCCACAACATTGCATTGGTGCCCATCGCGGTCACTAACATCTCGGCAAGCATGCTTGGCTCGCTGACATTGGCAGGGAAGAAGCCGAAGAACCTTGGGTGCTGCCAGTGCGTTATGCCCGGCATAATCTTGGTTTGGAAATCAGCAAAGATAGCGTCAAACGGCTCGCCGGTTTCGGGCGCGCTGGTTGGAAGCTGGTTGATAACATCACCGGGCTGAACATTTGATCGCACGGGTAGGTCTTGAACCGTCTCAAGATAATCGGCAATCCAGTCGACCATTTCGTGCGCATATTTCCGGTATTCTTCTGGGGTCATTGCTTGTCTCCTGATCATACAATCACTCGGCTAGCGGTCAATCACAAGAGAAAAGGCATGGGATTGGCAGAATTTCAGGGATTATCACAATATTTGATTGATATTCGATTAATAATTATTGAATTGTGATAATTAATTATTGATTATCGATAATAATTAGGTTATGCATTCGTCATAAACAAAAAAGGAGAGTCACGATGGCACTAGATAAACACACACTTTTAACCCGGCTAAAGCAATCACCATCTTTGGTCTTAATCATCATTGCTATAATCGCGATAACCGGAATCATGACACAAATATCTTGGTCATCCGTCTCGCTGGCACCCTTGATCATTGGGTCAATTCTTGGGATCCTGGATGCCGTCCTCATTGCATTTCTTTTTCACCGAATGAGCAAGTCTAATATACCAGCAACCTCAGATGATGGCTTGCCCCCCATTAACGGGAGGAAAAATCGTTTAACCAAAATAGTTAAAAATTATCTCAATGGTATCTGGTTTGTGATGGTTGTTTTTACACTGCTTTTACCCATTATCACAGCGATCACCAGTATTGATTATTACGAAGGCGACGGCACCTGGGGTGTTGATATAAATCCCCTGCTGGCGTTTCAAATCGATATGAACCAGTTGATCGATATAGATGCCACAACCGAAGGCATCCGTGACGGTGTGATAACAGGAAAGACCGCTCTTGCGCTCGATACAGGCAGTGTCAGAGCATGGTATCTATTTATGGGGATGATGGAAATCTCTCTGCTGGTTAGTATCTATATTATATCACAAATGCGGGCGCTGTTCCATTCGTTAGACAAGGGCCACTATTTCACCAATGGCAATTGTAGCCGTTTGCAAAAAATGGGTATCGCCCTGCTAGCTTACTTCATCGCGGCGCCGTTCCTTCAATATTTTGGCGGCAAGTTAATCCTTCAGGATATCTCCGTTGTTGCATCGGGTATTAATATCACCCCAGCTTTCGAACTCGCTGGCGACGGTCTTTTGCTTGGCGTATGTCTTTTGATCCTATCGGGCGTTTGCCGCGAAGCAACGGCTATGTATGAAGATCAGATCGGAACGGTATAATGAGCAGGGACGTAAAAATTAACCTCGATCTATTGCTCGTTCAGCGAAAGATGAGCTTGACCGATCTGTCGAAAACAGTTGGCATAACGATGGCCAATCTATCGATCCTGAAACAAGGGAAAGCCAAGGCCATCCGGTTTACGACACTCGTTGCTTTATGCGAGGCCCTAGACTGCCAGCCCGGCGATATTATCCAACTGGAACCAGACTCGGTTGAAGGATAGTTGCCTTTGGGCCCTCGCGCATCATGATTCAATTAAGAGATCAGGCAGCGGTGGCTCAAGTCGCCCTATGACGCCCAAAATATATGCTTTGGGCGAAGATACTCTGCGATTAATGCTCAATATCGCAAGTGGGATCGCCGCAGCCGTGACCCGCATGGCGCTGTTGATGCTTACGGAATTTCTGATATTTTTTCATAAACATCTTTCGCTTCATCGGCGATAGGTGATCAAGAAAGGTCTTGCCGTCCAAATAATCAATCTCATGCTGAATCACGCGAGAAAGCCAGCCGTCTGCCGTCAGCTCGCATGCCTTTCCATCGCGGTCTACATAGCTCAAGCCGACCTCTGTAGGCCTTGGGATTTGGGCATTAACACCCGGGAAAGATAGGCTAGCCTCGGTCGCAATCTCAATATCACCGCCCGTGCTAGTGATGACCGGATTGATCAGGGCTAGCGGCTGATTGCCGCCGTCCTCTTGTAGATCAACAACAGCTATGCGGTCAGTGATGCCAACCATATTGGCGCCGATTCCGACACCTTTTTCGCGGTAAAGCACATCAAACATAGCATCAACGGTCGCCCGAACATCGTCAGTGACGCTGGCCACGGGCGTGGTCTTTACGCTGAAGATCGGGTCCGGGGCAATCACAATATGCATATGGTCATGGTGGCTATTAGACATGGCTTTTCGCAATCTCGCCAATGCGCTCGACCATTGAAAATAGCCCGTTGGCCCGCATTGGGCTTAGGTGGCCCTGCAGGTCTAGCTGGTCTAAAATTGCTTTTGCGTCCGTTGCCAGTATTTCCTGCGGAGTTTTGCCCGAAAAAATCAATAGCATTAGCGCCACAAGGCCTTTAACGATATGGGCATCGCTGTCACCCTCAAAAACCAATTTGCCCGTGTCGCTCATATGAGGCACTAGCCACACTTGGCTCTGACAGCCCCGTACTTTGTGCGCTTCTGTGCGGCCCACCTCGTCCATTGCGGGGACCTGGCGGCCCAGATCGATCAAATACCGATAGCGCTCGTCCCAATCGTCGATAAAGGCGAAAGTATCGGTAACGTCGTCGATCGTTGTCGTCTCAAATGACATGGAGCAGTCCTTAGCAATTTCATTACCAAGTCAGTGTGCTTGGCCTATGCCTTCGTCTAGCGAAAAGGGGACGCTTTGAAAAGCAAAAAAGGGATCCTGACGGGGACTGACCGTCAGGATCCAGCGGATTAAAGGCGAGGAGAGAGTTTACCCGCCCCCAATTTTGTTGAAACTCGCTAGCGCTAGCGCTCCAAATCTCTGAGCTCGCGGTCCAAGCGAAAGCGCTTGCTTGTCATATAGGCTTCCATATCAGCGGTACGCTTATCAATGTCACGAAAACGGCGGCGCAGTTCTGATGATGTCCACTCCGGTGAGCGGCGCGTTTCTTTCCAGAACTCTTCTTCGACCTTATCTTCATATAAGTCCGCTGGTTGCGGGTCCAAGGCAAAGCCTAGGATGAAATATACAAAGAGCAAGGGCCAAACACCGGTGAAGATAATCGCCAAGATGGTCAGAACACGTGTGCCGGTAACATTAACACCCAGATAGTCGGCGAGACCTGCACAGACACCCATCAATTTAGCATCGCGGGGTATGCGATATAGTTTTGTTGGTCGCTTATTAGTCATCGTACCGTGTCCTCCATCCTGGGACCTCAGCGTCGAGAATACGCTCTAGGCTTTTGATCCGGTCTTCTATTTTCTCCGCACTCCGGCGAAGTTCACCGATGTTTGTTTCGTCTTCTGGCTTCATGATCTTTTGCGCTTTCATCTTGGTAGCGTAATGAAAAATGATCCAGAGCGGCGCCACAACAACTGCAAGCAGAATGAGAATTGTCTCTGTCACGAGGTTAGCCCTCCTTATTATTGGTTATTGTTCAGGATTACTTAGATGCCGCTTTTTTAGCAGGTGCCTTTGGCTTCGGCGCAGCGTCTGCTGGCTTACCAGTCACCTTTGCTTTTAGTGCAGCAAATTCAGCTTCCACATCATCATTGGCCGCAAGCTCATTGATCTCTTGGGCAACGCTTTTGCCCTTGCCTTGACCAAGGTCATAGCTTTCAGCTTCAGCTTCCATGCGGTCTAAGCGGCTTTCGACTTTATCAAAGCGATCAAAAGCATCTTGGATGCGATTGTCATGCAGATTGCGTTTCACTCGAATCTGGCTTTTTACTGTCTTTGTACGTGCTTCAATGGTGGCTTTCTTAGCGCGGGCCTCACGCAGTTTGGCCTCTAGCTTTTCAACGTCACCTTCATGACGTTTCATCGCCTCATCTAGTTGTGCGCCATCTTCAGCCATGTGTGCTGCCATATCAGCAACCTTGGACTTTTCAACAAGAGCACCCTTAGCTAGGTCTTCGCGACCTTTAGAGATCGCAAGCTCCGCTTTACGTTCCCACTCAGCCTGGGCATCTTCCAAGCGCTTCAATTTCCGTGCTACGTCTTTTTGATCTGCGATGGACCGTGCAGCAGCAGAGCGCACCTCAACCAGCGTGTCTTCCATCTCTTGAATGATCATCCGAATGATCTTTTCAGGATCCTCCGCCTTATCCAGCATGCTGTTGAGGTTGCTATTAAAAATGTCTGATAATCGAGTGAAGATACCCATTGTTATATTCCTTTCAACGTCCTCGTAGTGACGGTACTTGTTATGTTGTTTGGCTGTCGTGCCTCGGGAATTTTCCCATTTTAGTGCTCAAGATGATCTCCTGATGACCCTTGAGCGTTTCCTCGCTGAGCCTTTCCGGCTTCTTAATTGACGTATATTATTGGCGGTGGGCTGTACGCTTCTGTGTCGTACCTCTGTCACGCGCCATAAGGCCGTCAGTTTTCCGGACAAGTTCGATGCAAGCCAGTAGCCCTTCTGTTTCACGTACAGTTGATGTAGCGCTAGTAAGGGCTGGGGTGATCTGTAAAAATCTGTTCATCATCTTGTCCTATTGTTGCTGTCATTATCGTTTCGTTGGTCTTCGTGTTGGTCGTTGCCAACGCTGATAACATTGCAACGCCTATGCCAAGTTTGAGAAAAATATTAAGCCATTGTTATTATTAGTTTTATTATTTTTCTTAGATTTTTGAATTTTTTGTTAATGGAATTAACCCTATTATTTGGTAAAAAATACTATATATTGGTTTCATGAGTTATGCGCGAGAAACAACCCAGCTGATTGGCTCCTCCGTGGCCCTCCTTGATCTGATGGATCAGGTGTCGCGGCTTGCACCCTTGAATCGTCCGATATTGATCGCTGGAGAGCGCGGCACGGGTAAGGAACTTATTGCTGAGCGCGTACATTTTCTATCGCGGCGCTGGAACGCGTCCTTTCTCAAGATGAACTGCGCCGCCCTGCCTGAGACATTACTAGACAGCGAATTGTTTGGCGTTGAGCCTGGAGCTTATACTGGAGCAACCAAGCGCCGAGCCGGGCGATTTGAACTGGCTGATCAAGGGAGTTTGTTTCTTGATGAGATCGGCACCCTGTCGATGGCAGCGCAGGAAAAGTTATTGCGTGTCATCGAGTACGGCGAATTTGAGCGAGTTGGCGGGCAGGAAACCCTAACCGCTGATACGCGGGTGATAGGGGCGACAAATATCGACTTGCCGGGCGCCGCAAATGATGGGTCCTTTCGGCACGACCTGTTAGACCGATTAGCCTTTGACGTTTTGACCATTCCGCCGCTGCGAGCCAGGCGCGATGATATTCCAGAGCTAGTCATGCATTTTGGTCGGGGCATGGCCCACGAGCAAGAATGGCCAGCCTTTGCGGGTTTCACGGATAATGCGATGGAAGCCTTGTGTGATTACCCATGGCCCGGCAATATCCGTGAGTTAAAGAATGTGATTGAGCGCGCTATCGCTAGGGCATGGGATGGGGAAGAGCCAATTGACGATATTGTCTTCGACCCCTTTGAAAGCCCTTGGCGCATCTCGTCAAAGCAGAAAGCAAGCGCTGCAACCAACGTAAGCATCCCACAAACTGCCGGTCAACAATCGGCCCCACCTAGCAAGCCCTTTTGCTACAAGACCCACGTTGGCACACAGGAGCGCATTCTTCTAGAGCAAGCCTTGAAAGCAAATCGCTACAACCAAAAGGCCGCCGCCGCGTGGTGCCAATTGACCTATGACCAATTCCGTCACGCCCTTAAAAAGCATGATCTTTTGGACAGTGTTTAGTCGGTTAATAGTCATGCCCCAGAAACAACTGTTTGCACGATCCTCTTTATGCTTATAAGATTTCATCTATGAACCAAAACTCGTCCCATCAAAATCCCTATATTGAGCGGCAGAAGCGTGCTCGCAATCGCAATTGGCTAACGTTCCGCGTTATCTTCATGTCCATTGTGATAGGGGGTGCAGCTTGGGTTGGCTTTTGGATGTGGTTAGGGCAAGACAGTGATGTCGCTGTTTTTCTCGGCGAATGGGCCGTGCTTGCCGTTATCTTAGTCGCCCTCGTCTTTGGCGTAGCCGTCTTAATGGTAGCCGTGCAAAAATTATATAAATTAGCAAGGCCCCGCAAGGATAGCTTGGCCGACCTGATGACGGCTAAATCCGCTACCGATGACTCTGAAAAGGAAAACCGATGAATAAAATGACGCTTGCTATAACCGCTACTTTGCTGGCTTCCACGTCTGCGCTTGCACAAGATGCTGACCTTATTATCACCGGTAATATATATACTGGGGATGCAGGTCAGCCCAGCGCTGAAAGCGTTGCAGTCACTGCTGGTCGGATTTCCTGTGTAGGACCCGCCGCCCAGTGCATGGCCGCCGCTGGCGCGATGACGCAAGTGATGGATGTTGAGGGATACATATACCCGGGCTTTACCGATGCCCATGCCCACCTTGAGGGTATCGGCGATCGCGAAATGACGTTGAACCTAGACCAAGTGGTGACTTTGGGACAGTTCAAAGCCTCGGTCCGTGGTTGGATCAGAGACAACCCTGAACTGGATATTGTTACGGGGCGCGGTTGGATCGAAACCCATTGGCCTGAAAAGCGTTTCCCGTCTCGTTGGGATTTGGATGAAGTAGCTCCCAATGTTCCCGTGATATTGAGCCGGGCCGACGGTCATGCCTCTGTTGTCAACAGTGCGGCGCTGAAGGCCGCTGGCATTTCATCCGAAACTGAAGCGCCTTTTGGCGGCGAAATTCTAAAAAATGCCCTGGGAGAGCCTACTGGGATTTTGGTGGATGCGGCGATTGGCTTAATACGCGGTTTAATTCCGCCGGTTGATGACACGATACGCCGGGCACGAATCACGACAGGCAGCAAGGTTATGGCTTCACGCGGTTGGACGGGTATGCACAACATGTCGGTTGAATGGAAAAACGCCCTGCTGATGAAAGAGCTATCCGATAGCGGCGCAACCAATCTGCGGGTTCATAATAGCATTACGATGGAAGACGCGGACAAGCTTTTTGCTGCTGGGCCAACCACCAGTATAAATGGTCGGATCGAGACCCGCGCGATCAAAATGTATATGGACGGCGCACTGGGATCACGCGGCGCCGCCCTTCTTGAGCCTTACAGCGATAGTCCTGAAAGCACTGGCCTCACCATGATGAAGGAAGGCGAAAGTCGTCAAATCATGGTACAGGCGCTGAGGGAAGGCATGCAGGTTAACACCCATGCTATCGGTGATCTTGGCAACCGCCTCGTCCTTGATTGGTATGAAAAGACCTTCGATGAAGTGCCCCTTGGCGACCGCGCTGTTGCGGAGCCACGGTGGCGGATTGAACATAGCCAAATCGTAAATCCGGATGATATTCCGCGGTTCAAATCCCTCGGCGTTATTCCCAGCATGCAGCCCAGCCACGCCATCGGCGATCTGTATTTTGCCCCTGATCGACTGGGCAAAGACCGCTTAGACGGCGCTTACGCATGGCAAACACTAATCGATAGCGGCGTGATCATCGCCGGTGGTTCTGATGCCCCTGTCGAGCAAGGCCAGCCGATGATCGAATTTTACGCGGCCGTTGCTAGGAAAGGCCTAGATGGATTCTCCAATGAAGACTGGCGCGCTGATGAGGCCGTCAGCCGTGCAGACGCTATTCGTATGTTTACAATCTGGCCAGCTATTGCCGCTTTCCAAGAAAATGATTTGGGGACGATCGAGGTTGGCAAGAAGGCTGACATGAGCGTCTTCAATGTTGATCTTATGACTGTGCCGGATGATCAAATCCTTGCAGGCAAGGCGATCATGACCATCATTGACGGCACCATCGCTTGGCAGGCAGAGGACTAAGCAGCACACATGACAACTATTGTCTTAATCATCGCCATGATGGTTCTGGCCGCCTTGGCTGGCTGGGCGAAGTGGAGAGAAACGCATAAGATAATTGGGGAGGTGCCAATCGTCGCGCCCGGTCTGGTATTCTATGTATCGCTGATTATTTTCATCGTACTGGCAGCGAACCTGATCGAGCATTTAACCGGTGTGCCGTTAAAATCGATATTCAGTCGCTGAGACACCGTGTGCTCAGGGATCATGAGACGCTATACAAGAAATGGAATTATCGCGGACGTCGTAAGATCACTGCATACGGCTTAGCCTATACGAATCACACCTTAAAGGATTTTTCGCGGACCATCACGTGGGCCTGCCAATAGCGCCCACTTTTGATCGGCAGCACTTCATACATCGCTTGATCATCAACGCTGCCATCAACCAACACATTATCAATCACAAGCCCGCTTCCGGCTGGCAAATCGACTGTAATATCCGGCGAACAAAGCCTGACGTCGCCGCCCTCGCATTCCTTGCCTAGCGGCAAAATAATCGTCGAACGCCGCTGCCCGGCCTTTTCGAGTTCAATATCCAGTGATGGATCACCATCTTGAAAGGCGTCAAAATGCGGCGCCCAGTGATCCCCAGCGTCTAAGCGCTGGACGACCAGCAACTCGCCGTGGTGACGCTCGTAACCCGCAACTTGGCATAGCTTCTCTGCGAGCGCGGAGGTCACCAAATCACTATCTTCGGGCCAAAATTCAAATTCAGACAGGCGCCGAGCTGGGTGCTTTACCCACTGTGATGAAATCCCATCGAACAGCATCGCCCCGTGCAATCTAGGAGCCGCTTGACCAATCAGATAGTCAGCTAGGTCTTGCTCTAAGAAATTACTGAGCTGCCGAGCTCGAGGGCGATCACAGACGACATCGCCGATGGGGGCCCCCATTGATAGCGCTTCCAAAATCTTGCCTTTCACCACACTCGCCTCATAGTCTGGAATAGGCGCATGGCCGGCTTTTTCTTCCAAGGGATCAGCGTCAATAGCCGCAGCCAGTGCTCCCGCGATCGGATGACCAGCTTCCTCGGCGACGATCAATGCTGTCTTTACAAAGGAGGCCATTGCAGCGCCGCCTGCCCCTGCCTCATAGGCTCTAGCGAGCGGCATAACAGCCAATATATCACCGCGGGTTGCCGCCGCAAAAAACAATCGGTCTGCTAAGGTACGATTGCCGCCAACATAAACCAGCAGCATAGCAAGTTCGCGCATCGCTGTGGGCGCACCCGATTTTGCAAGCTCGATGACCATATCGAGGGCCAGTGACCAGTTTTTCTCACAGCCGAAACCATTGGCTGCAAAACTTGCGACAATATGGACGCTTGCTGGATGCATGTCGCGAGCATTCTGCTCCAAAATTGTGACCGCCCGATCAGGGTCTATGGGCATCACTTGGCCCTTTAGCAAAAAGCCTGCTAGCGTGAACCTAGCTTCTGGGTGACCGCTAGCTGCCGCTTTAGATAGCCAGTGCAGCGCCTCTTCTTGACCGTCTGGTTGCGCCATAAAAAGCGCCGCCAAGCGATACTGCGCCACGCGGTCACCGGCCTCAGCGGATGCTTTCAGAGCCTTAGGGTCGAGCGACTGCATGCTTATGTCTCGCGCATTTTAAGGGCTTCGATAAAGGCATTATGCGGGATTTCCACTTTACCGTAGGTCCGCATTTTGGCCTTACCCTTTTTTTGCTTCTCAAGCAGCTTCTTCTTCCGGGTCACGTCACCGCCGTAGCATTTCGCTGTTACGTCTTTCCGCATTGCGGACAGTGTTTCACGGGCAACGACCTTCCCGCCGATAGCGGCTTGGATTGGAATTTTAAACAGCGCGCGGGGAATCAAGTCTTTGAGGCGCTCACACAGCGCACGACCACGGCCCTCAGCCTGCGAGCGGTGTACCAACATCGCTAACGCGTCAACCTGTTCAGCGTTTACAAGGATAGAAAGCTTCACCAGATCGCCTTCCTCATACCCTTGTAGCTCGTAGTCAAAGCTAGCATAGCCGCGACTGATTGACTTCAGGCGGTCATAGAAATCATAGACCACCTCGTTAAGCGGTAGCTTGTACTTTAGCATAGCCCTAGCGCCTGCATAGGTCAGATCCATCTGAATGCCGCGCTTGTCTTCACATAGTTTCAACACCGCGCCCAAATAATCATCCGGGACCAAAATCGTGGCACTGATCCAAGGTTCCTCGATACGATCAATCTTCACAACATCAGGCATATCAGCAGGGTTGTGCATGTCCATGCGCTCACCATTATTCAGATAAACATGATAGATCACGCTTGGACTGGTCGTAATCAGTTCAATATCAAACTCGCGGCTGAGCCGTTCTTGAATTATTTCCAAATGCAACATGCCAAGGAAGCCGCAGCGATACCCATAGCCAAGCGCGGTCGAGCTTTCTGGCTCAAATTCAAAACTCGCATCATTCAAGCGCAGTTTTGCTAGCGCATCCTTCAGCTTTTCATATTCAGACGTATCAGCAGGGAATAGGCCGCAAAAGACAACTGACCGACTGGGCGCAAAGCCCGGCAGAGCTGTCTCACAAGGTCGCTTCACGTCAGTGATCGTATCACCCACATGTGTTTCCGCGACTTCTTTGATGCTAGCCGTTATGAAGCCCACTTCGCCGGGGCCAAGTTCCTTCACAGCGATGGCCTCGGGCGTGAAGACACCAACCCGGTCAACCTTATGTTCACTGTCGGCGGCGATCATCGAAATCTGCTGGCCCTTTTTAATGGTACCATCAATCACGCGGACAAGGACCATCACACCCAGATAGGTATCGTACCAACTATCAACCAGGAGCGCCTTTAATGGTGCATCCCGGTCACCGATCTTAGGCGCTGGCAAGCGCTCAACGATGGCCTCCAGCACGTCATCAATGCCGATGCCACTTTTGGCGGAGCACTCAACCGCGTCGCTAGCGTCGATGCCGATCACATCTTCAATCTGATTGCGGACGCGCTCCGGCTCTGCAGCGGGCAGATCAATTTTATTGAGGACGGGAACGATATCATGTTCATTCTCGATCGCTTGATACACGTTTGCCAGCGTCTGGGCTTCCACGCCCTGCGACGCATCGACAACCAATAGCGAGCCTTCACAAGCAGACAGGCAGCGAGAGACCTCATAAGCGAAATCAACGTGACCCGGAGTATCCATCAAGTTCAAGACATAAGTCTCGCCGTCTTTCGCCTTATAGTTCAAACGGACTGTTTGCGCTTTAATGGTAATCCCGCGCTCCCGCTCGATATCCATACTGTCTAGCAACTGCGCTTTCATATCACGTTCCGCAAGACCGCCGGTATGCTGAATCAACCGATCCGCAAGCGTCGACTTGCCGTGATCAATGTGGGCTACAATCGAGAAATTTCTGATATTTTTTAAGTCTGTCATCTACATACATCCGGGGCACTAAGCAGGTGCTCCCTGTTAAATATTTACTATTGATTATCCAACCAGCTTAGTCATCACGCGATCAGGGGGCCGGTGGCCATCCATGAAAGTACGTATATTGATCAATACTTTCTCCCCCATCGCTGTTCGGCTCTCAAGGGTTGCTGACCCCATATGGGGGATGAGCACCACATTGTCTAGCTTCAACAGCTTGGGGTTAATCGTCGGCTCGTTTTCAAACACGTCTAATCCGGCCCCAGCAATCCGGCCCACCTCAATCAAGTCGGCCAGCGCTGTTTCATCGATGACTTCCCCACGCGCGGTATTCACCACCACAGCATGAGGCTGCAGACGCTGTAAGCGGTCAGCATTCAATAGATGGTGCGTATCTTTTGTGAGAGGGCAGTTGACCGAGACGACATCCATCCGGCTTAACATCGTATCCAGATCATCCCAGTAAGTCGCCTCCAGTTCAGTCTCAACGCTTTCAGGTAGGCGCGAGCGATTATGGTAATGCACAGCGATACCAAATGCCTTGGCTCGACGGGCAACAGCTTGCCCGATGCGGCCCATGCCAATGATACCCAGGCGCTTTCCGCCCAGACGATGCCCCATCATGAAAGTCGGACACCAGCCGTCCCAGTCGCCGTCGCGCAGCAGCTTCTCAGCTTCAAACAGGCGTCGCGGCACTGCCAAAATCAAAGCCATCGTCAGATCAGCCGTGTCTTCAGTCAGCACACCCGGCGTATTGGTGACACTCAGCCCAGCCTTATGGGCTGCCGCCAGATCAATATGATCGACCCCAGCGCCAAAATTCGCAATCAGCTTCAACTGATCACCAGCTTCGGCTAACACGTCAGCGCCAATGTCATCAGTCACGGTGGGCACTAAAACATCCGCTTCGCGCACTGCCTCTTTAAGCTGGTCAGCAGTCAAGGCATTGTCCGACAGGTTTAAGCGCACATCAAACAACTCAGCCATCCGCGTCTCAATCGCGTCGGGTAGCTTGCGTGTCACAATAACGCGAGGGCGTCCCGATTTCTTTTCTCTAGACATGATCCTTGAAACCTTTCACAGATGATTTCATCGCGCGTATTTAAAGAGAGCGCGCACTTGATCTGGTTTCCTATCAGATGGTAAGGATTCAGGCAATTGACTTGGCACGATTCTGCGGTGAAAAATCGCGAATTAGGGCCTTTAGAACGGAACAGAGATATGAACATTTGGGTTTTTCGCGCTATCACCCCTTTAATAGTCTTGCTTTTGGCACATTCGGCGGCCGCTGACGCAATTGATACGCGGGACAAAGGGGCTTCTGGCAATCCGATTCCTCGTTTCGTGTCAATTTCGGCCTCGGAGGCCAATATGCGAAGCGGCCCAGGTACCGAATACCCGATTCGCTGGACCTTTAAAGCGCGCGGCTTGCCCGTTGAGGTCATCGACGAGGATAAATCTTGGCGCAAGGTCCGGGACATTGACGGCGAAGAAGGCTGGATTCATGTGCGCCTCCTATCGTCAAGACGGACCGCCATCATCATGCCGGGCGAAGCCTGGCTGTATAAAAAGCCCAACCCGGACAGTCGCCTTACCGTCATCGCCAAGCAAAACGCTTGGGGTGCATTGGTAGAGTGTGACCCAATCTGGTGCGAGATGGCGTTTGAGACGGGCTCAGGATGGATTGAGCGCTCTCAAATCTGGGGCCTCTATCCGTTCGAGGAATGGGACTGATACGCTCACACCTAACGCCGCCTTCGGTCCCCAACAGAAATTTGACTAGCCATCGTTCCGTTTGCGAAGGATTTCGATAATTCGATCATAGACAATGCCCGTCAGCATCACCGTATCATTACCTGTCGTATTCACGAATTGGATCACGACCGCATCAATATCTTTGTGGTAGTGCGCCCTGCTTGAATACCCTAGCACCCAGCCAGTGTGGCCAAATTCATAGAGCGAAGCATATATCTCCTGCTCCCGGCTAGACAGGAGCGTGCCATCGTTCAACGCCCGTAGAAAAATGCCCACGTCCTCAGCCGCTGCGACAAACCCTTGGTCAAGCTCCTTGAGGTCGGCATCATATCCGATGTGGCGACCACTCATCAATTCAGTCGGGTCAATATCATTCACGGAAAAGAAGGTCCGTGATAGGCCAAGTGGGATGAGGATTTCTTCCTTGATATACCGTGTGTGCGGATAGCCAAGTGTTTCCGTCATAATCATACCGAGCAGCAGATAATTGGTATTCGAATAGCTGTAATCGCTGCCGGGCATAAAATCGGCGGGCGTGTCCAAGACCAAATTTAGGTTGTCCAAAACCCCAATTGACATCTCGGACCAAGAAAAGCCACCCTGATCGGTATAATTGGGGATGCCGCTTCGATGTTGGACCATCATTTTCAACGTGATCTGATCGGCATGCTCAACGCGCCCGACTAGCGACGGCAAATAATCTGCAAGACTGTCATCCAGCGACAGGCGGCCGCTTGCGACAAGCTTCGCTATGGCTGAGGCTGTATAGAGCTTTTCAATGCTGGCAATTTTAAAAAAAGCCTTTGGCCTCGCCGGGATTTTCTGGTCTCGGTCGTGCCAACCAGCCGCATAAAATTCACCGCTGTGATCCGCTCGCTGGACATAAACGATGATGCCATCCAATCCTTGTTCGGCGGCTTCACTGACTTGCTCCTCAACCGTTAAAGGAAGCGGTGAAAGATAATAAAGCCCGAACTGCCAAGGGGCAAATATCAGGATACTGGCAACTGTCACCGCGGCTGCCGCCAGTCGCATCATCAGTAATTTGTTGATTTTCATTTATGCTCAACCTCTGTGACGACTCTTTGCTAGTTTTACACCATTATGATGTCTGAAAGCCATAATGAATACCGCCGACGGATAATGCAAGAAGCGCAAGCCTAACCCTGAACCGTCACCACCGTGACATGACACTTCTATTGGTCGTTTACAATACGCTTCAAGATCAACAGGGTCAGTAAGTTAAATCCCAAAAAAACCGATGCTCCGGTCTTTAGTCATCGCCTGCCCTCAACTCAGCTATATTGAGAACGGCTGGCACAATTATGATCATAACCAAAAACAGTTCGTGGTCTACAAAACCAGCTAGAAATATCGGTATTGATAATAGCAGAAGGGCGCTATTCATACAAAGCCGAATGCGGCGTTTGGTTATATCCAGCAGTGCAAGCGACATGGTGCCCAGCGTTAGAAACAAGTATAAGCTGCCAATCAATGCGAACCATAAATCCTCGGGTTCGCGGTCCATATTTGACATGATAGCGGGCAAGGCATCGAGAATCGCCAAAAGGAAAATCAGCGCGAGAACTGAGGCAAAAAGATTGGATATGGTTTTCACGCATTTCATATTGTCATCAATCCCTGACGCCATAATAGTGACTAACGACTCTTCGCCCATAGGCCGTTATTGACGTACAACTACCACAGTTATACCTTGTCGCTAAAGAAGCAATAGGTGCACCGGGCAGAATTAGTGGTTGTTTCATCAAGCTCTTAAGATGGACAGCAATTGCCCCGGATTCGCTTTTTCATTTCACCTTTTGCCATGCAGTCCTACTTTGCGTTCAACCCTGATACCCTATCCCGTATCTTACGCCAAAAATGCTAGCGAAAAAGTGTCGAAATCAAGATTTGCGGCGCGCGCTTCCCACAGGTCCATGCCAAGCCGAACAGTTGCATTTTAGGGTGGATAGACACCAAGTTCGCGATGAAGGTCACTGAATAATAAGGCAGGTAACGCAGGCCTAACACGTCATATGTTTATTCTGGACTGCAGCCAACGAACCGGAATCCATTCTTCAGTAGAGGAACCAAAGGTAACACATAGTGAAAATGTTGTTAGGGCATCGGTTGTAATCCACACATAAATATTATCAAGTTCGCACGCCTCCTCGTTCTCCCGACCGGTTGTAAACCCAAACCCACTAAATTGATTCGTACTAGTTTCAACGAGGTATTCGACCAATGCTTTGCAAGCTTCTTTGTCAGATGGCCGTGCTTCCACACAGAATTGGCTCGGTTCTTTTCGAACTGTATCAATCAGCACGCGCCCCCATTCTAAAAAACGCCCAATATATTCCAAGTTCTTTATAACGTGAGTAAAAAAGACCCAATCATTGATAGCGTCGCAGTTTTGATCGCCATCAATATTTGCGAAGTACCGGTCTTTGCGATGACGTGATTGAATAACTTGAAACCCAGTGTCGTCTTCCGAAGTTGATGTTATGATCTTAAGATAGTGCCTTATTTGTTGGCAAAAAGGGTATTCTTTCACGTCACCGTCCGAAACATAATCTTGTACTTGGAATGGCGGTGCATGAAACCAAACTTCATGCACGCGGACACTATCGTTCACTTTAAAAGTTAAGCTGTTGACGATATTCTGCGTTTCAATTCTAAAGCCAGTCGCTGCACTAACTACCTCATTAACAGCATCGGCATCCAAAGTTATATCGTCTATTTCATCGGCTACAGACTTTGGGCTTTCAAACAAAGTAACCATAAAAATGAGCAGCGCAGGCAGCAGAATGCGGCGCGAATATATGGACAATGTCTTTTTGGAAATTTTCATGAGCCACATCCTACGTTGCCTACTGTTCTTGGTCAATAAGTTATAACGCGTTGATAAATGCAACATAGCTGTCGGGGTTTTCGAGTGCTACATTGGTTGCTAGTGTCAGAAAATGAGGTTCGAAGCTATAGGCTGGATCAGTCTTATCTGGTCGCCTATTCTTTTCACTTTTTGCCATGCAGCCCTACTTTGCGTTCAACCCTGATACCCTATCCCGCATCTTACGCCAAAAATTCTAGTGAAAAAGTGTCGAAATCACGGCTCAGCGGCTGGCGCGGGAATAATGTTTTTTGCCCTTTCACCAAAACAAGGATCATCCCTGTTTTCATTACTGAGCTGTTGTAGAATGTACCAATTTTCTCCAATAGGTCGGTATATCCAACTCCAGGGTGGAAAACAGGCAGCCCTTCCAATAAAATCATCTGTATCTTCGTCGGCGGTCAATAGAAATTCGAAACGGTTCATTCCTATCACAGGGCCCGATTTGGGTGACTCTGGGCAATGTACAATGGACTTCCAAGAAACAGCGTTCCACTGCTCATGGTCTCCCGCGAAAGTAAAATAAGTGCAGTTTTCATCCCGATCCAGACCGTACCTGGCGATTCCCAATGATTCCAACTGAGCGATTGCGCTTTTGGTGGAAGCGGGAAGCTGGTCAAATCGCTTCGTGTAACCCTTGATATCACGAATAGAATAGCGCAAATCAAATGTTTCTATATCCCGTCTTACCAGCTCGAAAAGTCCCCAGTTCTCATCAAAAAGCTCTATCGCTTCTTCATCACTCCAGGGATTTTTCAGGGCCACCAGATTCATCCAAGCCACCCAAACAATAAATACCGCGATCCATGGCAAGCAGCCCTTGCCTCGGATTCGCTTTTTCATTTCACCTTTTGCCATGCAGTCCTACTTTGCATTCAACCCTGATACCCTATCCCGCATCTTACGCCAAAAATTCTAGTGAAAAAGTGTCGAAATCAAGATTTGCGGCGCGCGCTTCCCACAGGTCCATGCCAAGCCGAACAGTTGCATTGTCATTATAGGGGTCAAGCGCTGCTGCACGGAAGTCGCGGCCCAAACGATCCAACCCGTCAACAAGCGGCTCTATATTGGGATCATTAAACCTAATCAATTGCCTGGCCATTGTAACCAACTGGGCGACACCCGTTATTTGATCCTGTCTGTCGATCAGATTTTTATTCAGACAGAGAAAAGTCTCTGGCATCCTCTCGATTGTTGTTGATAGGCAGGAGAATTTCACCGTGCTTGCCAATGACGCCCCATTTGCCGCCGGAGATTTCCGGGTGCCCGTCGTCTGGTGAGGCCTGCGGGCTACATTCCAGGCAGACAATCGCCATCGAGTTTTTGAATGGGAAGGCAAAGTCAAATGTGGCCGGAATAACTATGTTTAGATTGTAGTCCATATAGCCGATCTTGTCGCCGCCATGATATCTTGCAAGGCCTTCAGAAAAATAGTCTGGGCCATTATCAAAATTAAGGGGCCGAAGAGTTCTATTACCCTCAGTATCAATATAGAACCCATCTGCATAGGCATAGCCACAGCTATTGAAATTACCAGCTATTACAAATCTTGCAGAAATAGCAGGGCTTCCATCGCTGTTCTGGTAGCCCAGCATTCCACTGTCTTCGTATATTACAGGCTCATCAACAGGAGTGCAGGGTGATAAATCATCACCTCCTGCAACCAGGCTCAGCAACATGGCAATTTGCGCTATATGGTACATTACTGCTCCTCCTCCAAAAGAAGAGGAGCAAATTCTCATGTCAGGATCAAGGCAATTCACACAACTTCAGCACTATGGACTGGCTAAAATCATCTTTCTTTGATCTGGAGCCGGTTATTACCGCCTTCAGTTATTGGTTATCATCTACTTTGTGAACGGAATAATTTCCTTGTCTCTTGCGTCTAGCGATCAGGGTCAGGGGGAAGGACGAGCAGCGCAGGATCAACGGAAAAACCCTCGCATCGCCTAGTTCTATTTGTTGTTCCATGCCTGCCGTTATACAGGTCGTTGACAAGATACCAGTTAGCTTCAATTGGACGGTACACATCCGCATTAATGGGAAAACACTCAGGCCGACGGAAAAATCTGTCTGTATCGATATCTTCGCCTACAAGATATACTCTGTTAGGATTGGGATATTCCAAATCTGAATGGGGAAGCGCACTGCACCATTCGATTGATTTACTTGTTATTACTTTCCAATCTTCCAATACATCAGCCAAATAAAAGTAGAAACAGTCGCCGTACGCGCTAAATTTACTAACGCCACTCGCTTGCAGTAATCTTGCAGCCTCAGCCGCCTCTGCTGGAAACTCGGCGATCATGGCTTCATTGCCCAAGTGCTGAACATAAACCTCGTTTTTCACAAGTTTCAGTGATGCATTTCGAACAAGCTCAAAAGCTCCTCGATTTTCATAAAAAAGCTCTATCGCTTCTTCATCGCTCCAGGGATTTTTCAGGGCCACCAGATTCATCCAAGCCAACCAAGCAATAAATACCGCGATCCATGGCAAGCAGCCCTTGCCCCGGATTCGCTTTTTCATTTCACCTTTTGCCATGCAGCCCTACTTTGCGTTCAACCCTGATATCCTATCCCGCATCTTACGCCAAAAATTCTAGCGAAAAAGTGTCGAAATCAAGATTTGCGACGCGCGCTTCCCACAGGTCCATGCCAAGCCGAACAGTTGCATTTTAGGGTGGATAGACACCAAGTTCGCGATGAAGGTCACTGAATAATAAGGCAGGTAACGCAGGCCTAACACGTCATATGTTTATTCTGGACTGCAGCCAACGAACCGGAATCCATTCTTCAGTAGAGGAACCAAAGGTAACACATAGTGAAAATGTTGTTAGGGCATCGGTTGTAATCCACACATAAATATTATCAAGTTCGCACGCCTCCTCGTTCTCCCGACCGGTTGTAAACCCAAACCCACTAAATTGATTCGTACTAGTTTCAACGAGGTATTCGACCAATGCTTTGCAAGCTTCTTTGTCAGATGGCCGTGCTTCCACACAGAATTGGCTCGGTTCTTTTCGAACTGTATCAATCAGCACGCGCCCCCATTCTAAAAAACGCCCAATATATTCCAAGTTCTTTATAACGTGAGTAAAAAAGACCCAATCATTGATAGCGTCGCAGTTTTGATCGCCATCAATATTTGCGAAGTACCGGTCTTTGCGATGACGTGATTGAATAACTTGAAACCCAGTGTCGTCTTCCGAAGTTGATGTTATGATCTTAAGATAGTGCCTTATTTGTTGGCAAAAAGGGTATTCTTTCACGTCACCGTCCGAAACATAATCTTGTACTTGGAATGGCGGTGCATGAAACCAAACTTCATGCACGCGGACACTATCGTTCACTTTAAAAGTTAAGCTGTTGACGATATTCTGCGTTTCAATTCTAAAGCCAGTCGCTGCACTAACTACCTCATTAACAGCATCGGCATCCAAAGTTATATCGTCTATTTCATCGGCTACAGACTTTGGGCTTTCAAACAAAGTAACCATAAAAATGAGCAGCGCAGGCAGCAGAATGCGGCGCGAATATATGGACAATGTCTTTTTGGAAATTTTCATGAGCCACATCCTACGTTGCCTACTGTTCTTGGTCAATAAGTTATAACGCGTTGATAAATGCAACATAGCTGTCGGGGTTTTCGAGTGCTACATTGGTTGCTAGTGTCAGAAAATGAGGTTCGAAGCTATAGGCTGGATCAGTCTTATCTGGTCGCTGATTCCTTTCAACAATAAAGACATGCAGCGCTTCGTGAATGATCACGTTTTCTTGTACGCTAATTGGTTGTAGGTCCAATCTATCAGAAAACAGATAAATAACCCCGGATAGTTCGAATCCCATAGTCCTGTCATTTGCAACCCTTCTGCGGTAGACTTCCTCTGGCGCGTCCGGGGCTGGTTTGAACCTCGATTTCATTGGAACAGCAAGAAAGTCCCGTGCGTTTTTGATATTATTCGAAATTATAGCTGCAGTTTGTGGCGTATGACTTGCGAAGTATTTTTTCAGCATTGTTTGTGTAGAATTATTTGGTGATTGTAGCGCCGTAATAGCTTTATCAAGTCTCGGCAAAATTGCCGAAATATATCCCTCTATTTTTCCGTAGTCTTTATCAAACCATAGGGCAGCCATTTTTTCAAAGGCATTTCGGTCATCAATAAATTTAACCAACGATTGCGCATTTTGTGTATGTGCGCCAATAGAAATGTTTCGAATCTCCCCAACTATTTGCATTGCCACTTGCGGCTTATGCGCGTTAGCAATCATTGAATCTAACGCCCTTGCGAAAATTGGGCATTCGGGCCGACCACTGAGGCCCAGGGACCTAATGTGTTCGCTCTTGGCTTTCCTACTGGCTGCCAAGCAAGAAAATTTTCTGGCAGTTTGGTACTTCAGTGTACCGCTCGGGCCCATGACCCATGCACCATACTTACCAACGAACTGGCTGACCTTTTGGATCATCTTAGTCTTATGATCACCGCTACCGCCATGAGCAATTTGGGCGAAGGATGCTATTTCAAATTCAGCGACAAACCTGCCATCGTTTGAAATGCCGGTTGCCTTGTATACCAGCGGCACTCCGACACCGGCGGCGTCCATGACTATCTTGGCCAGTGCTGCCGCCTCGACCTTGGGTAGGGGTTCCTTGGTGGTGATCTGCTTAGCTGTCTTGGTTGCCACCGCCTTGACTTTAGCCATGTCGGTATTACTAGCAGCGGCTGGTGTGGCAATACCGCCCGATATGCGGTTCTTAACGGACATGGGTGTTTTTTGACGCAGCTTGTTGATGGTAGGGCCGTAGCTTTCCACCTTGCCGGTGGCTTTGATGCCGTTGCAGCTTTGAAAATCGGCGATAGCGGCTTCGGTTTTGGGGCCGTCCTTGCCATCCAGCTTGCCGCAGTAATGGGGCTTGTTAGCGCGTTTGATATTCGCCAGCGCGGTCTGTACGACCAACACATCACTTCGACTGGTGCTATAGCACCCCTTGCCGACTGATTTCGATAGTTTCATAGAGTTTCTCCTATTCTGTTGTCCCTCAAACGCCGGGCGCGGCAGTCCAGCCGCTTGGCTTCCTCGCATGAGCTCAGACGTGCGGACGCACTTGCCTCCCTTTGGTCGGAACGAAAAAACCCCGCCTCCCATAAGGGACGCGGGGTTGGTGAGCAGCCTTGAGCTCGCTTCATGGGAACCGATTGCGGTTACCGGAAGCAATCAAAAGACACAAAAAAGCGCCCCCGGAATGTCCGGCAGGCGCAGCTATTCAATCATGACAATTGATGCGGTGCATATTAGCCCATAGCGGTGCTTTTGTAAATCAATTTGTACACATCATGCGTACATAAGTTTTCAATAACTAACCGTTTGGTCCTTTACAAGTCACTCCGATATATTTATATAAGCTCTAATATATAAGGACAGGAATAATGCAGCAAGAGATATTTAACGAGCTTGGACTAGCCACCCGTCTGCGGCGCCTGATGTCGCGGATGACCCCGGACGCTGAGGTGCTTCAATACGAAACCGGCATAAAGATGAAGGCGAGCTATTTTCCTGTGATTTATAGCCTGCACCATTCAGGCGCCATGCCCATCAGGGATATTGCCAAGCTGGCTGGCTTTTCACACTCTGCGGTCAGCCAGACCGTCAAGAAGCTCCGCGCAATGGGTTGGGTGCAGGATCATTGTACCGATGATGGCCGCGAAAAGCAGATCGCGCTCTCCGATATGGGCGAGGGCATCGTTGACCAGCTTTCGCCCGTATGGCGGCGCACGCAAATCGCGGTTGGGGACGCTATGTTGGAGGCAAATGCTGACCTGCTAACCGCCCTTACACGCATGGAAAAAGTGCTAGATCAGCAAAGCCTATATCAGCGTGTGAAAGACATCGAAGCGTCCGAAGCCGCTGGAAAGGGCTACCGAATCGTTGCCTATAATCCATCCCACCGACAGGCCTTTTACGATCTGAACGCTGCGTGGGTGGAGAAATATTTCATCATGGAACCCATCGACCAAAAGGTGCTATCCGACCCTGAAGGCCAGATTCTCGCGGGCGGAGGCGAGATCTATATGGCCGTTAAGGACGACGGTACAGCTTTTGGTGCTGTGGCGATGAAGGACGTGGGCGGCGGCCGCTTGGAGCTGACCAAATTAGCTGTTGATCCGACCAGTCAAGGCAGTGGTGTGGGCCGCGCGTTATGCCAGAAGGTGATCGACCGCTTTCAAGAACAAAGCGCCGATGTCTTGTTCCTTGAGACCAGTAAGATCCTCACACCCGCGATATCGCTCTATTGGAAATTGGGATTTGTAGAGACCAAACCACCCGTTCCCGGCACCTATGAGCGCGCCAACTACTATATGGAATGGCGAGGCTGACCACCCCTGTGTATCAAAAAAGGCGACCCCTGGGCCGCCTTTATGATGAAATTTATGAGCTGCCTTCTAGCCGCTATTCGCCGGTCATGATCCGGTCGAAAAGCTGCTTTACCGACGGAATAAACCCGTTGGAGTAAAACGGATCTTCACTGAATTTGAAAGCGTTATGGCCTGCGAACATCAGGTTGTTATCCAGCGAGCCTTCATGGCTGATGTCCAGCAAAGTCTTTTGAATACAAAAACTGCGCGGGTCAGCAAGCCTGCCTGTACTGTTCTTTTCATTGGTTGCCCATGATGAAAAGCGGCACTGGCTGAGGCAACCGACACAGTCCTGCTGGTCCTTGCGAATCTCAGCGCATTTGTCGGCGGTGGTAAAGATCAGCGTATCCTCTGGCGTTTTCATCGCCCGCTCATGACCGGTATTAATCCAGCCCTGAACCTTACCCACGTCGCCCGGGCGCACCCAGTATTTCTTGCGCTCATGCACCAATTCGTATGAAAATTTTTCGTCAGCAGTTTTGCGGAAATCAATCTGCCGCTTCACCCGGTCGACCATTTCTTTGATGAAAGGGTTTTTCACCGCGCTTGAATAAAAGCCAGTCGGACTAAAGTTTTGCAACAAGACATCGCCGGGCTTTAACTTTAGCAAGCGATCTTTCCAACCCTCAGAGATGGGGCTTTCTTTAGTGACCAAGGGCCGGGTTCCAAATTGGAACATCACAGGGCCTAGCTCTTTGTTATTGATCCAATCTTTCCAGTCCTTCAGCGCCCATACACCGCCCGCCATAATAATAGGAACATTATCAAGGCCGAACTTCCGCATCACATCCCGCAGATCTTTCACACGAGGATATGGATCGGCTGGCTTGTCCGGGTCTTCTGCATTGGACAGACCATTGTGACCACCCGCTAACCACGGATCCTCATAAACGACGCCGCCTAGCAAGCCATCATATTTCTTGAACGCCCGCATCCAAAGCAGTTTGAACGCACGGCCGCTGGAAATAATTGGGTAATAGTGAACACCGTATTTTGACGCCAACTCACCCAACTTGAAAGGCATGCCTGCGCCACATGTGATGCCGTGAACCATCTCTTTGGTTTTTTCCAAAACACCGTGGAGAATCTCTTGGCTACCACCAAGCTCCCAAAGCATGTTCAAATTAACGTGGCCTTTGCCGCCAGAAATTTCCCAAGCTTTATGGACCTGATCTATTGTACCCTTGATCGAGTGGGCTATCATTTCGCGGTGGCGTTCCAACCGGGTTTTGCCGTCATATTTGTGCGGAATAAATTCACCATCCTCGGTGTAACGATCTGGCATTACAGCAGAAATTGTCCCAACGCCGCCGGCTTTCGCCCACGGACCAGAGCTGGCGCCCGTTGAGATGGCAACACCCTTGCCGCCCTCAATCAGAGGCAAAACTTCCTTACCACCAAGCTTTATGGAATCGATAAATGACATACTGCGCGTCCTCTAATGTGATCATCTCTTCGTGCATACTATACAAAAAGATAGTCGGCGCAACAACCGTTACGCCGACCCATGTTTTTAGTACCGCCATTGCAGTGCTAGTAGTGATTAGTCGTCGCGACCGCCGCCCTTTGGACCACCGCGCGCTGGGCGCGTGTCTTCAAGCTCTTCACCACTTTCCTGATCAACCAGGCGCATTGAAAGGCGAACCTTACCGCGACCATCGATCTCTAGGCACTTAACTTTGACCATATCACCTTCGTTAACAACGTCGGTGACTTTGTCGACCCGCTCGTTCTTAAGTTCAGAAATATGCACCAAGCCATCGCGTGATCCCATGAAGTTTACAAAGGCACCAAAGTCCATAATCCGGACAACCTTACCTTCGTATATAGTACCCACTTCAGGCTCAGCAACGATGCCAGTGATCCACTTTTTAGCTGCATCAATCTGCGAGCCTTCGCTTGACGAGATACTGATCGTGCCATCGTCTTCGATCGACACTTTCGCGCCTGTCACTTCAACGATTTCACGGATCACTTTACCGCCAGTACCAATAACTTCACGGATCTTATCCTTTGGAATCGTCATGGTTTCAATGCGCGGTGCATGGGCAGACATTTCTGTCCGGCCAGATGTCAGCGCTTTCGCCATTTCGTCTAGGATATATTTGCGACCGCCAGCAGCCTGAGCTAGGGCCTTTTCCATGATGTCACGTGTAATACCAGTGATTTTAATATCCATCTGCAAAGCAGTTAGACCTTCACTTGTACCAGCCACTTTAAAGTCCATGTCACCCAAGTGATCTTCGTCGCCAAGGATGTCAGAAAGAACGGCGAAATCATCGCCCTCTTTGATCAAGCCCATCGCGATACCAGATACTGGACGCTTTAGTGGTACACCCGCATCCATCATCGATAGGGACGCGCCACAAACACTTGCCATTGATGACGAGCCGTTTGACTCAGTAATCTCTGATACCAAGCGGATTGTGTATGGGAAGACTTCCTTTTCAGGCAGAACCGCACGAACAGCGCGCCATGCTAGCTTACCGTGACCAACTTCGCGGCGACCTGTGAAGCCAACACGGCCACACTCACCAACACTGTAGGGAGGGAAGTTATAATGCAGCATGAAGTTCGAGCGAGATGTGCCTTCCAGCGCATCGATCATCTGCTCATCGTCAGATGTACCAAGCGTTGCAACCACAAGACCCTGTGTCTCGCCGCGCGTGAACAAAGCCGAACCGTGCGTGCGAGGCAGAATACCAACTTCGCTTTCAATCGCCCGTACCTGATCTAGGGAACGACCATCGATACGCTTACCGGTTTTGATGATGTCGCCGCGGACAATGTCCTTCTCCAACTTCTTCACCAAGTCACCAATAACGCTGCTTGTGACATCATTTGTGTCGTCAGCGATCGTATCGGCGAAAGTTTCATCAACCTTGGCCTTAGCAGCCTTCAGTGCTGTTACGCGGTCAACCTTGTCAGTGATACCGTAGGCAGCACGCAGGTCTTCGCCAACCAAATCAGCAAGCTTAGCTTTCAGATCTGAATGATCAGGCTTCGCAGGCAGTTCGCGCGGCTCTTTCGCAGCATCTTCAGCCAGTGAAACGATCATATCTAATACAGCTTGCTGCTGTTCATGGCCGTACATTACAGCGCCAAGCATCACATCTTCAGAAAGTTCAGCAGCTTCTGATTCTACCATCAACACCGCGTCGTGCGTGCCGGAAACGATCAGATCAAGATCAGTCTCAGCCATTTGATCAATGGTTGGGTTCAAGACATAGTTGCCGTCGATATATCCAACGCGGGCACCAGCAATCGGGCCAAAGAACGGAATACCGGAAATTGTTAGCGCCGCAGAGGCACCAATCAACGCCAAAATATCAGCGTCATTTTCCATGTCATGGCTAACAACGGTACAAATCACTTGGACTTCGTTCTTATAGCCTTCTGGGAACAATGGGCGGATCGGACGGTCAATCAGGCGAGACGTAAGTGTCTCTTTTTCACTTGGACGACCTTCGCGCTTAAAGAAGCCACCAGGAATTTTACCCGCAGCATAAAACTTTTCTTGGTAGTTCACAGTCAGCGGGAAAAAATCAAGGCCCGGCTTTGGTGAACGTGCACCGACAACGGTACATAATACAGTGGTTTCACCGTATGTCGCCATGATAGCGCCGTCAGCCTGACGTGCAACATGACCAGTCTCTAGGGTCAGCGTACGGCCGCCCCATTCAATAGATTTCTTATGTATTTGAAACATTTCTTACCTTTCAACGGTCAGAGCTTTTTTCTAATAGCTTCCGACCCGACAACGCCCCTATGGCATCGCCCCTTCTTTAATGTTGGAGATCTTGGAATTTCCAATCGATCGCCAGCGCACCCCTCATGGGCACTAGGCCAGTTTGGCAACTGCCCCAAATGAGCAGGGCCGCCCAATAAAGGCGACCCTGAACATGTTACTTCCGCAGGCCTAGGCGCTTAATCAATGCTTGATAGCGCGTTTCGTCCTTGCGTTTCAGATACGTCAGCAGGCTACGGCGCTGGTTAACCAGCTTTAAAAGTCCGCGACGACTGTGATTATCTTTTTTGTGATCTTTGAAGTGCTCAGTCAGGTTAGTGATGCGCTCAGAAAGAACAGCTACCTGTACTTCTGGTGATCCTGTGTCACCGTCATTGACGGCGAATTCCTGAATAAGCTCTTGCTTACGTTCAGCTGTTATCGACATCGTCTTCTCCTTTAATTAAGAGTTACATGTTGAAGACCCGCAGAGGCTGAACCGTGTCGTTTTCATGTCTGGCAATCGCAACTGGATTACCATCAAGTGTCAGACACAGGGAACCCTGCGTGTTTACCAAATCAGGAAACCGGAGATCAGAAATAGCCATGCCATGTCTGATCTTACTAGCTTCCTCTTCTGTCAAGGCGAGCGCCGGGATGTCGGCCAGCGCCGTCATAACAGAAGACATATATGATTCGGCGGGCGAACTATGGCTTAATTGCTCAAGTTTTTCCAGTGAAATCGACGCTTTCACGTCAAACGGACCAACCCGCACCCGCCGCAGCATTGAGATAAATCCAACACTGTTAAGGGCAAGCGCGATATCACGCCCCAGCGAGCGGATATAAGTCCCCTTGCCGCAATCAGCCCGCAGCGTGGCCCGACCGTCAGAAAAATCAATAATTTCAATGTGGTGGATATCAATAGGCCTAGCTGCAAGCTTCACCTCATCGCCGCCGCGGGCCAGCGCATACGCCCGTTTGCCGTCTACTTTGATGGCCGAAAAGGCTGGCGGTACTTGCTGAATTGTCCCAGTAAATTTTGGCAGGATTTCGGCAATATCAGAGCGGCTAGGGATATGATCAGACGTAGCGACCGTCTCCCCCTCCGCGTCATCAGTGTTGGTCGCGCGGCCAAAACTGATCGTAAATTCATAGGTTTTGCTAGCATCGACGATGAAAGGCATGGTCTTTGTGGCCTCACCTAGCCCGATGGGCAGCACCCCCGTCGCCAGCGGATCAAGCGTTCCGGCGTGGCCAACTTTCTTTGCTTTGGTAATCCGCCGCACCGCCGCAACCGCCGTCGCTGACGACATGCCGAGCGGCTTATCCACCACTAGCCAGCCATTGATATCTAGCCCTTTTTTCCGGCGTCCCACTCTTTATCCTTCACCCTATTACGCAGCCACATCGCTGCCGAATGCATACGACACCTGTATACATAATGAAAGGGCCACTTGGGGGAAACGCTTCGTCACTCATAGACTTGATTAACTAATCTATTGATAGGCCGAGCAAGTCGGCCCATGACGACAAAATCTATGAGCGTGTCGACAAGCTGAGGCAGGGCGATGAAAACCTAGAAATCGATCAGCATACTTGCCTGCAGCCTATACAACTTCATCAAGGTATGAGGAATTAATATCTCGGAAATGGTTCCTCCGTTAAAATCCCATAATTCAATTTGATGCTCATAGTTCACTGCTACCCATTCACGGAAGCCCTTATCAAGCTGATCATAACTATCTAGCACCTCGTTCGAGTATTCCAATTTTACCAGTCTTTCTCTAATTAATTTTAGCCGGATTTCATACTCATGTTCCCAGCGACCCCACCGCTGCTTCGCACAATCTGCGGTTTCTACATTGGATACAGCCAGTTGAAAGCAGGCTTCCCATTCTGTTTCAAATGGATCGCCTTCGCTGAAATGAACCTTATAGAAGGCGCCATCAGAGATTCGTCGGAGCCCAGCCCCCCGGACTTCATCAATAGCAGCAATGAGCTGGTCGCCCTTGTCTAGGGAACCGCCCCCGCTTAGTGTTATCAGAGTGTGCTCGATTCTTCTGCCGTCCGCCGTGATAACGAACAAGCGGCCAGGATTGTGTTTGACGTCAAATTCAAAGGTCGCGAAGGGTATATCCTTCGCTTGCCCGCTGAACGTAAGCGAGGCCATTAATAGAAAACATAGTGTCACAAGTCGCATTTCAAGCTCCTATCTGTCTAAGGTAATTACTATAGCGGTAATGTCGCAAAAGAAAAAGGCGGTTGTGTGATTTCATATGACACGTGTAAAATACGAATTTATCCGGATCAGCCCCCTTATTTTGATTACCCTTACACATCTAGTAACAATTGAGATATGTTTCTGTCCTTAAAACCTGTGCAGCCCCAGGCGACCGACTTTCCTATTTTTTTATTGGTCGTGTTCACAAAGATTGATTTGGAATTGATTAACCCAGACACGAGGTCTTTGGTTCGCTGATTCCGATCGGCGCCAATCCCGGTTCGACTTACCTCAGTGGCTGCTCTATCCCAATCTCTGTGGTTAGCGGCCTGATGCAGATCCTTGAAAGCTTTGAAATTGGTTATTCCAGCATTGTAGACGATATCTACCAGGGCTTGCTGAACAGGACTAGGAAAGCTGAGAAAGTGAAACGTATATCGACTGTTCTTTAACTGCGTGTGTGCCTCGTACATTTTTTTCTTAGCTTGCTTTACAGAATCGCTTTTGTCCTTTAACCGTATAGAAGTTAAGTCTTTATAGGCTGACGCTAATTTTCCCTTCGTTCCGGCTTTCACAGCGTTATAGCTTTCGGTTAACAGCTCATCGGTAATGGTTTTGATCTCCTTTGACTCATCAGCTGGGGGCTTCTCCGTTGGCTCGGCGGCTGGGGGCTTCTCCTTTGACTCATCAGCTGGGGGCTTCTCCGTTGACTCATCAGCTGGGGGCTTCTCCTTTGAAACCTCGGCTACGACCTTCATAGGTAAAGCGCCCTTGTGTAAGGCGATCAGGGCGGCTGCGTTCCGGACCAACTGTCCAATCCCAATTGTAACATTACCGTTGGTATCTAAGTACAACCAACTGATGTCGCCCTCGCTGCGCTTTAACTCCTCAATGAACGCGTCTTCGGGAACGTCCTGCGAGGGATGAATGACATAGGTTGGATTAAAAATGGGTTTGCCAGAGATGCTGATCACCGGAAATCCTTTTCCAGCAATGACTAAAACTGACTTATCTTTGTTCGCAAGATTTGCCCAGCCAATCGCTCCTTTTGCTAGCTGGTTCGTGAGAAAACCGGCCTGCTTTTTCTCAAGCTCCAGTAAGCATTTTTTCAGCGGGTCACCCCCTTTTGCAAGAAGCGCTTTCAACGTTTTCAACTCACTCGCTGGTATGGCCAGTTTAGATAAATTGGCTTTTAAATCAGAGGCCGATATTTTTGGTGTTAACATGTTGAATCTCCATAAAAAAAGCCCCGCTCCAAACCGGAGAACAGGGCCGAAAAGACAAAAAACGCCCGCAGGAAATCCAGCGGACGCAGCTATTCAATCATGACAATTGATGCGGTGTATAATGGGTTATTGCGGTGCGGGTGTCAATATATTTGTACGCATATACTGTACGATTATTTCCACACCACTAAAATATTGCGGGATATGACCGCCTTAAGCCTCGTCGTCGTCCTTAACAAGGTCCTGCTGGACCCGTTCGCTGCGAAGGATTTTTTCGATATTCGCCGCCTCGTCAAAGCTTTCATCAATCCGAAAGATTGGCTGCGGGATATGTTTCATGATCAGCATTTTACCCATCTGACCGCGAATGTAGGGAGCGTTTTTATTGAGCGCTTTAACGATGACGTCTTTGTCTTCACCGCCCAGTGGCATCACATAAACAGTGGCTTGCCGCAGATCGGGGCTGGGCCGCACTTCAGAGATGGTGATGGTCACCCCGTGCAGGTCTTCGTCGCGGATATCACCGCGCTGAATAACCGTTGCGATGGCGTGGCGAATATTTTCACCAACCCGAAGCAAGCGCATAGAGGGTTGACCGCCAGCGGATGATTTACGTTTTTTTACCATAGCTAATCCGGAGAGCAAGCAGAGCGGCGCCTTAAAGCTGCCGCTCAACTTCCTTCGTTTCATAGACTTCCATCACGTCACCGGCCCGGAAATCGTTGTAATTCTCAAAGGACATACCGCATTCTTGGCCGCTTTGGACCGTATCAACATCGTCCTTAAAGCGCCTTAGATTACCGATAGCGCCGTTATAGATGATCACGTCATCACGCAGAATACGCGCGTGCGCATCGCGGCGGATGTTACCATCAATAACACGACAACCAGCCGCCTTGCCCTTGCCTGCGTTAAACGCATCCAAGATATCAGCCCGGCCAATAACAGTTTCCTGAATTTCGGGGCCAAGTTGACCGGCCATTCCGGCTTTCACTTCATCAACCAAGTTATAGATAACGCTATAGAATTTCAGCGTCACACCCAGCTGCTCGGCGCTTTCACGGGCTTGCTTATTGGGTCGCACGTTAAAGCCAATCACCAGCGCCTCAGAGGCATTGGCCAACGTGATATCACTTTCGGTAATACCACCAACCGCCGAGTGAAGAATACGAACGCGAATGTCATCATTACCAAGCTTTGTCAGCGCGGCAACAATCGCCTCGGCTGAGCCTTGTACGTCTGATTTCAAAACGATAGGGAATTCAGCCCGCTCAGATTCGCGTAAGTTCGTAAATAGCGTCTCTAGCGTACGAGGGCCGACACCGACGCGCTTTTTCAGCGCTTGGCCTTGGCGATACTCGGAAATTTCACGCGCGCGACCTTCGCTATCAACAACCGCGAAATCATCGCCGGCTGCAGGCGTTCCATTCAAGCCAAGAACCTCAACAGGAACCGATGGTCCCGCTTCATCAACCTGCTCGCCTTGATCATTGATCAGCGCGCGGACTTTACCCCACTCACCGCCAGCAACAAAAATATCACCAATCCGCAGCGTACCGCGCTGTACCAAAACAGTGGCGACAGGGCCGCGACCTTTGTCCAGCTTCGCCTCAACGACTGAACCCTCAGCCGCACGATCAGGATTGGCTTTCAGCTCTAAAATCTCTGCTTGCAGGGCGATCGCTTCTTGCAATTTATCAAGACCGTCACCGGTTGCAGCAGAAACCTCGATAGCCTGCGTCTCGCCTTGGAATTCCTCAACGATGACTTCATGCTGCAATAGTTCTTGTCGTACTTTATCAGGGTCAGCGGCAGGCAAATCACATTTGTTGATCGCCACAATGATCGGAACCTGCGCCGCTTTGGCATGAGCGATCGCCTCAATCGTTTGCGGCATAATGCTGTCATCAGCTGCAACGACCAAAATCACGATATCCGTAACCGATGCGCCCCGCGCTCGCATTTCAGTGAAGGCTGCGTGGCCCGGTGTATCAAGGAACGAAATCCGATTGCCGTCTGACATCTTCACCTGATAGGCGCCGATATGCTGGGTGATGCCACCCGCTTCACCAGTGACAACAGTGGTTTTCCGGAAAGCATCCAGCAGACTTGTTTTACCGTGATCAACGTGACCCATCACAGTCACGACCGGCGCCCGAGGTACCGTGTTCTCATCGCCATCATCATCACCGAACAATCCAATTTCCACATCAGATTCGGAGACCAGCTTGGATTTGTGGCCAAACTCTCCGACAACCAATTCTGCAGTATCATGATCCAAATTCTCATTGATCGTCGCCATGACACCCATATTCATCAATACTTTGATGACCTCGGTCGACTTTTCAGCCATCCGGTTAGCAAGCTCTTGTACCGTGATAACCTCTGGCACGACCACTTCGCGAATTTTCTTGGGTCCAACATTCTGCTCGCCAGACTCTTGGCGACGCTGTTTAGCCTGCGCCCGCTTATAAGCAGCCAGCGACCGGGTGCGACCCTCTCTACCTTCTAGCGCAGCATTTACCGTTAGGCGACCCCGGCGGCGATTATCATCACGGCCAGCCTTGGCACGCACAGGCTTTTTCTTGTCATCTTTGCCTTTCACCTTACGGCGACCACGTTCGTCCGTAGCATCAGCGGTGCCCGCTTCTTGGGCCTTTCGCATCTGCACTGCGCGGGCTTCCAGATCGGTTTTCTTGCGAATTTCTTCCTCACGCTTGGCGGCTTCAGCAGCTTCTGCGTCGGTGCGCTTAGCTTCTTCAGCCTGCTCTTTGCGAGCGGCTTCATCGTCATGCGAGCGCTTAGCGGCCTGGGCAGCTTTATCTGCTGCTTGATCTTCCGCCGAGCGCGATGCTAACTCTTCAGCTTCGCGGGCTGCCTTCGCAGCCGATTCCTCGGCTACCCGCTCGGATTCTTCAAGCTGGCGCTTTTTCGCGACTTCGAGAACCTTGGCACGATTTTCCTGCTCGCGACTGGTCAAGCCGCTGTCATCACTTCCAGTCGACGGGGCGCCACTGCCGTCATCAGACGGGCGCTCGGTCTTCTTAATCGTGAAAGACTGGGTCTGCGGTGTCGGCGTTTCCGCGCCCGCAGGTCCTTTTTTCAAGACACGTTTTTTCTTATGCTCAACCACTACGGATTTCGACCGACCTTGGCTGAAGTTTTGACGCACTTTACCTGAGTCGCCACCGCCGCCAACGCCGAGGGTTTTGCTAGACAAAGTCAATTTCTTATCGTCACTCATATCGCTCTTCAATCCTTCTGGTCCCCTTGACCATCGTTGGTCACAGGTGCCGCTATGCGAAATCCATCTAGGCGCTGCAGGTCAGCAATAAGTTGCCGACTTGCGCCACCAGCCAATACTGCGGCGTGAACTATATTTTCACGTCCCAGCGCTTGGCCAAGGTCTTCCCGGTCAAAATACTCGACCAGTTTTGCAGGCTGCGCTTTCGACCTTACGGCTTCGGCTTTGGCCCGTAGTTTTATCCGTCCGTCTTCGGCGCCGTCTGACGCCGCTAAAAGAACGGTCACATTTTTGCCCGGGTCGCCAAGAGCGCTCCGAACATTCTCAAATCCTGTTACCAAACGGCCAGCCCTACGCTCTAAGCCCAACCGATTCAGTACACGCCGGGTCAGCAACCTATCAATTTGGTCAGCAAGGCCGACCGGAATTGAAGCGGCTTTCACCCCAGCTTTTAGCGATCTTGAAAGCCCTTTGACAAGCTTCCCGTCCGCTATGGCCGCAGTGATCAGGGCTGCATCAGCACTTACCCACAATCCCCGACCGGGTAGTTTCTCAGCAATGTCTGGAACCAGCAAATCATCTGGTCCCATAACAAGGCGTATCAGTCCCGTCACTGGAGCACTATCCCCAGAAACTATGCAGCGGCGCTCCCGCTCAGTGGTTTGATCTTTATCGACCACCTTGAGAACTCGCCTCCGCTAACCTTACTTCGTTTCAACCCCAGTGTCAGTAGCTGTGTCAGTAGCTGTGTCTGCCGTTACATCAGCGAACACATCATTTGCGTTAGACACTTCTTCGCTGTCAGCGTCTTTCGCTGCCGAAGCAGCCTCAGCTTCTGCTACAAGCGCTTCCAAGTCAGCTTCAGTGATCCAGCCCAGCGTCAAGCGCGCAGCCATAATCATATTGCTGGCAGTGCCTTCATCAAGATCGAAGCTTTTCAAAATACCATCGCGCGGACTGGTTAATTCGTCAGCCGCACAGCCAGCAAAATCTTCCATCGTCTTCACTTCGTCTTCGCCAAGCGCCACCAGCATCTGCGGTGTCAAACCATCAACACTTGCAAGCTCATCATCAACACCAAGCTCGCGGCGCTTTTCATCAGCTTCTGCAGCCAGACGGTTCATAAAGTCAACAGCGCGACTTTGCAGCTCTTCAACCAAACCATCGTCAAAACCTTCCACATTGAGCAGCTCGGCAGCTTCAACATAAGCGATTTCTTCCATGTCTTCAAAGCCTTCAGCGACTAGTAGCTGCGCCAATGTTTCATCAACATCAAGGGCTTCCATGAAGTATTTCGTCTGCGCTATAAACTCTTCTTGGCGGCGTTCGCTTTCTTCAGCCTCGGTCATGATATCAATGGTCCAGCCAGTTAGCTGAGAGGCAAGACGTACATTTTGGCCGCGGCGACCAATCGCTAGTGAAAGCTGATCGTCAGGCACCACAACTTCAACGCGCGTGTTATCATCATCAAGGACAACCTTCGCCACTTCAGCCGGCGCTAACGCATTAACGATAAAGCTCGCAAAGTCTGGCGACCACTGAATGATATCGATTTTCTCGCCTTGCAGTTCGTTAACAACGGCCTGCACGCGGGATCCCCGCATACCAACACATGCACCAACTGGATCAATCGATCCATCGGCGCTGGCAACGGCAAACTTAGCCCGAGACCCCGGATCGCGTGCCACTGATTTAATTTCAATGACACCGTCATAAATCTCTGGAACTTCCTGCGCGAACAACTGCGCCATAAATTCTGGCTTGGTCCGCGACATAAAGATTTGCGGCCCGCGGTTCTCACGGCGAACATCATAAATGTAGCCACGGATACGGTCGTTTTGACGCACATGCTCACGCGGGATCACTTGATCGCGGCGCATGATGGCTTCAGATTTACCAAGATCGACAATCACATTGCCGTACTCTACGCGCTTGACAACGCCGGTGATTACTTCACCAATACGGTCTTTGTATTCTTCGAATTGACGCTGACGCTCGGCGTCACGAACCTTTTGAACAATCACTTGCTTTGCCGTTTGGGCCGCAATACGGCCAAAGTCCATCGGCGGCAATGGGCTTGCTAGAAAGTCACCAACGGAGGCATCTTCTTTGTCTTTCTTGGCATCGTCTATGTGCATTTGCGTAGCGGTGTCTTCGACCTCTTCAACAACCTCAACGACGCGGAACAAGCGGATGTCGCCCGTTTTTTCATCGATTTGAGCGCGGATATCATTTTCAACACCATATTTAGAACGAGCTGCTTTCTGGATCGCCTCTTCCATGGCTTCCAAAACGATTGATTTATCGATTGCTTTCTCTTGGGCTACCAAGTTTGCAATCTGCAGCAATTCTAGCCGGTTGGCACTAACAGCGGTTGCCATCGGTCATACTCCGTTTTTATCTGGCCCATAATCGAGCCGCCTTGCCCCTAAAAATTGGGCCTATTATTTCTTCGCCTCTGCCGCGGCCAACAATTCGTCGGTCAGCAACAATTTTGCTTTGTTCACTTCACTAAATGCAAAGCTAACCTTTCCAGGCTCGTTATCGCCGGTATCCATGACAATCATATTGCCTTCGACACCGATCAGCTTACCGCGGAACCGGCGGCGTCCATCGCGCGCTTCTTCAAGCTCCACTTTGGCGTCAAATCCAGCCCAACGGGCAAAATCTTTTTCACGCGTCAAGGGCCTATCAATTCCCGGTGAGCTTACCTCCAGGAGGTACTCTGTCGGGAGTGGGTCTTCAACGTCCAGCAAAACAGAAACTTCACGTGACAAGGTCGCACAATCACCAACACCCATTGTCCCATCAGGCCTTTCGGCCATGATTTGCAACGTTGGCTTTCGACCCCCACCGTAAGTCACCCGGATCAATTCAAATCCAAGTGATGCAACGGTAGGCTCAATCAAATCTGCGATATGTTTAGCCGGGTCCAAGTCTTCACGTTCCTCTGTTTTTTGTCCCCCCAAAATCTACCTTGCCAGCGAGTAGGATGCGTTGAAGCGCAAAAGCGGGCGGGACCCGCTTCCCATCAAGCAAGCTCAATTTAAGGGGTAAGCGAGGACTGTATAGCGGCTGAGTGTGGATGCAGCAAGCTTTTTCCCCACTATCACAGCAAAAAGCCGTGTTTTAGACCGATCGATCGCGAATCGGGCCTAGCGAGACTGCTTTATATAGTGGAAATATGTAGCCGGGCCTTCGAGTGACTTGCGCTCATAGCGAGTCTCAGGCCAGTCGGGTGCGCGATTCGTCCAATCCGATGGTCGCTCTGCAGTCCAAACAAAATCATCTCGCACGGACATCTGTATCGCTACCCACTCCCGATAGATGGGATGATCGGTGCCGCACCGGAATTCGCCGCCGTCTTTTAAGACGCGACTGAAATGATCCAAATTCCCTTGGCTGAGAAAGCGCCTTTTCGCATGGCGTACTTTTGGCCAAGGATCGGGATGAATCAAAAACACCTTATCCAAACTGGCATCAGGGAGAGCGTTTAGAATGTGCCGAGCATCATCACTATAAACCCGAACATTCTGTGTTTTATCTTCATCAAGCTGCGTTAACAGTCCCGCTACACCGTTCATATAAGGCTCGCAGCCGATCAAACCAGCATTTGGGTTAGCCTTCGCTTGCCATGCCAAATGTTCGCCTTTACCGAATCCTATTTCTAGCCAAATGGTCTGAGGCTGTTGTGGGAAAAGCCCCGACGGGTCTAAGCTTTTTGGCTTGGTTTGCGATAAATCAATGCTGATTGCAGGCAACAGGGTTTCCATCAACCCCTGCTTATGATCGCTTAGTCGATTGCCTTTGCGGCGACCGTAAAAGCGATCAGCGCCAACGTCCCTACCATCAGGGATGACTGTCGCTTCAGACGCCTTTGAAGGGCTGGCCGCTTCGGCACGGGTTGTGTTATGATGATTATCTGAGGTATCAGACATGGTGCGGCTCCTTGATCAGCGCCGCCTCTATATCAGCCTAAAAGGAAGGATTCAAGATCAGGCGCTAATTGATCCCAATTCGTTGATCAGCGCGATAATGGCAGCCCGAGACGTTTTATCATCCATGTGCTCCATGATGCGAACCAGCTCTAAGGTCTCGCGGCGCAACATTGTTTTGTCTGCCTCATAGGGTGAGGTATCCTCTGACATGCCTTTTTTACCAAAACCCGCAATCTCTTCAGGCATTTCAGCAAAAAACCAGGCAGGGTGCACCTCAAGGAAGTTTGCGATATGAACAAGGCGGCTTGACCCGACCCGGTTACTACCCCGCTCATATTTTTGAACTTGCTGGAATGTAATTCCTAATGATTTTGCAAGTTTTTGTTGAGTATGCCCGGATAAAGTTCTCTTTAAACGAATTCTCGAACCTACGTATACATCAATTGGATCTGGCAATATCCTGCTCCTGTCTATTTTAGCTTTAAACCTTATAAGACAGGGGTAATACACGGCGTCAAGGGCAAACAGCGCCGAGACAATCAGGGGATATGTTACCTAGTTAGTAATGTGCGATAGAGTTGTTTTGGTTTTAGTTTCGCTTGCCAAAAAACACGCTTAACGAGCACAAAACAAAAACCACGCCCAAGATAAGCCACTTGAGAGGCCAGGACGCGAATCCAGACATTAAGGGCTTGGGGAGAGCGCTATCAAGATATCCGCGCTGGCCTGCGGCGAGACGGCTTTTCTCACGACCATAGGGATCAAAGACCGTCGAAATACCGGTACTTGCTGCTCGTACAAGCGCCATCCCTTCCTCGACAGCCCGCATCCTTGCCAACGCCAAATGCTGATACGGCCCACCAGAGGTCCCGAACCATCCATCATTTGTCAGGTTTAATAGCCAGCTAGGGCGATCGTTTGGATCGATAACATTGCCAGGAAAAACAGCTTCGTAGCATATTGTCGGCGAAAACGCCGGCACGCCCGGAATGGCCAGTGATACTGGACCATCGCCCTTGGAAAATCCCGTGCCAGTCAAACTAGATAACCCCACCTTGCCCAACAGATCAGCAAGCGGGATATATTCACCGAACGGCACCAGATGGTGCTTATCGTACGAGCCCACAATTTCAGCCCGGCGATCGACAACAAAAACACTATTGTACCAGTCGGCACCGCCGCTATGCTCAACGTAACGAGGCGCTCCAGTAATGGCGATGCTACCCGGCTCTAATAGACGAGAGATCATCCAGCGTTCAATAGCGCCTTGGCGATCAAAGTCTTCATTTTGCACCGCTGTTTCTGGCCAGATCAAGACATCAATGCCTTCAGCTTCACCGTCCAACTTATTGCCCCGCGATAAATTGAGATGCGATGCAAAATGCTCGGGGATGAGCCACGACACCCACTTTTCCCGCTGCTTCACATTGGCCTGAACTAACCGCAGTGTCAGTCCCGTATAGACCTCATCAGTGGCACCAGCGACGCGCTGCATGCCGTAGAAGGCTGTACCGACCATTAAACACGCACAGCAGACTGGCATTACAAATCTTTGAACACCTTGATCCAGCAGCACGACGACCGAAGACGCTGCTAGCACCGTAAGGAAGGACAGTCCAAATACGCCAACCCAAGCCACGGATTGAAGCATCCATGACCATTCGGACCATAGGCTACCAACCAAATGCCACGGGAATCCACTAAAGGCCCACGCGCGTACAATTTCGACCAATGTCCAAATCAGTGCAAACAGCATGACGCGGCGCCATCCCGGCTGCCAGAAACGTTTAACTACGGCAAAAACCAATCCCTGATACACCGCTAGCACTGAACAAAGACCCAAAATCGCAAAAGGTGCTAGCCACGCTGGAAACGCATCTTGCTGCGCAAAACTGTGACCAATCCACGAAAGACTGGAGATATAGAAGCCTAACCCAAACCCCCAGCCCCGCCAGAAAGCTTGCTTCACCGACGTAGCGTTATCGATCAAAAGGATCAAAATTGGGAAGATAACAAAGATGACAGGGAAAATATTATGCGGGGCGAAGGCCCAAGATAAAATAGTGCCAAGCAACAAATATAAACTAAACCGAACAAATCCCCACTGGCTATCTAGCCAGCGTCCCAACAGCCCCATAGCGGACCGTGTGCTTGTATTAGCCGGTTCAGGATTCACTTTCAGCAGCACCTGATTCTTGGATTGGCTCCAAATTCGAGACATTTCCCGGGTGGATGCGAATTTTGATAATGCGCCGCGGATTACAGTCGACAACCTCAAAACGATATCCCGATGGGTGATCGATCACATCGCCAATTTCAGGGACCTGCCCCGCCATCATAAAGACAAGGCCGCCAAGCGTGTCAACCTCCTCGCTAACGTCATCTTCAACCAGCACAATATCCAGCGTCTCTTCCAGTTCACTGATTTCAATACGAGCATCAGCATCATACCGGCCAGCGGTCAAACGGACCAACTTGATCTCGTCTTCCTCGTCATGCTCATCTTCAATTTCACCAACGATTTCTTCGACCAAGTCTTCAATCGTGACAAGGCCGTCCGTCCCGCCGTATTCATCAACGACAATCGCCATATGGGTCCGCGTTGACCGCATCCGCGCCAAAAGATCCATGACCCGCATGGAGACCGGAACAAATAAAACGCTACGCTGAATACCCGAAACTCGCGTCGGTGCATCGCCCTCGTTGGTGCTGGATATTGCATTAAGTACGTCTTTGACATGAACCATACCATGCACTTCATCCAGCGATTCACGGTAAACCGGCAGGCGACTGTGCGCCGCATCGGCAAATGTGGTCACCAGATCATCAAAGGCAATATCGGTGTCGATCGCCACAATATCAGCCCGAGGCACCATCACATCCTCAACACGAAGCTCACCGAACTCGACTATATTAAACAGCATTGCCCTCTCTTCGGCGCCCAGCTTGCGCGCATCCGAGTCTTCTTCATGCTCATCAATCGCTTCTTCTAGGCTATCGCGGAGCGAACCCTCGCTCGCAGCTCGCGAGAACAAATTTGAGAACCAGCCACCCTGGTCGTCACCACTATTTTTTGATTCAGATGAATCAGTCATCCGTCGTTTCCTCTATAGGCTGATAAGGGTCCGGGATGCCCAGGTCTGCCATAATTTTAATCTCAAGCGCTTCCATCTGAGTCGCTTGATCGTCCTCTATATGGTCATAACCTAGCAAATGTAAAAGGCCGTGTATCACCAAATGCATATAATGTGAGCGAATTGCCTTCCCCTGCTCCAGAGCCTCAGCGCTAATAACGCCTGCGGCAATGACCAAATCGCCCAGCAATACTGGTGGGCCACCATCCTTTGCCCATGCAAATGACTCAGATAATTCATCCAAGTCCTGCATTGGAAATGATAAAACATTCGTCGGCTTATCTTGGTCGCGGTAGTCTTTATTCAGGGCTCGGCTCTCTGCATCGCCGACGATCCGTAGCGAGATCTCTGACGGTGTGCTCGTATCATAACCAGCCGCAGTGAACGCTGTTTGGATAGCCTGAAGGGCTAGGTCGTGGCATTCAGTAGCATTTAATGCACCAATATCCAGCGCTTCAATTTCAATGATCGGATAGACGGCAAACTGGGGCGCACTGCCCGAGGGATCCATATCAGAGACTGCGCTTGCCATGATTAGGCCTCTGGTCCGCCGCGTTGGATGGTATCATCGTCATAAGCGTCAATGATACGCCCGACCAACGGATGACGAACGACGTCAGCGCTGGTGAAGCGGGTAACTGCGATTCCATCGACGCCTGTCAAAATATCCAGTGCGTGATTAAGCCCCGAACGGGTGCCGCGCGGCAAATCAACCTGACTAACATCGCCGCAAACAACCATCCGGCTGTTTTCACCGAAGCGCGTCAATAACATCTTCATCTGCATGGTTGTGGTGTTTTGCGCCTCATCCAGAATCACATAAGCATCGGCCAGTGTGCGCCCCCGCATATAGGCAAGCGGTGCGATCTCAATTTGGTTTGAAGCAATACGCTTTTCAACCTGCTCCGCTGGCATCATATCATAAAGCGCATCATATAGCGGTCGCAGATAAGGATCTATTTTTTCTCTTAGATCGCCCGGCAGAAAGCCCAGATTTTCGCCCGCTTCCACCGCTGGACGGGACAAGACTATACGCTCAACTTGGCCCGTCAGCATTGCAGCGACAGCCATCGCAACCGCAAGATAGGTCTTGCCTGTACCCGCCGGGCCGACTCCAAACACCATATCAGCGTTCATCATGTTCCGCATATAGTCTGCCTGCATCGGCGAGCGCGGCGTGATAACGCGGTTTCTAGTCGTGATCTTCAACGGACTGTTGGCATTGACCTGTGGGCGTTTTTCGACCCGGTCAGCGACAACATCTTGCGCTTGCGGCTGTCCGGATCCTTCAACCATGCGGATGGCTCCGTCCACGTCACCAGATTCGATGGGTTCCCCGCGCCGCGCCATATCATACAGATCAACCAAAACATGCCGCGCCAGATTGCGACTAACCTCGGTGCCCTCGATGGCGACTCGATTGCCCTTATTGACAAGGACAACACCCAACTGCTGCTCAATTCTTGCTAAATTTCGGTCATGCTGGCCGAACACGGCGGGCAAAAGCCGGTTATCTTCGAATTCAATGATCTGTTGGCTTGATCCACCCGGACCAGCGCGCTTTGCGTTCGTTCTTTTCGCCTGTATCGACAAATGTATGCTTCCAATTTGGGTCCGGTTCAGCGGCTATAAAAGCTACTTTCGGACCAGTGCACCTTGAAGACTATTAGGGCCAGCACTGATGATGTCTACATCAACAATTTGACCCATAAAATCAGTGTATGTCGAAGAATCACTTTCGTCTAGTGCCTCTTTTACATCAACATGAACCGCCTGTAAAAAGGGTGTGCGACCAACCAGTTGACCGTCAAATTTTCCCATCCGCTCTAACAGTACCGGCATCCGATCGCCGACCTTAGTGTCATTGAACGCGCGCTGCTGTTCATTCAGTAAAGCTTGTAAGCGTTGCAGCCGCTCTGACTTCACATCTTCCGGGACCTGCGTTTCCATTACCGATGCGGGTGTGCCAGGCCGCGGGCTATACATAAAGCTATAGGCTTGGCTATAGGTCACACGGCGGACTAAATCCATCGTTTGCTCAAAGTCCTCGTCCGTCTCACCGGGGAAACCAACAATGAAATCGCCCGACAAAGCCATGCCGGGGTTGATTGCTCTCAGGCGCTCAATAATTTCGAAATAGGTCTCACGAGTATGCTTGCGGTTCATTAGGTCCAGAATTTTATTAGAGCCGCTTTGGACAGGCAGATGCAGATAGGGCATTAATTTACCCACTTCGGCGTGGGCTGCAATTAGCTCATCGTCCATATCGCGGGGATGACTGGTGGTATAGCGAATGCGCTCAACACCATTGATGGTGGCGATCTCACGGATCAAGCCGGCTAACGTCTCTGTCCCACCCTCGGTTCGCGCGCCGTGATAGGCGTTAACATTCTGACCAAGCAAGGTAATCTCTTTGATGCCAGCTTCTGCCATGCGCTCCGCTTCTTCGACTAAATCCTTCACAGGGCGGCTAAACTCAGCGCCGCGGGTATAAGGCACCACGCAAAAGGTACAGAATTTATCGCAGCCTTCTTGCACCGTCAAAAATGCAGCTGGTCCTTTGCCGCGCATATCTTTCGGTAGATGGTCAAATTTGGCTTCAGCAGGAAAGTCTGTATCCAGCACACGGGATTTACCCGTTTTAGCGCGCTGATCTTTTGATTCCACAAGCATCTCTGGCAAGCGGTGATACGTCTGCGGGCCTAGCACCATATCAATGGTCGGCGCCCGGCGCATCATCTCACCGCCCTCGGCTTGGCCAACACAGCCAGCAACGGCAAGGAAAGTTTCCTTGCCTGCGTCACTGCGCTTTTCCCGGATCACTCGCAAGCGGCCAATGTCGCTATAGACTTTTTCAGCGGCTTTTTCACGAATATGACAGGTGTTTAAAATCACCAAATCAGCATCGTCAGGCGTGTCGGTAGCGCTGTAACCCTCGCCGCCCATAACATCCGCCATGCGCTCGCTATCATAGACATTCATCTGACAGCCGTAGGTCTTGATATAGACTTTTTTCGTGTTGGCCTGATCCATACTTTTTTCAACGCTTTCCGTTTCCGGTCAGCAGTCCTTCGATTTGCTATTTTAAAAAGGTGCCGGAACCTACCAAAAACCGCCGCAGAGTCAAGGAAATCCCGGCAGCCCCTCGCCTCAGGTTCAGCGTTTTTGAGGGCCGTGTAGATATTCGCGGCGGTGCAGCGATTCTAGTCCGGCCCGCACAGTCACCTCACAGTGCTGCGCGATGGCTTTCCGATTGCCATAATCCTTTAGGTGCACTGGTGGATGCAGCAGGATCACCGCGTGGATCCGGCCGATGGTGAAAAACTGCTTCAGGTGCGAAAAGATACCCATGTCGCCAATCCAAGCCACCCACGGCCGTCTTGATCGCACCATTGGCTGACCATTCAGTGACACATAAGATAGCGTGACCGGCTGCACCAGCATATCACCGTCCTGCGCCGCTGCCCGCTCGGCCACTGAAAAAAGTGCTGATTTGAAGGGCGCTACATACTGACCCCAAGTGGTTGTCGATTCGGGAAATAAGATCAAACTGTCGCCAGCGGACACACGGTCAGCTAATTCATTCGCCTTTGCATGAGTCTCTGTCCTTCGCGCCCGGTCCACATAAATGGTTTTGCCCAGTCCCGCGATCCAGCGCGCTGGGCCGATTTGGCCGATCTCATGTTTGGCAACAAAACTAGCCCTAGGCAGCACGCCGCCAAGGACAAAGATATCCGCCCAGCTGATATGATTGGAAGCATAAAGTACAGCCCTGTCAGGCACTAAGTCCCCCTGAATCTCGACGCTGATACCCATTATGCGCGTCATGATTCGGTTCCAAAGCCCGGTCACAGGCCACCAATTATCCAGCCGCAGCAGGATCACCACATTTTGAACCAGCGCAACGGGCATGGCGACAAAGAGGACGGCCAATACTTTTATCAACGCCTTCACACCGAATCGATTCGGTTTAGGTTTTGATGTTGGGATGCCATGATGCTGCCGGGGGTCTAGGCCCATTACGATATCTAGTCAGTCTTTTTTCTTCAGGGGGACGCCGTATAATTCCATACGGTGATCGACAAGTTTGAAGCCAAGTTCGCGGGCAATTTTTTCCTGCAAAGCCTCAATCTCTTCGTTATGAAATTCGACGACCTCACCATTCTCTAAATTGATCAGATGATCATGGTGCTCGTCCGATACGGGTTCATAGCGGGAACGGCCATCGCGGAAATCGTGGCGCTCTAAAATGCCAGCTTCCTCGAACAGGCGCACGGTCCGATAGACGGTCGCGATGGAGATATTGGCATCGATCTTCTCCGAGCGCGCATAGACCTCTTCCACATCAGGATGATCATCAGCGTCAGATAGGACCTGCGCAATGACCCGCCGCTGATCCGTCATCCGCATGCCCTTTTCCTGGCAAATCGCTTCGATATCTAATTTCGCTTCGGTCATGTTCCCGGCCCTTTGACTGATTGACGCTGTTAGATTCAGGTTTTATCAGCCCAGCGCGCAGATCGCTAGGATAAACATAGAAAACATCAAGACAACCGCATTATAAGCGCGTCGCGGTGAGTGCCGTCCAACATCTTAAAATAGGTTGGGCGTTGACCTGATTGCTGAAACCCAAGGCCTTGATACAGCCGGATCGCCGCTTCGTTGTCAGACCTTACCTCTAGGAATAATTTCCGCCCGTCCGCTTCCCGGTGCCACCTAATAAGCGCCTCTGCCACATATCTGCCGACACCTTTCGATTGCTGATCAGGCAGTGTGCAAAGAGTTAGAATTTCAGATTCGCCAAATATCGTCCGTATAAGACCAAAGCCAGCGGGCGTATCACCAATCATCGCGATCGCAGCCCGCGTGCCTAGCACTTCCAGTGTTTCTTTTATCGACACCTCACTCCAGCCCGGCTCATTTGACGCTTGAAACGCATCAATATGCATCACGGATAACAGACTAGCGTGAGCCGTAGAGGCTTCGATCATCGATAGCCCAGCGATCATGTATCAGCGACTTTCTGGGTATCAGCTATTTTAAAGACCGGCTTGGCCCTGGCTGCATCGGGTGGGCGCATATACAGGGCCTTCAAGGTGCCGCAGTGGCGCTGTGTTGCCGCTATCATCGCTGTCGGCTCGGCGGATAGTGCGGTGACGGGTGCACTCAGGGCCTCGGCCAGACTGTCAACATCGCCGCCCGGCAAGGCCGCCGCCATAATTGCCTGATCGGTATCCATTGCCCATTCTTCAAAGCGGGCCGTGGTCGGGGCGTCCACCGCAGTTGCCTGACCGTTTGAATGATCAAAAATCTGCCGCATGGAAAGGCCGCCACGGGCAACGACATGCACCGCAAACCGCCCACTGGCTTTTTTCTCTATTTTATCTTTGAGTAGCCCTTGCTCAGCCAAGACCGCATGCAGGCCAATGCCAGCTTTCTTGCACCCTGTCGCAACAGCGATACCGTGGGCCACGCTGATCGCAACCCGCACCCCTGCAAAGGTGCCTGGACCCGTCACTGCGACCACTGTATCCAAGTCCATCGCGGATATGCCGCCAGCTTGCAGCACCTCGCTAACCATCGCGGGCAAGCGTTCCGCGTGGCCCCGGTTCAGCGTTTCGGTGGCGCTCGCTAAACATTGCTCGCCGTCCGTTAAAACAGCGCTGCAATCAGCAAGCGTGGTATCTAAAATTAGTTTATACAAGGCTCAGGCTTACAAAACTGTTGCCGCTACATCAAAGTCCAGCCTTGGACTGCGCGGGAATATTTTTTCCTCAGTGCCATATCCAAGGGCGCAGATAAAGTTAGACTTGATGGATGACCCGCCAAAAAATTCAGCGTCCACCGCATTATTATCAAAGCCTGACATTGGACCGCAGTCCAGACCAAGTGCCCGCGCAGCCAGCATCAAATAGGCCCCTTGTAGCGTGCCGTTCCTGAAGGCTGTCGTGTCACGCACCTCTGGGTCATCGAACCAAGATGCGGCGGTTTGATCGTGGGGGAATAGCTCACTAAGTTGATCGGCAAAATTCAAGTCGTGACCGATGATCACCGTCGCTGCAGAGGCTTCGATCTTAGCATCATTACCCGCCATAGCGTGCGCGGCTAGCCGCGCTTTGGCCTTCGCGCTGGTGACAAAAACCAACCTCGCAGGAGAACAGTTGGCGCTGGTTGGACCATATTTCATGAGATCATAAAGCTCCTGCCACGTGCCTTCAGGCACAGACTTATCGGACCAGACATTGATTGTTCTGGCTTCCGTGAAGAGCTGCTTCATCGCGTTTTCATCCAAGCGAGCGGTCATAAAATAGTCCTTTCAGTGCAGTATTTAAAGCGTCACAAGGGGCTTATACCTTTATCCGATTATATTTGCATCTTTTTTGACCTCTTGCAGCGGCTATCAAAGACTGGCAGTGTGCGTTTCATGAAAATATGGGTCAACATAGCATTATTTGTCAGCCTGCTAATATGTGGCAGCGTGGTGAACAAGTCGGCCTTGCAAGCGCAAGAAACTGCTGGCGACCAGTCCGCCGTTATCTTGGTTTACCACCGCTTTGGTGAAGATGAGTATCCCTCCACCAATATTCGCTTAGAGCAATTTGAGGCCCAGATCGAATATCTGAAGGCGGGCGGCTTCACCTTTCTTAGCTTGCCCGAGATCACCAAGCGACTAGCCGCCAAGGAATCACTGCCAGAACGCACCGTTGCAGTCACCGTGGATGACGCATACGCCTCGGCATTAAGCGAAGGCTGGCCTCGGCTAAAAGCTGCTGGCATTCCCCTTACACTTTTCGTTTCAACCGGGCCGGTTGATCAGGGCGTTAATGGCTATCTATCGTGGGATGAGATCCGCGCATTACAGGCCGATGGCGTTGTGATCGGTCATCACGGCAAAGACCATTTACATTTGCCTCATGCGGGCCTAGATGCCGCCAAGGCTGATCTTTTGGAGGCCAGTGAACGCTTCAAGAGCGAGCTTGGTGCCGTTCCCGCGTTTTTTGCTTGGCCCTACGGCGAGCATGCCCCCGAACTCACATCAATGGCACAATCACAGGGCTTCACCGCTGGCTTCGCACAAATATCTGGCCCTGCTGGGTTCACGTCACACCGGATGGAGCTGCCAAGGTTTCCTGTGAATGAATTTTATGGTGGCATGGATAGGTTCAGATTGGTCGCGAATACAAAATCGCTGCCGCTGGGCGATATCACGCCAAAGAATCCATGGTTGAGCCAAGACAGTAATCCGCCGCTGCACGGCTTTACGGTGACCGACCCGGATATAAACCTAAATTCGATGGCCTGTTACCCTAGCCATATCAGCGAGCCCGCAGTGATTGAGCGATTACCTAATCAGAGGTTTGAAATCAGATTCGACGAGCCATTCCCGTTTGGCCGCAGCCGAATCAATTGCACAGCACGCGACAGGGACGGCAGATGGTTCTGGTATGGCAGACTGTTTATCGTGCCCGGCGGAACGCTGGACTAGGTATGGTCCTAGCTAACTTGGCGAACCTCGACGACCTCTGGAACATAATATTTCAACAGGTTTTCGATACCGCTTTTCAGTGTCATTGACGCTGATGGACAGCCCGCGCAGCTGCCCTGCATCCGCAAATAAACGATGCCTTCCTTAAAGCCATGATAAACAATATCACCGCCGTCCTGAGCAACAGCTGGGCGGATTTTCTGGTCTAACAATTCACGAATTTGATTCACGATCTCGGCGTCTTCGCCTGTTGCTTCCTCGATGGTATCAACGATTGCGCCTTCCTCAACGACCGGTGCCCCCGTCATGAAAAATTGCATCAAGGCTGCCAGAATATCAGACTTTAAGTCTTGCCAGTCCAAATCAGGGTCTTTGGTGACTGTCACAAAATCATAGCCGATAAAAACGCCCCGGACGCCGGTGATGCCAAATAGGCCACGCGCAAGGGGTGATTTCTCCGCAGATTCGGGTTCAGGAAAGTCGACCGAGCCTTGGTCAAGCAGCGTCTTGCCTGGCAGGAATTTCAATGTCTCTGGGTTTGGTGTTAGCTCGGTTTCAATAAACATGACCATTTTCCTCTGATTTAGGGTTAATGCTTATGTGGGGACAAACGGCGGCTAGGTCAAGAAAAACCGCAAAAAAACCTTATTTTGCAAAAAGGATAAGGCTAATCTATAAGGCTCAGAGTGGGCTATAAGACACAGAGTGGGTTATAAGGCAATAAGACATATAGCCGACATATAAAGATACGGAACTTGGGCAACAGGGTAATCAAAACGACATGGCATCTGATCAAAAACCGACGCGGAATAGCGCCGCTAAAAAATCGAAGAAACCCGGCAAATTGGTAACTCCCAAAAAAACCACAGTGAACGACAAGAGTAATCGTCGGTCACGGCTGACCAAAGGAAAACGCCCTAAATCAGAGATTTTTAAGCGGCTTTTTTATTGGGCAGCGGTAACCGGCGTTTGGGCTTTTATTGCGCTCTTTTTGACGTTCTTGTTTTTGGCCCACGACCTGCCTGATCTAGACAATCTACCACCCCCAGGCGCAGGCGACACGGCGGTTGTTGTCAAAGCAGCAAACGGCGCCACATTGGTGCGCTACGGCCCGGTTTATGGTGACTTTCTAAAATATAACCAAATCCCCGATAGCATGATTCAAGCGATTGTATCCGTTGAGGATAAGCGCTTTTTTGGCCACAATGGTTTTGATGCGAGGGGCTTCACTCGGGCGGTATATGATAATATAATGGCCGGCGGCATCCGGGCTGGGGGCAGCACGCTTACCCAACAGCTTGCCAAAAATATGTTTTTGACGTCTGAGCAAAACTTTACCCGCAAAGCCCGCGAGCTGCTGCTAGCCTTTTGGTTAGAGCAAAAATTCACCAAGCAAGAAATTTTAACGCTCTATTTGAACCGAGTGTATTTTGGTGGCGGCGCTTACGGCATCGACGCCGCGTCTCGCAAATTTTTTGGACAAAGCGCGTCCCGTTTAACAGTCTCGCAATCAGCGATGCTGGCAGGCCTTGTCAAGGCGCCCTCTCGGTTAGCGCCCCACATAAATCCTGTGGGAGCATGGGACCGGGGGAAAATCGTTCTGACCTTGTTGGCTGACGACGGCAAGATTACGGATGACGCTGCTGACCGTCTGAAAACCAGACCGCCGCGGATCGTCGCACCAGTGACTGGCCAAGACATCCGCTATTTCACCGATTGGATTAACACTCGAATCAATAGACTGATAAAGGCCAAAGGTCAGTCCGTGATCGTCCATACGACGCTGGATCCCGGAACACAGGCAGCAGCCGCGGCGGCGCTCAGCCACGGCTTATCGGGTGAAGGCGTTACAAGAAAAGCGTCGCAAGGGGCCATCATCGCGATGGACCCAGGCGGCGCTGTGCAAGCCATGGTCGGCGGCGAAAATTACGGCAGGAGTCAGTTTAACCGGGCGGTTGACGCTAAACGTCAGCCCGGATCGACCTTTAAGCTATTCACCTATTTAGCGGCCTTAGAGGGCGGCATGAAATCCGCCAAAAAATTCACCGATGAGGCCATTGATATTGATGGCTACAAGCCGGGCAATTATGACGGCGAGTTTCACGGCAGGATGTCTGCGCGGGAAGCCTTTACCCGGTCCATTAACACCATTGCGGTCCAAATTGGGGAAACGGTCGGCCAAGAAAAAATCGTTGAGATGGCAAAACGGCTAGGCATTAAAAGTCCCTTGCAGCCGATCACCAGTCTCCCCTTGGGCACCGAGGAAGTCTCAGTCTTGGACTTAAACGGCGCTTTCGCATCAATCGCCAATGGTGGCCACAAAGTGGATCCTTATGCCATCATTGAAATCACCAGCCTTTCAGGCCAGGTCCTATACCGCAAGCCCCGCGCTCGGCTGGAGCCTGTGTTGGTCCGCAAGCACGCAGAAGAGATGGCTGAGATGCTGGAACAAGTGATCATTGCAGGGTCGGGCAAGAATGCTCGCATCGACCGACCAGCGGCGGGTAAAACAGGGACAACGCAGAATTATCGCGACGCGCTATTTGCAGGATTTACCAGTGATTTGGTAGCCACCGTTTGGGTGGGCAATGATGACGACACGCCAATGAACCGGGTAACTGGTGGCGGCCTGCCTGCTCGAATTTGGGCCGATTTCATGCTTGAAGCTCATGCAGGGGCGCCGGTGCGTCCGATCTTATCTGACGCTGGTTTGTACCGCGCTATGGGAGAGGACGAGCGCTAGTCTGCCCGCTGGATATGGTTAGCCGGTTTGATTGGTTTCAACAGCTTGAACAGCGAAAAGGCGTCCACCGTGTTTGTGCAGCCAGCGCCTAGACACCCTCCAATCGGGCGTACACCGCTCCACTTGCGCCCAAAAATCTGGCGAATGATTCATCTCAATGAGGTGCGCTACTTCATGCGCAGCCACATAATTGATGATGTCCGGCGGCGCCATGATTAGGCGCCAATTAAACCGGAGCGTCCCCTGTCCCGAGCAACTACCCCAGCGGCTCCGCATGTCGCCAATGCTCAGTCGTGTCCATGTCACATCAAGGGTATTGGCGTGATTTTGAACTAATGCCGCGATGCGTGTTTTGGCGACCGCTTTCAGCCATCTTAGCAAACGCTTGCTGGCCATATCGCATGGGCCGCCGACTATCAACGTATCACCGTCGATCACAACGCCGCGTTTATGGTCCGGATTAAAAACGATCCGCAGATCATCCCCTTCAAGACTGACAACCACGCCGTGATCTAAATAGGTGATGGGGTCGGCTTTCGCCCGCTCGTCAATGAGCCACTGGATATTCTTTTCAGCAAATTTAAGGGCTTTTCGCTCGGAGGTGCGTTTGGGCAGGGTCAGTCGAACTTCGTCCTTAGCCGCATCGAATCGCATAACTATTCGCTTCGCCTGCGCGTTCCGGCGAAAGGCGACAGGAAGCAGTGACCCAGCCACATTGATCACTAGATCATCAGAAGCGGGCCTACTCACCATCCCTGTCCCACTCATAAAGATGGTCTTCTAGGTCCCCTGCCTTTCGCTCATCTACCACACGGCCTGCAACGCTGATCCCCGCAGCAAGCATTTGATCTGAAGAGCCACTGATAAGGGGGTGCCAATCGTATAGATCGCGGCCCTCGCTAACCAGCCGGTAAGCACAGGTGGATGGCAACCAATCTAGTTCACTAACGGTTTCTGGCTTTAAAATAACACAGCCCGGCACAAACCTCTTTCGCTCATCATATTTCATGCAGCGCGCTGTTTTTAGGTCAAGTTGGCGACACGCAACATTGGTGAAATAGACCTCGTCAGTATCTTCATCCTGCAATTTATGAAGGCAGCATTTACCGCAGCCATCGCACAGACTTTCCCACTCTGTCTGAGTCATTCTTTCTAGGCTTTTGGTTTTCCAAAAAGGCTGGAGATCGCTCATGAAGATACCAGTTTGCCCAGCTTTGCAACCAGGTCTTCTAAGCTATCGCGGGAGGTCAGTATTTGGCTAAACGAACCGTCCGGCGAAATCACAAAAATGACATCCAGGTGATCGACCAGATATAAATCATCGTCGGCCTCTTCGTTTCGCAGCTTATAATAGCCGCCATAACGCCCCACCAAATCATCAATCAGTGCTTGCTCACCGCGCAAGACAGCCAGTTTGGGATGGAAGTTTTCCTTGAAATACCCTAGTTCCTCTGCTGTGTCGCGGTCCGGATCAACCGAGATAAAAATCGGCTGTAATGTATCAATCGAGATCCCTGAATCCGCCAGCGTCTCGAGCGCCAATGATAGCTTGGCCATCGTTGTCGGGCATGCATCCGGACAAAAGGTAAAACCAAAATAGACCAGCTTATAGGCATCTTCAAAAGACCCACTATCAACAACGGCCCCGGTATGATCGCTTAGAACAAAGCTATAGTCGCGGTCTTCTATCGCAGAGCTGACAGATTGCTGAGGACCGTCAGTCCTGGTCAGCATCAAGAAACCCAACACTAAGGTAAATGCAATCACAGCAAGCCATGCTACTATCCTAATCTGTCTCACCGTAAAAATCTCCAAAGCTAAGAAACATAAGTTCAAAATAGGTTGCGCCCAGCTAACCCCAATATTATGGACACTTTTTAGCCCAAAATTGCTGTTATCCAAGCAATTATGCTATATAGACTGCTGAGAGCATCCTGTCGATCTTTGGATTGACACTTGGTTGATGGATTGAAGCGGAATTATCTGGTCTCGCCTCACGTAATGAATAAGAAAGAAAAGTAAAGCTATGCCAACGCTCCTAAGATATGTCGTCGCCACTCTTATCTCGATTGCTGTAATATCAACTAGTGTGGTCGCAGACATCAACCCTTCTTATGATTTTTTGGATGCGATTCGCGACAACAACCTAAAGGAGGTCAGCGAATCTCTCCGCAAAGGCGTTTCACCTGATACCCGCACCAGAACGGACGGCGATCCAGCTTTGGTCATTGCAGCCCGAGTCGGGAACCCAGCGATCATCAAACTAATTCTGGAGGCTGGCGCTAATCCCAATATTTCTGACCGCTCTAGAGGCGAAACCGCTCTATTATCCTCTGCTCTTACTGGCAACAGGGAGGCAGTGAGATTGCTATTAGAAGCCGGCGCCGATCCCGATCAAACAGATCGTTCTGTTGAAACACCTCTCATTCGAGCAGTGCGCGCTCGCAAACATAGCATAGCCAAACTGCTAATCGATGCAGGTGCAAATCCGGAACTTGCCGATGTTACAGGCAATAACGCGATTGATTACGCTCGGATGAGCAGGTCGCGACGGATGATGAGCTTGTTTTCCGACC
>Ga0316189_10000139_pt1 | contig 66627 bp, 96 predicted proteins | sample LowCovwburrow_MG_FD_204930 | JGI IMG/M metagenome (GOLD analysis project Ga0316189, IMG submission 204930) | Coastal sediment microbial communities from Maine, United States - Lowes Cove worm burrow | ecosystem: Environmental > Aquatic > Marine > Coastal > Sediment | place: USA: Maine...
CGGATATCATCACTGACGTGACCCTGGCGGTTGAGCAGTCGGCCACCGTGGAAACCCTCACCCTGGGGCACACCTGGACCTCGACGATCGCCAAGGCCACCATCGCCCGGGTCGAGATCGTGGAACTGGTCCGTCTGGACAATGACACCGTGGAGATCGAATGGGACGCTGGTGAGCGCATCGCGCGCTGCACCGTTTCCGTTCGAGCAGTTATATCATGACCTTTGTCGCCTTCGAAGAATCAGCCGAACAGAGCGCACCAATCGAGGTGTACGAGTTCTCCGTCGGGTCCGACACGTGGAACTACACGTCCGCCGAGACCGAGAAGACCATCGGGGGCCGCACCTACACCCCGCTGGCCATCGAGCACGGCAACCGGGTGGACGGCCCGGAGGAGCGCCAGAGCGTGTTCACGATCCGGGTTCCGTCCGACACCCCAATCGCTCAGCTCTACACGAACATCCCCCCTGGGCAGAGGGGGCTGGTCAAGGTCAAGAGGTACCAGCTCCTCGACACAGTTGACCTGGAGCTGACGATCATCTTCGACGGCACGATCCGGACGGTGTCGTTCGAATCAAAGACGCAGATCGCGAACATCAGCGCCCAGCCGGCCATCTCCTCCACGACCCGCCCTGCGCCCAGGGCAGTCTACAGCTCGGCGTGCAACCATGTGCTGTACGACTCCCGGTGCGGAGTGGACCCAGACGACGCGGCCTACAAGGTCACCAGCACCGTGTCCGGGGTCACCGACAAGGTGCTCACCGTGCCGGGGCTCAGCGCCTTCGCGGACGGGTTCTTCACTGCTGGGTTCATCGAGCTGGCCGATGGGTCCGACGCACGGACCATCTTCGACCACACAGGCAACGACATCACGCTCCACTACTCTTTCCCCGGGGTGATCACGAGTGAATCAGTTATCGTGCGCGCGGGTTGCTCCCATGACTCGTCAACCTGTGTGAGCAAGTTCAACAACTTCATCAACTACGGAGGGTTCCCCTTCGTGCCGTTGAAGAACCCCTTCGAATCGGGGATCCTGTAATGGCGTTCTTCCTTTCGCTCTTGATCTTCGCAGCGGTATTCGTCCTTGGCGAAGTGCTGCGCCCAAAGCCCAAGATCGAGAACGCCAAGCCTGCCGCGCTCGGCGAGTTCCCGTTCCCGACCGCCACGGAAGGCCGGCCCATCCCAGTTATCTGGGGCACCGTTCGGATCCAGGGCGCCAACGTCACATGGTACGGCGACTTCCAGCAGCGCGCGATCAAAAAGAAGGTCAAGAGCGGGCTCTTTAGCTCCTCCCGCATCACGACTGGATATCGGTATTACATCGGCATCATGTTCGCGCTCTGCCGGGGGAAGGTTGACTTCTTTCGGAAGATCTGGATCGCGGACAACCTCGTGTGGTCGGTGCCCTTCGCTGGCAACACGACGTTTGCCATCGAGGAGGAGAACCTCTTCGGTGGCGTTGAGCTGGGTGCCGGCGGCATCATCGGGACCATGGAGTCCTTCGACGGTTCGACCACGCAGCCCGTGTCGGACTACCTCGCCAACTTCCAGACCGTGAGCGGCGACACCCCGGCCTACCGCAACGTCGCCTACATCACGAACAGCAACGCTGGCAACTCCCTGATCAAGGGCAAGAAGGCCGTCTACATCGGCACGAGCACCCAGCCGGCTGTGTGGAAGTTCGAGGTGCAGCGCACCCCCGTTGGGCCCACCGGCTACCTCGCCGCCAACAAGACCGTCAACACGCTCGACGCGAACCCGATCTTCGTCGTGTACGAGCTGATGACGAACGACGACTTCGGCCTGGGCTGGTCCACGAGCCTCATCGACGCGACGAGTTTCAACACCGCAGCCACCACGCTGAAGGCGGAGGGCAACGGGTTCAGCTTCATGCTGGACGTGGGTGAGCAGATCCTCGAGGTGATCCGCCTCGTCGAGGAGCAGATCGACGGCGTGTTCTACCAGGACCCGGCGGACGGACTGTGGAAGGTGGCGCTGGCCCGCTCGGACTACGATCCTGCCACGATCCCTCTCATCGACGAGAGCAACTGCTCGGACCTGATGAACTTCACGCGGGGCACCTGGGACGACACCATCAACACGGTGCGCGTCCCGTTCTCCCAGGCAGTGGATACGTTCAAGAACACCTACGCGCTCGCCCAGGACATGGCCAACGTCCAGCTCCAGGGGGGTGTCTCGCTCGCGGAGGTGAAGTTCCCGGGGGTCAAGGACGCCGACCTCGCCAACAGTCTGGCCTGGAGAGAGCTGCGAGCCCTCTCGCGCCCTCTCGCGAAGTGCCAGGCGGTGGTGAATAGAACCTTCTGGGACGCCAAGCCGACGGACGTCTTCGCCGTCTCGGACGCGGATCTCGGCCTCACTCGCCTCTCCATGCGGGTGGCGAAGGTGGACTTCGCCGAGCTGGCCGATGGCCGAATCACCCTGGACCTCGTCGAGGACGTGTTCGAGCAGAACGACGGAGCGTTTGGGGCTCCGCCGGTAACGGTGTGGGCGCCCCCGTCCTCGGTGCTCGTCCCGTTCCCCTCGACCGAGCAACTGGCCTTCGAGGCGCCGCGCGCCCTCGTGGTGCGAGACACCGAGTCGTCCTCCACGGATAACAAGATCTGGGCCGCTGGTCGGTTCCAGGCCGTCGAGGTGGACTTCAGCATGGTGGCCCGCACCGCAGCGGTGACCCCGTCCGGTGCCTACACGGAAGTGGGTCAGGCGGACGAGTTCATGCTGATCGGCGAGCTGGACGCGGCGCTCACCGCCGACAGCTCCTTCCCCCTGTCGGCGATCGACATCGTCACCACGCCGGATTCCCAAGCAGAGATCCAAGCTGCCTTCACCGCGAGTCCCACGACGGAGGAGGCAGGCCTGAACCTGATCAACCTGCTCTACGTCGGTGGGGAGTTCATGATCGTCCAAGGCACTGCTACGGACCTCGGAGCGGACGTGCGGCTGACCAACGTCTACCGGGGTGTGCTCGACTCCGTCATGATGGACCACTCCGCCGGGGCGCCGGTCTACCTGCTGTTCGCCGGGGGCAACCTCACGGACGACCTGTTCACCGCCACCTGGGTCGTGGACTTGAAGCTGCTGCCCCGGACGGTGGACACGACGGTCGCGGAAGGTGACGCCACCACGATCCAGATCCAGATGGCGGACCGCGTCCGGCGCCCCTACCCTCCGTGCGAGCTGGACCTGAGCGCCTCACGCTTTGCCAGCACCACGTCCCTCGAGGGCACTGGCTCCGGCTTCCAAGGGGTGGGCGTGGGCATCGAGCTGGTGCGCCGGAGCATGTTCACGTCGGACGAGATCCTCGCTCTCACCGCTGACGCAGCCACCCTGGACCCCAACTACCCTACCCTCTACAACAACACCCACACCGTCGAGGTGGTGGACGACCCGGACGGCACCCCTGTCACGCTGTTCACCCTGGACTTGGTCCAGGAGATCGACGGACTGCTCCTCCGCAACACCATCCTCCGCCACACGGACGGGGTGCTGCCGACGAGGATGCAGGTCAAGGTCGCGGCCTTCCACGACTTCGAGGGCACCAACTACGAATCAACCGTGAGTCTGGATTGGTCGTTCGACGTGACGACCTCGCTGACCGGCGACTTCAACTTCGGCGCCCTGGACACCAACGACGTTTCCAACTCGTACACGGTCACGGACGCGGGGGACCACGTGTTCGCCCTGGGCGTGGCGACGGCCGTGGGCGACGTGGAATACCGATTGAATGGAGGATCCTGGACGCAGCTGATAGCACAGGGAGCGACAGCCGGTACCATCGTTGGTGCCTCGGTGTCAGACACGATCGAAGTCCGGCATGCGAGCACCGATACGGACATGGAAACGTTCCTGGAAATGCAGGGACCTGGAACCGGGGATGACGGCTATGGGATCCTCTTCACGTGATAAAGCTATGACCAAGGAATCGATACTCACCCCAAGGACGAGCCTCAGCTTTGCCGTGGTCGTCGTCCTGCTTGGCGGGCTCACGGCCAACATACGTATGGTGTCCGCCATCTCAGAGAAGGAGGTGGTCGTGGCCACCGAGGTGAAGGCGATGCGCAGGGATATCAGCTCCATCAGCACCACTCTTCGAACCTATGCCGTGGGGAACGACAGGCGGATTGAAGATCTCCGCACCAGTCAGTTCCAGTACCACGTTGACATGGCCAAGAAGATTGCTGCCATGGAGGGCGAACTGAAAGCGCTTCGCCAACAGCTGAAGTGAAATGGCATAAATGGTTTCTATTCGTGATCTTGATCGTAACAGCGGCCACGGCGGCCAACTGGTACTATCACACCAAGGCGATGGAACGCTTTGACGAATACGAAACGCTGATGACGGAGCTGGACATGACGACTATGACCTCGACGTGGCTGAGTGGCGGTGTGAGCCGCACCATCACGTCCAACCGACGAACCTCCGAAGCCCTCGACGTTTTCCTCGCTCGGCACAAGAGCGAAGTGGTGCAGGCCCAGACCCTCTTCCCACTCGATGGCTGACATGAAATGCGGCATCTGCGGTGCCCAGTGAGGGGCGTGTCCCGATCCACGGCGGGACGCGCCCCTCTTTTTATTGTCCCCTCGGTGCCAAGTAGTGGTACAGTGATGGTGGAACCTGGGTGTTGGGCTCCTGATGCTCCCGCCGCGACCCGTTTCAACCACTCCGGGTCGTGGCGGGGGCTCTTTTTGTTTTCACGCCCGCACTGCGCCATGCTTCCGGTATGAAGACAACACCCTACGCGCACCAGCGCGATGAGTTCAACAGCTCCCTGGGCCTGGACCCCATCCGCCGGGGCCTGTGGTGGGAGATGGGCTGTGGGAAGACCAAGCCCGTCATCGACGTCACCGCAGAGCAGTTCACCCGTGGCGCCATCGATGGCCTCCTTGTCCTGGCTCCCTCAGGCGTTCACCGCAACTGGGTCGTGGAGGAGATCCCGACCCACCTGGACGTGGACGTGGCCGCACAAACCCACATGCTCTTCTGGAGCAGCAAGTCCGCCAAGACCAAGAAGTATCAGGCGGAGGTGGCGAAGCTCTTCGACAAGGAGAAGTATCCGTTCGCCGTGCTCACCATGAACTATGAGGCGGTCATGACGGACGGGGGCCGGGCCGTCATGAAGCGGTTCCTGGAGCAGCGCACCTGTGTGTACGTGCTGGACGAGAGCCAGTACATCAAGACCCCCGGCGCCAAGCGGACCAAGCGCATCCTCGCCTCCGCGAAGTACGCGCGCCACCGCTGGTGCCTTTCCGGCACCCCCGTGGACAACAGCCCCTTCGACGTGTTCACTCAGGTGAAGTTCCTCGACCCGACCGCGTGGCACCCCTACGGGTGCTCCACCTTCGCCGCGTTCAAGGCGTTCTTCGGCGTGTGGGACACCATGGTCACGACCGCGAACGGGCGCGCCCGAGAGTTCCCTGTTCTGAAGTTCCACCGCAACCTCGACCGCCTGCACGAGGTGGTGGACCGGGTGGGCACCCGGCTCGTCAAGACCGACGTGCTCGACCTGCCCCCCAAGAGCTACGTCACCCGTCCTTTCGAGATGAACCCCGAGCAGGTCGCCGCATACAAGGACCTAAAGCTGGAGTTCATGACGTGGCTCGACAGCGGAGAAACCGTGACCGCCGCTCTTGCCATCGTGCGCATGACCCGGCTGCAGCAAATCACGTCCGGCTTCATCGGTACGGATGACGAGACGCTTGTCCCCCTGGGCAAGACCAACCCGCGCATCCTCTGCCTCAGCGCCCTCCTGGGCGAGATAGCAGGCAAGGCGATCATCTTCGCCAAGTTCAGGTACGACATCGACCAGATCATGGAGCTACTCGGCAGTGAAGCCGTCCGGTACGACGGCGAGGTGGGTGAGGCCCAGCGGGGGCAAGCAATCGAACGGTTCCAACGAGGGGATGCCACGTACTTCGTTGCCAACCCCGCAGCGGCCGGGACCGGGCTCACTCTCCACGCGGCAAACAACGTGGTGTACTACAACAACAGCTACAAGCTCGGGCAGCGACTTCAGTCCGAGGACCGCGCTCACCGCATCGGACAAGAGCACCCAGTAACGTACCACGACATCGTCGGTATCGGCACCCTGGATCTGGGAATAGCCACGTCGCTTCGACGCAAGCGGAAGCTGGCCGAACAAGTCATGGGCGACGAAATACGTACTTGGCTCTGAAAAGAGACAAACGTACCTTTCACCTTCCGTTTTCTTTGAAACCCTCCACTGGAGAATCCTCATGCCCCCGAGCATCACCTTCGACGTTCCGCCTGCCTCCTTCGTCACCCTCGCGACCCGCAACGTCGGGTCCTACGTCCGCATCGGTTCCGATGCGTTCATCGTCGCGACCCGCGACTTGCCGGGTGGCACCGCGACCCTTCTCAACCTCGCGGACGGCAGCGAGAACGTCACCCCCCTCACCCAGAACATCGAGGTGATGGAGCTGACCAGCGCCTCCTTCGCAGTCAGCTGATCTGACCCGGAAAAGTTATTGGGTGCGGTGGCCCAATAACTTGTCCCCAGTTCGTGAGGGGTGGTAGGGTTCCGGCATGAGTTACGAAATATTCAAGACCGACCCCACCGAAGGTGGCATGTCTCTCCTGAGCAGGCTCGCGAAAGAGCTGGAAGATGCCCAGGCAAACGAACAGCGCGCAGCGGAAGAGTTGAAAGAGGCGTCGCGCAGAGTCCGGGAGTTGACCGACCGCATCATCCCCGAGACCATGGAAGAGGTGGGAGTCGAGAAGTTCACCGCCACCGGTGGCCTCGAGATCAAACTCCAGGAGATCGTCACGTGCTCCCTGCCCAAGGAGCGCAAGGGACCGGCGCTCCTGTGGCTCGACGAGCACAACCACGGCGGGCTCATCAAACGCAAGCTGGAGGTGGCCTTCGGCCGCGACCAGGAAGAGGATGCGGCGGCTCTGCGCAGTGAGTTGAACCAGCGGTTCCCAGGCGTCCGAGAGGACCGCAAGGTCGAACCGAGCACCTTGCGTGCTTTCATCCGCCAACAGCTCGAGGATGGGGTAGACTTCCCCATGGAACTGTTTGGTGCGCGACGCTTCGTGCGAGCGAAGGTGACCTCCGCCAAGAAGTAAACAACCTCCGTGCCGGGAGGCCAATCCGGCGCAGCAACGAACCGTTGAACGTATTCAACGACACACCGACCCAAGGAGAGCCACACATGGCCAAGCGTACCACCACCCCCGCAACTCGCGGCAAAGCCGCTCCCCCCGCCGCAGTCCAAGACTATGGCGATCTGGCTGGAGCCGGCTACCAGAACACTGGTTCCGACGACTTCGCGATCCCGTTCCTGGCGATCATGCAGTCCAACAGCCCCCAGGTCGAGAGTGAGGAGCATCCGGCGAAGATCGGTAACCTCTTCAACACCGTGACCGAGGAGCTGATCGACCCCAAGGACGGCGTCGTCCTCACCCCCTGCCACACGGAGCATCTCTTCGTGGAGTGGCGCACCCGCGACCAGGGAGGAGGGTTCGTGCAGACGCACGCGCTCGACTCCGACGTGGCGGTGTGGGCTCGCGAGAACTGTGAGTTCGGCGAGTTCAAGACCCCGGAAGGCAACGACCTCTCCGAGACGTTCTACATGTACTGCATGTCGGTCTCGGACAGCGACGTGGAGCAGGGTGCCACCCCGAGCAACTTCGTCGTGGTGGCGTTCACGGGCACCAAGATCCGTCCCTACAAGCGGATCATGGGGCGCCTGCGGATGTTCAAGGGCAACCCGCCGCTCTTCGCGCACCGCCTGAAGTTCTCCTCCGTCGCGGAAGAGAACAGCAAGGGCAAGTACCGCAACTTCCACATCGAGCCGGCGATCGACAACGACGTTCAGTCGTCCCTCATCCCGGCCATGCTCGACGGCAACCCGCACCCGGTGCTCCTCGCGGGGCTCGAGTTCGGCAAGCAGATCGAGAAGGGCTTGGCGCGCCCGTCCCACGAGACCGCAGCTCGTGAGCCGGGCCAGGAGAGCGGCGACGAGGAAGACGCCTTCTAAGTCGTCGGTCTCCGACTGAAATCCAGCCTGGACTGAGGCCTCTTCTCCGCGAACGCATGCGCGGGGGAGGGGCCACTTTTATCCGTGGAGAGAAAGACGATGGAGTGGAACGAACAACAGCTTGGGGCCATACGTGCCGTCGAGAGCTGGTTCAAGTCGGGCGGTGGCCCGGTGTTCAGGCTGTTTGGGTACGCAGGAACGGGGAAGACGACGCTGGCCATTGAGTTTGCCAAGCGTGCTCGGGCCTCGGGGGCGCGCAACGTCCACTTCGCTGCCTTCACGGCCAAGGCCGCGTCAGTCATGGAGCAGAAGGGATGCTGGGGAGCCACCACCATCCATCGGCTCATCTACCTCCCGCGCATCAAGGGGGCCGCTACCCTGCGTGCGCTCATGGAGAGGCGAGAGCAGCTCGAGACGGCCCTGAAGGATGCTATCGAGCCCACCGACCTGAAGAGGATGACCACTCAGCTCAGCGAGGTGCAGAGGAAGATACGGCGTGAAGAGAACGGGCTGAAGCAGCCGGCGTGGAACCTCAACCTCGACTCCGTGCTCCACGGTGCCGACCTGCTCATCGTGGACGAGGTTTCCATGGTGGGCCGGGAGATGGCCGAGCACTTGCTCAGCTTCGACGTGCCGCTCCTCGTCCTCGGCGACCCAGGTCAGCTACCGCCGGTCGCGGACACCGGATACTTCAGCAGCGACCGGCCCGACATCCTCCTCGACGAGGTTCATCGTCAAGCCCAGGGCAGCCCGATCCTGGCGCTGGCCCACAAAGCCCGGATGGGCGAGCCGCTCCCCCTGGGCGAACACGTCGTTCCCAAGGGCAAGCTCAAAGTGGCTGACCTGATGAAGTACGACCAAGTGCTCGTCGGCACCAACAAGTCACGCCGCAACGTCAACCAGCGCATCCGTGAAGCGATGGGCCGCGAGGGACCGATTCCCGTTCCTGGCGATCGTCTCGTCTGCTTGAAGAACAACCCGGACGTGGGCGTGCACAACGGGTCTCTGTGGCACGTGCTGGAGGCGACTCCGTACCACGACGTGATCGCCTTAGAACTGGAGTCCGTGGAAGGCGGCCAGATGGTATCATGTGCAGCCCACCGCTGCCTGTTTGAAGGCAAAGAACCCTCCCACTGGGCGTGGAACGACGCATGCAGTTTCGACTTCGGCTATGCGTTGACTGTCCACAAGGCCCAGGGATCTCAGTGGGACCGAGTCGTCATTCTTGACGAAAGCAAAGTGTTCAGGGAAGCCGCTCGGAAGTGGCTCTATACCGGAATCACCAGGGCGGCGAAAGACGTCGTCATCATCAAGACCCGAAAGTGAAGCAACTCCCCATGCAAGGACCGAAGACTACCTTTGCGCAACGTCTCCACGCGGAAAAATACCGTGCCCCCGGTGAGACGTTCCGTGAAGCGATGAGCCGCATTGCCGGCGCCCTCACGGCGGACACAACGTCGTTCCAGAACCTGCGGCAGATACTGCTGGACATGCGGTTCATGCCCGGTGGTCGGATCCAAGCTGCAGTCGGCAGCACCAAGAACGTCACGCCCTACAACTGCTTCGTCAGTGGGAAGATCGAGGACAGCTTCGTGTCGGGTCACGGCTCGATCATGGACCGCGCCAAGGAGGCTGCGCAGACCATGCGCATGGGCGGAGGCATCGGTTACGACTTCAGCACGCTCAGGCCCAGGGGAGCGCGGATCAAGAAGCTCGGGAGTCACAGCAGCGGGCCGATCGCGTTCATGGACATCTTCGACGCGGTGTGCCGTTGCACGGCGAGCAGCGGTCACCGTCGCGGCGCGCAGATGGGGGTGTTGCGCGTGGACCACCCGGACGTGGAGGAGTTCATCCACAGCAAGCAGGAGCAGGGTCGCCTAACAGGGTTCAACATCTCGTTGGCTGTGACGGACGACTTCATGCGCGCGGTCGAGCAGGACGAGATGTTCCCCCTGCAGTGGGGCGGCGAGGTGTACCGCGAGGTGAAGGCGCGCAACCTGTGGGACGCGATTATGCGGAGCACGTGGGATTGGGCGGAGCCCGGCGTGCTGTTCATCGACCGCATCAAGAGCATGAACAACCTCCACTACTGCGAGGAGATCGTCGCGACCAACCCGTGCGGCGAGCAACCCCTTCCGCCCCACGGTGCCTGCCTCCTGGGCTCGTTCAACCTGACCCGCTACGTCGCCAAGGTCGAGGGTTCGTTCCACTTCGACTTCGCGCTCTTCCGTCAGGACATCCCCCGCGTCGTGGAGGCCATGGACATGGTCGTGGACGTGGCCACCTACCCTCTCGAGGAGCAGGAGCGTGAAGCGCACTCCAAGCGCCGCATGGGCCTCGGAGTCACTGGCCTCGCGAACGCCATCGAGGCAATCGGGTTTCCCTACGGAAGCGAAGGGTTCCTGAACGTGCAGCGCGACATCCTCACGGTGCTCCGTGACGAGGCATACTTGGCCTCAGCGCTACTGGCCCAGAGGAAGGGGAGTTTCCCAGCGTTCAACGCGGACAAGTACATGGCCGGGCAGTTCATCAACACGCTGCCTCCCCACGTTCGTCGTGAAGTCGCTCGTGGCGTCCGGAACAGCCACCTCCTGAGCATCGCCCCGACCGGCACCATCAGCATGTGCGCGGACAACATCAGCTCCGGCATCGAGCCGGTGTTCTCTCACAAGGTGGAACGCGAAGTCATCATGCCGGAGGGCAAGATCCTCGTCGAGCTGGAGGACTACGGGGTGGCGCACTTCGGGGTGGAAGGCCGCACCGTGGAGGAAGTCACGCCGCGCGAGCACCTGGACGTGCTCGCCGTCGCGTCCGACTTCGTGGACAGCTCCGTGAGCAAGACCATCAACGTGCCCGAGTCCACTTCGTGGGAAGACTTCAAGGGGGTCTACACGAAGGCATGGGCTCTCGGGGCGAAGGGGTGCACCACGTTCCGCGCCGCAGGGAAACGCATGGCCATGATGGAGGCCGCTGCGAAGGGGGGCGAGGAGGCCGAGGAGGAAGCGGTCGCGGCCACGTGCCGGATTGACCGGGAAACCGGCCGCAGAGAGTGTGATTGAAAAAGAGTTGGCTTCTGCTCCAGGGTAGACGATACTGATTGTGTCGGCGGGGAAGCCCGCTGACGCACCGCAACCCAACCCCGAACCTGGAGCAGAACCGTGGACCTTACTTCCCTCACCCTCAAGCAGCTTGTCGACCTCTTCAACCAGCACTCCGACAAGCCCACCAAGAAGTTCTCCGACCGCAAGAGCGCCATCCGACGCACCCTGGCCGTCCTGCCCGGCGCCGAGCCGAAGCCCGAGCCGAAGCCCGAGCCGAAGCCCGAGCCGAAGCCCGAGACGGACAAGCCCAAGGCCACCCGGAACCGCAAGCGCGTGTTCGAAGCGGACGCCAAGGCGGAGAAGAAAGCTCCCCGCGCTGACTCCAAGCGTGCCATCGTCCTCGCCATGCTCCTGAAGGGCACCACCCACGCCGAGGTGATGGAGACCATCGGCTGGGACGGTCGCACCGCCGCTGAGGGCATCCGCCTCGTCAACAAGGCGTGCGGCTACGGTCTGAGCACCGACGAAGACGGCACCATCGTCGCCTACGACTGATCCCTTGCAGCACAAAGTATCAGGAGGTGGGGTATCCTTCCTCCAGGAGACAACACCGTGGCTTACGAACGATTGAGCATATTGGACTTCGGGAAGACCCTTCTCGAGACTGGGGACCTGGACCCCATCTACTGCGCCCTGCGCAACACCGGCTGGGACGCCGCTACGACCTCCCGGTTCCTGATGGCCTACTGGTCCTGGTACAACGCTGGCTCGGCGAGCTGGATGGCGGAGAAGGAAGGGGACGCCTACTGGGACGCCATGATGGTGGCTGCCCGAAACGAAGAGTCTGCCCCGACCCCCTTCGGGGAGCGCTGGCCTCGAGCCAAGGAGCGGCGCCACGCACGCGGCTCCGCTGCTGTGAAGATGGTCGAGCATCTGGTCTCCCTGGGCCAGGACCCGTTGGAGATCGTCAGCCGGATGATCTCTCCCCACAGCGACGGCGTCGTGCCCTACAACGACGTGCGGAAGCGCGTCAAGAAGCACTACCTGTTCGGCGAGTGGATCGCCTTCAAGGTCGCCGACATGGCGGAGCGGTGCATGGGGGTCAAGGTCAACTTCGACAACGCGGCGGTCTTCATGTTCACCGACCCTGTCAAGGCCGCGCTCATGGTGTGGCGCCAACAGCAGGGCCTCCCCGAAAACGCCATGCCCAGGGACAAGACCGCCGTGCTGAACGGCGTCACCGAGTGGATGGCGGAGCAGTTCAAGGACATGACCGCTCCCCCGCTCAACGCACAGATTCAACGCAAGGTGGGGCTCCAAGAGGTGGAGACGATCCTGTGCAAGTGGAAGAGCCACATGGGTGGCCACTACCCTGTCCTGAACGACATCCACGAGATCGGTCTTGCCTTGACCCCCTGGGCCAAGCTGGGTGGTCTCGCCAAGGAGTTCAGCGACGCCATGCCGAACGGAGAGAAGCTGTCATGAAGATGGACCAGATGATCTCGGGCGTCGAGCTGCGTGCATCCGACAGCTCGTTCTTGCCGATGCTTGCCAAGATGCTCGCAGCAAAGGTCATGAAGCAGACCACGCGAACGGCTGACGGCTACCGGCTCACCGTGGAAGTGCGGCCGGTCTACAGCACCACGGTGTCGGCCTTGTACTGTTGCGTGAACCAGGAAGGAAACCTCCACCCGAGGACCATAGCCACGAAGCGCGACATCTCGTGGACCCTGCTGCTGGAGCAGCCGGAGATCCTGAGCCTGGACGAAGACGAGGTGAACGAGTTCTGGGCCGTGACCAAGATGAAAGGTGAAGACTGATGCCCCCCGATGAAATGACCGAGTTGGCAGCGAAGTTTGCAGAGTCGTCCAAGAAGCTCGAGGACCTGACCGAAGCGATGAGGTTGGCGGAGATGGAGGCGCAGCGCCTGTCGAAGACGCTCGAGGCAACAATCGACAGGCTCAAGATCCTCCAGGACGACATCGAGCCTGGGGGCCAAACCATCTTCACCACGACGGACTGCCACGCCGTGGTGGTTGCCCCTGACTGCGTGATCTTCACCAGCACGAGGGAGTGCTGATGAATCAGTTCCTTCCACCACCCCTTTTCGAGATGGACCTCGTCGTGGTGAACGCCATCGCAGACTTGGGCATGAGCAACGGCGAGCCACATCTGGTGAGGTGGGCTCTCGAGCTGGAAGCAGTCGCACCTAAACCGAACGCCGTGGAACTGGACCTTGCCCAATGCGACGTCACTGACTTCCACGTGTGGAAGGATACGTTCGCCATCCACGCCGTTCTCTGGCTCACCATCGACTTCGAACCCACAGTCCACGGCGTTCGGTACAGACTGAAGAAAGGCAAATAATGCTGACTGAAAAGGACATGCGCCTGATGCTCGAGATCATCGCGCAGAAGGTGGGGCGTGTCGGGTACTCAGAAGTGCGGGAAGAGGCACAGCTCCAAGCCAAGCTCAGCATCATGCTGGAGGCCCGTTTGCAAGTACTGCACAGGTCAGAAGACATCATCAACGCTTCCCTCAAAGCGATGCATGAAGGCAAAACGAGAGACAAACAATCGTGAGATACTCAGTTGAAATAAAGTGGAACCGAGAGTTCCACTTCGTGTGGCGTAGCAGCCACGAAACGCTCGACGAAGCGAGGTCCAGGGCCCACTCTCCGCTGAACATGGGAGACGGAGCCTGTGTCAAGGCAACCCGCATCCTCGACGAGAACACAGGAAAGTACGTCCGATGAAAACCCTACTCCTCCTCGTGGCGCTCAGCGCCTCCTCCCTGGCCCAGGGCGCCGACAACGACTGGGACAACTCCCTGGGTCCGTGGACCATCAGCCCCGCGACCCTCTACGTCGGAAGCTACCTGGATGGGACGCACGTCCCGTTCGAGTTCGGCATCTCCGTCACCGGCCTGAATGAGCCCGGCATCAACTGGCTCGTCTTCGGCTACCTGGAGCTGGTAGACGCTGACAACAACCCCACCCCCTGGTACAACTGGGTCTCGCGGAAGCCCGTGTTCAGCCTGGATCCAGTGGCCGGCGTGCCTCAGTTCCAGACCGACAAGAACCCGATCACGGAAGAGGACGAGGACGCTCTTTGGCTCCAGTCCACCTATCAGGCGAACGCCGTGGGTGTGCGAGTGGTCTACAGCGTCTGGTACCGGATCACCGGCTATGGCTGGTTCCGACAGACCGTCATCGGCCCGAACCTGCTGGGGATGCTGACGTCATGAAAGACTTCGACGCAATCGTCATCGGTGCGGGCATCTTCGGCTGCACCATCACCCGCGCTCTTCGCGACGCCGGCAAGTCAGTCCTGCTGGTCTCCAAGAAGGAGCGCCTCTCGGGCTCCCAGGCGTCCGGCAACCTGATGAAGCCGGGTTGGTTTGCGGGGCTCGGCAAGGCGGTGTACGAACCGGCTCTGGCGCTCCTCGAGAGGCAGTACGGGATCCGCGACCTCACCTTCGCCGCCGGCAAGGGCGTGGTCCGCAAGGACGTGAAGGTGCACTGGGTCCCGCTGGAAAGCGTGCTCAGCGAGGAGAAGCTCGATGCCACCGTCACCGATGTCGGTGCGGACGGCACCGTCTTCGTTGAGGGCCAAGGTGAGTTCCGCGCGCCGCTCGTCGTGGTGTGCGCAGGCTACTGGACCCAACAGCTCCTCGGCACCGGACCCACCGTGGTCGGCAAGCAGGGAGTCAGCCTCCGCTGGACCGAAGAGGAGTGCCCCGCGCAGATCACCCCCTGGGCACCGTACAAACAGATCGTCCAGTACAGCTACATCACGGGGCCCGGCAAGTCGGCCATGTGGGCCGGAGACGGTACGGCGATCCTCCCCAAGAACTGGACCGGCGAGCGGATGCGACAAAGCGTGGACCGCGTCATCAAGCACGTCGGTGCTCACACGAAGCCGCTCCTCGTCCAGGGCATCCGTCCCTACGTCAAGGGGGCCAAGCCCTGCTTCCTCGAGGAGCTGTGGCCGGGCACGTGGGTCGCGACCGGCGGCGCCAAGAACGGTCAGCTCGCTGCCGGGTGGGCCGCACACAAGATCCTGGAGGCAACGTCATGAGCTACCCCACGTGCCCTCACTGCGGAACGCAGATCACCGAGGGAGAGGACTACGCTCCCGCCGTCTCCGTGTGGGGATCCGACGGTGGACGAGTCGCGCTCTGGTGTTCGGAGTGCGACAAGGACTTCTGGGTGGAGGAGCTGGTGAAGCGCACCTTCACGAGTTTCAAGGAGGAGACATGATCAAGATACGCACAGCGGGCATCCACGAGCACGACAAGGTGATGGAGATCGCCAAGACGTCGAAGTACACGCGGGACTTCAGCCACATGATGTTCAGCGGCGAGGCAGCCTACCAGAAGGAGTGGATCCGGGTCGCCGAGGAGGAGAGCACCGGTGTGCTCGTCGGGTTCTACTGCGTGCGCCACAAGGTCCGCAGCCCCGAGACCACCATGTACTTCATCACCGTGCGCCCAGGGTTCACCAAGCTGGGGGTGGCGTCCGCGCTCCTCGAGGACCTCAAGGCGCAGTGCCCCAACAACCGAATCGTTCTCAACGTTATGAACGACAACAAACCTGCGCTTGGCTTTTACGCCAAACACGGGTTCAATACTGTTGGTCCTGCCCTGAAGGGCAAGGGCGTCCAACTTTCACTGGAGTGGTAACATGAGCCAGAACGAAGCCGACAAGGTCGTCAAGTCCCAGAAGAACGACCCGTGCGGCTGCACCAACACTGTCTACGCGGACGACACCTCCAACTTCTTTCCCTGCCTGGGCCACGCGCTCCTCAACGCTGGAGTCATGCTCCAAGCAGCCGGGCAGCGGTGGGCCCAGATCCAGGAGCAGGCCGTCGCGGCTGGCAGGCAGCAGCGCATGAAGAAAGGTCCCCACAAGCGATGATCTTCAACATCCGTGGAACCAGTGGGTCGGGCAAGACCACACTGGTGAAAGACGTCATCGGCTGGCTCACTGCCGAAGGCGCGGTGCTCCACGAGCACTTCCATCCTGGCCGCAAGCAACCACTGTGGTTCCAGCTCACCCGGCGCAACGGTGAGGTGTGGTCGTTCATCGGCCACTACAACGCAGCGTGCGGCGGGTGCGACACCATCAACAGCATGGACTGGGTCTTCGAACTGGTGAAGGAGCGCCACTTCGCCTCCGACCATCTGGTCTTCGAGGGGCTCATCGTTTGCTCCGATGCCCGGCGCATCATCGAGCTGGCAAAGGAGCACCGGGGTCAGCTCAAGGTCATCAACCTCAAGACCGACAAGGAGGTTTGCCTGGAAGGCATCCGCGCCCGACGCACCGCGCGTGGGGTCGACCCCAACGCACCCTTCAAGGAGTCCGTGGAACGCAACGTCAAGGCCAAGATGCGCACCTGCGAGAAGACGGCGGAGCGCATCGAGGCGGAGGCTCCCGGCACGGTAAAGCACATGACCCGTGACGAGGCCCGAGACTACCTGTACCAGTACGTGAGGTGGACGCCTTGAAGCCCAACTACACAGAGTTCTTCGACTTCGCGAAGGAGCGGGAGGCGATCCGCGTCCAGAAGGCAAACCACGCTCGTCTGCCGTGGACCAAGGACAAGGTGCTGCAGGAGTTCCGCTTCTGCAACGTCTTCAGGGAGGACGACAAGACCACGAAGTGGTTCCGAGGAGAGATCCGCAGTCCGCTCCGCAACGACCCTTCCGTCCTCTTCGCCACCGTCGCCTTCCGCTGGTTCAACCGCATCAGCACCGGCAGGGCGCTGCTCCCCTGGCTCACTATGGAGAAGGAGTGGAACGAAGACGAGGTGCTGTGGGCCTTGAACGACATCGTCCGTGAAGGTCGCCCAATCGTGACCGGCGCCTACGTCATCAAGACTCCCAACGGGGCCCCGAAGTCGGAGGGCATCGTCGAGTGCTTGCGCCGGTTCCGCAAGCTGCACGAAAAACAGATCCTGGAAGTCGCATCGGCGGACGATGCCACGCTCGAGAAAGTGCACGAGCGCCTCATGTATGTGCCCTATCTGGGCTCGTTCATGGCCTACGAGATCGTGACGGACCTGCGCCACACCTACCTGCTCCGCGATGCGCCGGACATCATGACGTGGGCGGCGGCTGGCCCAGGGGCAGCGCGGGGGCTGGGGTGGCTGTACAACGGTGCCCCGGCAGGGTACAACTACCAGAGCACCAAGGGGCAATCCGAGTGCCTCTGGAGGATGAGACAAGTGCTCGCCGAGAGCGCCATCCAGTGGCCCATGGACCGCATCTGGGAGATGCGCGAAGTCGAGCACACTCTGTGCGAATACGACAAGTGGAAGCGCGGTCACGATGGTGACCACCTGAAAAGGAAGTACCGACCATGAACCGTGACAAGCTCACCTGGAGAGAGCGCTTAGTCAAGCTGCACTTCGCCTTGGTCAGCACCCAGCCCAGCTCGTCCATGAGCAAGAAGCAGCACGCGAAGTGGGCCAAGAAGCACCACGACGAGATGGTCTTGGACCTCTGGCTCCATCACCTGGAGCACGAGGGGGCGCGGACCACCGAAGGCAAGACGTGGCTGAACCACGTGCGCGACAACGAGTTTCCGAAAGTCAGCTCGGCCATCAAGCTGGCGGAGTGGTTGACCGACGCAACGCCTGACATGTACGACGGCGGGATGTCGGTCTGGGAAGAGTTCACTGGGAGATTTTCAACGTGATACACGTCAACACCCGGAATCCAGATGAGGGGTTGCAGGAGGTAGCCAAGCACCTGCTTGTCCACGGTTTCACCCGCAATAGCCGCAACGGCACCGTGCTCGCCTACGGCGAACCCGTCATGACCGAAGTCACCCACCCCACCGAGCGTGCGGTGCTCTGGGCCAAGCGGGACGCCAACCCGTTCTTCCACGTCATGGAAGCGCTGTGGATGCTGCACGGCGGTCAGGACGTGGCCTTCGTGAAGGAGTTCAACTCCAAGATCGTCAACTACAGCGATGACGGGGCGACGTTCAACGGTGCCTACGGTCACCGGTGGCGCCACCACTTCGGCAAGGACCAGCTGAAGCTGATCGTCGCGGCCCTGAAGAAGGACCCCCAGTGCCGGCGCCAAGTGCTCAGCATGTGGGACGGCCACCGGGACCTCGGGCTCCAGTCCAAGGACCTGCCCTGCAACACCCACGCCTACGTGCAGATCGATGCGATGGACAAGCTCGCTCTCACGATGTGCAACCGCTCCAACGACCTCGTGTGGGGCGCCTTCGGGGCGAACGTCGTCCACTTCACCTTCCTCCAGGAGTACCTCGCCTCCGCCCTGGGCAAGGAGATGGCACCCTACCGCAGCATGAGCGCCAACCTCCACTGCTACCTGGACATCCACGAGGGTCTCCTCCGGGACTTGGCCAGCCGCGACTTGGTGCCCAGCACCTACAGGTCAATGGAGGAGAGAGAGCGGTGCCCGCTGATGTCACTGCCCGTGAACCGATGGCAGCGTGAGCTGGACATGTTCATGGCTGACACCGAGACCAGCTTCGACGACCCGTTCTTCACGACCGTCGCTGTGCCGATGCGCAACGCCTGGAGGGCCTTCAAGAACAAGGCCGACCCTCAGCGAGTCGATGCCGCTCTCGAGCACGTGAAGGACATCGGAACCTGGGACTGGAACGCAGCGTGCGCGACGTGGCTCCATCGGAGGTTGAAGTAATGGCTTGGCCCACACAGAAGCTCGTCACGGCTCTCCGCGAAGCAGGAGCCGTCCGACGCTGCCACGCCACCCCCTGGCATGGTGAGTACAACATCGCCACCCACAGCTACAACGCAGTCAACCTGCTCTTGATGCTGCACCCAAACCCGAGCATGGAACTGGTGAAGGCCATACTCTGGCACGACGTGCCGGAACGGTGGCTCGGAGACCTGCCCGCACCCGCGAAGTGGAGCAACGGAGAGTTCGCCAAGCTGTACGAATCGATGGAGCGCAAGGTGGAGTGGGTCATCGGGACCTACGTTCACCTCACCGCGAGCGAGCGAGTTTGGCTGCACGCAGTCGACAAGATAGAACTGCTGCTATCCGCCAAAGAACAGTTGGCTTCTGGGAACCAAGCTGCGGCACAATACGTAGCAGCGCTCCTGGGCTGGTTCAAGACCGCCGTGATGCCCCAGTCGTGCACTGACTTCGTGAACGAACACCGATACGAAAGGCTCCCCGATGTCGTACCAACAGAATCTTGACCAAGTGGCCGCGTCCGACGTGGAGGGCCTGAAGAAGGCCCAGAAGAGTTACGGCGACTCGTGGATGAAGCGGGGTGGTGTCGGTGCCTTCATGATGCTGGCCCGCAAGTGGGACCGCCTGGAAGTGGCGATGACGAAACCTGGTGAGGCCGACCAGTACGACCTCTTCGGTCGAACGCTGGCGGACCCTCGCAGCGAGGGCATAATCGATGACATCCGCGACCTGCGCCGCTACCTGCTCCTCGTCGAGGCCCAGCTCATCGAACTGGGGGTGAACCCCGACCACCGTGACAACGCCTGCGCCCACGAGTGGGAGTACGACGACCAGCCCAAGCTGTGGATCTGCATGCGCTGTGGCACGAAGTGCGGCCCGGTCGGCGACCCCCACGGACCGATCACCGCGTGGGACACCGAGAAGGGGGTGCAGTGGCCGAAGACCAACGCTACGCGCCAGTGGGATCCAGACAAAGACATGGCGACCACCACGACGTGCGTCCACAACTGGGTTCAGTACTCTTCCTCGGACAATCGCTCCGATTGCAGCCACTGCAGTGCTCAGTGGTTCCGGACCAAGGCGCTCGCTCCGAAGGTTGGTGTCCCCAGAGGCTACGACCTGTGCGGTAGCGGCATCATCCGGAAGGTGGGCGACATGGCGGCGGACCTCGCCAAGAAGTCCGAGCCCCGGAAGTGCCCCGCGCTGAAGGACGGGTTGTGCTCGTGGGAGATCTACCACGGCAACGTTCGCTGCTCCACCTGTCTTGGTTCGCGTCTCTCGAGCGGGAAGTGAGCCTTGGCGAAACCAGCACGCAAACTCGGCAGCGGTGAGCTGCAGATGCCCCTCTTCGCAACCAAGCCCGAGTGGGAGCTACCGCGCCTCACCGAGCTGCCCTCCTGGGCCGAAGCCCGACGGGTTGCCATCGATGTGGAGACCTGCGACCCCGACATCAAGAAGATGGGCATCGGGGTCCGCCACAAAGGGTACATGGTCGGCGTTTCGTTCGCCATCGAGGATGGGCCCAGCGCATACCTCCCGTTCAACCATCTCGGAGGGGGCAACCTCCCGAAGGATAAGGTGCTGGAGTACCTGCGCGACCAAGTGAAAGTGTTCCGAGGAGAGGGGACTACGATCGTCGGAGCCAACCTCCCCTACGATATCGACTATCTCATGGAGAACGGGGTCGACTTCAAGCCCCACAGGTTCAGCGACGTTCAGGTGGCGGAGCCCCTGCTCGACGAGCTGCAGATGTCGTACTCCCTCGACAACATCGCTCTCCGCCACGGGCTGCCCGGCAAGGACGAGGACATGCTTCGTCGTGCGGCCGAGGACTTCGGCCTCGACCCGAAGTCGGAGCTGTACAAGCTCCCGGGCACCTACGTCGGCGCCTACGCCGAGCAGGACGTGCTGCTGCCCCTTCAGCTCCTGCGCCGGCAGGAGGTGCGTCTCGAGGACGAGGGGCTGCTTCCGATCTTCGACTTGGAGTCCCGAGTGCTCCCTGCCCTCGTCGCCATGCGGCGCAGGGGCGTCCGCATCGACCACCGTCAGCTCGAAGTCGTCGAGAAGTGGTCCCTCCAGAGGGAGACGGAGGCCCTCGAGGAGCTGTACCACGCCACAGGCGTCCGAGTGGCTGTAGGCGACGTCTGGAAGGCTCCTCCGCTTGCGAGCGCGCTGGAAGCCATCGGCATCGAGGTGCCTCGCACGGCGAAGACCAACGCACCCTCGATCAAGACCGACTTCCTCGACACGATCAAGCACCCGGTGGCCGAGCTGATCAAGGGGGCGCGCCGAGCGAACAAGGTCCGGTCGACGTTCGTGGCCTCCGTCCGGCGCTACGCCGTGGGCGACCGGCTCCACTGCACCTTCAACCAGCTCCGCAAGACCGACGACCAGAGCGGCGACGAGAAGGGGGCCCGGTTCGGTCGCCTGTCCTCGTGCGACCTGAACCTCCAGCAGCAGCCGGTGCGCCACCCCGAGATTGGGTCGATGTGGCGCAAGGTCTACGTGCCGGAGCCCGGGCAGGAGTGGGCCTGTGCTGACTTCTCCCAGCAAGAGCCGCGCTGGCTGACCCACTATGCAGCCCTCCTGGGCTTGCCCAGGGCCAGGGAAGTCCGAGCGAAGTACCTGAAGGATCCGAAGACAGACAACCACGACATGATGTCGAGGCTGGTCAACAGTAGGTGGGACACGCTCCCTGCGAAGCTGAAGAAGCAGGAGCGCGACTTCGCCAAGACCATCTTCCTCGGCCTGTGCTACGGCATGGGTGACGCCAAGCTGTGCCACAAGCTCGGGCTGCCAACGAAGTGGATCGAACGCAAGTTCGACCGGAAGATGATCGAGGTGGCCGGCGACGAGGGCAAGGCGCTCCTGAAGCGGTTCCACGCGGCGGTGCCCTACATCAAGGCGCTGTCGGACCGGTGCGCGGCGAAGGCGCAGGCCAAAGGGTACATCATCACGGCCATGGGCCGGAAGTGCCGGTTCCCTCGAGATGAGTCCGGCGCCTACGATTGGACCCACAAGGCCGGCAACCGGCTCATCCAGGGCAGCGGCGCGGACCAGACCAAGGCCGCTCTCGCGGACTCCCACGAGGCCGGGTTGCCCCTACAGCTACAGGTTCACGACGAGTTGGACCTCAGCATCGAGAGCCGAGCCCAGGCCCGCGAGCTGGAAGAGTGCATGTTGAACGCGACGGAGTGCTCGGTCCCGCACCTCGTCGACTCCGAGTTCGGACCCAGTTGGGGAGAGATTGAATGAGTGAGCGCGCCATGAGATCGCGCGTCGTCAAGTGGCTGAAGCCATGGGACGCCGTCGCTGTGGAGAACCCCGCGCATCCGGGCACGCCCGACGTGAACTATGCGGATGGCTGGATCGAACTGAAGAAGATTGCGTCGTGGCCGAAGCGGGAGACGACAACCGTACAACTGCCCCATTTCACTCCGCAGCAGCGTATTTGGTTGTCGCGTCGGGCTCGAGCTGGGGGTACAGTTTGGGTACTGCTCCAGGTTGGACAAGAATGGTTGTTGTTTGATGGAGTTGTGGCCGCCAAAGTGCTGGGGGACAGCACTCAGGCGGAGCTGGTCTCGGCGTCGTTGCACGTGTGGGCAGGTGGAGCTGAAGCGGAACGAGGACTGAAGTGCTTACTTCAAAAGAACTGACTGACGGCGAGAAGCTGTTTCTTGACCGTCGTCGACTGGGGGAATCCCAGAGTGTCGCTGCTGAGCGGGTGGGGACTTCTCTCTTCAACTACCGAAGGCTCGAGAAGGCACCGGAGCTGAGCAGCGGAAAGCAACCGAAGCTGGGTCGGATCACGAAGGCGGAATCCTGCGTGATCTACCGGCGGCGGTCCGGCATGACCACCCAGGCAGTGGCTGACGCCGTTGGCTACTGCAGGTGGTGGGTGTTCCGGATGGAGAACGGTCAGGTGGACCCGGCTCCCCTGTTGGAGTACTGGGTAACATGAAACGACTGCGGCCCCAACACCAAGACTCCGTCGACTTCCTCGAGCGGTGGGACCCCAAAGGACTGTGGGTTCTCGTCGCCATTGGAGCCGACAAGCACCGGGAGATATCAGCGGCAACGTTCAGCTCCGAAGAGCGAAGCGCTGCCCTGGGCTGGATCAAGGAGCAGAACAAGGACCGGAACGTCTACTTCACGGTCAACCCGGTTGCTGAACCGCTCAACAAGAAGCCGAAGCGGGAAGACATCCAGTCCATGTCGTGGTTGCACGTGGACGTGGATCCCCGAGTGGGGGAGAACATCGAAGCGGAGCGGGCACGTATCCTCGCTCTCTTCAACGAGAACCTCCCGGCAAGCGTGCCCACGCCCACGGCAGTGGTGTTTTCCGGGGGCGGGTACCAGGGCTTCTGGCGCCTCGAAACCCCGTTCTCGATCAAGGGGGACCCCGGCAAGTACGAAGAGGCGAAGCGGTGGAACATGCAGCTTGAGCTGCTGTTCAGCGGCGACTCCTGCCACAACGTCGACCGCATCATGCGGCTCCCTGGTACGATCAACTGGCCCGACGAGAGGAAGAAACGCAAGGGCCGCGTGCCCACTCTTGCGGTGCTCAGCCAGTGGAACGGCCACACCTACGATCTCGAGGACTTCACCCCAGCGGCGCTCGTGCAGTCAAAGGATGCCCAGGACGCGCTGCGGACCGGGGATGCCGTCAAGATATCGGGCAACGTCAAGCGCCTGAACGACGTCAACGAGCTGGGGGACCAAGTCCAGGACTACTGCAAGGTCATCATCGTCCAGGGCCACGACCCTGACGAGCCCGACAAGTGGGACTCCCGCTCCGAGACTACGTGGTACGTCGTGTGCGAGCTGGTTCGGTCAGGCGTGGATGATGACACCATCTACTCCGTCATCACCGACCCCGGGTTCAAGATCTCGGGGCACATCCTCGACCAGGACGACCCGGAGAAGGCAGCCAAACGCCACATCGAGCGAGCCCGCGAGCATGCTATCCACCCCGTGCTCCAGGAGCTGAACGGGAAGCACGCCGTCATCGCCGACTTCGGGGGCAAGTGCCGGGTCACGAACGAAGTGCGCGACCCCATGCTGGGTCGCACCAACTTCAGCTTCCAGGCGCCGAACGACTTCCGCATGCGGTACATGAACCGCATGATCGAGTACGAGGACGGCGCAGGAAAGTCGCGCTCCATGCCCCTGGGCGATTGGTGGCTCAAGCACCCCAACAGGAAGCAGTTCGACACCATCGTGTTCGCTCCGGAGATCGAAGTGCCCGGCAGCTTCAACCTGTGGCGCGGCTTCTCGTGTACGGCCCAGCCAGGGGACTGCCAGCTGTTCCTGGACCACCTTCTCGAGAACATCTGCTGTGGCAACGAGGAGCACTATGCGTACCTGATCGGGTGGATGGCCCACGCGGTGCAGAAGCCGGCGGTGCCAGGGTACACGGCGGTGGTGCTGCGCGGGGCACAGGGAACGGGGAAGAGTTTCTTCGCCAAGACCTTCGGCCATCTGTTCGGCCACCACTTCCTCCAGGTGAGCGACCCGAAGCACCTCGTGGGTGCGTTCAACGCCCACCTTCGGGACTGCGTTGTGCTGTTCGGAGACGAGGCGTTCTACGCCGGGGACAAGCGGCACGAAGGCGCTCTGAAGACCCTCGTCACGGAGGAGATGCTCAGCATCGAGGGCAAGGGCGTGAACCTCGTCACCACGAGCAACTGCCTCCACATCATCCTCGCTTCCAACTCGGATTGGGTGGTGCCAGCGGGGGAGTCGGAGCGCCGGTACTTCATGCTGGACGTGAGCGATGCCAAGAAGCAGGACACCACGTACTTCCGGCTCATCCAGAACCAGCTTGACTCAGGAGGGTACGAAGCCCTGCTTCACTTCCTCCGCACCTACGATCTGGCCGCGTTCAACGTGCGGAAGATGCCCACGACGCGAGCGCTGCAGGACCAGAAGATTCTCAGCTACGGCGCGGAGCATGCGTGGTGGTACAACAAGCTGGTCCAGGGAGAGCTGGTCAACAGCATGGGCTGGCCCGAGGGGGTCTACACCGAAGTGCTCAGCGAGGACTACCGGGTCTACATGTCCACCTTCGGGCGCAGCGCCGGCAACGGATCCCAGGTGAACATGCACCGCTTCCTGAAGACGGTGCTGCCGGGTGGCGAAGTCGTGAAGCGTCAGCAGTCCTCGGGCATGTACGAAATCAACGGACGCACGAAGCTTTGCCGACCCTACATCATGGCCGTGCCTCCGTTGGAGAAGTGCCGGGAGCGGTGGGAGAAGCTGAAGGGCGAAGAGTTCCCCTGGGAAGACATCGAGCAAATCCCAGAGACGGAATCCCACTTCTGAGTTGTCGCTTGTGCGGGGGTGGGGGTACGGTTCTGGCACACACCCAGGAGATAACCCATGTCTGACATCAGCCGCATCAAAGACCGCATCAAGAACCTGCTCAACCTCGCCGAGAACGACGGGGCCATGGACGGGGAGGTGGACAACGCGCTGAGGTTTGCCCGCCGGTTGATGCTCAAGCACAACCTCGACGAGGCCGACGTCAAGGACGCGCAGGGAGCGCACGAGAAGGCCGCAGACTACGAGACCACCGAGTACACCAAGGAGTGGACCCGCACCGTAGGAACGCGGTTCACCGCCTGGGAGACGGAGCTGATGTTCGCCATCCAGGAGTTGATCGGAACCGTCAAGTGGTTCCGGGGCTCTACCCGCGACCGCATGACGAAGATGGGCACCATCGAGTTCAACCCCGTGACCGGTATGCCGGCCAAGGTCCGTCAGGTCGTGTTCTACGGGCCGAAGGGTGACGTGGCGGACGCTCTCGAGATGGTTCGCGAGTGGCAGGAAACCATCGTGACCATGGCTCGCCTTCGCTTCGGGGGCGCCCTCCGAGGCCCCGGCAAGAGCTACGCCGAGGGGTTCGCCCGCTCCCTGCTCCTGAAGGTGCGGGCCATCCACAGAGAGGAGCGCCTCCAGATCAAGGGTGGTGGCTCCACCGCGCTAACCTTGGTCCGCTCCACCGACCTCATGCTCGCGAAGCAGAAGCACGCGGACGTGTGGTTGGAGCAGTCAGCCGGCATCCGCCTCACCAAGGGCACCCCCCTGGGCAATGGCTCCCACGACTCTTCCGCCTTCACCGCCGGCAAGGCCGACGGATCCCGCGCCAACTTCTCCCAGCGACGCAAGTTAGGAAACTGAACGTGAAATACCTTTTCTTCGTGGACGTCGAGACGACGGGCATCGACGAGCAGCATGACCTCCTCCTGGAGATTGCCGGGTGCGTCCTCGACGCGGAAACTCTTGATCAGGTGGCAGGCATGGTAGAGTGGCCCGTTGCCCAGGGGGACACCATCCCGAAGGTGCTCCTGGACCCGTGGGTTCTCGAGACCCACACCAACAACGGGCTCTTCGACGCGGTGGTCAGCAAGGCAGCGCGTCCAATCAGCGAGATCGACGAAGAGCTGAGCAAGTACCTCGGTTTCTGGGTCAGCGAGGACGAGCCGAAGATCCGCGTGGCGGGGGCGTCGGTGCACTTCGACTTGCGGTTCATCCGCAGGTGCTTGCCCAAGACTGCGGCGCTGCTGCACCATCGGGTGTTCGACACCAGCACCCTGAAGGGTGCGCTGAAGACTTGGACTGGCCTGGAGGACGCGGTGTTCGTCAAGAACGAAGCGCATCGGGCGGTGGCCGATGTAGAGGAAGAGATATGCAACGCTCGAATATTGAAGCACTTGATCTGTGGGACTACGTGATCGACATGCTGTGGCTGGCCCTGGGCCTGCTCGCGCTCGGAGTTGGAATCACGCTTGGGCCCAACGGCTGGTGGCTGTCCCTCCCGGGTCTCGTGGTGGTGTGGTGGTTCACGGAACCCTGCCTGGTTCTGGTGTATCTGTACATGATCTCAGTTCAGAACAACATGACGGTAGGCGAGGTTGCGGACTTAGTTTCCGTGATCCGGAGGGTACGTTGATGCGTGACAGTTTGGCTGCGGCGGCGATCATGATGAGTGTGCTATTCGCGGCGCTGATGCTCTCGTCTGGAGATATGACCACAGTGTGGGTTGTGGGCCTCGTGGTCCTGGCCGTGCACGTGCTTTTGAAGGTGGCGGTCGTGGTGCGCAACTCCGACCCAGGATACGGAGATACGGATGACAACGACTGAAACGATAGTCCTTTGATGTCGCCTCTGCCTCGGTTACGCTCATGTCAACCAAGGTCCAAGGAGACATCATGCTTCGTTACGTTGAAAACCCTTCGCCCGACTGGGCGCCACTGCCAGTTCCCGACGGGACGCCGGAGCCCCACCCCGACTGGGCGATCATGTTCGACGGGGCTGACTTCGACCGGTCGGATCCGCCTCCCGCTCTCACCGACCTGCTGAACCACGCAGGCGTCTTCCCCACCGAGCACATGCTCCGCCCCCACACCCGGATCTACTGGGTGGACGGCGACATCCCCGAAGCCCCTGAGCCCGGCTCGCTCCGCTGGAACGCCGTGGACGCCCTCCTCAAGGGCGACCCCCGCACCCGTCCCGCGATCCCCGCCGTGGATGGATTCACCTCCGAAGTCTTCACCGACGCGGACGACATCGACTCCCTCGGCAACTGGTCCCGCAAGTACGTCAGCGAGCTGTACCCCTGGTCCGGCCCCCACCACCACAAGGTGCCTCCGTACCTGAAGGTGGGTCAGGTGCCCTGGGCCAATGGCTCCGACAACAACGCCCACTACGACCTGCCCCTGTGGGTCCTCGAGGAGTTCCGTCGCACCGGTGACCCCGAGTGCTGGAAGCTCTTCACCAAGCTGGTGCTCCACCAAGCGGGCCTCGGCATCAACTGGTCCACCGGCAACTGGCGCTATGAGAAGGCGCGCTGGATCTGGACCGGGGACTTCTACCCCGAAGGCTACGTCAAGTGGTCCCACGCCTTCCCCTCCGGCCTGCTGCTGTACTGGCACCTGACCGGCGAGCTGCAGGAAGCTGCCTCGATGGTGATCAACCACACGATCACCAGCGCGCAGCAGAACCGTGCCGACTACAACGGCAACTATGGTCCGCGCCGGACGGCGTGGTACCTCCGCTTCCTCCAGACCATCGAGCTGGTCACGGCGGAGTACAACATCCCGCTGGTCGCCGAGGAAGCCACCCTGGCCATGGAGTCTGTCTTCCCCTTCCTCCGTCCGGCGGCGGGTGGGGGCCAGTTCCTCCAGGAGCTGCAAGGCCAGCCCCCTGGACACAACGGAGAGATCTCCGTGCCCTACACGGCGGGCATGTGGGCCAACTGGCTCTTCGCCAAGGAGGCGCTCTGGTGGGCCGTCTACACCAACAACGAGAGCGCCATCCAGAACCTCCGCCACATGGTGGACTGGATGTCCCAAGGGGTCAACGCGGAAGGCCGGGTCGCCTACACCGCCACGGTCGCTCCGGACGGCACCCTGTCGAACCAGTTCTACCGGGGTGCGACGCACACGGCCGTGGCGCTCGGAGCCATGTACGCGCTGACGGCGATGGGCCACTACCCTGCCGCCGAGTTCGTGAAGAGCCGAGACCTCGTGGTCGCTGCCCTGCCTCACGGCATCCTCGGCAACGAGACGACGATCCCCGGTGACCGCGATCGGGCCCTGGGCGGTGCTGCTCCGAAGATCTGTGGCGACTTGGCTTTTGGCCTTCGCTCCTGGTATTTCACCACCGTCTGAGCAGGTGTTGGGTTATGCTCCAGGCATGACCAATACTTTCGACATCGGCCTCTGCGCGAGGAAAGTGGGAGCGAGCCAGTGCCAGAACCGTAGGGGTCATGGCTCTGGTGCTCGCTTCTGTATGGTTCACGCTGGTGAACGTTTCATGCACACTTTCTATTGCCGGGCCCACGGCGCAACCGACTGGGGCGACCCTGTCAACGACATCGGCATCGCCGAAGCCGCCCTCGCCTTCGCCCACCGATTCGCTGGCTCGGTCACCACGGTCGACGTGAAACCAGTGCTCAGCGCTCCCTCCGGGCAGTACTATGTGGTGAATATCGACGCCACGATGGTCTTTTCGGTAAAGTCGATGCGCCCGGCCGACGAAGAGATGGGTGGAGAAACGACATGAACGCCCAACAACGACGCATCGACCTTCTGACCCAGCTCCTCGAAGCCCAGACCCGCCGAGCGGACCGGTTGGAGCACGAGTCCCTGACCGACCCCCTCACGGGGCTCCACAACCGCCGAGCGTTCGACCGCAAGGTGCAGAAGCTCCAACTCGAGGACACCACCTTCACCGTGGTGCTCATCGACATGGCGAACCTCAAGGCAGCCAACGAGAAGCTGGGGCACGCCGGGGCCGACGACATCCTCGTCCAGGTGGCCAACTGCCTGCGCCGCGAGGACATGGTCGCCCGCATCGGTGGCGACGAGTTCGCGGTCGTGCTCCCCGGAGACGCGGGACCCAGTGTCCGTGATCGAATCGAGCGTTCGTTCGACGCAGTGGAGCTGGGGCCCAGGGTGAGCATCTTCCTCGTGGCTGCCCTGGGCCAATGGAACCCGGGCATGCAGTTCCGTGACGTGCTGATCCGGGCCGACAAGGCGCTGGAGGCTCGCAAGCTGAAGCTGAAGGTGGCCCGTGGTGAAGTCACGACCCGTGAGGAAGCGTTGAAGGCGGTAGCGTCATGAAGAACAAACCAGCGAGCAAGTGGCTGAAGTCTGTGCTGTTGAAGCGCAAGTGGAAGTGCAACGGCGAGATGGATGGACCGAACTGGTACCACAAAGGTTTCGGCCTGACGGACATGTGGCCCGCGCATGCGTGGGACGTTGAGCAGGAAGTGGACCGCAGAATCAAGGAGACAGTATGAAACCAGGATGGCAATCAAGCGAGTTCGGGATCACCGCGCTCATGCTGATATGCGGGACCGCGTTGGTCCTCGCAGGCAAAGACGACGCCGGCATGTTCGTGCTCGGCGGCGGTGTAGGGCAGGCCGTGAACTACACCCGAGGGAGGCAGTCACTGAAGGAAGTCGAGGCGCAGCCGAAGCCCAACTTCCTCGAACTGATGAAGCAACATGCTCGTCGACCCTGACAGTGATGTCTGGTGGTTCCACCAGAAGTTCGGACACGATGCGCCCAGCAGGCCGACGCCACTGAGCGAGAAAACCCTGGCGCTCCGGCTCAAGCTGCTCCGCGAGGAGTTCGGCGAGCTGATGGAAGCCATGGAGGCAGGCGACTTCGTCGGCACTGTCTCCGAGGCCATAGACCTCATGTACGTCACGATGGGGACCTTGGTCTCCATGGGCGTAGATGCTGACGGTCCCTGGGCTGAAGTCCAGCGGGCCAACATGGAGAAGGAGGCCGTCGATGATGTCGACGGCGTCCCTCAGAAACCCCTGAAGCCACAAGGGTGGCTTCCACCGCAGATAGCTGCAGAACTGGAGAAGCAAGGATGGCGAAGATGATGATGTTGGCGGTGTTCGGTCTCACGCTCACGGCGTGCACCGTAACCCAAGCGCGTGAGGAAGCCTTGCTTCCCGCGATGCGTTCCTCGTGGCCCGCGATCGAAGAGTCGATCGTCCGTGGCGCCGAGGGATCCGAAGGCGGACCGATCATCGAGGAGGGCATCCTGCTCTTCCAAGGCGAGCTGGCGAAGGAGGGAGGCCCCACCGTGGACCTGCTCCCGACGTGGCTGGTCCTCAAGCCCTACTCCGAGGCGGACATCGCCGCGCGCACCCAGGCCGGGGAGATCGGGGTGGGCGTTGCGGCGTCCATGATCGAGCGACTCGCCAACTTCGAAGAGTCCGTCACCAAGATGAGGTAGCCTCGTGGCTGCCGACCGAACCCGAACCTCAAGGAAACCCGTCATGCCCCCGAACGAAAACGAACCCGTCGTCATGAAGAAGGTCGGTGAGGACTTCCTCGCCTTGATCACTTCCAACCTCACCGGCCTCGGCAGCGACCTCGCGGTCTCCGCCGAGGAGCTGGCCACCTACAGCGCGTCCCGTGCCGCGCACCTCGCTTCCATCATGGACGAGCCCGGCTTCTCCGAGGCCGTCGCGGCCGAGAAGGACAACGTGGCCCTACGTGCCGGCATCGCCTCCGTGAACGCCGCGAGCGCCTCCGAGGCGCGCCTCCTCGGCGTGCTGGAAGGTGGCCTCGTGCTCGGAGCCCGAGCGCTTTCCGGGATTCCCGGCATCATCGCCGGCCTCCTGGGGTAGACTCCCCTCGTGTAGCTCCCTCGGGGACTCATCTCTCTCCACCTCACGCCCACCCGAGGGGGGTAAAGCAACGCGCCTGCGAACGGCACCGGGAAGTAACTCCCCCCGGTGCCGTTCTTTTTTGTGCGCAGTTGGGTTCTGTGCGGTACCGTTGGGGCATGAAGTACCTTGTCCCTTTGCTGTTGCTGGCCGGTTGTGCCAGCCCTCCCACCGTGCTCGAGAAGACCGTTGTCGTGATTAGTCGCGTCCAGGTCTCCTCGCTTGACTTCGACGGCGGTCTCGTCACCGTGACCGTGCGCTCCGACGGCATGAACGAGATCGACGTCATGCTGTTCGACTCCGAAGTCCAGCTCCGGCACACGACCTCAAACCTTCCCGCCACCTTCGCCTTCGGAGGCTACGTCATCACGATTTCGGTAAAGCACGAGATCACCGTGGACGAAGAGAAGAGTAGCAGCGAGATTGCTGCCTTGGAGACAACCCATGCCCTGGAAAGCTTCCTTCAGCGTCTCGAACAACGAGCATCGCGTCCTCGACGACAACTATCAATGCGCGGCTCTTGGAGCGACCTCCGAGATGGCGGAACGCATCGCCGAGGCCCTGAACCGCGATGAGAAGATCCTCCGCGCGCTCGGCGTGCTGCGGGGGCTGGTGTACGCTCAGCTGTTGGTGGGCGTGTTAGAGGGTTCCCTGGACGATCGCGACGAGCGTGTGCTGCGCAAGGCGATCTCCGATGCAGACGAGTTCCTACGATGACCAAGTTCGAAGACAAGCCCAGCTACTGGAACGGGACCGGCAAGTACCAGAAGGAGTACAAGCGCCTCCACAAGAAGCTCGTGCCCCTCAGCGGAGTGGCGGACACCCTCGAGGGTGAGCTGCTCCGCACCCTGGGCCGGGTGTACAACGAGGTGTTCAACAACGGGGGCTGCAACTTCGACCTGCTGCACATGAAGGCCCACGCCCTGTTCTTCCTCCGCTTCGACGACCTGTGGTCGCTGAACACTGGGAAGGTGGTGAAGTCCATCCTGAAGGGTAAGACCACGCACCTGGATGAGCTGACCGACGCCGTGGTCCTGCTGGTGATGGACAGAGTGAAGTGAAAGACAAGCCCAGCTTCCAAGGAAGCGTTGCCCCGAACCCCGATTCAGTGAAGAAGGTGGGTCCTCTGATCACCATGATCTTCGTTCGTCACCGGGCCAATAGCATCGACGAAGGTTGGCTGGGGACGTTCGACGTTACACAGTTGCCCGACGTTGAAGACTACGTGTGGGTGGACGGCCAAGAGTGGAAGGTTGTTCGCCGTCGCTGGGAGTTCCCCGGTGTGCGCCACGCCTGCCAGGTCCTGATCTTTCTGAGAGAATCATGAACCAGTTCGCCTTGATCGTCACCTTCGTGCTCATGAGCACCATGGTGACCCGAATCTTTGCCCGCCCCGGCTCCACCAAGGAGAAGGCTGCGGAAATCATCCTTCGGCTGGCCCTGCTGCTGGCCATCATCTGCTGGACCACAGTGTGGGTCCATGCGATCATGGAGAGTCCGTGAGAAAAGTCATTGTCTGTGGTTCGCGAGTGGAAGCCTGGGAGAAGGCCGGGTGGGCCGCTGCTGTTCTGGCCGTGACGGAGCTGGATGCCGGGTGCATCATCTCCGGAGGAGCGACCGGCGTAGACGCTGGAGCGGCCCGCATGTGCGAACAGAGGGGCGTCCCTCACATGCAGTTCCAAGCGGCGTGGACGGCCTTCCAGAGGAAGGCAGGACCCATCCGAAACGAGTGGATGCTCAGGTGGGGCCTGCCCCAGGCCGTCGTGGCGGTGCAGACCCCGGTCATGGGGCCTGGCACCAAGAGCATGATCCGCCTCGCGATGCGAGAGCAGATCCCGGTGTGGTTGTACGTACCCAACACCACCGAGCTGAAGCGGTACGACATGGATCAAAAGAAGCTATGGCCCTGAAGGAAGCTGACAAGTGCATCGCCATGCGTGACGATCCGCCCCACTACCTGAGGAAGTACCCTTGCTCTCGACGCAACGGTCACGGCCCAGGGGGACTCTTCTGTTGGCAGCACGGCCGCATGGAGGACAGGAAGGTGATGCCGGAGCACGCGGTGACGGTCCACGGTCCCTGCGTGTCGTGCAAGAAGAGGTGGGCTGGAGGAACAGAGGAGAGGTGTGGGCTCTGCCACATGGACCAGTCGTGGGTCCGGCTGAAGTGCCGGTGCGACTGGGAGGGCATGGGCAGGCAGCACAAGGGTGGCGCGACCTGCCCCCGCTGCGATTGGTGGGGCCGTATTTGAGTTGTCGTTTGGCGCGGGACGTGGGATGCTTCGGCATGAGTTACTTATCAACCAAGCCCGGCCTGAACGAGGCCACCGTGAAGATGCTGCGCCGCGTGAACCTGAAGAAGGTGACGCGGTGGGGTTTCTTCAACCTCGACGTCGCCCTGAGGCAGTTGCCCTCGCACTACAAGATCGACCTGTGCCTCAACGAGGATGCGGCACGCACCATCATCAACTCCCGTGTTCGGAGCCGTCGCTGATGTACGAAGTGGAAGTGAAGTGGCGCGGCGAGATGTGTTGGACGGTTCGTCAGTCGTTCGATGACTTGGTCGAGGCGCAGATGTGCGTGAAGCGACTGAAGGAGCTGGACGGCCTCAAGAGTGTTCGGATCCGCAACGCGGAAGGGAAGATCGTCGAATGAAACCCGTGACCTACCGTCTGCTCACGAACGTGGGCGGAAGCCATTGGACCGTCGACGCTTCGGACCTCGGTCTGAAACCCGGTCAGTTCCCCGACGTGCTGGAAGTGACCAAGGACTTCGGCAACGGCAAGCCGCTGATGCGGAAGCGGACTGAGACTTGGGGCGTCGGCTACCAGCAGCGCCTGGGCACCGCAACCTTGATGGTCTTCGATGATTGACCTGCAGGCCGAACTGAGACGACCGTGCCTCAGCTTCGACGCGCTGCGTGGTCGGGCCCAGCACGACAGCGTGGTGTTGCGTTGGCAGGGCAGAGACTTCCAGGTCCTGCTGACCACCACGCGGATCGGCATCCACAAGTGGCTCTGCTCCGTTGTGCCCAGGGAGGGGCTGAGCCTTGCGCGCCATATGTTGTCGGGAGTGGGCAGGGACGAGAAGGTATACCAGGGTGAACGTGGGACTCACGTCACCCGGCTGGTCGTCAGTGAGGACTTCGAATGATGCGTCTTCTCGCCTTGCTCCTTCTCTGCGGAACCCTGTCGGCCCAAGGAACGACGTTGCTCTTCAGCAACAACGGGTTCCAGACCTCGACCTTCCACTTTGAGGTGGACCTGACGGTGTCCGGGGTGCTCCCGGTGACATCGCTGGACCTCTTCTCCCCGCCCGGACCCTTCTGTGTGTTCTGGGTGCCCGGCCCTCCGCTGGCTGCGGGGCTGCTGACGCCGGCCAACGGACTCTTGTGGCTCGACCCGGCGCTTGGTCCTCAGATGATCTACGCCGGCAACGCCACCTTCGGACTCACCCTCGTGATGACGTTCGTCACGAGCGCTTTCCCTCCCGGCATGGACCTGACTTTCCAGGCCATCGCAGGGGGTGGAACGGACCTCTCCACCTCGCTTCACCTGACTACATAGGAAACCCTGAACCGTGAAAACCCTCCTCCTCGTGGCGCTCGTCGCCCTCTTCGTCGGCGTCGTGCCGGTGGGTGCGCAGTGCACCAACCCCTTCTGTCCGCCTGTTTTGGGTCAGCCGCAGGCGCTGCTGACCTCGAACAACGCGGTGCAGTACGACCCAAGCGACCCGTGGACTTACGTGGTCGACCCTCAGAGCTACCCCGTCCCCGGTGCGCCCGTCGAACCGATCTCGAACGCCCAACAGTGGCAGACCACTACTCTGGAGCTGACCTCGAACGTCGTTACGCCATACTGGATATGGATGGACTTCGGCTCTGGCAACGTAGTGGGTGGTGGCCTCGCTGGCCTCTCTTCCGTACCTCCGTTTGCTACTCCTTGGGGTCCGTTCGCCATGATGGCGGACCCTTCCTTGGTGATCCTCATCGCTTCCGGCACTCATCCCGGCGGCGGGACCATCACGATCGCCGAGATTCCCACCCCGGCGTGGCCCTCGAACATCTTGGGGACGCTCGGCATCGGGCTCCAAGGTGCCGTCGGGTTCGGCGCCACTCCCTCACCCATCCTCGGCTCGTTGCCCCCGGTAGGTCTCACCACGTACCTCTACTTCGAGTAGGAACCCTCATGAACATCAAGATCCTCGTCGCCCTCGTGGCGCTCGTTGCCCTCCCCGGCATTTCCTCGGCCCAGACCCTCACCACCAACGTGAGCACGTCCGCCGTCACTGGCGGCCGCACCGCCGTCGGTCCCTGGACCGGCCAAGTCACCGTTGACGTCTCCGCCGTCACTGCGGGCCTGTTGGGCACCACCGTCATCTACGTCTCGGCTCAGACCCCGTTGAGCGTCGGTCAGTCGATTCCCCCGTTCATCGGCCTCAACTACCTCCGGGCGCCCGCCACGATCTTCACGACCGTGACCACGGTCACCGTGGGCGTTCCCGTTCCCGTTCTGTCCGCGCCGGGGTCCACCTTCCCGCCGGGACTGGACTTCACCCTCCAAGCGTTGGCCAACAACACCGCGCTCGGGGCTCACCTTTGGTTCCAGACTTGAGAGTTCCAACCATGAAGAACTTCCTGCTTCTCTCGGCCTTCATCGGCCTCTTCAGTGTCACGGGGGTCGCTCAGATCTCCTTGACGATCTACACCACTCCGGGCAGCACTGCTGTCACCGGCTCAGGCAGCTACACCGTCGAGGAAGGCGATTGGCTCAGTGTCTCGCTCCCGAAGCCCGCGTGGACGGTGCGCTACATCTGGCGGTACTGGGTGCTCCATTCGGACAACACCCTCAGCGCCGTCGGTCGCTCCATCCAGAACGCCACGAGCGCTCCCGGCTCTACCGTGTTCAGCGGGGCCGAGATCGATGACGACGACATCACGGACCCTCCGGCACTTGAAGACGGGGACGTCTACCTCTACGGAGGAAAGCCCGTGCTCACCGTCGAGGTGGACTACAAGGTGATCAACCCGCCCAACCCGCCGGGCCACAACGTCGTGACCTACGACTACGACAACGTCTGCTACGACGAGTAGCACCTGAGCAGCTCAGGTGGTGGGGGCGTGCCGCAGGGTGCGCCCTTTTTTGTGGGCTGCGTGGGGAAGCGGTTGTCGTTTTGTTGGGGTTGTCGTTTAGTTCTCGTGTTCTCGAGACGATGAAGTGAAGGCAAGGGCGACTCGGAAGTCGCCTCTTCCCTCCCCTGGAGACGACCGATGAAGACTACGACGAACGAAGAGAAGATCGCGGCCTGGATTGAGGGCGCTGAGCGTGAGGTGAAGCGGATTCGGGAGGTGGGCGCACGCGCTGACTTGCTGCATCTGGTGGGTGAGGCCCAGGAGAACGACCTGCGGTGCGCGGAGCGGGTGAACAACCTGCTGGGCCGGGTTGCCGAGGAGGAACGGATGACGAGGCTGCTGACGGTGGCGACGAAAAGGTTGGCGGACGGCATCTTCAACACGAAGAAGGTCGGGGGCGCTCTCGACGAGCTGGTGGAGTATGCCTGCGACCAGCTGGGATGCCAGTCGGGCGACATGATCAGCGTTTGGCGCTCGAACGCGGCGGCGGACTTCTTGTCGTCGATGCGTCGACTGCAGAAGGAGCTGGTCTGATGGGGCCCGACGACAAGGTGTGCAGCCACCCGGACTACGTCCTGCGAGGCGAGGAGGAGCGGCCCCACTGCTCCCGCTGTGGCAAGGAGCTGGATCTTTGACCTAAAGTCGTCGGTTGTCGACGACGAAGAGATAAGTGGCGGCGCGATAGGGCGCTGCGGAGATGACCGATGAACACCAACACCCAACACCCCCTTGATGAGCTGGACGCGGAGATGGCCGCGTGGGCCAAGAGCCATGAGCTGCCGTCCTACTGCCCGAGCTGTGACGAGCACCACCACTCCCTGGTCTGCGAGGACGTGACCGAGGAAGACGACTGGTGCGGCTGCGGCGCGTCCGATTACCCCCACGTCCACCTGCGAGAGGAGCAGATATGAGCGTGGGAGCGAACGACAAGCTCGTGGACCAGCGCTACGGAGACGGTCGGGTGGGCAACCCCTATGAGCGGTACCCCGAGCGATCGTCGTGGGTCGAGTTCGAGACCTGGGAGCGACCCGACGGCACCCGGTATACGCTGACGCGACATGCGTCGCGGTGGGGCGGCGTGTTCAGCTACGAACCCTGGCAGAAGGAGCAGTCATGAAGATCGAAGACATCGTTGAGGCGAGGGAGCTGGTCGCGGTCCGCGTGCGGCGCACCCGAACGGCGCTGAACGGGTTGGATAGCGGCAACGCGCCCCTGAAGCGAGCGATACTCCGAGAGGACTGGCGGCTGGCTCTCGAGGCGTGGCCCCTGGCTCGGGTTCGGCCCCGGCGAGCGGCGCTCCTGCGGGCTGCAGACGCTGCCCTGAAGAACGCCGAGGAGTTGGAGTGGGTTATTGCCCAGGGAGGGTTGCCGTGCGGGACGGACGACGCATACGGAGACCGGGCCAGGGAGCTGCGCGCCGAGGCAGCGGAGTGGGCGCGGCTGGCGGCGAAGCTCGAGACGCGAGCGAATGACATGGAGATCTCTTGAAAGAGGTAGACTCTTTTCTACAGGAAAGGAAATCTACCATGGGTGTACACAAGTTTCGTCAGCCGCTGCTGATCGTGGGCGAGGACGTCGAGTACGTTCTGCCCCTCACCGAGGGTCGCGTCCACGACGCGATCAAGACCGACCTGCCCGACACGCCGGGCACCGACGACCTGGGGCTGGCGGAAGCCATCGGGTCCGTCCTGACCTCCATCGAGACCAACGGCGGAGCTACCGCGACGACCGTCGCCTACGCGCTTTGGCGCGTGGTCCTCGACCCGCTGAAGTACGACGCCGGCTCGGACGTCACGGTGCGGGTGCGTGCGGTGACCTCGGCACTGGGAACGGTGTCGGACCTCGTCGACGTTGAGGTGAAGCTCGTGGGCGAAGACGCCTCGGTGGGCGCGGACCTCAACGGGACCGCCGCGACCCAGCTCACGACCTCCGCTGCGGACTACGACTTCGTGGTGGACGGGACGACCCTGACGCCTGGAGCCGAGATCCAGCTGAGGCTGACGATCTCCCGGGATGACACGGCCGGGGCCATCGCCGGAACCGTTACCGCGACGAAGGTGAGCCTGCTGCACAGCGCTCCGAACATCGACGCGAGCTAAGCAGGCTCGTACCAGTCGAGCGCAAGGCTGACTGCCTGGTTGCCCCCATCGATGTTGGTCAGACGGAAGAGGTAGTCCTCGCCTGTCTTGAGGATCCACTCGATGGGGGGCTGCCGACCTGCCGTCCCGCCTGGGAGGATGCTGGAGGCCAGCAGGGTGCCATCGTCAGTGAGCGTGGGCGTGTGGGAGACGAGGGCCGTGGCTGTGTTGCTCGAGAACCTGTTCAGGTTCGGCGTGAGGATGCTGGTGCCCGCGCTGGAGTACGTGACGCCCTCGTAAACCTCGATCTGCATGTCCCCGCCTGCGGCTGCGAACCACCGCATGTGGGCCGCTTGGTCCGCGTGCACTTGGACGATGACCTCCACGTCTCCGTTGTTGGCGACGGAAGCGTTGGCGTGGGACGCCTCGAACATGATGCCCCGGTGGACGTTGGCATGGATCTCGTCCATGGTGACCAGCGCGTTGTTCCAGGAATCGACGTGAGCGAGGTCGCCCCCGGTCGCGTCCTTGATGACTGAGATGCTCATGGTTCCTTCTCCTTCAGGGAGGGGATTCTACCGTGCGGAGCGGAGCGAGCGGTGGGTGCCCTGGGCGAGGGGCGAGCGGGTGGGTGCCCTGGGCGAGGGAGGAGAGGGGCTCCAGCAGCGCCGCTGGGGGAGCGGGGAGGCGCCCAGGGGGCTCAGCGCCGCCTTGCGCAGCAGCGGAAAGGCGGCGCTGAGCTGTGTGATCGATATAACTTCCTGGGGAAGAGGGGGTTGGGCTGGAAAAGCGCTGTTTTGCGGGAAGTTTGTGGAGCACTTGACAAGAGCGGAGTACCGGAGCAACACTATTGGGGGAAGGAGTTACGACGTTTTGAAAATCGGGAGTGCGATCTTATGGACCCCCTAAACGTCCTGCAAAGTGTGGTTTGCTCACGGACTCACGATTGTCGGCTGTTTCTGAGGGTGGTAACCTCCTGTGGCCCAGTGGAATGCAACGGAATACTCATGGATCTCTCTTTTCAAAAGAGAGAGTAGAGAGAGAAAGAGCGTATATAGGAGTCGAGAGAGCCTCCTCCTCCTCCGTAGCGTTTTGACGCTCTCACGTGAGTTCCATGAGTAATTGTGGGAACCCCCCTGGGCAGAGGGAGTTGCCATGCTCAAGTGTGACTCATGGATGGGTGCGGGGCGTGAGTCCATGAGTCACGTGAGCAGTGTTAGGGGGATGTTAGGCGCGGCGATTTGGCGTGTGGCGCGGCGATTTGGCGTGTGACGTGAGAATGTGGACTTGTCGGGTTGACGTGGGAAAAGGCGTTGGGTGCGGGCCCCATGCTCACCGAGGGGCTGTCGCCGATTTTGCGACGAGGTTCTTGGTGACTCCTGTCGAGCCAACAGGTTACGACGATTACGGCCCTTTAGTCAGCGATAAGAGCCCCCGGATCGCTCTGAGCCTCCTGCCGATCCTCTGAGCCTCCTGGACATCCTCTGAGCCTCCCCGGTTTCACGGCCGAGAGCCTCCTGCATCCTCTGAGCCTCCCGGGATTTGCCCGCGTGCGCTCGAGAGAGGAAAGGCGCGCCCCCGCGCGGGTTTGATCAAAGGCGCGCGGCGGAAAAGGTTCACGCCGGCAAACCTTTGCCTTGGCAAAGGTTCACGGCGGGAAAGGTTTTCGACGGCGCGCCTTTGGATAAAGGCAGACCTCCCCGTGCCTTTAGGCACGCGCCCCAGCCGGGGTCGGGCCCCGCCTACTCTCTCTATCGTCGATCGACGCCCGGGGCTTTACACGTTTCCAGAAACGTCTTTGAACACGTTTCTAAATACGTGTTATGGCCGGCGGCCCGATCGCCGATAAGAGAAGTGTCGGGGGGCGGTAAGTAAGCCGCCCCCGCCGCCCGCGCCCCCTACCGTTAGGTCCCGCCGTGCTAAAGCTCGTCCCCGCTAACCCGTCCCTCGTCGCCGATTTTGGCCTGCTTCCCCTGCCCGGCGGCGCCGCCCCCTTAGTCGCCTGGGATGTAACCTTTGCCGGCTCCCCGGATTCCCTGCTTTACGTGTCCGGTACCCGTACCGGCGGGGTGGCCGTGGTAATCGTTTCCCCCGACGATTGTTATACGGGGCGCGTATTTACCGCGTGGGTCGGGGCCGGGGCGGTTCCTTGGGTCCGGCGTTTCTTTCCGTCCGCGCGGGTTTCGGCCGCCGCCGCTAAGGCTGCTGGTCTGGCGCCTTTGGGCGGGGGCGCGTGCGTGGGTACCGCGTTTACCCCCGCCGCGCTGTAGGTTACCGCCGGGGCGCCTTTGGCCTTGGCGCTACGCGCCAAGGCCAAAGGCGCGCCAAGAAACGTGTAAAGGCCGGCGCGCCGATCGCCGATAAAGAGAGTAGGCCGGGGGAGACCCGGCGCCCTACCCAACCCCCAACCCGGAGACGAACGATGAGTAAGCTTTCCCACGACGCCGAGATGTGGAACGCCTTCGCTGGCGCCTGCGTTTTCCCGGACGGCACCGAACCTTTCTTCGCGGAAACCTCTCTGCAAAGCTACGACGCAATAATGGTTCTCGACAGCCAGGGTTACCCCGGCGAGGACCAGAAAACCGTTCTGACGCTGAACGTTATCGACAGCGAAGGAAACCCGAAAGAGGTCTGGGAGCGTAGCTTCAGCGATGAACTCACCCGCGAAGAAATCATTCAGTGGGCGGGGGATATCGGAACCAGCGTCACGGAGAAGGAACTGCTGCTGGCCGGTTTCGTCCGCATTCCTTGCTAAGGAAACGTGTAAAGGGCGCGGCGCCGATCGCCGATAAAGAGAGTAGGCCGGGGGTGACCCCGGCGCTGGCCCAACCCCGCGCCCGAAAGGCAACCCATGAAGAAGCTAACCCGCTCCCAGGCCCGCTATCTCCTCGTCGAGGGCAAGAATATCGCTCGCCGCCTGCAGGTCATTACTACCCTCCTGGACGCCGCCTGCCCGGCCGGAGGGCCGCCCTCGGAGCTGGACGCCGAGTTCGCCTCGCCGGACGGCCAGGACTACTCGGAGGCCCTCCTCGGCGCCGTCCGAAAGGTTGCTGCCCACCTCGATTTGGACGCTGAAGACATCTTGGAAAACGCCTAAAGGGCGCGGCGCCGATCGCCGATAAAGAGAGTAGGCCGGGGGAGTCCCGGCCTGGAGCCGACCGATGAAAACCGAAACCCGCATCTCCCCTACCCTTTCCCGCGTCGCCGTTGGCGGGGTCCTCCTGGATACCCTGAAAAGCCGCGCTGGAGCGCTGGTTTACTTCGTCGCCGATGAACTTACGGACGAAGTTATCTTACAAACCTACGACAAAGCTGCGGCCGAGGAACTGTTCACCGCGCTAACTGTTATCGCGCCTGAAGATTCAGGCCCGGTCGTCCGGCGCCGCTAAAGGCACGCCCCGTGCCGCCTTTGCCCCTGGGCTAAAGGCAGCGCGGGGGAAGCATTTAGCCGGGCGCGCCTGGGTATGAACAGACTCCCCCGTGCCTTTAGGCACGCGCCCCAGGCCGGTCTCCCCCGGCCTACTCTCTTTATCGGCGCGATCCGGTCCGGTCTTTAGGCTTTTCTTTTTACTAAAGCCAACCCCGCCGATCGCCGATATAGAGAGTAGGCCGGGGGTGACCCGGCGACCCAACCCCGCGCCCGAAAGGCACCCGATGATGAACCTTGACGACCTGATCGAAGAGCTGACCGACCTGCGGACCGAACTCGCCCACTCACGCGGGATTTCCGAGGAAAAGGCGGGAGAGATCGAAGTGATGATCGCCTACCAGCCAAACTACCCCCTGCGCGTAGGAATCAGCTCGGTGACGGGCTTCCAGGATTCCAACCAGCCCGTGTACCTTTCCTCGGGCGGCGAAAGCAACTACGTGACCAAAGAAGCGTGGGATGGCGGCTTAGTGGAGCTGGAGGACCTCTGCGAGTACTGCGGAAAACACGCGGAGGAAGAAATCTGCGAAGAGGCGCGGGATTGCGGCGAGCTGCTCTAAGGCGCGCCAGGAAACGCCTAAAGGCCCCGGCGCCGATCGCCGATAAAGAGAGTAGGCCGGGGGTGACCCGGCCTGGAGCCGACCGATGAAGAAAATGACTGGATGCAAGCGTTGCGGGATGGCCGGGGTGGGGTTTGACACGCGCACTGGGTACCACTTGGCGTGTGCCGTTCTGGCGCAAGAAGCTTTCGTGGTGTACGACTTAGACCCTGAAAAGTGCTCTCACTGCGCGCATACGAAGTTTCGCCGGACCTCCGATTCTGTGGTCCCGTTTTGCGCCGAATGCGGCTGCAACCAGTTGCTTCGCGACCGGGCAGAAACGTCTAAAGCCGACGCCGCCGATCGCCGATAAAGAGAGTAGGCCGGGGGAGACCCGGTCGCTCGCCCAACCCCTCGCCCGAAAGGCACCCCGATGCAAACCACCACCCCGAAGCTGACCCACTCTGGCTCCAAGGCTAACCTCTGGGAGGCTCTCCACGCCCGCGCTGCTTCGACCGTGAAGCACCACCTGTCGGACTTCTACCACGACGCCATGTGGATCGCGGCCCACCTCTCCGAGGGCCGGACCGGTCAGTTCTTCTACTCCTGGAACCTTTGCGGCACGCATATCGGGGAAGCAGTAAAGGAATACATGGAGGGCGGAAGCATCGTAACGGCCCCCATGGTGAAGGTTACCTGGGACCGCACTTCAGACGACGGCCGCGTTCGCTGGTCCGTTGAAGACGTTTCCTGAAACGTCTTTAGGTCGGCGCGCCGATCGCCGATAAAGAGAGTAGGCTGGGGGAGACCCGGCCTGGAGACCCCGCCATGAACCGCACCGCACGCCGAAGCCCTTCCGTCCTTTCCCTCGCAGCTACCCTCTGCGCCGCCACCATCGAGGGGCACATCTCCCGCAAGCAGCTCAACGCCGTCCTCGAGACGCTCCAGGACGCCCACATGGGGTTCCAGATGGGGGCCGACTACGACCTGGACGGCAACGGCCTGAAACAGGCGCAGGCAGATACCTTGCTCGAGATGCTGAATCACCTCGAGGATAGGTACCCCAAGAAAGGTGTTTGATTTAGCGCGGACTGGGGGCGCCGATCGCCGATAAAGAGAGTAGGCCGGGGGTGACCCGGCCTCCCGCTCTGGCCCCTGACCGAAAGCTGATCCCATGGATAACCTTTTCTCCCGCGTCGCTCGCCTGCTCGTCATCGGTTCCAGCGCTGGAAGCTTTCTCTCGCTCGTCGTAGTTTTCGCCTAAAGCTGACCCCGCCGATCGCCGATAAAGAGAGTAGACCGGGGCTGACGCCCCCTTGCCCAGGACCCAACGCCATGAAGACCGCAACCCTCACCAAGACCCAAGAGCGCGTGCTCGACCAGATCCACCTCGCCCTGATCCACGTCACCTGCAAGAACCCCTGCGGCCTCTGGGGCCTGTACGTGACCGACACCGGCAAAGGGTACGCCGTCAAGGGCATCCACAAGGCGACGCTGAATGCGCTCGTCAAGGCCGGAAAGGCGAAGTGGCGCCGCATTGACTACCACCAGCTGAACATTCACTACGTCCTCGAATCAGTGCTGGACTGAAGGCGCGCCAAGAAAGGTGTAAAGCGTAGGCGCTACGTCGCCGATAAGAGAGGTATAAGGGGGCGCGGCGCGCGTCCTCCCCCGCCCGGCCCCGTAACGGTAACCTTGCCATGCCTACCTCTTCCTGCCCCGTCGTCCTTACCGCCGCTAACCTTGCTTACGACGCGCTTCTCGCTAACGGGGCTGCGGCCGTCGCTAACGGGTTCCCGCTCTGCTCGGACGGTTACCCCCTGGCCTCGTCGCTGCTCCCCCTCTGCGCCGCCCTCGCCGTCCTGGAGGGTCGGGGTCGGCTCGCTGTAAGCGTCGCTGCCGACTTCCTTTCTGAGGCTGAAGGTATGGTGTAAGCCGTCTTTGTTAGGGGTGGGCGTGCGCTGCTAAGGCGCGCGCGTCTGTCTCTTCGTCGTGGAGAAAGTAAGGAGGGGGGTACCTTCGAGGGCGTGGCGCCACTGCCCCTACTCCAGCCACCAAAATCCATTACCCCACCCAAATCAGTTGTCATACTTTCCAGAATCGCCTCAAACCACTTGTCGTTCGTTCGTCTTCAGCCGATATCTCTTGTATGACTACTCAAGACAAAGCCAACCTCGCAGCGTACAACGACGGTCTCCGTGTCAGCAAGAAGGGGCTCGGCCTCACTGCCTCAGGGAAGTACGACTACCGCTCTCTCGAGAGGTTGTTCGCCCGAGGGTTCCGCCGCTTCTGTCGTGGGCTGGACGCCGCTGAGGCCCAGGACGAGTTCATGCACGGGTTCGTGGACGGGCTCCACACCTCCGCCACCCACTTCGAGTGCGGCCGCCCCCGCGCGTAGTACTCACGTGACTCACGTCCCTGCAAACACCAAAGCACGCTAAACCCTTCTGGCCCAGGAGGTACTCACGCAACTCACGTGACTCAAGCTTTTTCAAGGTTGCGAGCAGAGAGCAGCGAGCCTCCTCTATACACCCTTTCTCTATCTCCTCTCTCTTTTGAAAAAGAGTGAGTTCCATGAGTAAACCATTGCAAGTACCTCCCCGGCAGCGGTTTGCCGTGCTCATGGAACGGTTTTACGACTTGAGCATTCCATGAGTCAAAGTCAGGAGTCGAGACAGCGGCACGCCGGAGCAAAGCGAACGGCGGGCCGGCTCCCCTCCCCCCACCGTGCGCTCCGCTTCGGCGTGGCGTCCCCTGGGCATCGCGCCCCCGTGCGCTACGCTTCGGCGGCACGCCCTTGCTCTTCACGCGCCAAAACGACAGAACAGAGTCGTGGCAAAGAAGACCAGCAAAATCGAGGAGCAGTGGCCTGACGGCGTGGACCCCACCAAGCTGAAGGCAAAGCCCAACTATCGCGGCACGCGCGCGAAGGGGCCGAACAAGAGTAAGGGTGAGAAGGGTCCGAACCTCCACCCCTACACGAAGCTGACTCCCGCGATCAAGGCCGACATCGTCAGCTGCCTCTCCAAGCGCTTCCACATCGGCAACACCTGCGCCGCGATCGGCGTCAGCTACGGCTCATTCAACAATGAGCGCAAGAAGGACCCGGAGTTCGCCGCAGCCATCATGGAGGCCAAGCGCCTCTACACGGAGCTGATCGAAGGCACCATTCACTGCCGAGCGATCGACGGGTGGAAAGAGCCGGTGTTCGGCAAGATCGACAAGGTCTACAAAGACGAGGACGGCAACCTCGTCAAAGAGAGCACCACCGGGGTCGTGGGCCACGTCACCAAGTACGACAACAAGCTGCTCCTGGCCATGGCCAAGCGGTTCATGCCGGATGAGTGGAACGCCACTCAGAAGATCGAGCAGAAGAGCGAAGTGTCCGGCTCCCTCGCCGTAGACTCCTCTCTCACCCTCGCTGACTTGGACGCTGAAACGAGAAAGGCGCTGCGGTCGTTCCTACAGAAGGCCAAGCGCAATGAATCGGGAGATTGAATCTGTCCTCGCGTCAGCAGCGCGTAACCCGGCCGCAGCGCTGTGGGAGCTGGACACGATCGACGCGGAGACCTCCCTCCTCGACTTCATCCGCCTGACCTGGGACATCCTCGAGCCGGGCCGCACCTTCGTCGAAGGGTGGGCCGTCACCGCCATCTGCGAGCATCTCGAGGCCGTCACCCGAGGCGAGATCCGCAACCTCCTAATCAACGTGCCCCCCGGCTGCATGAAGAGCCTCACCACCAACGTCTTCTGGCCGGCGTGGGAGTGGGGGCCCAAGAACATGCCCACCCTGCGGTACGTCAGCGCGTCCTACGCGCAGGAGCTGACGATCCGAGACAACCGGCGCTGTCGTAACATCATCGTCAACGAGCAGTACCAAGCTCGCTGGGGCGACCGCTTCAAGCTGATGTCGGACCAGAACGCCAAGACGAAGTTCGAAAACGACCACACGGGCTTCAAGATCGCGACCTCCGTTGGCGGCCTGGGCACTGGTGAACGTGGCGACCGCTTCATCATCGACGACCCCCACAACATCAAGGACGCGGAGTCGGACGCGGTGCGCGAGAGCGCGATTCAGTGGTTCACGGAAGTGGTTCCCACCCGTATCAACGACGCGGAGAAGTCGGTCCAGCTCTGCATCATGCAGCGGGTTCACGAGCGAGATGTCTCGGGCCTGATCATCGCGCAGGAGCTGGGATGGGACCACCTGATGCTCCCCATGGAGTACGAAGGCGACCACCCCTCGCTCACCAAGACCACCGTCGACTTCCACGACCCGCGCACCAAGGACGGCGAGCTGCTCTGGCCGGAACGCTTCTCGAGGCGCTACCTGGAGGAGGACCTGAAGCCGAGGCTACGGGCCTGGGGCGGTGAGTACGCCGAAGCAGGACAGCTCCAGCAGCGCCCCTCACCTCGTGGTGGTGGTGACTTCAAGCGCGAGTGGTGGCAGTTCATCGATTCCCCTCCAAGCAACATCCGCGCGACCGTTCGCGGGTGGGACCTCGCGGCGTCCAAGGACCGGGGCGCGTTCACGGCCGGCGCGAAGATGAGCATCACGCACGACGGCGAGATCATCATCGAAGACATCGTCCGCGCCCAGCGCTCTGCCCTGGGCGTCGAGAAGATGATCCACGCCTGCGCCGAGCAGGACGGGCCGAACTGCACCGTCGACCTGCCTCAGGACCCTGGGCAAGCAGGAAAGGCTCAAAAGGGGCACTACCTGCGGATGTTCCACGGTTACGATATCCGCTCCTCGCCGGAGACAGGCGCCAAGGAAGACCGGGCGCGACCTCTCGCGGCTCAGGCGGAGGGAGGCAACGTCTTCCTGGTGCGGGGTGCTTGGAACGATGCGTTCATCGCTGAGTCGTCGTTGTTCCCGAACGGGACCTACAAGGACCAAGTCGATGCGTGCTCACGTGCCTACGCGAGGCTGATCGCACGCAAGAAGAAATCGCTCGGCGGAGCACCGAAGGTGATCACGGGATGAAGACTGCCAAGATCGACGTTGACGCCTCGAGGCGCCCCTCGGCCCCAACCCAAACTCTGGGTGTTGGCGGGACAGTCGTCTACGGTGGCTATGTCCACGAGATAGAGACTGACCAGACCCTGGTCGGCCAAGCTCGGTGGAAGCGCTACAGCAACATCCTCGTCAACACCAGCATCGTCGGCGCCGGGGTGCGGTTCTACCTGAACCTCGTTGCCAAGGCGGGCTGGACGTTCGAGCCGGCGGATGAGTCGCCTGAGGCCGAGGAGCTGGCCGAGAAGGTCACCAAGGCGCTCACCGAGAACCTGCGGGCACCGTGGCACCGGGTGGTGCGTCGGGCGTCCATGTACAAGTTCTGGGGATTTTCGGTCCAAGAGTGGATCGGACGCCGCTCTCCCACTGGAGAGATCGACTTCTTCAGCATCGAGCCGCGACCGCAGCCCACCATCGAGAAGTGGGACCTGGACGACAGCGGGTTCGTGAAGGGCATCGTCCAGCAGTCGCCCCAGGACTTCACGGAGATATACCTTCCGCGCAACCGGCTCCTCTACATGTGCGACGACAGCCTGAGCGACGACCCACGAGGGATCGGCCTGCTCCGGCACTGCGCCAACCCCGCGAAGGAGCTGGCTCGCTTCGAGCAGCTCGAGGGCTTCGGCTTCGAGGTTGACCTACGGGGCATCCCCGTCGGGCGCGCCCCCTTCTCGCAGCTCCGAGAGATGCAGGAGAACGGGGAGCTCACCGAGGCCCAGCGCCTCGCGATCGAAAAGCCGCTCACCGACTTCATCACCGCGCACATCAAGAGCCCGCAGATGGGCCTGCTGCTCGACTCCATGGTGTACCAGGACGACGACGAGGCGCAGCGGCCCTCCGCCACCCCGCAGTGGGACATGAAGCTCCTCCAAGGCGGCAGCCAGGGACACGAGGCGATCGCTGCGGCAATCGAGCGCAAGAACCGGGAGATTGCCCGGATCATGGGGGTCGAGGGCTTGCTCCTGGGCGATCGCAGTGCTGGCTCCTTCGCTCTCAGCAAGGACAAGAGCAACAACTTCGCCCTGCTGATCGACAGCGCGCTCACCGAGCTGCGCGCGACGGTGCGCTCCGACCTGATCCAGCCGCTGTTCATGATGAACGGGTGGAACCAGGACCTGATGCCGAAGCCCAAGACGGACCCGGCCCAGTACCAGGACATGGACGAAGTCACTGGGGCGCTCGAGAACATGTCTCGAGCGGGAGCGATCCTTGCCCCCAACGACCCGGTTATCAACGAGGTGCGAGACCTCCTCGGCCTCTCGAAGGCTCCCGAGGTGGACGTGTCACTCATTCTTCCCGAGGAGCCGACCAATGCCCCAGTTACCGAAACCCCGGATCCAGATGACGGGTGAGGTGAAGAACCCACCGAAGCCCCCGGCTGAGGAGAAATCATGATCATTGCAAACGACACTGCCATCGCCGCAGCCAACGCGGCCGTGGACCTCATCGACGTCGGCTCCACCAACGCTGCGGGCGAGGTGCGCATCTACGACGGCACCGTTCCGACGGACGCCGACACGGCGCTCTCCGGCAACACGCTGCTTGCGACCCTGGTCATGTCCAACCCGGCGTTCGGCGCCGCAGCGGACGCCGCTCCGGGAGCGACCGCCACCGCCTCGGCCATCACGGATGACAGCTCCGCTGACGCCACCGGCACCGCGTCGTTCTTTCGCATCGTGGACCGCGATGAGGCCACCATCCTCCAGGGCACCGTCGGGACCTCCGGCGCGGACCTGAACCTCAACACGGTCTCCATCGTGACCGCTGCGGTCGTCAGCATCACGTCCATGACCTACACCCAGCCGGAGAGCTGATCGTGGAGAAAGCTTACCTGCTCGTCGTGTCGAAGCCGGGGCCCAAACAGGGCTTGGTCATCGGCATCGCAGACTGGGACCACCGGTTCGGTCCCAGGGATCTGCGGAGCATGGTGGCTCTCCCCATCGAGTGGACTCACGTCCAGATTGAAGCCCAGCGCGGGCGAGAGAACAGCAGGTTGGACCTCTCGCTTGTGCTGGACGACCACATGCTCGCTCAGTCGAAGGACCAGGGCCGGTTCGTGGTGCCCTCAACGGCCAGCGTGCTTCGCCGTTCAGGACAGGGTGTCAAGATCAAAGCGCGACAGATCACCTACCAGACGCTGAAGGCGCCGGTGACGTTCAACATGATCCAGCTCGGGAGCTGACCCATGCCCACGACTGTTGACAACACGATTGGCTCCACCGGCACCTACTCCACCCCGACGGCATGGGAGGTGGACACTGACAACAATCACGTGACGGCGGACGAGCACCACCGTGGGTTGCTCCAGTCACAGGCCCACGCGCTCGGCACCACGCGCCTGCAGATCAACGGTTCGACCACCAGCGCGACTCAGTTCAGGGAGATGGTGCCGGACGACGGCGCGATCTTCGATCCCGAGGCGGAGACCGGCGCACACCTCACCTACAGCGGCACCCTCGGGGCGCTCCACTTCATCGAAGCCAACTTCCGCTTCGGTGGTGGCATCGGGATCATCATGAGCGGAGGCGCGACGGGTGAGGTGATTCTCACTCAGGTGGCGGACCAAGTGACGGACGGCGTCACGATCATCAACCGCTGCACCGGCACCCTCACCTACGGCATTGAGGGATCGTTCACCGCTGCGGGATTGGTCGCCCGCAACGTCATATACATCCACGACACCACCAGCGCCATGACCGCCGTGTTTACGGATCTGAACGAGGTGTCAAACTGTACGACCCACGCCCAACAGGGGTCGTTCACGCGGATGAGCGAGGGGAACGCTTCCAAAACCCAGATTGTCAAGAACTGCGCAGCCTTCGGCTCCTCCGGTGACCCGTTCGACGCGAACACCACGGCAACCACGTGCACCAGTGACTTCGCCATCGCCGGGGGTGAAGGCACCGGCTCCCTGACCGATACGGACGAGTTCACTGACCCGGCCAACAGCGACTACTCCCTGAAGGACACCGGGTCCTCGTACCAGAACGGTGCGGACCTCAGCGCGGACTTCCTCCTGGACTACAACCAGGATACCCGCGACACGTGGGACATCGGGGCGCTCGCCCACGCCGACTCCATCCCCGCCACGTCCACGAACGGACCGGCGGTCCTCACCGCTGCCGCAGCAACCATGGCGTCCTCGGGCGTCGAGACCATGGAGGGTGCCACCGCTCCCTCCGCTGGCGCGGCGACCATGACCTCGTCCGGCTCTTCGCTCCTCGGCGCAGTCGGCGCACCAACCCTTGTCGGTGCCGCTGCCACTATGGCTTCGAGCGGTTCCGCAGCTGCTGAAGGCTCCGCCCCCTTGGAAACCCCCGCCGCACTACTCAACGCCTCTGGCACCCTGGGCTATACCGGGACCTCGGGCCTCACTGCCCCCGCTGCAACCTTCGCCACCACAGCGGCGTCTGGTACTCCACTGTCCGTGGTCAAGTCCTTTGCTGCTTGGCTGTGCGGCAAGACGGGCCAAGACGACTCCATGTACCTCGCGAACAAGCGAACGCTTCAGTACACCGTGGGCTCGCTCGCGGACGAAGCGGTCGTGGAAGACCTCACCCCCTACGGTGACATCAAGTGGACCCTGTCCCGAATCAGTCCTTCCGGTCAGATCCTCACTGCTTCGCCCGTGGTCGAGAAGAAGCTGTCCGACCTCACCCTCAGCGCCACCTTGGTGTCCGGCATCGTGAACGTGCCGCTCCTCAACGAGGACACCGAAGCCCTCCAGCCCGGCACGTACCACATGGAGCTGGAGCTGTTCGACGTGTTCGGTGAGGCGGCAGTGGTGGCAACCGGAACCATGACGTTGGTCGCCAACGTGGAGAATACCTGATGCCTTCTGCTATCGTGACGACCGAGCCGGGGATCAACAGCTACGACACCGTGGCCAACGCGGATACGTACCACGACGACTCCGCGCGTGGGGCCGATTGGGTGTTTGTGGCCCCGGCCGACAAGACCCGTGCGATGCTGTCCGCGTTCCAGCTCATCGAGCGGCGGCTCTACACCGGCAGCAAGACGGGCGGCGCCTCACAGGAGGCGCAGTTCCCCCGCTCTGGGCTCACCGACATCAACGGTGACGCGGTTGCTTCGGACGCGGTGCCCCAGGCCGTGATCGACGCGCAGTTCGAGTTCGCCCTGGACATCTCGGCTGACCCCACGATCATCACCAAGAAGACCACCGGCTCGACCATCAAGCGGGTGAAGGGTGGTCCTGCGGAGGTGGAGTTCTTCGGGGGCTCCGGCACGAGCAAGGGCACGCGGTTTCCCACCATCGTGGAGGAGCTGCTCCGTCCCTTCCTCGGCGCTGCGGGCGCTTCGGCCCCGGTGGTCGGCGCACCGGACTGCACCCCGACCTCCAGCTTCGAGAGCACCCCCGAAGTGAGCCGAGGGTACTGACATGCCAGATCTGTTCGGAGTAGACATTCAGGGCATCCTGAAAGATGCCATCGGAGACGGTTTCCCTCTGATCACGCTCCGCAAGGTGAGCACCGGAGACCGCAGCACGGCCAACCCTTCCCAGGGACGGACGATCACGAAGACCCCCTATCAGGCGAGGGGCATCCTTGCCAGCTACGCCGACCGTCAAATCGACGGGACCATCGTGAAGACCGGGGACAGAAACGTGCTGATCGTTGCGGGCACCTTGCCCGACAACATCGAACCAAAACCCCAGGACGAGATCGTGGCTGAGACCGCGACCTGGAAGGTCATCAACGTCTCCAGAGACCCGGCAGCAGCGACGTATAGCTGCCAAGTCCGGGAAGCCTCGTAACCCGCGTGACTTTCACCGACCCCGCATCACGGCTCCTTGCGCTCTTGAACCGGTCTGAGACCGAGTTCAAGCAGCGCTTCCTTTCCGCCGTCCTGTTCGCCCGCAGGGAGCTGCCCATCCGGCTGATCCAGGAGGCGATCGAGAACGGAACGGAGCAGCAGCTGTTTGCGGTTCTCGACCGCATCGGGGCGCGACTGTCTCACCAGTTCAACTCCTCGCTGGCCGCTTCGGCGGACGACACAGCCACCCTGCTGCAGCGGCGCCTCGGAGTCCTCCTCGACTTCGACCAGACCGCCGCGCCACGCATGGCCCAGAACCGCCAGAGGCTCGTGAGCGGGTTCTCGCAGGTCCAGCGAGACGCTTCCAGGCAGGCATTGATCGAGGGCATCCGGCGCGGAGAGAGTCCGCGAGCGCTGGCTCGACGCTTCAGGAACAGCATCGGCCTGACCCCCCACCAGGAGGGGGCGGTCCGTAACTTCGAGGACCTGCTGCGCCTGGGGGATCGCCGAGCCCTGACCAGGGCCCTCCGAGATCGTCGCTTCGATCCGACCGTTCTGCGGTCTCTCGAGCGAAAATCGCGGTTGACCGTCGATCAAATCAAGAAAATGACCCAGCGGTATCGAGAGGGTTTCCTCCGCCACCGGGCCGACGTGATCGCCCGCACCGAGGGGCTCCGGAGCGTTCACGAGGGCGTGGAAGACATGTACACACAGGTCATCGCGAACGGTGACCTGGATGCTCAGAAGCTCATTCGAACGTGGAATACCACTCGTGACAAGCTGGTTCGTGATTCCCACGATTCCATGCACGGGCAGGAGCAACCGTTCGGGCAGCCGTTCGTGACGGGGGCCGGGATCCTGATCCGATTCCCCGGAGATAGCGCCGCTCCAGCAGCCGAGACGCTCCAGTGCCGCTGTGCCCTGGGCACACGACTCATTGCCTGAGCGGAACTGAAGACGCATAATCGTGATCAACGGAGGAACCGACAAGATGTATGGAGCAGTGACTTGAGCCAGTTCGTCGCCACGTCCGCCGAAGTCTGCAAGGTCGACGAGGACCTCGGGCTGGTGTTCGGCTTCGCCATCGTCTCGACGATGGACGGTGAGCCGTACTTTGACGTCCAGGGCGACCACATCCCCGACGACTCCATGCTGAAGGCGTCCACCGACTTCATGCTCCACAGCCGCGAGGCCAAGGAGATGCACAAGGGCGGCAAGGCCGGGTCGGTCGTGTTCGCGTTCCCGTTGACGGCCGAGGTGGCCAGGAGCCTCGACATCGTCACCAAGAAGACGGGCCTCATCATCGCGATGAAGCCCGACGCCGAGATGCTCGCCAAGTTCAAGTCGGGCGAGCTGACCGGCTTCAGCATCGGCGGTGTGCGCGGCGATGATGAGGAGGTTGACTGATGGCGACCAAAAAGAAGCGCATCATGCGCTCGTTCAAGATGGAGGAGCTGAGCGGGGTGGATCGCCCCGCACAGGTGCCCGCAACTGTGGTGCTCCTGAAGCGCGACGAAACGATTGCCGAGGAAAGGACCCCGGCAAAAACGAAGGCCGACGAGCCGTCCGGAGACGACAACATGAAGACTGAGAAGACGACCGAAGGGCCGGACTTGGCGGCCGACCTCGCCAAGCTCGCGAAGCGGAACGAGGAGCTGACGGAGATCATGAAGATGTCCGCCGAGCACCGCGCCCACTTCGACACCCTCGAAGGCGAGGCGCGCGAGGACTTCCTCACCGCGCCCGTGTCCAAGCGAGACGAGGCGATCGCGCCGGTCGAGCCGGTTGAGGACCCCGTGGTCTTCAAGAGCGCCGACGGCACCGAGTTCCGCAAGAGCGACGACCCGCGCCTCGTCCAGATGGCCAAGGCCCGCGACGCGGACCGGGCCGAGCTGGCCAAGGAGCGGAGCGAGCGCCTCAACGCGGTGCTCGCCAAGCGCGCGGACGAGGAGCTGGCGAACCTTCCCGGTGAGTCCCTCGTGAAGTGCGAGGTGCTCCGTGCTCTCGACAGCATCGTCGACGAGGATCTGCGCAAGGGTGCGTTCGAGCTGTTGAAGGCCGGCAACGATGCCATGGCCACCAACTTCCAGCGCACCGGCACCGCGCTCAACAAGAACAACGAGGGCGGCAGCCCCGTCGCCGAGTTGGAGAACCTGGCCAAGCGGTACGCTGCGGACCACAAGGTGGGCATGATCCAAGCCCGCGTTGACGTCCTTGGCACCCCCGAAGGAGAGCGTCTGTACGCGCAGACGATCTGAAACAGCAACCACAGGTTTCGTCCAAGGTAGACGGGGCTGATTGAAGGAGACAAGTAAATGGCTACCGTGAACGCGCTTCACACCGTCTCGATTGAGGCGGCCGGCGACTTGAGCGCCGAGCAGTACACCTTCGGCGTGGTCGACTCCGCTGGCCAAGTGGCCCAGCAGACCACCGCCGGAGGGGACGCCGATGGCGTCATCATGAACAAGCCCGAAGCTCAGGGTGATCCGACCGAGTTCGCCATTGGCGGAGTCGCGAAGGTCGTTGCCGGTGCCACTGTGGCGGCCGGTGCGAAGGTTCAGTCCGACACGACCGGTCGGGGCATCACCGCAGCGACCGGGGACCACGTCCTCGGCAAGGCCCTCACGGGCGGTGACGTGAACGAAGTGATCGAAGTGCTGCTCGTCAGCAAGCACATCCTCGCCTGATTGGCGATCCCCCAGAGAAAGGAAAACCATGAACGGCGAGATGATTCGAAAGTCGCAGCCCACGCCTGGAGACGTGCATGTCAACACTCCGTTGACCAACATCTCCATCGCGTACATGCAAGACCAGTCCGGCTTCATTGCCGACCGCGTCTTCCCCAACATCCCCGTTGGGAAGCAGTCCGATCTGTTCTACCAGTACGATCGGGGCTTCTTCAACCGGGACGAGATGAAGAAGCGCGCACCCAACACCGAGAGCGCCGGTGGTGGGTACGAGCTGGACACGGGCAACTACTTCGCGGATGTGTGGGCCTTCCACCACGACATCCCCGACCAGCGCCGAGGCAACTCGGACACCCCGCTCGCCCCGGACCGCGAGGCGACCAACCTCGTCTCCCAGAAGGCGATGATCCGGCGGGAGAAGTTGTTCGTCACCAACTTCTTCACCGCGTCCACCTGGACCCAGGACTTCACCGGCGTGTCGTCCGGCCCGACCGGTGACCAGTTCCTCCAGTGGAACGACGCCGCCTCCACCCCCATCGAGGACATCCGTGCGGGCATGACCCGCATGCTCGAGCGAACGGGCATCATGCCCAACAAGCTCGTCCTCGGCTACCAAGTGCACACCGCGCTCTTGGACCACCCCGACATCATCGACCGCATCAAGTACGGTCAGACCTCCGGCGTTGCCCGCGAGCGTGCGGCCAACGCGGCCCTGGCCGAGATCCTCGAGCTGGGTGAGGTGCTGGTGTCCCGCGCCATCGAGAACACGGCGGCGGAGGGGGCGACCAACTCCCACTCCTTCATCGCCGGCAAGCAGGCGCTGCTCACCCACGCGGCCAGCTCTCCTGGCCTCATGACCCCGACCGGCGGGTACACGTTCTCCTGGAACGGGTACCTCGGTGCCGGCAACGCGGGTCAGCGCATCAAGCGGTTCCGCATGGAGGCGTTGGCCTCCGACCGCGTCGAGATCGAGATGGCGTTCGACCAGAAGCTCGTTGCCGCCGACCTCGGCAGCTTCTTCGCCACCGCCGTCGCCTGATCCACACCAACTGGCGAGAGAGGGAGGAGCGCCGCTCCTCCCTCTTCTCGAGCCTTTGGAGCAACCCATGGCCCGTGTAGCTTTCATCCCCGTCTCGGCCTTCGACGTGGTCCGACCGTTCAAATACGGCGGCAAACAGTACAAGCCCGGGATGATGTTCAAGTGGCGTCAAGTGTCCTGCGACCTTCGGCGCCTGCAGCAGCTCTACGCCAAGAAGCTGATCAACGTGCCGACTTCGTCCGTGGACGTGGAGCAAGACTCCGCGCCGGATGAAATCAAGCACCTCGGCGGCGGCTGGTATGAGGTTGCCCTGGGCGAAGAGACCCGCAGGGTCCACGGCCGCGAAGCAGCCCTCGCTCTGACGAATCCCAGCGAGCTCGTTGAGGACGAAGAAGTCGAAGTCGAAGTCGAGGACTGATGGCACGACGCAGTCACAGGGGTCAGGCGATCGACATCACCAAGCAGCTTGGAGCCTTCACTTCGAAGAGCGCCAAGCTGCTGGCGGTGGAGGTACATGGCAACCTCGTGGCAGCGCCGTCCCAAGGCGGCACCCCGGTCGACACTGGCTTCGCTCGCTCCAAGTGGATCCCCAAGGTGGGTGCACCAGGGACCGGGGACACCGCTGAAGGTGGCGCAAGCAACAACACCGAGGGTCAGGCCTCGTCCGGCAACGTTTCTGATGCGGCTGCCCAGGCAGCACTCGCGCGCATCGTGGCGTTCTACAAGATCGAGCAGGGCTCAATCTTCATGACCAACAGCGCACCGTACATCACCCGGCTGAACGAGGGCTGGTCGAAGCAGGCCGGAGCCGGGTTCGTGCAGCGAGCTATAGCCAAGGGCATCAAGGCGGTGGAGACTCGACTGTGAGCCTGCTACCAGTTGAGGCCATCGACTTCATCTACGCTCGGTGGACCACCTCGTGGGGCACCACGTCGCCCTACACGTTCGACAACGAGTCGTACGACCCGGACGAGAGCGAGGCATGGGTGCGGCTCGTGGTTCGCCACGCGGACAGCAACTTCGAAACTCTCGGTGGAGTTGGCAACCGTCGAGTCCGGCGCGAGGGTAGCATCGTGATGCAGATCTTCACACCCTCCAACGAAGGAGTCTCCGAAGCGCATACCCTGACGAAGGCCGCAGCAGATATATTCGAGGGGGTCTCCTTCAACGGGATCGACGTCACCAACGTCGTGACCAGAGAAGTGGGTCCCAGTGACGCATGGTATTTGATCGTGGCCGAAGCATTCTTCGCCTACGAGGAACGAAAGTAGAAGGAGACAGCCGATGGCACGCACGCTGACCAATAACTTCTCGCTGGCCTACGCCATCGAGTCCACCGTGGCGGTCCTGCCGGGGTCGCCGGAGTGGCGGCTCCTCGAGCCGAACACGATCAACGCCTTTGGTGCGAACATCAGCACCGTCGCGCGAACGCCGATCTCGAAGAACCGGCAGCGGTCCAAGGGCACCATCACGGACCTGGACGCGGCGGTGGAGTTCGAATCGGACCTCACCATGAACGCGGCCCTGGACTTCCTGGAGGGGTTCGCCTTCTCGACCGCCGTGAACGACGACACCTCCTTCGAGGGTGCCGCTGCGGTGGCCACCACCGACGACTACACCGTGCCGGCGTTGGTGGCTGCGAACGCTGCCAAGATCCAGTTCACCTCCGCGAACATCACCAGCCTGCTGTACGCGCGCGGTTACACCAACGCGGCGAACAACGGGCTGAAGACCGTCCTCGTTCAGCCGGTCGCCACGGACACCACTCTCCAGGTGGCCGAGACCCTGGTGACTGAAACCGCTCCCACCAACGCGATCGTCGAGGTTTGCGGCGTGCGTGTGCTCGCGACGAGTGACCTCACCATCACGCGGGTGACCGGCCCCCCGGACACGGCCACGATCGTGTCCGCTGCCTCGGTGGACTGGACTACCCTGGGCCTCACGGTCGGGCAGTTCGTCCATGTCGGCGGCACCGCTGCCGTCAACCAGCCGGACGACTTGGTCGGCTACGGTCGGATCATCACGATCACTGCGACCACGCTCACGCTTGACAAGCTCAACGGAACGATCGAGACGGGCTCCTCCCCGGAGAACCCCGCCAAGGTCATCGACATCCTCTTCGGCCGGTTCATCCGAAACGAGACCGTGGATGCGACGGGCTTCTTGGAGCGCACCTTCCAGTTCGAAGGTACGTACCCTAACCTCTTCGAGACCACGCCCGCGACCCCGGTCGCGGAGCCGGACGGTCACGAGTACACGCTGGGTGCTCACTGCAACCAGCTCAGCTTCAACCTGCCCCTCACCGACAAGGCCACTCTTTCCTACGGGTTCGTTGGCACCGATGCCGAAGCGCCCGTGGACGGTGGCTCCAGGAAGACCAACGCGGACACCCCGATCGAACCGCTGCAGGTCGAGGCGATCAACACCACCAGCGACATCGCTCGACTCCGCGTCACGGAAGCGGACGAGACCGGGCTGACCACCGACTTCAAGTCGATGACGATCACGCTCAACAACAACGTGTCCCCGGAGAAGGTGCTCGGCACCCTCGGCGCCGCGTTCGTGAACACGGGTACCTTCGAGGTGTCCATGGAAACTCAGGTGCTGTTCAGCTCCGCCGAGGTGATCGCGGCCATCCGCGCCAACACCACGGTGACGATGGACTTCCTCCTGGCCAACAACGACGGGGGGATCTACGTGGATATCCCGTCGATGACGATTGGTGGCGGCAACCGGGAGTTCCCGGTCAATGAAACCATCCTTGCGTCGCTCACCGGTGAGGCGTTCGCCGACCCGACGTTCAACACGTCGCTCGGGCTCAGCCTCTTCCCCATCACTCCCTGAACGGAGAACCGCAGATGACTGACTTTTCTCACCTCCGCCTGTACGACGTGGCGTCCGATGACACGGCGGAGTTGGAGCTGTGCCAGCTCGAAGGCAGTCCCGTGTTGGTGGTCGCCCCAGCGACCGACACCAACCGGGGCTACTTCAACGCGCTCCTCAAGCGCAACAAGACCTACGCTCGACGACTGAAGGCCGGGGGCGTCACCCCCGAACTGCTCTCCAAGAACCGCAACGAGGACCGCGTGCTCTACGCACGCTTCGTCCTCAAGGGGTGGAAGGGTGTCGTCGACTCAGCCGGAGCGTCGGTCGACTTCAACGTGGAGAACGCGACTGCCTTCTTGAAGGCGCTCCCGGACTGGATCTTCGACGACGTGCGCAGCTTCGCAGCTGAGCCCTCCAGTTTCGTGGCGGATGGTGACCCGACGCCGGACGACATCGAGGAGGCGGCGGGAAACTGAAGGCGCGGCTACTCTGGGAGCTGAGGTTCAGCAGGGATGGTTGGTCCATAGAGACTGCCATGGCCAAGAACCGAGCGCTCCCAGAGTGGTACCTCGAGGAGCCTGAGCTCTTGCCGGGAGACGAGTTCTACCTGCGAGAGTTCCGGGTCCTGGGTACCGAGAGGGTCATGGGGGGCCCGATCCCGCATAGCAAGATCATATCGCGTGCCTTTCAGCTTGGGCTCGATACCTGTATGATCAACGCCATGGCCGAAATCATCATGGCCATGGACGATGCATCGCGGGAGTGGTCGTCGCAGCAGAAAACCTCGTAGAGGAGTGAGCGGTGGCTGACTTCCGGATCAACGTTGTAGTCGACCCTTCGCAGGCCGTGCGCGGCACGCGGAGAGTTGGTGCCGAGTTGAACCGCGTCGCCAGGACCGCCGACCGGCTCCGCAACCTCCTCAGCCGCACCTTCGCGGTCGTCGGCCTCACCGCCGGCATCGGCGCCGGCATCTCCCTCCTGGCCAACTTCAGCCAGGAGATGAGCACGGTCGCGGCGGTCACCCAGGCCACCGCGACTGAGTTCGCCGCCCTCTCGGAAGAGGCGACGAAGCTCGGAGTGAACACCCGGTTCACAGCGACCCAGGCAGCCGAGGGTATGTCCTTCCTCGCGCGCGCCGGGTTCGAGGCGGACGAGGTGCTGGCCAGCATCGGAGACACGCTCCTCCTCGCGCAGGCGGGTTCCCTGGGCCTGGGCCGTGCGGCTGACATCGCCTCCAACGTCCTCAAAGCGTTCCGGCTGGAAGTCGAGGAATCGGCCCGGGTCGTGGACGTGCTTGCGCTCGCCGCCAACTCCTCCAACACCACGGTGGAGCAGCTTGGACAGGCCATGAAGTTCGTGGCCCCGGTCGCGGCCGGCGTGAGCGTTGAGCTGGAAGAAACCGCCGCAGCTATCGGCGCGCTGTCCAACGCTGGCCTCCAGGCCACCCTGGCTGGCACTGGCCTGCGCCGTGTCATCAGCGAGCTGGAAAGCCCCACGGAGAAGACCAAGAAGCTCCTCTTCGACATGGGCCTCAGCGCCGACAGCGTCAAGATCTCCTCGGTGGGGCTCACCACCGCGCTGACCCGACTGAGGGACAGCGGCATTGACACGAGCCTTGCCCTTGAGCTGTTCGGCGACCGGGGTGGTCCCGCGTTCGAGGTGCTCAGCAACAGCATCCCCGACATCATCAAGATGACGGAAGCCTTTGAAGGGGCTGACGGAACCGCAAAGCGTATCGCCGCGACGATGGACAGAAACTTGAACGGTGCCCTGCTTCGTCTGAGGAGTGCCTTCGAGGGTTTGGTGCTCGCGACGGGGGAGCAGGGCGCCACTTCTGCCTTGACGGGGTTCGTCGAATCTCTCACCAAGGGCCTGCGCGCCTTGGCGGCCAACGGCGACACCGTCGTGTCCACCTTCCAAACGCTGAGCATCGTCTTGGGTGTGCGCTTCGCCCAGAAGGCGTTGCCCGCAGCGATTGCTGGAGTGAAGAGGCTGACGATCGCCATGCTGGCCAACCCGGCCACGGCCATGGCCGCAGCGTTCACCGTCTTGATCGCGGTGATGGTTGGGTTCCGTCACGAGATTCAACTCAGCGGTGATTCGGTAGCCACCCTCGGTGACTTCTTCAGCGTGGCCGTTGACCGCATCAGTGACGCACTCGACATCCTCTTGAAGAACGTCGGGGTGGTCTTCGAAGCCATCGCGCAAACCTTCGGAGGCACGTTCGACGGATTCGAACTGTCCTTCCAGAACGCCTTCCTCGCCGTTGCTGCCGTGCTGGATACGTCCCAAGGGATCTTCGTCGGCTTCGTCCGCTCGATTCAGGCCTCGTTCAGCGCTCTGCCCGCTGCCATCGGCGAGGCAACCATCGCCTCCATCAACGCCCTGATCACCCAGGTGGAGACCGGCTTCGACGGCGTCTTCGCCCTGGGCGCTACGGTCGGAACGTTCTTCACCACGATTGCCTTCGCGGTGAGCACTTCGATCAACACCTTGGCCCAGGCCAGCACGCAGCTCCTCGCAGGGAACCTGTCCGAAGCGGGCAAGCTGACCCAGGAAGCGGGCAAGCTCCTGGCGGAGAACCTCGGAGGAGCGTTCAGCAACTCCGGCACCGTGCTGGTGGCCAACCTGAAGAAGTTCCAGGAGCAAGAGCTGCTCCCCCGACTCAACAACAGCTTCGCGGGTGCGGGCGAGAAGCTCGGTGAGTCCGTCAGCGACGGGTTCCTCGAAGGGTTCCAGGCCAGCACCGGAGCGACCGACCTCGTCCTGGGAGTGATCGCCGATGCAGAAGAGAAGGCCCAACGACGGCAGATTGATCGGTCCAAGGTCGCTGAGGCCGACGCGATCGAACGCGCGAAGAAAACGGCGCGGACGACGGCTCAGGCGGTCCAGGACGAGCTGGCTCGAATCCAGCCCCCAGAGATCGCTACCTTCGGGGTGGAAGACGTTCTACGGGGCCTTGCTGAGGAAGCCGCCCTGCTGAAGTTCGTGGGCCGGGAGCGAGAGGTTCAGAGCGAGCTGCTCCAGATCGAGAACGACCTCCGCAAGGAAGGCATTGAACTAAGCGCGGCCGAGCGAGGCAACCTCCAGGAGCGCATCGAGAGCCTACAAGCACTCAACGAGCAGGGCCGCATCCTCGAGGAGCTGCGCGGCCCACAAGAAGACCTGCTTGCCCGGCAGGCCGCAGCCAACGCGCTGTTCAACCAGGGCAAGATCTCGCTCCAAGAGTTCAACCAAGTCATGCGGGATGCTGCCCTCGCGGCAGCGGAAGCGGGAACAAGTATCGGTGACGGCCTCACTGTCGGCCTCATCCGGATCCAGGACCAGATCAACGACCTCTCCGGCCTGGCAGAGAGCACGCTGACCAATGCGTTCAGCGGAGCAGAAGACGCGCTGACCTCGTTCATCACGACGGGCAAGGCCAACTTCAGTGGTCTGGTGGACAGCATAATCGCCGACGTCGGGCGGCTGCTCGCACGTCAAGCCATCGGTGGACTGTTGGGGCTCATCGGTGGTGGGGGCGGTGGCGGAGGAGGCGGGTTGACCAGCCTGATAGGAGGACTCTTCGGTCGTGCCGAAGGTGGGCCGGTCAACCCGTCTCAACCGTTTATCGTGGGCGAGCGAGGCCCCGAGATCTTTCAGCCGAGCATCGGGGGCAACATCATCCCGGCGCAGGAGACGGCATCCATCCGCAGCGGCGGTGCCTCCCCTGGGCCAGTGAACGTGAACCCGCAGTTCGATGTCACCGTGAACGTGGACAAGGATGGCAACGCGGATGTGCAGATAACTGAGAAGACGTTCGAGACGCGCGCCGCAGAACAGGGCGTCTTGGGCATCCTCCAGCGCAACCCGCGACAACTGAGAAACATTACTGGATCATGACCTGGCAAACTGGAACCTCAACTGACCACATTGACCTGCTGAACCAACTCCGCGAGATCGCGACGTCAGACCACGTGTCGGCTGTGGTGGTGAACGCGGGGGGCACCGGCTACGTGGTTGGCGACATCCTCACCGTGGCTGGAGGTACCAGCACGCACACGGCCACCATCGAGGTACTCACTGTGAGTACCGGTGCGGTGGCCACCGTCCGCATCAAGACGGGGGGCGCCTACACGGCGGACCCGACCTTGACCGCGAACGCCGTGACCGGCGGCACGGGCTCGAGCTGCACGCTGGACCTGACCATGACGGCCACCGGATGGACCGTGGTGCGCGAGAGCGAGGAAGTCACGGCCGCAGCCATCAACTCGGGTGGCACCGGCTATACGGTGAACGACGTGCTCACGGTTGTGGGTGGGCTCGGAGATGGCGTCACAGACGCTGTGGTCGCAGCCACCATCACTGTGGACACGGTCAGCTCTGGAGTCATCACTGCGGTGACGGTCACGACCGGCGGTCACTACGAGGAACCGATCTCGCCGACCACAGCGGTGACGGTTACGGGGGGCACCGGAACGGGGGCCACGTTCGACCTCACCTTTGCTGTGCTTACCGACGCCGAGAAGATCCTCGTGATGGAGGGCACCGCTGGTGGTGCCGGTGACGACGTCACCGTGGCCATCAAGACGTTCAACACGGCGTCCGGGTTCAACACCGCCTACAACTGGATGCTGTTGGGCCTTCAGGACTTCAGCGCCGCCCTCACGTTACAGGACCAGAGCAACGTTAGCCCAGGGTTAGCGACTTCCGGCAGTGGGCCCGTTGTGGTTACGGAGGACACTACGCAGGGAGCCTACGTTCCGCTGAAGGACGATGACGGATTCCCGATGGACTTCTGGTTCAGCATCACGGACCGCCGCATCGTTGGCGTGGTGAAACTCGAGACAGCGATCATCACCCACTACGCTTCGTTCTACCTTGGGTTCCTGAACCAGTTCGGAACCGCAGCCGAGCGTCCATACCCAATCTATGTGTCCGGTTGCCAGAGCCGGTACAACGCCTTCTTTGCAGACGCGGCTCCCAAGCTGATGAGCGGCATCACTGAGCTGTACGGAGGATCTTCGGAGGACGGGCCGGGCTGGTACCGCCGACACTCCAGCTCTGCCTGGGTCGAGGTGAGGAACGGTGGCCACACTGAAAGCTCGGGCACCCGTGCCATCTCTACTGGAGACGGCCATCTCTACCCGACAGGGAAACCAGATGTGCAGCCCACTGGCGCGGACAGAATCGTAGCCGATAACGCTGATTTCGACTGGCAGGAGATGATCCAGATGGGCTCCGCAGTGTCGCCCGTCCTCGAGCTGCGGGAAACACCTGGATCTCCGGATGACGTTCGACCTCTAATACCCTGCGCAGTTCTCTACACAGACGGCACGGCACCAGGAGACTTCGAGATTCAGGGAGAGCTGGACAACGTTTTCTGGACCAGCATCGCTGGTGGTTCGCCATCCGTGGGGTCGGAAGACAGCTTCGCCTTCGATGGCGACGTCTACAGCATCTTCCAGAATGGCAACCGCGCCAACGTCTACAGCTTCATGGTCATCAAGGAGGACTGACCGATGGCCAACTCAACTGGCACCGCAACCGACATTGACGACCTCTTCGACCAGCTCATCACGTTCGCCACCGCGAACGGGTGGACCGAGGAAGAGCCCACTTCTACCAACAGCAGTCCAGCGCTGAGCCGTGGGGACTGCTTCGTTCAGTGGCGCTACGGCGGCACCTCTCCCCCGACCAACCGCACCGTGAGCATGACGCAGGCGTTGGCGTACATCAACTCCAGCACCGACCCCGGCAACCATACTGATGACAGCGGCAACGGAGAAGAGACCACGACTCCCACTGACGCCGTCTTGAAAGCTGAACGCTGCATCTCCGACTTTGGTGATGGTCCGTTCAGCTACTGGTTCTTCGAAGACGACGCGGACCAGCCCTACATCCACGTGGTGGTGGAGGTGCGCACCGAAGAGTACCGACACTTCGGATTCGGAACCATCAGCAAGTTTGGTTCCTGGACCGGAGGCGAGTACGCATACGGTCATTATCAGGCGGCGGGCGGCACCAACGGTGCAACACTCGCCAGCGCGACCGTGTTGTTGGACGGCCTGTACGAGGATGCAACCGTCAGCACGGCCAAACGTGCGGCCACTATTCATATCGAGGGAATGCCGAATCAGGCCGCTGCTGGGAAGTGGGGACAGGTCGCTGGGGGCAACTCTGCAAGACCAGACGATCGTGCGGGCGAAGACAAGATTAGAATCCAGGGAGGCTTCCGCTCCGGTCCCGTGGCCAACAGCTGGGGAAACTTCTCCGGCGCAGCCTTGGATGGTTTGGTGCCCATGTACCAGATCGCTCTCTTCTATGTCGACGAAGTGAGCGACCACGCATACTATCTTGGCAACATGATCGACGTGCGAGGACTCAACAACCGCCACTTCACGCCGGGTGAAGAGGTGGTCATCGGTTCCGATACCTGGGTCGTCTTCCCCATGAGCATCCGCACTGCCACCCTGACGGTTGCGCTCAGCTCCGCCTACTCTGGGATTGCGTACCGGAAGGTGACCTGATGACTGTCTTCGCGGGGGCTCAGGAAGTGACCGGCGACACCATCATCGCCAAGTGGGGTAGCCGCAAGGCTATCTATGGTTCCCCATCGGTGACGGTGACGGCAGTGGTAGACGACCCGGCGCCACTCGAGGTGCCGATGATCGGCGGTGCCGTGGTGGACTCCAACCCTGGCTCGCTTCGCACGCCGCTGAACAACGACCTTGCGGGGGCGCTCGCCGAGGAGCTGGAGGGGCCGGCAGAGGACTTCTTCGAGCGCATGCACGTGGTGCCCCGAAGCTACCTCCTGGGCAACGTGCTCTCCACCCAGACGGTATCCACCGAGGTGTTCAACGCATGGCGCCGAGCGACGCGCTCGTGGACCGCGTTCGCGAACAACGGCGGTGCTGGCATCTCCCTCCTGGGCTCACCGGGCCTGCCAGTGGACGTGGTCAACCTCGGCAGCATCACAGGGCTGAACATCGAGGTGACCACCGTTGGTCCGCCGACGGTCAACTCCACCCTGGACTTCACGTTCGATACCAGCATCGTCTCGCCGGCCATCGTCTTCGTGCGCGTCGTGCTCTTCGCCATCACTGCGCCGGAGCGACCGTTGAAGGAGCGGTTGGAGTTCCTCACCGGGATCATCGCCGGCAAGAACGGCACCGAGCAGCGCATTCGCTACCGGAAGAACGCACGCCAGATCCTCCCCTATGAGTTCTTCATCGAGGAGGGCAACGAGCGCACCCTCGTGGACAACTTCCTGTTCGCCCAGCAGGGGCAGGCGTTCGGGGTGCCGCTGTGGCAGGAGATGACCTTCCTGACCTCGGCCGCGAGCATCGGCGAAACGGTCATCAACGTGGTGGACACGGACTACGCCGACTTCAGGGACGCAGGGTTCATCGTGATCTACACGGACGTGGACACCAACGACGTGCTGGAGATCGCGAGCCACACCGCGACCACGATCACGGTGACGAACGCGCTCACCAACGACTATCCTCTCCGGACCAGGGTCATGCCCCTGCGCATCTGCGACTCCGAACCCGAAGCTCAGATCACCCGGTACATCCGCAACCTGAACCGCTACGGCATCACGTTCCGGACGCGCGACAACGACATCGACATCGAGGCCAGCCCGAGCTGGGTCAGCGCCTACAACTCGAAGATCTTCATCAGCGGCTACAACTGGACGCGCGGTCCGGTGGGCGAGCGGATTCAGCGCGAAGTCATGGTGCTCGACTCCAAGAGCGGGCAGGTCTTCCAAGGTCGTGTCGGCAACGCGGGCAGCCACGTCAGCCAGCTCACCTTCCTGGCCGTTGGGCGCCAACAGATCTGGGAGCTCAGGCAGCTGCTCCACGCGCTCCATGGGCGGCAGACCTCCTTCTACCTGCCCACGAACCAGGACGACTTCACGGTCGTCAACGACCCAATCAACACTGACAACCGGCTGGACGTGACCAACGTCGGCTATACCCAGTTCGTCGACTCCGCCGCTCCCAAGGACAATATTAGGGTGACGTTCAACGACGGGAGCCCGGATATCATCACTGACGTGACCCTGGCGGTTGAGCAGTCGGCCACCGTGGAAACCCTCACCCTGGGGCACACCTGGACCTCGACGATCGCCAAGGCCACCATCGCCCGGGTCGAGATCGTGGAACT
>Ga0316189_10000140_pt1 | contig 66462 bp, 51 predicted proteins | sample LowCovwburrow_MG_FD_204930 | JGI IMG/M metagenome (GOLD analysis project Ga0316189, IMG submission 204930) | Coastal sediment microbial communities from Maine, United States - Lowes Cove worm burrow | ecosystem: Environmental > Aquatic > Marine > Coastal > Sediment | place: USA: Maine...
CACCCGGCCATGTGCAACGGCGGCTCCCGGAGTCGAAGATTCTGCTAAAGCTCGAAGCGCAGCAAGCCACCGGGAGTTTCAAGGTCCGCTCGGCGGTCCTGTGGGCGCGCTCTTTGGACGCCTCGACACGCGCGCGCGGCTTGGTGGCGGTCAGCGCAGGCAACCACGCCATGGCTGTCGCGTATGCAGCCACCTGCACCGACACCACCGCCACAGTGGTGATGCCACGCACCGCCGACCCGATGCGGGTGGCGGGGGCCCGGCAGCTGGGGGCCGAGGTAATTCTGACGCCCGACGTTCACGCGGCATTCGCCCGGGTCGAAGAGATCGTCTCCGCCGAGGGCCGTACTTTTGTCCACCCGTTCGAGGGGCCTCGGGTCGCGCTCGGGGTGGGAACGATCGGGCTCGAGCTCATCGAGCAGTGCCCTGCTTTGGACGCGGTCGTTGTTCCGATCGGCGGCGGAGGCCTCTGTGCGGGGATCGCAGCCGCGGTGCGGCAGCTCAAGCCGGAGATCGAGGTGTTTGGTGTCGAGCCAGAGGGGGCAGACTCGATGCATCGCAGCTTTGCGGCGGGAAAACCCGCCTCGATAGGCGCGGTGCGAACGATCGCCGACAGTCTCGGCGCTCCCCATGCAGCGCCCTATAGCTTTGCGCTGTGCCGCGACAACGTCGATCAGCTCGTCAAGGTCAACGACGACGATCTCCAGCGGGCGATGGCAGCATTGCTGGCCGACGCATGCCTGGCCGTTGAGCCCGCTGGGGCCGCGGCCACGGCGGCCGCGTGGGGTCCGTTGCGCGAACGGCTCGCTGGCAAGACGGTCGCCCTCATCGTGTGTGGTGGCAACGTGGGCATCGAAAACTACACGCGGTTCATCAAGCGAGGGCAAGAGCTGCTCGAGCCGCTAGAGCCCGTGCACTAGCGTCCGAGCTCATCGGGTGCGCTCAGTACTCGTCGAGCAAGTCCGACACGGGCGCGCCGGTCTTGGCGTGTTCAAGCACGATGCGCCGCAGCGCCGCGACATCGACTTCGGGATAAAACCCAGGCTGTTCCTCGAGAACCTCCAGGTCGGGCTCCAGTGAGGGATCGACCCCCGGGTCCACGCGCTGCAAAAAGCAGTTCGGCCCGTCGGCGCAGCGGCCGAAGCACTCGAAGGCCCCCACCTCGACCCGCGCCTGCAGATCGGGGTCGGTCGCGAGGACCGCTCGCGCGGGCTCGATCAGAGCCTCGCTGTGCTGGCCACAGCTGGGTCCGCTGCAGATCCGAAGCACGTACCGATGAGAACAAGGGGAAGTTGCGTCGGTCGTCACTAGGATTCCGAGGCCGGAACAAGGCCCGGCGGCAATATACGCCCAAGCCTGCAGGGGGGTCGGCCAACGCTGCGCGCACATCCGCCGCTTTCTTGGCCGCACATGCGGTCAGCCCGTACGGTCCAACGATGGACGGTCCTGCGCGCATTCGACGCCCTACCCGCCAACGGGCATCGGAGTCGATCCGAAGTCGGGTCGCCCGGCCTGATCCCACCGCGGGGCGCGGCCCGAAGCCTCGGTGCTCGTGCGACCTCCTCGTTCGCCTCGCCGACCGCGCTCCCGTGCGGCAAACGCTGGCCGGCTTCAGCGTCACGGCCGAGACCCTTGCCACGGCACAGGACGCGTTGCACCGAGATTGCCCGCCAGAGTCTGCCGATTGGCACATTCGTCTGTCGCAACGCGGAGCGCACGGCAGCGCCGCGACCTCCGAGCTGGAGATGCTGCTGGCGATCGTGCGCAGCGCAGACACGCACGCATACCAGCTCCTGGAACGGGTCGGGATTCAGTGCGCAGCCGTACGACGTACCGTCATCGAGGCACTGCGTGCTGTGGGCACATCACGTCTCGAAGCGGCCCCGACTGCCCCGACCGAGCCCCCGCGTCGGATGTCGCCCCGACGCGACCGAACGATCGCCGCCCCAGGCCGACGCGAGTCCTCGCGCGAGCCCACGGGCGACAACGATGCCCCCACAGGCGCCCCTTCACGGCGTGGTGGAGCACCCGGGGACGCAGCGCGCGGATTCCCGCTGCGGCGGCAGAACACGCGAAATCGTGTCAATACCAAGGGCCAGGCGCGGCATCCGTCCAAGAGCGGGAGCTTCGCGACGCTCGATCCGAAGCCGGAGTCCGACGCTGCGGGCCGCCCCGCGGCCAGCGATCCACAGCCCGCCCCGTCCCGCCCGGACGCAGCGGTACCCCGCCGCTGGCGTGCGGACGCCACAGACCCCGACGCCGCTCCGCCCGAGACCTCCACGACGCTGGACGGCCCATGCCTTACCGCGGTCGATCCGGCGGCCCTGCCCCGTCTTGCGGGCCGCGAGGTCGCACTCGGCCGGCTCGCCGACGCGGTAGGCCGCAGCGGTGCACGCCCGCCGTTGGTGGTGGGCGCCCCCGGATGCGGACGCACGCTGCTCGCCTCGCACTTGGCCTCGGTGCAACCACGCCCCGTGTTCCGCCTGGATGCGACCGCGTATGAAGATGACGCCGCGCTACGGGCCGATCTGGAGACCGTCGCGGAGGCCGACGGGATCGCGATTCTCGACGAGCTGGATCGGGTCGTGGCCGAGGTCTCGCCCGCCTGCTTGCCCGCGCTGACCCATGCCTGGAGCCTCGGCTCGCCGCGCGTCGTGACGATCGTGTCCCCACAAGGGCGAACGCGGCTGTCCGGTTGGCTGCCAGGCGGCACCGACGATCTGGACGTCATCGAGCTGCAGCCGTTGGTCGGAGACGCCTTGTCGGCCGCCGTCGCGGACTCTGCCCCGGCCGTATTGGCCGCCCACGGCGTGACGCTGGCCACCGATGCCCGGCTCAGCGAACTCGTGCGTCTGGCCGATCGATTCTTGGCGGGCATTGCCATGCCCGCCCGAGCGCTAGACCTGCTCGACCTCGCCTGCGCCCGCACCGTGCGTGGCGGCGGGAACACGGTCAGTCGCGCGACCTGCATCGAGATCGTCGTCGAGCGCAGCGCACTTCCAGCGGCCCGCATCGAGGGCGACGACGACCACCGGCTTCTCGAGCTTGAGAGCCGCCTGCATGAGCGGGTGGTCGGCCACGAAGCGGCGTTGGGGCGTCTGGCAGACCTCGTTCGGCGCAATCAAGCCGGATTTGGGAGCAACCGGCCGATAGCGTCCGTTCTCCTTCTCGGGCCCAGCGGCGTCGGCAAGACGGAGATCGCCAAGTCGCTGGCCACGGCGCTGTTCGATCGCGAGGACGCGTTGGTGCGTCTGGACATGAGCGAATACGCCGAACCGCACGCGGTCGCCCGCATCGTCGGCGCCCCGCCCGGCTACATCGGCTTTGAGCAAGGCGGCGCGCTCGCCGACCCACTCGCGACGCGGCCGCACCGCGTCGTGCTGCTCGACGAGATCGAAAAGGCGCATCGCGATGTCCATCAGCTGCTGCTGCAGATCTTCGATGAGGGTCGGCTGACGGATGGCCGCGGCCGAACGATCGATTTCCGCCACTCCGTCGTCATCCTGACCTCAAATCTCGGGGCCGACCTGGTCGCGCGTCCGGAGGGAAGCAACACGGACGACGTCCTGGCCGAGGCGCGCAAGGCCTTTCCCGTGGAGCTGTGGAACCGCATCGAGGCACCGCTCGTCTTGGAGCCGCTCGACGCTGAAGCCCTGCGTCGGGTGTGCCGTCGCCTCGCGCACGATTCCAGCGTACGTCTGCTCCGCGAGCGGGGGGTTCAGTATGCGCTGTCCGACGACGCGTGCAGCCTGCTGGTCGCGCGTGCTGGAGCCGACCCGAGCTTGGGCGCCCGACCGCTGCGCCACCTGTTGACGCGCGACGTCGAATCCATGCTCGCCGAGGCCGTGCTTCGCGGTCGGCTTCGCGCCGGAACCCACGTGATCGTCAACGCGCAGCGTGGCCGCCTGACACTGGACTAAGCGGTCAGGCCGAGCTGGGGTCTTTGCGCGTACGCGTGACCACGTTGGCCAGTCGTTGGCTGAGCACCGCATAAAGCTCGGAGGTTGGGTGCGGCAACGCTCGGACGTGCGCCGCAACCGTCTCCGTATCCCCGCGCGAAACCGGCCCCGTGATCCCCTGCGGGATCCCCAGCGCGGTGAGATTGTTCAGCGCGCTGTGTAGCAGCTGAGACAAGGCGCTCTCCACGTCGGAGGCTGCGTGCCCCTGGCCTCGCAAGACGCTGCCGGCTTCGTCGTACAGCACCGCGAGGTGGTTGGCCGCGAGCGCGCAGGCGGCGTGATACGCAACCCGCTGTTGGCCATCGAGCCCGTCCAGGTCCAGACAGGGTTGCGCGCCGACCCATTTCTGCGCGACGGAGCGCGCCGCAGGATCGCCTTCGAGTCCAAACCCGGCGTGCGGCAGGGGCGACGGCCACGGCAGCTCGCGACGGAGGCTGCAGATGGGGTGCAGTGAGCCGACGGGGTGACCGGCGTCGGACAAACAGCCCAGCGCCGTTGGGTCCTTGGCTGGAATCGCGCCCGCCCCGTGCAGCACGGGGATGTGGGTGCCAAGCCCGAGGCTGGCGAGCTTGCGCGCGACCGCTTGGGTCGCGCTGTCGTGCACAAGGATCCAAATGGCGGACGGTGGCGGGGCCTCACTGAGGTCGACCGACCCATCGACCAAGCCGCGGCCCGAGATCGAGCGCACCCCGATCCGCTGCGCGGCAAGCCAAGGAACCGCATGAGTCGCGACATGACCCTGACCAACCACCCAAACCGGGGGCCCTGCGGGCTGCCCCATTGCCTCGAGCAAGGGACGGACGCCTGCGGGCAGGGCTCCGTCCAGTTGTGTGCTCGCCATCGAGTCACCGTCGCGCAGGTAGGCCGTCAACCAGCCCCGGACGGCCGTGCTGCTGATCTCAGGTAGCGCGCACGCCACCTGCGGATCGACCCCCGCACGCGGGACGACGATCGGCGGGAACTCGCGCTCGATCGTCTCCCACCGATGCCAATTGTGGGTCTGCCCGTCCGCGATGATGTCGGATCCGATCACGAGCCGCACTTGGGCGTCTGGGCGTTGCGCAGCCACGGCCTCGAGCAGCCGAAGCGATCGACTCGCGCCACCGTGCGCATGCGCAAGCTTGGCCTCCAGATCGGTCACCACGACCCGAGGCCCAAGCCGCGACATCGCAACACGCGTCAGCAGGAGACGGTCTTCGAACGCTCGCATCGTCTTGCCAAACGCGTGATCCGCCACGGGGGCGACCCAGACCTCGTCCGCCAGCCCTCGGGCCAGCAGGTATGCAGGAAGCATCGCGTGGCCGAGATGGGGCGGGTCGAACGAGCCACCGAACACGCCCAGAATCGGGCGCCCGGACCCATCCCCCCCAACAAACCCCTTCCCGACGCGAACCGACGGCATCGGGTGCACGATACCCGGGCCAGGACCCGGGAACCCTCGCCGCGGGCATTCGTGGCATTGTCGTGGCCAGGGACGCTGCCCCACCGCGGCTGCGCTGTTTCCGCGGAAAAGTCGCGTGGTTGCGGATGCGACCTTACGCCGCGATCACCCCCGTGGATTCGCGACCCGATTAACTCAGGCACCGCGCCGTTGACACAGCTTCTCCCTTCTCATTATTGTTCGGCGCTCGGGTTGGTCTCCTTATTGTTCCGCTGCCCCGTGCGTTATTGCGGTCCCACCGCACCCCTTAGCTCCCGCGCTGCTTAGCCTCCGCGTCACACCTTCCGCGCTCTTTGCGAGCGCACACCCGCTGCCCCTTGGGGAGTCACGGCCTTGAGTAAACCGAAGAAACCCGGAACCGATCTGGCCGCTCTCAAAGCGCGCTTGGCGAAGAAGACCAAAGCAGCTGAGCCTGCTGCGCCCGCCGCCGACGTGCCGCCCCCAGGGCAGGCCGCGCCCGACGTGCCGCCCCCAGGCGAAGTCGCCGCACCTGTGCCCGCGCCCGGCGAGGTCCTTGCTGCGCCCGCCGACGTGCCGCCCCCAGGGCAGATGGCCGAACCTGTGGCCCCTGAGCCCGAGTACGCGGCTCCCGTGGCCGCGCCAGTGGCCGAGGTCCCGCAGGCCGCGATGGCCCCAGCCGCGCCGCAAGCGGCTCCAGCCCCTGCTCCAGCACCCGTCGACGACCCGTTCGGCGGCGGCGGCATGGGTGGTGGCGGTCTGGGCGGTGGGTTCGACCCCGACGCTGGCCTCATCGACTCCGGCCCCGACATCGCCCCGCGCGGAAGCATGGGGTTGGTGATCTTTGCCGCCCTTCTCGCAGGCGGCCTCGGCATGGTCGGTGGCTTCCTCGGCAACAAGATCATGGGCACACGCGACCGCGTGGACGCTGGCGCGAAGAAAGGCGCCGCCATGGTCGGAGAGGTCCAGGCGATCGCAGAGATCCGCAAGGGCGTCGCGATCGAGTGGGACGGCATCACCAAGGCGATCGCCACGGATCCTGCGGCGGGCGCCGAGAAGCTCGGCACGGTCCTGGGCGACAACTTCGACAAGCATCCGCAAGTCAGCACGTTGTTCGGCTGGCAGCTCGCGTCGATGCACCCGGTCGCCATCAAAAAGACCTTTGAGATGTACGAGGAGGCCACGCGCCTCCAGACAGATCTCGGCGTCTTGCTCGGATTTGTCCAAGCGCATGTCGATGCGCTGAAGGCCGCTGGCGGCCCAACCCACTTCGGTGTCGTCTTCCAAAGCGATGGCGTGCTCATGGTCGAGGCCGGCCAGCCGATGTGCGGCGAGCTGCCCAAGGTCGCCGAGGGGGCTCCCGAAGGCACGCCTCCGCCCAAGCTGGACCCGAAGGCGCTCAAGCCCTGCGAGGACGCCACCAAGGCTGTTGCCTACCTGGCTCGCGTCGGGATCTCCGAAGCCGACAAGCCCAAGCTGCTGATCCGCGGCTACGAAAAGGGTCAGATGCAGCTGATGCTGCCGCAGGGCGGCATCTACAGCTACGCCGTCGGGCTCGAGCCCAACAAGAACGCGTTGAAGATCCGCGACACGCTGTTCAAGCGCGTCAAAGACGGTCTCGAGCGCATGAACAAGGCCGAGAAGGTCACGCTCAAGGCGCTTGAGGCGTACGCGGACAATCCCACGATCGATGGTGACAACCCGCAGCCCGACCCAGGCGAAGGGTAGTCCCGAGGGCCACGATGGCTCGCGGTCTGACGCGTGCAGTTGAGCTGCTCCGTCGCGCGTGGGCCGGTCTGACGGTCCGCGGCGAGAAAAACGAGTCCGAACCCCGCGGAGAAATCCGCGGGCGCATTTGGGCCACCAACGCGTCGCGGTCCGGCTTCATTGGCTGGCTGTTCCGCTACGTCGTCTTCGCGGCGATCATCCTGCTTCAGGTCGCCGCGCTCGCGGGGGTCGGCGTCTACCGCCACTTCGCCGAGCAGCTGCCCGACCTCAAAGAGATCGAGCGCTACGAGTCGCTGGCACCCGGGGTCACCCGCATCTTTGCTGCAGACGGCGCGATGCTGGCTGAGCTTGCCCGGGAGCACCGCGCATACGCGCGCTACGACGAAATCCCGAAGGACCTCGAGCACGCGTTCCTCGCGGCCGAGGACCGTCGGTTCTTCACTCATGGTGGTGTTGATTTCCGTGGCTTGGCCCGTGCCGTCGTGGCGAACCTGCGCTCGGGAACCATCGCTCAGGGCGGCAGCACGATCACCCAGCAGGTCGCCAAGGGGTTCCTGACCAACGAGCAAACGCTGAGCCGTAAGGCCCGCGAGGCCATCCTGGCCGTGCGCATGGAGTCCCGCCTCTCCAAGCAGCAAATCTTCGAGATCTACCTCAACAAAATCTTCCTCGGCCATGGGGCGTACGGGGTCGCGACCGCGTCCAGCCGCTACTTTGGCAAGGAGCTCGAGGCGCTGACGCTCGCCGAGTCCGCGATGATCGCCGGTTTGGCGCGAGCGCCCAGCCGCTACAGCCCGATGGCCCACCCGCACCGGGCCAAACGCCGTCGTGCCGTCGTGCTGCAGGACATGGTCGAGGCCGGCTATATCGACGCCGCCGAGCGTGACGCCGCCGCCGCAGAGCCCATCGTGCTGGTCTCCGCAGCACAAGACGTGTTCCGCGAGCGCGCGCCCTACTACGCTGAGCATGTCCGGCAGCGGGTCACCGACGTGCTGGGCGAAGAGGCCGTGCTGGCCGCAGGGCTGACCATCGAGACTCCGGTGGAGTTTGTCGTGCAGCAGTACGCCCGCAACGCCGTGGACGCGGCGCTGCGCAAGATGGACCGGCGACAGGGGTACCGCGGCCCACCGGCCCATCTGTCGGCCCAAGGTGCGCTCGACGAGCTCGAGGCGAGGCTCACCAACACGTACGGCGACACCGTCTTCTCGGACCCGGACCGCTGGTACCTCGCCATCGTCACAGAGGTCGACCGCAAGTTCGCGCGCGTCGACGGTGGCGCCCGCAACGCCATCCTACCGCTGCGCAACATGAGCTGGGCGTCGGTTTACAGCCGCAACACGGGTGTCAACGACGTCAAGATCACGGACCCTCGCAAGGCGCTGGAGCCCGGCGACGTCGTCTGGGTCATGCGGGCCGAGCAGCATCGCGGCAAGCCGGCCAACGCCGAGGAGCCCGACGCCATCGAGGTCTCGCTCGGCCAGACGCCGCGCGTGGAGGCTGCCTTGTACCTGGCGGACCACCAGACGGGCTACGTCACCGCCATGCAGGGCGGCCACGACTACGACCGCTCCCAGTTCAACCGCCCCGTGCAGGCGTGTCGGCAGCCCGGCAGCGTGTTCAAAGCCATCTACTACGCTCTGGCGCTCGATACCGGGCGGTGGTCGATGGATAGCGAACTCGCTGACCACGCGTACGAGCCGGACCCAGGCGAGGAGTGGAATCCGCAGAACATCCACGGGACCCTCGAGGGGCAGGTGCTCCTGCGCAACGCGTTCATCCACTCGCTGAACCTCCCCTCGATTCGCCTGTTCCAAAAGCTTGGCGCCGACACGGTCGTGGCGTGGGCCCGCCGCCTGGGATTCACCACGGAGCTCATCGCCGACAAGGCGCTCTCGCTGGGGGCCTCGTGCGTCCGCATGGATGAGCTCTCCCGCGCGTTCGGAACGTTTGTCCGGGAGGGCCGCTCTTGGGATCCCAAGTACGTCCGGCGCGTGACCGACAAGCTCGGCGTGGTCGTCATGGACGAGCGCCATGTGTGGGACGGCGCGATGGATCTCGGCGGCCGCCTCGACGCGCTGGGCACGGCCGCGGTCGACCCACCCAAGCAGACCGTGTCCCGCACGACCGCGTTCTTGGCCACTCGGCTGATGCGCGACGTCGTCACCCACGGTATCGGTCGACGCGCCCAGCGAATCGGGCTTCCGGCGGGCGGCAAGAGCGGCACGGCATCCAAGCGGGCGAACACCACCGACACCTGGTTTGTGGGCTTCACGTCGCGCTACGTCACCGCGGCGTGGATGGGCGACGACCGCTACGAGCGCTCGCTGGGCGATGAGGACGCCTCGTACACCACCGCGACCCCCATGTGGACGGAGTTCATGACCGATGTGGTCAAAGATGTCCCCCACGGCAAGACGACCGGCGAGCGACCGCCTGGAATCCGGTCCAGGAGTGTGGGCTTTACGACGGGCGCGGGCGAGCGTAGCGCCGTGATGTACTTCGACGAGTAGTCCGCCTCCGCGTCGGAACCGTCCCCGTTCCGTACGGGGGCACAAAGACAAACGGCCTCACAGGCGAACCTGCGAGGCCGTTGGCGCATAGGCGGCTTGGCTACTCGTGTGCCTCAGGGCACTCGCCAATCTCACCCGCGTCGTCGTAGCAGACGTCCGAGCCACCCAGGACGTCGGTGACGTCACTCGAGAACGACTCGTCGCGACCGATGTTGGGGAGTCGCTCGCCGATGCGATCCTCAGCGTTCTTGTCGACAACGGCCAACACAATCACGCCGTTGACCGCGGTCATGTCGAAGGAGCGGACGTAGGAGGAATCCAGAGACTCCCACTGGTAGTACGCGATCAGCGGCTTTTGGGTCTTCGGGTCGACCTTGAGCTTGTTGGTCGGGCTGACCCCGAACCACTTCTTGAACTTCTTGTCGACGACGTCCGGGTATGGCGTGTTCGGCCACGCCTCGGGGGCGTAGGCGTACAGGATCTTCCAAAGCTCGTCGTCTTTGAAGAAGTAGAACTTGCGCAGGGTCGTGTTGTTCTTGACCCAGAGCATCTCTTCTTGGGCGTCGTCCTCGTACTCAAACTGGATGAGCGAGACACCCCAGCGATGCTTGCCGGACTTGGTGAACTTGACGTGGTTGGCCTTGAGCGACTGCAGCGCCTCGGCGCGCCACCGGCGGTTCCGATCCTGCTGCGTCGGATCGGTGGTCTTCTTTTGCATGCCCTCGTACTCCTCGTCGATGTCGTCGGACATCAACTTGAAGACCTGGGCGGGCGACATGCCCCAGCGGTAGTTGCCCATCATCGAGCGCGTGCCGTGGGCGGCGCTGACCTTGGGCTTGGGGTCCGCCATCGCGCACTCCTTGTTCTTGCCCTTGCCCTTGCACTTTTTGACCGGCTTGCTGGGCTTGGCCAACTTCGGCCAGGGCTCGATCTCGAAGTCTTCGATCTCTCCCGAGAACTCGCCGCCGTCTTCGTCGTCGCCGAGGTCTAGGTCCATCCCGCTCTCGTCGCTGGATGGGCTGACGCCCGCCAGATGCGTGTCGGGTGTATTGGAGGTTTCGTTCTTCGGGCCACATGCGCTGAGAGCAACGCAGGTGGACAAACCGAGAGCCAGGGCAACTTGGGTCGATCGCATGGGTGTGCTTCGTCCGATTCGGCGAAAGTTAGCACGGCGCCCGTAGTTCAAACACACCGCGCGACTTCCGCAGTGCCTACGCGCCCTGGAGCCGGGCCACCAGATCACGCAGAAGATCGTGGGCTTGGCGCGGCGACAGGTCGTCCGGATCCGTGTCCTCGAGCCTGTCCAGCACGTCGTGCGAGTGCCCAGAATCGACGCTTGGGGCCGCTGCCACCGCTGTGGCCGACGGTGAGAACAAGTCCAGCTGCGGCCGCCCCGCGCCGTGGGGATCAGCCTCGAGCCGCTCGAGGATTCGCCCTGCCCTGCGCAACACGGCGCTGGGCAGTCCCGCCAGTCGCCCGACGGCGATGCCATACGAGCGCCCAGCCGGCCCGGCCGCGAGTTGATGCAAGAAGATGATGCGGCCGCGGTGCTCATGCACCGTCAGGTGCACATTGCGGACGCCGGCCAGGACGCCCTCCAACCCGCACAGCTCGTGATAGTGGGTCGCAAACATCGTCCGGCAGCCGACCTGGTCGTGCAGATGCTCCACGATGGCCCACGCCAGTGAGAGGCCATCGAACGTGGCCGTGCCGCGCCCGATCTCGTCGAGCAGCACCAGGCTCCGAGCGCTGGCCTGGTTCAAGATCTGCGCGGTTTCCCGCATCTCGACCATGAACGTGCTGTCACCTCGGCCCAGATCGTCGGCGGCCCCCACCCGCGTGAAGACGCGGTCGACGATCCCGATTTTGGCGCGCTTGGCCGGCACAAACGAGCCCGCATGCGCCAGGATCGCGATGAGTCCGATCTGGCGCATGACCGTGCTCTTGCCGCCCATGTTCGGCCCCGTGATGAGCCACAGGCGCGCGTCTTTTTCGTCGCTCGCGCCCCCCTGAGCCTTGAGCGCGACGTCGTTGGGCACAAACGTACCCGCGTCGAGCATGCGTTCGACTACGGGGTGCCGCCCGAGCTCGACATCGAGTACGGGTGTCTCGACCATCTCGGGGCGAACAAAATCGTGGCGCGCGGCTATCTCGGCCAAGCCCGCGATGGCATCGAGCTGCGCGAGCCGTTCGCTCACGCCGCACAGACGCTCGCCCGCTTCACTGACCCTCGCCCGCAGCTCGCCAAACAAGACGAGCTCGCGCGCCAACGCCAGCGCCTCCGCCCCCAAAACCTTGGCCTCGTAGCCCGCGAGTTCCTCGGTCACGTAGCGCTCCGCGTTGACCATGGTCTGCTTGCGCACGTAGTCGCTGGGCACCTTGGACAGATGCGACCGACTCACCTCGAGGTAGTACCCAAACACGCGGTTGTGCTGGATCTTGAGATTGGGGATCTGGGTGCGCTCGCGTTCGCGAGTCTCGATCGCCGCCAGGGCGTCACGTCCACCGTCGCGGAGTGCACGCTGCTCGTCGAGCGCCGCGTCGCAGCCCGACGCGATCATTCCGCCCTCGCGGGAGATCGTCGGCGGGTCTTCGACCAAGGTTCGGTCGAGGTCCTCGAGCAGCTCGGGGAGCAGGTCGTCCCCAAGCTCGAGCACGGGGGGCACGACCCGATCGATGCGACGCTCCGCCAGCTCCCCAACCCGCGCCGCGAGCCCGGGTAGTGCGTGCAGCGAGGCGCGCAGTGCACCCAGCTGGCGCGGCGTAATCGTGCCCAGGCGAGCCCGAGCGGCCAGTCGCACCACATCGCGCACGTCTTTGAGATGGGACTGCAGCTCAGCGCGCAGGGTGGCCTCGCCGACAAGGGCCTCCACCCCGTCGGCACGCGCTCGGATCGTGTCCAAGTTGCGCGTGGGCGCGGCAATCCAAGCCCTCAGCATCCGTGCCCCCATCGCCGTCCGCGTGGCGTCGACCGCCCAAAGCAGGGTCCCCTTGCGACGACCGTCGCGGAGCGTCGAGAACAACTCCAGGTTGCGGATCGTCGTTTCGTCGACCACCAGGTGGGCGGCCGTCTCGTGCTTTCGGATCCGCGCGATGAGGAGCGTCTGCCCTGGCTGCGTGGCCTCGGCGTACGCCAACACATGCGCGGCCGCGCGGCGCGTCTGCGCGGGCAGCTCGACGCGGGACTGCTCTGCGAGCACGTCGACCCGACGGGCAGGCGCCTTGGGCAGCGCCTCGGGGAGTCCTTCGAGCCGTGGCGTCGACGCGCCGAGAGCCGTCTTGATCCACGCATGGTGGCGGGGCTGCGCCAGGATCTCCTGTGGCGAAAACCGGGCCAGTTCCGCCCGGACCGTGTCTTCGTCCGTCGCGGTGATGACGATGAAGTCCCCCGCGGAGATGTCCAGTAAAGCGATCGCGGCCGACGCCTTGCCGACGGGCTTGTCCTCGGCAACGACCAGGGCAGCGAGGTAGTTCGGCTCCCCCAGCGGCAGATGGTCTTCGTCGACGCGGGCTCCGGGCGTCACCACGCGCACGACCTCCCGATTGACGATGTTGGGCCCCTTGCGGCGCTTGGCCTCCTCGGGCGTTTCCATCTGCTCGCAGATGGCGACCTTCATGCCGCGCTCGACCAAGGTTCGGAGGTACCCGGAGATCGCGTGGTACGGGACCCCGGCCATGGGCACCGCATTCTCGACGCCCTTGTCTCGCGAGGTCAGAGCGATATCGAGGATGGGGGCCACGATGACCGCGTCCTCGAAGAACATCTCGTAGAAATCCCCCATGCGAAACATGAGGATCGCGTCGGGGTATCTCGACTTGATCTCGAGAAACTGGCGCATCACCGGGGTGTCTGCCGATGTGTGAGGCGCCGCCACGCCCGGGTTTGTATCGAAAACCGACTGGGCGGGCGAGCCGAATGGAGGACGGCTGCCGGAGGCCCCGAAAATGCCGAAGAGCCGGCACCCATTGGGTACCGGCTCTTCGGGTGACGCGGCACGGGCCGCCACTATCGAGGGGCTACAGGCGCACGACGTACGCGATGACGCTCTCGTGGCTCTCGAAGTTCTCTTTGGCTGCGAGGCCCTCCGCCCAGGTCTTGAACGCGCCGACGCGAACCCGGTGCCAGATGCGGCCCTTGACCTCGTGTGGCTCCACCCGAACGGTGTGACCATTGGAGCGCAGCGTGTTGGCAAACGCTTCCGCTTGGTCCGGACGGGCGAACGCCTTCATCTGGAGCGTGAACTTGCCGCTGAGCTTCTGTGCGGCAGCGGGCTTCGGCTTGGCCGAGCTCGCCTTCTTGTCGGCTTTGCCCTTGCCCTTGGCTTTGGACTTGCTGTCGCCCTTGCCTTTGCCCGGGGCCGCCGCGGCGGAGGCCAGAGCGACGTCCTTGGCGGAGTCCTCGGGTTGCGCGTCCTCGTCCGGTGCGCCGACCGATTCGGGGTCGCGCGTGGGCGGGAGTCCTTCGGTCGCGGGGACCGACAACCCTTCGGGGAACGACAATCGATCGCGAACGTCGTCAGCATCCAAGAGCGCGAGCCCCCCGACGCCAGCGTCATCGCCGTGCGCAGCGACCTCCCCCGTCGTGCCCCAGTCCACGCGGCGTCCGCACATCACGCCAAGCGCGAACACGAAACAGCCCACCACGGACAACCCGAAGAAGAGGAAGAAAATCTGGCGGTTGTCGAGCGACAGCTCAACCTTGTCCTTCCATTTATGCATCTCTCGCATCACAGTCCTGCCTTTGAAGTCCCTTCACCCCTACCGGCCTGGATCGAGGGACGCAAAAAAGTGACCACGGAAGAACGTCGCGGCCCCGAGCGTCGACGCGCTACTGGACGATGCGCAGGTGCGCGGCGGGGTCGCGCAGCGCGGCCTTCGGCTTTTGTTCGGGACTCTCGCCGTTGGGATTGGTGCCGCGCCGAATGATCTCTGTCGTCGGCGGGTAGCGAAGCTCCCAGACCTGCTCGTCGACCACTTCGCCGCCCGCTGCACGTTGCCGCTTGCGCTCGAGCTTGAACCCTCGTCGGCCCCGCTGGGCTACCACCGAGGCGCCAGACCGCAGTTTGGCGTCGTCGCGCCAGACCGTGTTGTAGGGCAGAGAGTCCTTCAACGTCCGCTCAAACGTGACTTGGTACGGCCTACGCGGGCCAAGGAACTCCGCACGAACCTTGCCGCCGCTGACCGTCATATGGATGACGACCGGAAAGTCGAACGTGTTTTTGACCTTCATGTCGATGCTGTCGAACACGACGGTCGAGTCCAGGCCCATGTCGACGTACGAGCTGGGTCGCGAGTGCGGCCGCGCCGATACAACTTCCAAGCCGCCAAAGAACGCAGCACCAAAGATCGTCGAGCTGACCTGGCAAATGCCACCACCGAGCACATCGACCAGCTGCCCCGCGGAGATTCCCGTCGCATAGCGATAGCCAGCCGCCGCGCTGCGGTCGCCGACAGTCTTGTTGAACGACAGGACCTCGCCCGGCATCAAGACGGTGCCGTCCAATGCGGCAGCCCCGAGCTTGAGGTTGTGCGTGCGGTCGCCCGCGCCCACGATCCGGTACGGGGTCTCGAAGCTCCCCAGCACGACCGACACATTCAGGCGGTCGGCGACGGGCGCGAGGGGGTCGTCGACCGTCGGTTTGCCTTGCGTGATGAGTTCGATGCGGTCCACGCCCTCCGCGAGCCCCAAGGCGACCGCAGAGAGGCTGTCGAACGCCAGCACCGCGGTGCCTTGCTCCGCGGGAAGCACCCGTCGGTTCTCGAGATCGAGCCGGGTCGGCAACGAGGGCGACTCCACACTGGGAGTCACCTCGAGCAGACGCGACAGCGCGATTTGCTCGTCAAACCGGTAGCCGACGGCCAGCTCAACCTCGCCGCGCCGCGCCGCGAGGCGAGTCTGCAGATCCACCCACGGCTCTCCGGAGCGACCGACCGCCAGCGCCGAGCGGACCAGCGCCTGCGTGTCTTCGTCGTCGACGTCGGCGGCCAATCCACCGAGATCTCGGGCCGTCGTGTGGAACTCCATCGCGCCAGCAGCGAGCGTGAGCGGGCGGTCCAAGGCGGCCTGCCCGACCCCAGCGGCCGTTCTGGCCAGCTCACCGGCAGTTTGATCGCCGACATCGGCTCCGGAGAGGCGTACTCCCGCGATGACTTCGGGAGCGTTCAGACCCACCTCATAGGCGTTGGACAGGCTCACACCGGCGGCGACAACGCCACCCAGCATCGCCAGACATTCGAGCGCGACAAACGCGCGAGCCGCTCTACGCCAGCGTGAGCGAGGCTGAGGGAGATCTTTGGGGGGTTGATGGGCCACTGGAGGAAGCACTGGGACCTGAGTCCGCCCTGAAGCTGAGGGCTCCATCCGGCACCGTAGGCCGGCGCGCCCCCGAAGATCCAAAAACCGGGGAACTCCGGGGCTGTCGCGTGGTCCTTCCAATCACGTTATGAGTATCGTGATGCCGGAGGACGCCGCCCCGCCCGCTCTTCCTCCTCCGTCTACGCGGAGGCGCTCAGCGGCCGCCGCCAAAGTTTGGTCGCTCACCGTCCTGGCCAACCTCGCCGGATTTCTAATCGCGGTGTGGTGTGCGCGCCTTGTTCGCGACGTGCCCGACAGCGAGACGACAGAAACGCTGCTGCGGTTTGCGTACTACGGAGCGATCCTGATTATCGCGCTGATGGACGCTTTCCTCATCGATGAGCTCGCCTTTGGCGGTGCGTTTCGACGAACCCATCTGCAGGGGCAGGACGCCAAGTACCTGGAGCGCAAAGGGGCCGATGCCGATGAGCTCGCCGCCTCGATGAAGCGCAACACGATGAGCTTCCCCATCCTCGTATTGGTGGCGGGGGGCATCACCTATCTATTGTTCAACGTCGTCAACGACGACTTTGACCCGTACTACCGGCGTGTCGGGCAGCACGTGAGCGCCATGAAACATGGCGACGAAGCGCGCCAGGTTGAGGCCATCACGACGCTTTCGATCCGTCGCGAGGCCCAAGTCCTGCCCGCGTTGCGGCGTGGCCTCGCCGACGGCGGCGTCCAGGCGCAGTGGTCGGCGTGGGCGTTGGGGCGGTTTGGCGACCTCAAGCGCCGACGTCCGCTGTACGTCGCGCTGGTGGCGGCAGCCCGGGGCGACGACCCCGCCGTGCGCCGAGAAGCGTTGGTCTCCTTGGGTCGCCTGCAGCACCGCGCGATGGCCGAATCGCTTCGGGATGAGCTGCGGGCTCAGATCGACAACGGCGAGCCCGTCGATCAGCGCCTGATCTACGGGCTGGGCGCCATCCAGGTCCTGGAGTCCCTACCCATCCTCGAGGAGTTGCTGCACGGCGCAGACGAGCAGACGCAACGGATGGCAGCCTGGGCGCTCGCACAGCACCGTGATCAGGTCGGCGGACGCGAGGCCGTGTCGATCCTCGAGAAACGACTGCCGTCGGCCGCGCCGCTGGTGCGGTGCGCCATCGCCCATACGTTGGGAATCCTCGCAGACGAGCGCAGCAACCTCGCGCTCGTCGACGCCTACAAGCATGCGGACGAAGAGCAACGGGCGCTGATGTGCCCGCGAATTCGCCTTTCAATGCGCCCAGATGGGCGAGAGGACTTCATCGACCTTCTCATGCCGCAAGACACCTACGGCATGAAGATCATCTACACGATGGGCCAGATGCGCGCGACAACCCAGGAGGTCCGCGCGGTCGTGGAGCCTTGGCTCGACGAGGTCGTCGCCGACGACGCGACGCCGCCAGCACTCCGCGAAGCTGCGCGCACGCTGCTGGCGGGGATCCGAGAACAACGAGACGACTCGCAACGTGCGGGCGTCGACGAGGCCTTGGGCCTGTCCGATTGAGAGGCGCCTGGCGCCAAGCGCCAAACGTTTCTCGGTCCATGGCCGGGCTGGTACCCTTGCGGTGTGGAGACGCTCGCGCGCGGCACCGCCCTCGACTCTGACGGCGTGCGCGCGCCCGGAGCCGCCAGAGGCGCGCCCATCGTCATCGAGCGCGGACTGGGAGAGTGCCCTCACGGCTTCTGGTACGAGGGGCGCCAAAACGAAGTCACCGTACTTCTCACCGTGCTCGACCCGACGTTTGTGGTTCAGGGCGACATCCGGGCGAACCTCAAACGAGAGGTCGAACGCGCCCAGCGCGTGGAGCACCGCAACCTCTTGCCGACCTACGGGATCGGCTCCTCGGGGTCCCGGCTGTTCCTCGCCGAGGCTTGGGCGGAAGGCGGCACGCTTCGCGAGTTCGCGCGCCAGCGCGGTAGCCACGACCAGCCGATCGACGGGCCGACCGCCTATACGATCGTCGCGCACGTGTGCAACGCGGCGGCCGCGCTCCATGAGCGCGGCATCGTGCACGGATACATCACCGCGGACACCGTCCACATCTCTAAGGAGGGGCGGGTCTTGGTGGCTGCACGTGGGCTCGGCCCCACCCTGCCCCGCGCCCGTGGCTTCACTCGCTTTCGATCGGGTGGGTTGCTGCCTGGCATCGCGCCCGAGCAGCTCGGCACGAACGCCCACACGACCCCGGCCACCGACGTGCTCGCGCTCGCGACGCTGTTCATCGAGCTGCTGACGGGCAAGGGCCTCAAGAAGGCGGGTCAGGCGGTCGAGGAGCTCGGGGTCCATGAGCCCGCCGGCCTTGTCGATGTGCTGACCGCCGCGACCTCGCCGGACCCGGAGCGTCGACAGCCCGATGCGGCAACGTTCAAGGCCGCGCTGGCAGCGGCCCTCCAGCCGCCCGCCGTACACACGGACGCGCCCCCCGTCCCCAGTGCGGTCCCCCCCGGACCCACAGACCGCGGCCCCGGATCCGGCCCGAGCGTCGTCGGCCTGCCGCAGGCTCCGCCCAACGCCCCCCCGAACGCACCGCCGCCCCCACCGATGGCAGGCCAGTATGGGGGCGCCTACCCGTCGCCGCCTCCGGGCCCGGCTGGCTACGGCTACCCCCCTGGGGCCTATCCGCCGCTGGCCCCTCCTCCCGGGTGGGGCGCCGCCCCACCACCAGGCTACCCAGGCGCAGCCCCAGGGTGGCAGCCCGGCTACGCGCCCCCCTATGCGCAGCCCCAGTATCCACCGACCGGGGCTCCCGGCGGATACCCTCCGAGCGCAATGCCGCCGGGCGCAATGCCGCAGGGCGCAATGCCGCACGGCGCAATGCCGCAGGGCGCACCGCCGCCGGGCTGGCCTGCAGGACCTCAAGCCGCACCTCCGCCTCCGCCTCCGCCTCCTCCTCCCGCGCCGCCGCCGCCACCGGCCGCTCCCGCGCCGCCCTCCGCGGTCGACATTGCGATGAGCAAGTTGGACGAGGCGACCCAACGACTCACCGCAGGCAGTGCCGACGCGCTGTCGGTGACGACAGGGATCGATGGCGACGACGGCCCCGCCCCCAAAGCGAAGCCGAAGCCGAAACCGACGGGCGAATCCTCGGCGGCGTCTTCGCTCGGGCTTCAGCTGTCTGGAATCGAGGACGCGTCGATCCGACTGGAGACCCTGGACGGGGAGACCCACGCGTCGCAGATGAGCCCGACGAACTCGGGCACCTTCTTCAGCAACTTCGTCGACACCAATCGTCCCGAGGACCACGTCGCGGTGGACGAGAAGTTCTGGATCGTCCGCAAGGACCAGGACGACGGGCCCTACGATCTAGAGACGCTCAACGCGATGATCTTGGCCAGCTCGCTCAAGAGCGTCGACACCCTGCGTGCCGTCGCGACGGGCGAGACGTGCTTGACGGTCCAGGTCGGCCAGCTCCGCGAGGCGTGCCAGTCGCTCGTCTCGAGCGCCCCCGCCGGACGCGAAGCGTCGATCGGCCTCTCCGCCGATGCATCGATCGGCCTGGCGACCCCAACGGCGACCCGCGGAGGTCGGCCGGCCCCCCGGGCTGTGCCCGAAGCGCCCTCCAAGTCGCTCGGGACCCTCATCCTGGTGGTGCTTGTCCTGGCCGCATTCGGAGCCGCCGGATGGTGGCTGACGCAGGGCAGCCCGGTCTAGCGCGGTCCTGAGCCGCCGCCTGTGCGGCAACCGATCACCGTACGGCGCTTCGCGTCGCGCCGCTGGGGAGATTGTGCCAACGCTCCACCCGCTCGGCGGTGGCCGGGTCGTCGCCGGCCAGGTAGGCCGCCAGGTGCGGGACCGAGTCCTGCCCCCAGAACACCTCGTCGTCCACAACGAACGAGGGCACCCCGAACACGCCCGCTTCCAGGGCCGCAGTCGTGTTGTCCTTGACGCGCTGCTTGACCGCAGGCTGCGAAGCCTCCTGGACGAGCGATCGTCCCTTCAAGCCTGCGGCGTCCAGCAGGCGCACGACATGCTCGGGATCGGTGATCCCGCCGCCGCCCCCCCACGTGGCGTCGAACAGCACGTCCATGGCCGCAATGCGCTCCGCCGCCGACAGCTGCGATGCAATGATTCGCAGTCCGAGCAGCGGGTTGAAGGGGTGTGCGGGCGGAGGCTCGATTCGGATATCCTGCTCGGCCGCGAGCCGTACCACGTGCTTCCACGTGTACACGCGCTTGCTGGGAATCTCGGCTGGACCTTTGGTTCCGTTGGCATCGAGCAACGCCGCGAACAGCACGGGCATCAGCTCCAACGGCGTGCCCGGCAGTTCCGCCCGGGCTCTGCGCCACCCTAGGAACGCGTACGGCGAGATAAAATCGAACGCAAAGCGGACGGCCATCACCGAACCCTACCCGAGCGGGAGCCGCGGCCGCGGTGCTACGCTCAGCCCGCATGCGGAACGGTCAGCAGCGCGCCCGACGGCGTTCTACGACGCGGGTGACCCGCAGACTGCTCGCGCAGGTCGTGCCCCTGCTGCTCATCTCCACCGCCGCCGCGGCAAAGCCACCGCGGTTCCCCCGCTGGCCGACCGAGCTGCACCGCACCGCGGCGCCGCTGTATTCGCGCGGAGCCGAGAGCGTCGCGGGCGACAGACTGCGGGTCGAGGCCGTGCTGGCACTCGACGCGTTCGCAACCCCGGTTATCGAGGACGCGTTGCTGTGGGCGCTCGATGACCCATCCGTCCAGGTCCGGCGCGAGGCTCTGCGGTTGTGCTTTGAGCGTGGGGTCACCGCCTGCATCGACGGCGCAGCGACGCTGTACAACGATGGCGTCGAACCATCACTGCGCATCGCCGCCCTCAAGGTCCTCGGCCTCGACGCCAAACCGCGCAGCGTCTCGATCCTGATCGCGGCCCTGCGCGATAGCAGTGATGTCATCCGGGCCCAATCTGCCGAGCTTCTTGGCACGGCGCCGCTCGACGCGACCATGCGGAAGAAGGCGCGTGCGGCCCTGTTGGCCAAGCTCCCCGATGTTTCCGCGGTCGTGCGGCGATCCGCGGTGCACGGCCTCGGCCGCCTCGGCCCTGGCGACGGCGCCTTGGCCATCGCTCGTGTGCTGGATGACCCTGAGCCGACCGTCCGAGCCGCCGCCGCGCTGGCACTGCGGCGCATGCGTGACCCGAGAGTTGTCCCCGCCCTGCGGCGTGCCGTCGCCTCTCCGTCCGAGCCGCTCGTCTCCAAAGCGCTGGTCGAGGCGCTCGCCGTACTCGAGACCAACGACCGTGAGGAGGAACTGCTGGCGCTTGTGGACGATCCGCCGCCCGGCCTCAACGCACGGCAAGTCGCGGATGCGCTGGCACGGCGGTCGACGCCCGGTCCCGCCCTCATCGCGGGGCTGATCGATAGGCTGCGCGAGCCCGCGCTCGCCGATGCGTGTTTGCAGGCATTGCTGGTGCTTGGCGAGAGCGCCCGGCCGGGCATCGAGGCTGCGATCGCGGGAGGGGTCGAGGCGCCAATTGAGATCGAGCTGCTCCGGCTCGTCGCGGCGCTGGCTCCTGTGGCCGAGCCTGCGGCACGCGCTCAGCCGACGTGGCCCGCGGCCGCAGACGCCAGCGCGTGGCTCGATCGGATGCGCGGACCGGGCCGACAGCGTCGGGCAGACACCGCGGCGAAGCTCGCAGAGCTCGGCCCCGCCTGGCTCGGCCCCGCGCTGGGTGCCGAACTGGCCGACGCGGTCAGCCCGGGACCGGCCCGGCCATGGCTGCTCGCCCTCGGTGCGAGCCCAACCATCACGCTCGGCGATGCGCACACGATGGCGGTCGCGCGTCTCACGGGCTGGGCACGCGACGTGACGCTGCCCCTGTCGGACCGTTGCTTGAGCCTTGTCGCCCTCGGCACACTCGCGGCCGGCGAGGACGGACGCGATGCACGGCGGGCGGTGGACAACGCCCTGTCGGATCGACGCGCCGAGATCCGTGCCTGCGGTGCCGCGATCGCGCCGCGCGCCGGGCTGACCGTCGAGCGCCTCGAAGCCATGCTGGTCGATCCCGACCCCGGGCCGCGTGCCATCGCGGCTCTGGCAACCGCGACGTTTGGCTCCGAAGCTTTACCGCGCTCGGTGGAGACCCGACTCGCCGTCATGCGGGTCCGCGATCCCAACGGACACGTCCGGCAGGCTGCCCAGATCGCGAGCGACCGCGCCCTGCAGGGCCCACATCCCGCAGGCCCAGGGCTGCTTCAGGCGGAGCGCACCCGCGGGTGGGCGCTCGGCGCAGGCTGGGTCGAGTACCAAGGCGACCCAGAAGCCGCCCGAGCGCTCCAAGCCGTACCGCTGTGGCTTCCGACGTTTGGACCACGACACGACCGCTGGGTCCTCGTCCCTGGTGAGCCCGAGCCTGTCGCTATGTCATCAAAGTACGCATTGTCCACCGACATCGGCAGATAAGACACGATTCGTCGCAACGAATCGTATCTTTGCTCATATTTGCGGCGGCACAACGCGTCGTTCTGCGGCGAGAGTGGCCTACCCTCCCTGAATTACATCGATTTTCGGCGTGGCCGCTCGCTTGCTTTGTAGGGCGGCATGACGACGACCGCCACCGCCTTCACCCAGATGACCACGCCGCACATGACTCGTCTGCGTCGCCTGGGGATGCGGCTGACCCACGGTCAATCCAGCGACACGGCAGATCTCGTGCAAGAGGCACTGTGCCGCGCCTGGGCCAACTGGGATCGATTCGAAGAAGGCGGCAACGTCGGCGCGTATCTCGCCCGCATCGTCATGAACACCTTCATTTCGCGCCACCGCCACAAGCGCGTCGTCAACACCACGGCCGCCCGGGCGGATCTTGTGGACCACCTGTTCGACCGCACCCGGATGCAGGAGGCCAAGTCGCCGGAGTCGGCCTGGCACTCAACGTTGCTCTCCGATGAGGTTGTGGCAGCCCTGGGCAGCCTTCCTGCGCACTACCGCGATGTCGTGGAGCTCGTCGATCTTCGCGGCCTGCCCTACAAGGACGCCTCAGAGGCGTTGGACATTCCGCTGGGCACCGTCATGAGCCGACTCCACCGCGCGCGCCGCATCATGCGGGCACAGCTTCAAGACTACGCAGTCGACGTTGGCCTGGCCGCAGCGGCTTAGTTCCATGGGCAGGGTGCCTCGCGCCCGACGGCGTTGACGGGACGGTGACCGCGGGTCATCGTCCCTTCCACGTGCGAGCGAGGGATCGATTTGTTTACGCGCTGGCAGTGGCGCTCGCGGGCACAGGGTGCACGGGGAAGAGTGCCGACGCCGACGGAAAGGTCGGAGCCTTCGAAGGCTTCGTCGCACCGTCCCTACAGGGCAAGACGCTCAGCGGCGACTACATCCAGCTGAGCGATTTTCGCGGCAAGGTGGTTCTCGTCAATGTCTGGGCCACGTGGTGCAAGCCCTGCGTCAAGGAGCTTCCCGAGCTGGGGCGCCTACACGGCAGCCTCTCCGCACAGGGCTTCACCGTGCTCGGCGTCAGCGTCGACAAGGTGGGCGTGCGGCGGGTCGTAGAGAACTTCGTCGCCAAGCACGGCCTGAAGTACCCGATGATTCTCGACCCCGACGGTCACGCCGTGGGTTCATTCGAGCTCAAGGGCTACCCCACGTCGATGCTCATCGGCCGCGACGGCAAGGTTCGCTGGCGCCGCGATGGGATCATCAAAGAGAACGACGGCGAACTCGGCAAGCAGATAGAGCTCGCGCTCGCACAGCCTGTCCCCGAATAGCCCGTCCCGCGCGGGACGGCACCTCGGCCGCGGGTGCTCAGATTTGCCCGCGGCGTCGGCCTAGGTCGCCGGCTGTGGCGGGCTGAGCGGCGCGGCGTCGGAGACATCGTCACTGTCCGTGGCCGTGGCGCTGGGACGGCTGGATGATGCCGGAACCGGCGGCTTGGCTGCTGGCGGAAGTGGCGTCCCGGCGATCGCGGCCGTGACCTCCTCAAGCCCGAGGACCTCACGCTCGATCAGCGCCAGCGCCACGCGCTCCAGCGCGTCTGCGTGTGTCGTGAGGATGTCCTTGGCGCGGTTGTACTGCGTCATGACGATCCCCTGGACCTCGGAGTCGATGGCCTGGGCGGTGGATTCGGAGTGCCCCTGCGGACGCTGAATATCCCGACCGAGGAACGGCTCGGAGTCGCCCTTGTTGTAGGCGATCGGACCCATCTTGTCCGACATGCCCCACTCGCAAACCATCTTGCGCGCCAGGGAGGTCGCGACTTCGATGTCGTTCCCTGCACCCGTGGTCTGCTGGCCGTCGAGGGCCAACTCCTCGGCGATACGGCCCCCCATCAGGATGGAGATCCGGGCCTCAGCGTAGCGTCGGTCGATGTTGTGACGGTCTTCCGTGGGCAGCTGCTGGGTGACGCCCAGCGCCTGCCCACGGGGAATGATCGTGACCTTGTGGATCGGGTCCACGTAGGCGGTGGGCAGCTTCATCGCGACCAGGGTGTGACCGGCCTCGTGCCACGCCGTCGTACGCTTTTCGGCGTCCGAGATGAGCACGCTCTTGCGCTCGGCCCCCATCAGGACCTTGTCTTTGGCACGCTCGAAATCGGGCAGCGACACCCGGTCGTACCCCATGCGAGCCGCCAGAAGCGCGGCTTCGTTGACCAGGTTCTCCAGGTCAGCCCCGGAGAAGCCCGGGGTGCCGCGCGCGATGATCGACATGTCGATCCCGTCCTCGAGCGGCACCTTGCGCGTGTGAACATCGAGGATTGCGGCACGGCCCCGCACATCGGGAAGACCCACGACGATGCGGCGGTCGAAGCGACCGGGGCGCAGAAGCGCCGGGTCCAGGACGTCGGCTCGGTTGGTCGCAGCGATGAGAATGACCCCATCGTTGCTCTCAAAGCCGTCCATCTCGACAAGCAACTGGTTGAGCGTCTGCTCGCGCTCATCGTGGCCGCCGCCCATGCCCGCGCCGCGATGGCGACCGACGGCGTCGATCTCATCGATGAAGATGATGCACGGGGCGTTCTTCTTGCCTTGCTCGAACAGGTCGCGCACTCGGCTCGCGCCGACGCCCACGAACATTTCGACAAAGTCGGATCCGGAGATCGAGAAGAACGAAACACCGGCCTCGCCCGCGATGGCCCGCGCGAGCAGGGTCTTGCCGGTACCCGGAGGGCCCATCAACAAGACGCCCTTGGGGATACGGCCGCCCACGCGCATGTATTTGCGGGTGTCGCGCAGGAAGTCGATGATCTCCTCGAGCTCCTCGCGTGCCTCGTTGATGCCCGCGACGTCCTTGAAGGTGACCTTGCCCTGGTGCTCGGTCAGCAGGCGGGCCTTGGACTTGCCAAAGCTCATCGCCTTGCCGCCGCCGGCCTGCATCTGCCGCATGAACATGATCATGATGATCACGATCAGGATCATCGGCAGCCACATGATCGCAAACTGCAGGATGCTGCTGTCGTCCTCGGGCTCGACCTTGTAGTCGATGTTGAGGAGATTCAGCTTCTCGTACAGCGCCTCACTGACGGGCCCGGTGACCTTGTAGGTCTTGTCGCCAAGCTCATAGGCGATGTCGACGGTCGACTCGTGGACCTGGATCTCGAGCGTGACGCCATCGAAGCTCTCCGCCTTGTCGTCGAGCGTCTCCTCGAACTTGGCGTAGTTGATTTCCGTTTCCTGCGAGCTCGTGTTGAACAGGTTGGCGAGCGCGAGTACCGCGACAATCAAGCCCAACCATACGAGAAGCGTCTTCGTCTGCTGTTTCACGCTGCTTGCTTCCAGGGCACTGCTGCCCTCGGCGGCAGTCTAGCCGTCGGGTTTGGGAGGGTCAATGGTTGGCGCCGCGCTCGCCGCAGCCCGCGCCACCCACAATCGCCCCCCAGCGATGTGAACGCGCGCCTCCGGGCGGAGATCCCAGCTGCGCGGACGTCCGGGTTCCATCCATGCCGCATCGATCCCCTGCACTGTCTTCGCCGAAAGCGCATCGGAGGCAAGGCCTGCGTCTTGGCATGCACCTCGGATCAGACGCCACCGCACCTGCTGGGGTAACGCGGCACCGTTGGAAAGATCGTAGACCCGCTCGACGGGGTCCGCACCATCGACGGTCGAGCCCGGCCGGATCCGGCGCGCCAACTCGCTCCGGGCCCACTGTTCGAGCGCATCATCGGCCCGCCGCGCGTGCTCGGCCGCGGTTGCGATCGCGCGTTCGACGGCCGGATTGATCTCCGCCAGCTGGGGCAAGACCTCGTGGCGAATCCGGGTGCGCGGCGCGGTGCGGTCGTCGTTGGTCGGATCGTCGACAAACGGCAGACGCAGGTGCGTCGCCAAGGCGCGTGTCTGCTCGCGCGATAGGTCCAGCAGTGGTCGCAACCAATGCCCGACCCGGCCCGCCCGAACGGGCGGCCATGGCGTGAGCGTCGGCATGCCGGAGAGGCCCCGCTGCCCCGCTCCCCGCGTGAGATGCAGGAGCACCGTCTCGGCCTGATCCGTCTGCGTGTGCCCCAGCGCAACCCAAGTTGCGCTGGCCTCCACGGCCGCGTCGATGAGCGCGCCCTGCCGCAGTTGCCGCGCCCTTGCGGGCAACGCGGGACCGCGGTCGAGCTGCAGGCGGCGATGCCACATGGGTGCATCGAGCTGAGCCGCGAGCGAAGTCACGAGCTCAGCCTCGGCGGCTGAGGTGGGTCGCAACCCATGGTCGACGTGCGCGACCGAGACGCGCAACCCATCTGAGCCGCGCAACAGGCACAACAGCCCCAACAACGTCACAGAGTCCGCTCCGCCTGAGCACGCCACAACCACAGCGCGATCGCACGACGGTCCGGTGGACGCCTGCTGCAGCCGCGCACGGACGAGGCCAAGGGCGCGGGCAACCTCAGGATGGCGCGGCGGCGACCACGGCGTTGGTACGGCTGGCATCGACGACCCTGATTGCGATACTAGCAGCGCCGACCGGCCTATGAGCACCCTGGACACACTCGCCAACGATGAGCTCCGCACGGTCCTAGACGACCCGTTGGCGCTCGACGATCTGGACAACGGCCCCACGCTCGTTGCCCTGCTCCCCGCGCAGACGTTTGTCCGCATCGCGCGACAGCTCCGCGACGAGAGTCGACTGGACCTGCTGCTGCCGTTCGCGACCCCGGACCAGCTCACCAGCTTGCTCGATCTGGACGGCTGGACGCAGGAGCGCCTGGACATCGCCCGAAGCCGCGAGTGGATCCACGCAATCTCCGAGGCGTACACCCACGACGACCGGCCGCGCGGCGCCCTCGTCGATCTCATGTACGCGATGGACCCGGAGCTGTGGACCTTGGTCGTGGGCGTGGGGATGCTCGTCCTCGAACTCACCCCGGGCGAGGACGACGCTATCGACCTGGCAGGGACCGCGATGGCCCATCTGCGGACCTGGGAGACCCCGGACGGATTCTTCATGGTCGGCGTTCCCGACGACGAGCTCGGGCGCGCGGCCCTGCGCACGTTGCTGCGGATCTACCAAGACAGCCTCGGTGAGGGGCGAAAGCTGTGCCTCGCGATTGGCGGCCTGCTGCCCTCGCAGACTGAGGAGGAGTGCCTCCGCTGGCGGGCGGGACGGCTCGCCGACCTGGGTTTTGTTGCTTGGGAGGAGGCCATGCGTCTGTTCCGCCCCGTCGACCATCGCGCCGCGGCGCAGCGCCCCGCCGCAGAGCATCCCGCCGCGCCGCCGTCCGATGCGGTCGACACCTCGTTTCAGTGGTCGGGCCCCGACCTGCTGCGAAGGATCATGGCCAGGCTCCCCGCGGCCCAGCACGGGGTCCGCTCGCGAGAGTTTCTGTTGCTCGTCAACGAGGTCATGGCAGCGCAACGCTTCGACCCGGGCGACCAAAAGCTTCAGGAGCGTGCGATCGGTCAGACGCAAGCAACACTCACCCTCAGCCTGGAGCTTCTGGCGAGCGTGCACGCCGAGGCCGCACCGATCAATGAGGACGCGCGCGAGCAGTTTCTCGCCGACCGCATCGTTGCGCTGGGGCTGCGCCAGGTGTTTCAAGTCGGCTACGGCGCGCTCGACAAGCTGCGCAAAGCCGCGTTGTCGCTGCACACGCAGGGCCGCGTATCGCTGTCTTCGCCCGGCTCGCTGCTCGACCGCCCCTGGGGCCCGGCCGTGGCCTCCTTTTGCCGCTGGTATCCCGAGCTGCCTCTGCCCAACACGTCGCGCGGGCACCGTCCCCTCGCACACCTTGCCGACGTCACCCGGGCCACGACGCTGATCGCGGAGTCGGGCGCGCTGGCCCAGCTCGCATTTGCGGCTGAGGGCTACGGCATCGACCCCGCGTGGCTGGGCCGCCTGGACGAGCCCGAGCGGGTGCGACTGGGCGACCTCGTCCGCACGGCCATCGTGCACTCCAATCTCCCGGGCCAGGCCACCGCCTTCGCTCCGCTGACGCCGAGCGACCTGCAGTGGGCGGCTGCGAACCTTGTGGTGAGCGGCCGCCTGACCACCTCGATCCGCTCGGAGTTCGCGGCGCGCTGCAGCGCACTGGGCGTGGGCCCCTGTCAGGAGACCTTGGCCGCCAACCTGCTCACGCGCCTCGAGGCGGAGCTGGCGTCGCTGGAGCGCGATGACGACGGCAATCCCGTGCTGACTCAGCTCGGCGGGATCGTGACGATCCAATCGGTATCCGTCTGGCTCAAGACCCGGCACGGGGACGCGTAGCACCACGGTCAGCCCGCGGCGCTACGTCGATGGGGGCTGGCCGCTACCGCCCGTGGGCGCGCAGTGGTCGGCCAGCGCGGCTTGGGCCGCGGCTCGCTCCGCGCGTTTGAGGCTCCGCCCCTCGCCCTCGCCCAGCACCTGCACGCGACCATCGGGGAAGCGCAGCTCGACGCGCGCCTTCCAGTGCGGGGCGTCGGGCGGCGGGCGACCGCCGACGCGCACGTAGCTGGGCGTCACCCGAAACTGCGCCTGAGCCCAATGTTGGAGACGGGACTTGGGGTCCACGCCTTCGTCGGGCGACAGGCTGCGTAGACGGTCGCCAAGCAACCGCTCGAACGCGGCCTCTGTCGCGACCACGGGATCTCGACCCGCCTCGCGGGCATCGAGAAACACCGCACCGAGCACGGCCTCGACCGCGTCTGCCATGGTGCTCACCGTCTGTCGGCCGCCGCGCATCAGGTCGCCCCGCCCCAGGTAGAGCCAGCCACCCAGCTCGATCGACTCCGCGGCGCGAGCGAGGCTCTCCTCGGAGACAAGCGAGGCCCGCAGCCGTGTCAGCTCGCCCTCGGCCAGCTCAGGAAACCGGCGCCAGAGCGCGTCGGCGGCCAGTAGGTCGAGGACGGCGTCGCCGAAGAACTCGAGGCACGCGTTGCTGGGCCAGCCCGCCGAGCGATGCTCGTTGGCCCAGGAACCCAGGGTCAGCGCGACCCGCAGCAGAGCGCGGTCAGCGAACTGATACCCCAGCGCCTCCATCAGCTGGGGCAGACCGCCCGCGGCGGTCGGCGCGGTATCGTCGTCGACTGCGGCGTCCGCATCGGGCAGGTTGCGCAGGACGCCCGGCAGGCGGCCGCGCGTCGCGTTGGGCTCAGACATGCATTCGTGATCCAGCGGCAAGTATAGCGCTGGACCGCTCGCGCCGTTGCGTCTGTGGGGCGAGACCGTAGGACGGCGTTGCGAGGCAGGCAGCGCGGGCTTCCCCATGGCTTTTGCGCCTCCGCGCGACCCGACATACCATCCACCCCGGCCATGAAAGAGCACATCGATACGATCACGGACTTGCTTCTTGGTGCCGCCTACGCCGACAAGCGGCTGGAGAGCACCGAACGCGACGCGATCACGGGCATGCTGGCCAAGCTATTGGGCGCGGACTCGCTGCCCGACGCGCAGCGCGATCGGATCAAGGCGTTCAACCCCGCGAAGCTGGATGTCGCCGCGTGCGGCGAAGCGCTGGCAGGGCTGTCCAACGAAGAGAAGCACAAGGTCCTGGAACTCGTCGCGACGGTGAGCGAGTCCGATGATGAGCTCGACATGGCCGAGGATGCGTACCTTCGGAAGGTCGCACTGGCGCTGGGTGTCCCCGAGAGCGAGATCGAGAGTCTGACGATCGAGCTCATCGAAGAGGACGAGCTCGACCAGTTCTTTGAAGACGACGCCTAGAGCGTCGCCTCGGCTATCCAGCCGCCGCCCAGGACGCGGTCGCCGTCGTAAATGACGGCCGCTTGTCCGGGCGCGGCAGCCCGCGCGGCGCCGTCAAAACGAACCCACGCTTGGTCCCCCTCGACCCGTACGACCGCGGGCTCGGGTGTCGCGCGATGGCGGCATTGGACGCGGGCATGGATCTCCCCACGCTCGGGCAATCCCATCCGGTGGAGCTCGGCGACCCTGACCTCGCGGGTCCGCACATCCTCAGCGTCGCCCACCACGACCGTGCGGGACTCGGGGATGACCTTGAGCACGTAGCGGCGCTCGATGCCCGCGGTGTTGAAGCCGCGACGCTGTCCGATCGTAATCCGGTGGATGCCGCGGTGCTCGCCGACCCGCTGCCCCGCTCGGTCGACGACAGGGCCGGGCTCGAAGGCATCGGCCCCCAGGCCAAGGGCGGCCGCGCGACGCTCGACGACAGCACCATGGTCGCCGCCCGGCACAAAGCAAAGTTCTTGGCTGTCGGGGGCGTCGGCGTTGGGCATGGCGCGCTCGCGTGCCGCGGTGCGGACATCCTCCTTCGTCCAGCTGCCCAGCGGAAACGCCACGCGGGACAGCGTGGCTGCCCCCATCGCAAACAAGAAGTAGCTCTGGTCTTTGGCCGGGTCGACGCCCCGCAGCAGGGCGCCGGATTCGATCCGTGCGTAGTGACCCGTCGCGAGCAGGTCGGCGCCCAGGGCCTCCGCACGGGCGAGCAGCGGACCAAACTTGATCTGCTGGTTGCAGCGCGTGCACGGGTTGGGCGTGCGACCGTGGGCGTAGTCCCGCACAAACGGGTCGATGACCTCGGCGGCAAAACGCTCCCGCTCGTCGACGGTGTAGTGCGGTATGCCCAGGCTGTCGCACGCCAGCCGTGCCATGTCGACTTCGGCGGGTGAGCAGCAGGTACCACCCCGCCCCGTTCGCTCGCTGGGTGCCGCGTCGTACAGGCGCATCGTCATGCCGATGACCTCGTGCCCCTGCTCGACCAGCAACGCCGCGGCCATGGAGGAATCCACGCCACCCGACATCGCGCAAACGACCCTCATGAGGCCACCGCTCCACCCCGATGGGCCGCTTGGGTTCCGCGGGACTGAGCGGCCCGCTGTCGCGCCAGGAGCCGCGGCAGGGTTTCCAGCACGGCGTCGATGTCCGCCGCCGTGCTCCGCGGCGACAGCGACAGTCGAACCGAGGCCGCGGCGTCGTCGGGGTGGCCCAGCGCGAGCAACACCGCAGATGGCTGCGCAGACCCGGCGTCGCACGCCGCTCCCGTCGAAACCGCAATACCCTCGAGGTCCAGCCCAATCATCAGTAGATGCCCGTCCACACCGTCGAACGCGGCGGTGACCGTGTTGCCCACGTGCGCCTCAGGGTCGCCGTGGGTGCGCCCGCCCAGGGCGGAGATTCCGTCGACCAGACGCTGCCGAAGTGCTCGCGTATGACGGCTGGAACTCTCGCGCTCGGCAGCAGCGAGCTCGGCCGCGAGACCGAACCCGTGAATGAGAAGCACGGCCTCCGTGCCTGGTCGACGACCGCGCTCGTGGTGCCCCGCCCCGAACAGCGGGTCGACATCAGCCGCCTTGCTGTGCACCAGGGCTCCGATCCCGCGCGGGCCACCGATCTTGTGCGCCGAGATCGAGAGCAGATCAACGTTCCATGCGCTGCGACTCACCGCCACGCGCCCCAGAGCTTGCACCGCATCTGTGTGCAGCACGGCATCGGGAGCCGCGTCCCGAACCACCGCCGCAAAGCTGGCGACATCGTAGGCATTGCCCAGCTCGTGGTTGGCCGCCGCGAGACTCACCAGCCCCACGTCCGGTGTTTCCGCGAGGGCAGCCGAGACCGCCTCCGCCGTGATTCTGCCCACAGCGTCGGGCCGGACCATGCCAACGCTGTGCCCCTCGCGGGCCAGCTGCCGCGCCGCGCCCAGCACGGCGGGGTGTTCGAGCGGCGATGTGACCACCGCGCAGGGCTTGTCGGTGCGGCGAAGCGCGCGACCGCAGCCCAGGACCGCGAGGGCGTCGGCCTCGGTGCCGCCAGACGTGAACGTGACCTCGAGGGGCTCGGCGTCGACCGCTGCCGCCACGCGCCGACGCGCCCGCTCCACCACAGCCCGCGCCGCTTGCCCGCGGCGATGTAGGCTCGACGGATTCCCGAGGTCCTCGCGCACGAGAAGCTCTGCCATCGCCTGGGCAACCCGCGCGTCGAGGGCGGTACCCGCGTTGTGGTCGAGATCGATCATGGGTGAATCCGCGGAAACCCGCGGTATAGCACGCTCTGAGGCCCTTTCCTGGCCCTCCGGCGTCTCTGCGCGCGTGAAAATTGACGCCACGGGTGCCGCGGGCCGATCATTGCGGCGCCTTGAGCACGTTGGCAACCATGCTGAACCGCGCCGGGATGATCGGCGAAGACGAGGCGACCCGCGCCCAGAGCCTGTCGCGCAAACGGGGGCACTCGATCGTGGCCTCTCTCGTCGAGCTCGGCTTGGCCAAGGAAGGCCAGCTCGTCGGGTTTCTCCAGAGCAAGCTCATGATCCCACTGGTCTCTCCGGAGATCCTCGGTGCGCTTGGATCCTCGGTCGCGCCCGCGCTCGATGCCCAGACCGCCTGGCAGCACGAGGTGGTCCCCGTGAGCGTGGACGACGTCGGCAACCTGACGCTGGCGATGAGCGACCCGACCGACTTGGCCGCGGTGGACGCGGTCGTCCAGCGCACGCAGGCGTACATTCTGCGTGCGGTTGCGCCACGCACTGCATTGGTCGAGACCCTGCAGCGCATGTACGGCCCGCCGCCACAGCCGGCAGAGCCGGCCCCGGACGCGAGCGGAGCGCCCCCCGTGCGTCGTCGCTCGGTCACGATGATCGCGCCCCCGAGCACACCCGCCGCCGAAGCAACGCAATCCACCGTGATCACCCCGCCCGCGCCCGCGCCCGCGCCAGGCGCCACGGTCGTTGGCCCCCCCCCAACCGCGGCTACGCCCAGCACGCCGCCGAGCCCCGCTGCGCCGCCGAGCCCCGCTGCGCCGCCGCCACCGTCCAACACGACCCAAGAGAACCCCGCCGTGGCCGGCCCCGCGCCCTCCCCAACGTCTCCCCTGGATGAGTTTTCGACCCCGCTGTCAGCGGAGGCCTTTGCCCGCGTGCTCCCTAGCCTCCTGCAGGCGACCGACCGCGACGACATCACCGAGCAGCTGATGACGTTCCTGGCCGAGGGCTTTGGGCGGGTCATCCTCTTTGTGCACACGCAGGCCACCCTGCGTGGCCGAGACTGCCGAGGCACCGACCTCATGGTCGAGGCCGTTCGCCAGGTTCGGATCCCGGTCTCGGACCGCTCCACGTTCACCGATGTCATCCAAAGCGGGCGCCCGCACTTTGGGCCTTGGAACACCGACGCGCACGTCAACAAGATGTTCGCGGAGGCGATGGGCGGCATCAAAGGCAACGTCCTCGTGCTGCCGGTCAAGCTTGGCGAGCGCGTGCCGTTGCTCGTGTTTGCCTCGAACACGCCTCACCCGATCGACCCGCGCTCGCTGTCGGAGCTTGTCGACGCCGTGTCGGACGCGCTCGAGCGGTTGATTCGGGCCCGCAAGTCCGCCGACAACCTGCCGGCTGTCGAGTAACGGACTAAACGACCTTGCCGATGCGGGCGCAGTGCCCAAGGTGCGCCTTGAGGTACTTGGACGGCATTTCGCGGGCCAGGTAGCCCGACAGCCGCGCCGAGGCGGACACGAGCTTGTCGAGGTCGACACCCGTGTGCACGCCCATGCCTTGAAGCATGTACACCACATCCTCGGTGGCCACGTTGCCGCTGGCCCCTGGCGCGTAGGGGCATCCGCCCAGCCCTCCGATGGCGCTATCGATGGTGCGGACGCCAAGCTGCAGGGCCACGGTGATGTTGGCCAGCGCGGTGCCGCGGGTGTCGTGGAAGTGGACCGCGATTTGATCCATTTTGACGCCGCCCGCGAGCAGGCCGTCCATGACGTACTCGATCTGCCGTGGCGTACCGACACCGATGGTGTCGCTGATGCTGACCTCGTACACGCCCATCTCGAGCAGCGAGTCGACGACCCGCTGCACACTCTCGAGACTGACGGCGCCCTCGTAAGGACAGCCGTACACGCAGCTGACATAGCCGCGGACCTTGATTCCGCGATCGGCGGCCTCGTTGATCACCAGCCGGTAGGTGTCCAGCGCCTCGCCGGTCGACTTGTTGATGTTCTTTTGGTTGTGCGTCTCGGTGGCCGCCAAGAAGACGGCCACGTCCTGCATGCCCGCTCGGGTCGCGCCATCGAGGCCCCGCATGTTCGGCACCAACGCCGAGTACTGGACATCGGGCCGACGCTTGATCTGCGACGCGATTTCCATGTGGTCGGCCATCGCAGGCACCCAGCGTGGGTTCACGAAGCTGGTGATCTCGACGCGGCTGATTCCGGCGTCGACAACGCCCTCGATGAGCTCGAGCTTCTGCTCGGTCGGCAGAACGACTTTCTCGTTCTGCAGCCCATCGCGCGGCCCGACCTCATACACCGTCACCGAGTCGGGAACGCCTGTAAACAGTGAGGTTTGCTCTTGGGTCACGATTCTCCGATGGAGGTGCGGGGCCGGTCGAAGTCGAACCGGTCGCCGGTCTTAGTGTACGCGATTCCACCCAGGCGCCCGACCCCCTGCAACGCGTCCGGATCGATAGGCCTCAGCCGGCCCTGCTCGTCCCGTCGCACGAGGGCGCTGCGCACCACAAACGAGAGGACCTCCGCCACAACGAGCGTGGACGACGGCTTACCGGTGGGCCCCTGCCCGATCGGTATCGCGTGCCCGAGGCGGCACTCCAGCGCGGCTGCGGCCGACCGGATCCGCGGCGGCGCGACGTGGTTGGATGCGGTGGCTTCGACGCCCGCGAGCTCCCACTCGTCGACCTCGGGCCCGACGTTGGCGCTTGTGCGATGCATCGCCGCGGCCTGGGCCTCATCGACGTGACACACGGTGAACTCGCGCGTCGCCAGGATGTTGGCCAGAGTGTCTTTGGGGGTCCCGTCGGACTTCCAGCTGATGCCCAACACGATGGTCGCTGGGTTCGAGCACACAGCCTGAAAGTACGAGAACGGCGCCAGGTTGCGGGTTCCGTCGGGCGCGACGGTGGAGACCCATGCGATCGGCCTGGGCGCTACGATGTCCGTCATCAGACGGTACGTGTCGCTCGCGCGCAGGTCTTTGGCGTCAAGACGCGCATGGGTGGCGCTCTGCTCTGTTTCGGCGGTCACGTTTGCCCCGAATATGCCGTCCGGCGCGTCCTCGCGCTATACGGAACACCACGACCCTATGCCAACCCTCGCTCGACCGGCACCACGCCCGACTACGCAACTGGCGCCAACCCCGCAGTACGGTGGTGGCGACTGCGCGGTCGCGCAGACACACTTCAGGCCCGCCGCAGCGGCCATCCTGCTGCTCGCGGGATTGGCCGCCTGCGCTAGCCGATCGGGCGGGGACAGCGACGAGGCTCGCCCATCCGTCGCCGCCACCGCGAGCGCCCCGCCCCAGGACGCCGCGCCTGCCCCCTCGATCCAGGACGCGCCCGACCCAGCCGCGGACGCCGCAGACACGGAGCCCAGCGACCCACCCCCTCCCGCCGTCGTCGAGCGGCGTACGACTCCGCCCACCGATCTTCCGGCCGGCTACCTCGCCCTCGACCGCGCGTGCGAGCCGGGCAAGTCGGTAACCGTCGCCGCGGTCGGTGACTTGCTGCTGCACCGCGAGTTGCAAAAGCAGGCGTTTCGGTCCGAACACCACTTCCAAGATCTTTGGCCCGCAGTGCAGCCGCTCATCGAGGCCGCCGACGTCGCCTACGCCAACCTCGAAGGCCCGACCGCCCCCGGCATCGACCGTTGGCGGCGGGAGCGGAAGGACCCAGGCATGGTGTTCGACAACAAGGTCTACTCGGGTTACGCGCGCTTCAACTACCACCCGAGTCTCGCCGCCGACCTCATCGCGACCGGCTTCGACGTCGTCTCGACCGCCAACAACCACAGCCTCGACCGCGGGGCGCTCGGCGTGGACCGTACGCTCGACGCGCTCGACGCAGCCAAGCTTCCGTACACAGGAACGCGGCGCCAGGGCGACACCAAGTCCGCGTGGCATACCGTCACCGAGGTCGACGGAATTCGCATCGCGTGGCTGGCGTGCACGCTGCACACCAACTACGAAAAGGACGAGCTCGGGCAGGTCCTTCGCTGTTTCGACGACCCCAAAGAGGTCCCAAGGCTCGTCGCCAAGCTGAACAAGCGCAAAGACATCGACGCGGTCATCGTGACGCCCCATTGGGGCAAGGAGTACCGCCACCAGCCCGTGAAGAAGCAGCGCCGCCTCGCGCAAGCGATCTTCGACGCGGGGGCGATTGCAATCGTCGGCAGCCACCCGCATGTGCTGCAGCCGTGGGAGCTTCTCAAAACGGCCGACGGCAAGCAGGGCTTTGCGATGTTCTCCTTGGGCAACTTCGCGAGCCACCAGCGCGACCTGCCGCGGCGCTCGTCGGTCATCTTGTACCTCGGCCTCACGCAGGGTGACGACGGCGAGGTCTGGGTCAACGGCGCCCGCTACGTCCCCATCACCGTGCGCACCGATGAGGCCCAAAAGGACTTCTTTGTCGAGCCCGTCGACGGGACCGGTGACACGGCCGAAGTCTTCGACCACATCGAGGATTTGATGGGGGCGCCGAACCGACTCGCCGTGGGCGAGACGCTCCGCACCAATCCCCAGTGCTTCAGCGATTGGACAGCGCCGAGCGAGAGCGCAAAACGCTAGCTAGAGTAGCTCGCGGAGATACTGTCCGGTGAAGCTGCCGCGCGCCTTCGCGACCTTTTCGGGCGGGCCAGAGGCCACGATGCGGCCACCGCCCTCGCCCCCCTCGGGGCCGAGGTCCACAACCCAGTCGGCGCACTTGATGACGTCGAGGTTGTGCTCGATGACCACCACCGTGTTGCCGCCGTCGACCAGGCGCTGCAGCACGCCGAGCAGCTTGCGGATGTCCTCGAAGTGCAGGCCCGTCGTCGGCTCGTCGAGGATGTACAGGGTGCGCCCGGTCTGGCGCTTGGCCAGCTCGCGCGAGAGTTTGACGCGCTGTGCCTCGCCGCCGCTCATGGTCGTGGCGGTCTGCCCGATCTTGATGTAGCCGAGGCCGACATCGAGAAGTGTTTTGAGGATCCGCGCGATGACAGGATGGTTCTCGAACAGCGCGTAGCAGTCCTCGACCGAGCGATCGAGCACGTCGGCGACCGAGTGGCCCTTGTAGCGCACCGCAAGGGTCTGGGCGTTGTAGCGCCGCCCACCACAGACCTCGCACGGCACGTACACGTCCGACAGGAAGTGCATCTCAACCTTGACCACGCCATCGCCTTGGCAGGCCTCGCAGCGCCCGCCCTTGACGTTGAACGAGAAGCGCCCGGCCTTGAACCCGCGCGTGCGAGACTCGGGAAGCGCGGCAAACACCTGCCGGATCTGGTCGAACACCTTGGTGTACGTCCCCGGGTTGGACCGTGGGGTCCGCCCGATCGGGCGCTGGTCGATGGCGATGACCTTGTCGAGCTGGTCGAGCCCCTCGATGCCCTTGTGCTTGCCGACGCGCACCGTGCTGCTGTGCAGCAGACGCTGCAGCGCGGGTAGCAGGATGCCGTTGACCAGCGAGCTCTTGCCCGCGCCGCTGACTCCGGTCACGGCGACGAGCATCCCGAGCGGAAACTCGACGTCCACGCCCTGAAGGTTGTGCTCCTCGGCGCCTCGCACCGCGACGACGCCCTTGGACTTGCGCCGCGCCTCCGGGAGCTCGATCCGCCGCCGCCCGCCGAGGTACTGGCCCGTCAGGCTGTCACTGTCGCGGGCCAAGGCCGCCGGGCTCCCCGCAAACACGACCTCGCCGCCGAGCACACCCGCGCCCGGGCCAAAGTCCACGACGTAGTCCGCCGCGCGAATCGTCTCTTCGTCGTGCTCGACCACCAAAACCGAGTTCCCCAGGTCGCGCAGACGCTGCAGCGTGCCGATCAGGCGTTGGTTGTCGCGCTGGTGCAGACCGATGCTGGGCTCATCGAGCACGTACATCACGCCCGACAGCTCGCTGCCCAGCTGGCTGGCCAAACGGATCCGCTGTGCCTCGCCGCCCGACAGTGTCGGGCCCGAGCGATCGAGGGTGAGGTACTCGAGCCCTACGTTCATCAGGAACCCGAGGCGCCCCTTGATCTCACGCATCGCCCCCTCGGCGATCCGCAGCTGCCGCTCGGTCAGCCCGAGCGACTCGAAGTGCGCGTGGGCCCGCGCGACCGTCAGCGAGGTGACATCGGCGACGCCCCGTCCCGCGATTCGCACGGCGAGGCTCTCGCCGCGGAGTCGGAGTCCCGAGCACGAATCACACTCGCGCGCGGAGAAGAAGCGCAGGTAGTGATCGCGCGCGGCGTCGGAGTTGGTCTGCCGGTAGCGTCGCTGCAGATTGGGGATGACCCCCTCAAAGCGCATCCCCCATGAGCCATGGCTCTCGCTGCCCTCGCTCCCCCACTCGACCTTGATGCGTTTTCCGCCCAGGCCGTACAGCACCTGCTCGCGCTTCTTCTTGCGCAGCTTGCCCCACGGGACGTCGAGGTCGACGTCGCACGCCTTGGACATGGCTTCGATGATCCGGAACTTCCATCCCTCGCCGCGCCCCACGGCCGTCGCCCACGGTGCGATCGCGCCTTCGTTGATCGACAGATTCGCGTCGGGCACGACAAGCTCCGGGTCGACCTCCATCCGAGTGCCCAGGCCATTGCAGTCGGCGCACAGGCCCAAGGGGCTGTTGAACGAGAAGCTCTGGGGCGAGAGCTCCGGAAACGAGTGCCCGCAGCACGACCGCGACTCCGAAAACGGCAGCAGCGCGCCCTGCTCGTCCTGGATGATGAGCTCGCCCTTGCCCTCGCGCAGCGCCAGCTCGATGGCCTCGGTGACCCGCGGTCGCTGCTTGGGGTCGAGCTTGACGCGGTCGACGACCAGCTCGATGTTGTGCTTGAGCTTCTTGTCGAGCGTGGGCGGGGCGTCGAGGCGATGGACCTCGCCGTCCACGCGCACCCGCAAGAACCCGCGGCCGGCCAGCTCGGTGAAGAGGTCCTTGTACTCCCCCTTGCGGTGCACGATGAGGGGCGCCAAGACGGTGACGCGCGCGTTGTCTTCGCCCGTGTCCAGAATGTCTCGCGCAATCTCCTCGGCCGTCTGGCCCTTCACCAGGCTGCCGCACTCGTGGCAGTGCTGGGTGCCGATGCGGGCGTAAAGAACCCGGAGGTAGTCGTAGATTTCCGTAATCGTGCCGACGGTCGAGCGCGGGTTGTTGGACGCGCTCTTCTGCTCGATCGCGATCGTGGGCGACAGCCCCGACAGGTGCTCGACCTCGGGTCGCTCCAGCTGCCCGAGGAACTGCCGCGCGTAGCTCGACAGGCTCTCGATGTACCGACGCTGCCCCTCGGCGTAGAGCGTGTCGAACGCGAGGCTCGACTTGCCGGACCCGGACACGCCCGTGAACACGACAAGCTCCCGCTTGGGGATCTCGAGCTCGGCGATGTTCAGGTTGTGCTGGCGCGCGCCCTGGACGATGACGTGGTCGGGCTCGGCGACGGCCTGCGGACGGGTCCCACGGGGCTTGATCGCGCTGACCTTCTTCGTGCTGGTCTTCTTCGCGCTGGTCTTCTTTGCGCTGACCTTCTTTGCGGAGGCCTTCTTTGCGGAGGTCTTCTTTGCGGAGGTCTTCTTTGCGGAGGTCTTCTTTGCGGAGGTCTTCTTCGCGCTGACCTTCTTCGCGCTGACCTTCTTCGCGGAGGTCTTCTTTGCGCTGACCTGCTTCGCGGCGGCCTTCTTCGCGGCCGTTCGGCCTCCGCTACGCGCGGACGCGGGCTTGGAGAGTGTTGAGGTGCGCACAGGCTTCGTTCGCGTCTTTGCCATCGCCGGGCGCCTGTCCTAGCACGCCGCCCCACGCATTGCACGCATGTTCAGTCATCACCCAGCAGACGTGGAACCGCGGGCTCTGGCACCATCCTCGCCATGAGCAAGCGGCGCGTACTCCTGACGGGCGGTTGTGGCGGACTTGGGCTGCATGTCGCCCAAGCCTTCTTGGTTCGGGGCGACGACCTGACGGTTCCCATCGCCAATGCGGGGCGGCGCCAGCGCCTCGTCGACGCGCTCGGCGAAGACATGGCCCGGGTGGAAACGCCCATCGCCGACCTCACCGACGAGACCGCAGTGCGGGCGCTCTTCGAAGGCCGCACCCCTCCGCACGCGTTGGTCCACCTGGTGGGTGGGTTCGCCATGGGCGACCTCGACACGGCCAGTCTCACCACCCTTCGCGAGCAGCTCGACCTCAACGTCGTGACGACCTTTCTGATGTTGCGCTACGGCCTGGCCGCGATGAAGGCGGCGGGACACGGACGGATCGTCACCGTGGCGTCCAAGGCTGCGCTCCAGCCTGCGCCTGGCTTGGGGATCTACGCGGCGGCGAAAGCTGCCGTGCTCGCACTGACCCAGGCCGCCGCCGAGGAGACCAAGGGCAGCGATGTGACCGCGAACGCGGTGTTGCCCACGGTCATCGACACCCCGGCCAACCGCGCAGCAATGGGAGACGCAGAGGGTGATACCTGGGTTCGGCCCGAGCGCTTGGCCGAGACGATTGTGTTCTTGTGCTCGGACGCCGCGGGCGATCTTCGGGGCAGCCCCGTCCGGGTGTTTGGTTCGGTCTGATCGCCCAGTGCCGAACACCTGGCGGTACGTGCTACCTTCCGCACCTGCTGGCCAGCCCGGGTGGTGGAATTGGTAGACACGGGGGACTTAAAATCCCCTTCTTTCGAGAGTGCGGGTTCGATTCCCGCCCCGGGCACAACCGGTTGCTACGGCTGCGCTAGCCGAACTTCTTCGTATAGATAGCGAGGCTCTTGGCCGCGGTCGCTTGCACCTTGTTCCGCACCAGCGGGCTCCAGCCGAGCACCAGGCCGATCGGACCCAACGCCTGCCGGCTCCATCGCCACATCGAGAAGGTGTCGTTGTGCTCGATGATCTTGTCGCCGTCGAAGCGGAACTGGGCGTCGATGATGTTGTGCACCGACCGCCCTGTCGCCGAGAACTCGTAGTACGCCTCCCAGTGGGCCGAGCCGTGGTCGCCATCCACCTTGATTCCCGACGTCTCCAATCGGAGCCCGCTGCTGCGTGACGTCAGCATCTTCCACATCATGCCGACCTGAGCCCCCCGCAGGTCCGGGAACGCGGGGTCGCTGAACCTGGCATCGGGGTGGTAGAGCCCCGCCATCGTCTCGCCGTCCTGGTCGCCGAGGGACCGATAGAGGGTCTCGATAACGTCGATGCGCTCCACAGCGGCACGCTCCCACGCGTTGGGCATCGCCGTAAAGGTCTGTGCCCACGCCCGCCGGACACTCCGTTGTCCCCCCCGAACGGCACGGCGGTGTTGTCGTTTGAAAAAAGCTGCAACGGCCCCGCTCCTACGTCGACTTACACGGCGTGACCGCCCTGCCCCCCGCCACCGCTCGTCGCGTCTGCCCGCCTCGGCACACTGCACCGCCTGCACCCCCCCGCGCTGCCGATCGGATCGGCCCTAAGACCGTCGGACCAAGGGTCATCATCGGCGACTCGCCTGCGTTTGTCCGCTGTCGGGCGTTGCTCGGACGGCTGGCTCCGCTGCCCATGCCCGTGCTGGTGCGGGGCGAAACGGGCACGGGCAAGGAAATCGCGGCCCAGCTGCTGCACGACGAGAGCCCCCGCGCGAGCGCGCCGTTGGTCGCCGTGAACTGTGCGGCGATTCCCGCAGAGCTGGCCGAGAGCGAGTTGTTTGGGCACGTACGCGGCGCATTCACGGGCGCGCATCGGGAGCACACAGGCGCGTTCGCCCGCGCCGATGGGGGCACGTTGCTGCTCGACGAGGTTGCCGAGCTCCCGCTGCTGGTCCAAGCCAAGCTGCTGCGCGTGCTTGAGCTGGGCGTGGTCTCCCCCGTGGGTGCCGAGCAAGAGCGGGTGGTGCACGCCCGGGTCGTCGCCGCCACACACCGCGATCTCGAGCAAATGGTCGCGGATGGGGAGTTCCGCGAGGACCTGTTCTTCCGACTGGGCGTCCTCACCGTACAGATGCCGCCGCTCCGCGAGCGCCCGGCCGACATCCCATTGCTCTTGGCCCACTTCGCCGACGAGGCGGCGCAGGTCCTGGGGCGCCGCGTCACGCTGTCCCGCCGCGCCCAGGAGGCTGCGGCACAGTACGCATGGCCCGGCAACGTCCGCGGGCTTCGCAACGCCGTGCTGCGGGCCGCCGTGCTCGCCGATGGCCAGATTCAAGCCAGCGACCTGCTGCCCAACGCCCGACCGCAGGCCGCGGCGCGGGGCGAAACAGTCGTGATCCCGCGAGGCGACTACGACTCGATGAAACGGCACATGCTCGAGCAAGTCGTCGCCGCGGAAGGCAGCATTCGGCGCGCAGCGGAGTGCCTGTCCGTCCCGCGCAGCACGCTGGGCGCATGGCTCAAGCCCGCCCGTGCAAGCTAGCCGCTAGCCCGTGCTCGCTTCACCCGTAGATTCTTCGCCGCCGGTCCCCGTGCCCGTCCAGACAGGGTCGTCGTCGCCGCACTTGTTCTCGATGGCGTAGTCACCGTTGCAAAACGCGCCGTCCTTGGGCCACAGCTTGCCGTTGACGTCCGTGAACGGTCGATTATTGGGGTCGAAGTCGAACTTGCACAGATCGCACTCGTCCCCGACCGCGTCGAAGTCTTGGTCGAGCTGCGGGAGCAGGCACAGGTTGCCCCACAGCGCGTCGAGGCCGTCAGCGTCGGTCGCGGTGAGCTTCGGGTTGTCGCGGGGGTCGTCGTAGCCCGCGGCCGCCAGGGCCTCGTCGCAGCCGGGCGGCAACGTAAGGACCCCGGGCGCCGTCATCGAGAACATCGGCAGCGGGCGGCAGAAGCCGGAGACCTCGTCGGCCTCGTCGCAGTCGACAAGAACGGGGAGGCCATCGGGGTCTGTCAACAGGCGATCGGTGACGGCGTTGGCGACCCCCTCCTCGGTTTCGACGAGCAGGGTCGTGCAACAAAAACCGTGCGAGGAGACCTCGTAGAACGCGAACGGGCGTGGATCGGTACGATCGGCGCACTGCGCGATCGTCTCGCAGTCGACCCCGACGAAGTCGCCATCGGCGTCGTCCGCTTGGGCCGCGCCGTCCAGCACCTGCAGCGGGTTGGGCGACGACGGGCACGTGTCACAAACGTCGCCCACTCCATCGCCGTCGCTATCAAGATGGCCGCAGACACCTGTGGTCGCCCCCTCGACGATGTGGCAGTCCCGGTTCATCGCGCAGTCGTCGGTGGACTCGCAGGTCACCGCCACCTCGACGACATCCACGGGCTGGCGAGGACACCCGTCGACCGCATTGGCGACGCCGTCCTGGTCAAAATCGTCGTCGTCGCCAAACCCTACGGGGCCCGCGGCGGTCTCGGATTGATCGCCCATGCACGCATCTCCAACGAGATCGCGATTGTCGTCGCGCTGGCACAGATTGGCGTCGTTGTAGGCGATGGGGTCGCCTGGGGACCACGGCGAGTCGGGGCCAAACGACTGACAGTTCGGCACGCGGACACAGTTGTCGCAGGCGTCCCCGATCCCGTCGCGATCGGTATCGGTCTGCATCGGCGAGTTGCGAACGAGCAAGGCCGTCGACAGCCCAGCGGGAGCGTTCTCGTTGTACTGCTGCGGCGGCTGCCGGCAGTTGTCGCAGGCATTGCCCACGCCATCCTTGTCGGAGTCCGCGGAGTTCCCGGACGTTCCCGGCACGGTGGGGCACAGATCGACGACATCCCCGACACCATCGCCATCGACATCGGCCTGATCGGGATTGAAGACGTCGTCGGCGTTGTCGCACGACAGCTGCACGTTATCGAGGTCGGCGTCCTCCTTGCACTTCGGCTCGTCGATCGTGAAATCGAACGTGTACTCCACCGCCCCGTCGGGCGTCCCGAGCACCAGTGGCATGCCACAGGCGTCCCAAAACGCGGCGCTATACAGCGCGGGGTCGTTGGCTTCGTCCGGGTCCAACAACCCGGGGATCCAGATCCGATAGCGCCGCCCCGTCTCCAAAATGCGCCCAAACTCGGCCGGATCCACACGCAAGCGGAGGGAGCCGCCCGCCATGCCGCTGACATCGACGGTCAAGCACGGTGGTGTGCACGTGTCCCGCTCGGCCTCGGTCTCGGCACAGCCGTCGCCACCGGCCAGCGGGATCAATCCGCATCCGGGCGTTGGTTCGGCGAATTCGTCCTCGTCCGAGAGCGCCCAAATCTGGAGCTTGTTGAGGTTCTCGGGCGACAGGTCGTACTTGTTCGACAGCCTGATCTCGAAGTCGTCGCACGCACCGATCCGGAGATTCTCGGTCGGAAACCCGCTGTCGGGCACCACGTGAAACTGCGGGGTCTCGAAGATGTACTCCGACTTGCCCTGGAGCGTGTTGCCGAGCTTGTCTTGGACCGACTCGACGGGCGTGTCGGAGACCGCCTCGGCAAACTGGATCGTGTACGTCGACCCAGAGCACATCGCCCGATCGAAGTCCTCGTAGGCCTCGGCGGTCGTGTCGAACGCATCGTGCGCCCGCCACCCGTCTTCCAGGGAGCGCGGCGGAATCAGGGAGCGGCCTTGCGCACAATCTTCTACCGTTGCGCGAGGCACGGCGCCCAAGTCCGCAGGGCGCCACTCGAAGCCCTTGATCGCGGGGTCGTAGATGATCCCACCACGGCGGGTCACGAACTTCACCGCATACTCGCCCTCACGACCCGGCAGCATGCGCCCGTCGTCATCCACGCAGCCGGACGCCACCGCCTCGCGGCACTCGGGGGACGCGTCTTCCAGGTCGGAGCAGATGCAGTCGCGCGTGGGCTCCGGCAGCAGCGCGTTGCGCGAGTATCGATCGACACGGGTGAGCTGCGATTGCAGCAGCGGGTCACACGTGCCGTCCTCGGCGACCAAGCCCAGGCTGTCCTGACAGCACTCGGCGGCGCTCAGCTTTGCGTCGTCATTGCCATCGCAGTACGCCAGCTGAGTCCCGGGAGGCGCGGTGGCGCAGTTTTCGCCCTGATCGTCGCATACGGAGAACGGCGCGCTCGAGCGTAGACAGGCTGCGGCGCCCCCGTCATCGAAGCGAGTGTCCACGCAGTAGCCCTGGGCTCCCGTGGTGTCAGTGTCGGCCCTGCACTGCACAAACCAAGGCGCCCGACAGCGGCCTTCGGTGCACTCGCCGGTCTCGTCACCGAGCGCCAACGAGCACGCCTCGCCGTCGGGGTCGACGCCCACACACTGGGTCCCCGCCAGGTTGTGCACGGCCGCGTCGATGCACTGCGCGGTGCTCTCGCAGGCGGCGCTGCGACGTTCCAGCCACGGAGGGCGGTCATCGGGGTGCTCGCTGCGGAGGCGGTCAAAGTACGGAACCCGCTGGTCCTCGTCCTGCACACAGTCGCTGTCGGTCGCCGGGTCGCAGGACCAGTGGTAGCTGTAGCGCAACGTCTCGTCTGAGCGGTCGATGCCGGGACGGAACTCGCGGCACTCGGCGAAGACGTCGCCCTCGCGGTCGCATTCGATTGCAGACCCATCGTGCGGGCTGCGAAGGTTGTCGAGCGCAAGCAGGCGCTCGCCCTCCAGAACCTCTCCGCTCCCCGGGTCGGTTTCCGATCGCACGCCGTACTTGGCGACCTGTGTCGACAACACAAAGTCGCATTGGTTGCAGCACACGTCGGTGCCGTTCTCAGGCGAGTCGCAGCTGCGATCACCCGCCGCCGCGACCGCGCGGGAATCCCAGCGGCCGCGCGTGGACCGAATGGTGCCCTCGACCTGCATCTTCATCGGCCGGCCCGTCTCCGGGTCCAGCTGGTTGCAGGGGTTTGTTTGCGGATCGGCGTAGTCGAGGTGCGAGAACGGGATCGCTCGGTCCGCAAGGTTGTCGATGCACGACAGGTTCACCGCCCGGGTCACCAGGTCGGGGGCCTCGAGTCGTCCCGGGAGGTAGTCACCGTTGAAGCGGGTGATCGGGCCTTCGATCTCCAGGACCCGCGTCTTCCAGTCGTACACCTCGAACAACTGCGGATTGTCCGGACGGCGGCGCACGAGCTCGACGCTCGTGGGATCGAGCAGGTTGTTGAAGACAAACTCGATGCCCGAGGCCGTCACCGTGGGCGCGAGGCGACAGTACTCGGCGGGCCCGCGGGCCGACGCCAGCGCGTCTTCGCTCTCTTCGCAGGGCCCGATGGGCTCAAGGAAGTAGCTACCGTGGTCAAACGATCCTGGGCAATTGTCCCCGACGCAGGTCGGGTCGAGCAGGTGGATCTTGCGGCCCGCGTAGTTGCTGCCGCTGATGCTCTCGAGGACCAGACTGTGCGGGTCACAGATCCCGCAGTCTGGGTCCTCGATGCAGCCCGAAGCCCCAAACAGGCCAACCAAAGACAATGCGCCGGCAAGCAAAGCTCGACCGGCGCATCGCATCGTCTCCGCTGCTATTCCAGCGTGTCGGGGGTCTTGCGCCCCTTCTTCTTCATGATGCCGAGCACTTCTGCGCCCGCTTCTTTGGACAACTCGAGAATCGCCACCGCGGTGCCGTAGTCGACCTCGTCGTGGAAGTCGACAAACACCACCTGCTTGTCGCGGAACTCCAGCTGCCGCTTGATCTCGGCCCCGAGCTTCTCCTTGGTCTGAACCGGAACTCGGTTGAGCGTGATCGCCTTGTCCGCGGACAAGCCGATGACCAGTGGCTCCTCCTTCGGAGGCTTGGGCTTGGTCGTCTTGCGGGTCGGCGGTACGCGAACGGAGATCTCGTTCACGTTCTGCGGAACCATCACCATAAAGATGATCAAGAGCACCAGGCATACATCCACCAAGGGCGTAACGTTGATATTGGAGTTGGCTCCGCCACCTCCACTGCTTCCCATTGACATGGTCGTGTCTCCCTGTTGGCTTGTTACAGCGCGGCACTACGAATCTCGGGCTCTCTCAACGGCCGACTCACCCATCGCTGACACGACGGCTGCGGCCCAAGAGCACGTTATTCCTCGCCGCCTCCCTGCTCTGCGACGTCCACGACCAACGCGATGTTGGATAGCTTCGCTTCGCTTTGGTTGATCCACTCAAGCACGACTCGCACCCGACCATAGTTGGTCCCGGAGTCGCCCTTGACGAAGAGGATGGGACCGCCATCGCCGCCGGCCGCCGCGCGCCCGATTGCAACTTTTATGTCCTCCTCAAGCCGAGCGACAAAGGTCGAGCGTTCCTTGTACATGTCTTGCTCGATCCACGCGCCTTGGTCGTCGACCGAAACAAAAACCTGGCTCCCCTCTTTGTGGGGGACCGCTTCGATCGTGACCGGCAGCTTCACGTCTCGGCCGCGCCCCAGCATTGGGGTGACGACCATGAAGATGATGAGCAGCACGAGACACACGTCCACCAATGGGGTGACGTTGATCTCGCTGTTGGGACCCTCGGCGTTGGGACCCGAGCCGCCTGCGTACGGGATCTTGCGCGACCGCTTGCCGATGCGGTCCCCGCTCACGAGTAGCGGCCTTCTTTGAGCACGAAGTCGATGAGCTCAGATGCGACGTCGTTCATGTCGATCTGGTACGACTCGACCCGCGCGTTGAACGCGTTGAAGAGCATCACGGCCGGGATGGCGACCAGGAGGCCGACAGCCGTTGCGACAAGTGCCTCGGAGATACCGCCGGACACTGCGCCGAGACCACCGCCGCCGCCGTCGCCAGACAGCGACTGGAACGAGTTGATGATTCCGACAACCGTACCGAGCAGACCGACGAACGGCGCCGTCGAGCCGACCGTTGCGAGCCAGGTGAGGCCGCGCTTGAGGTTGGCCGTCTCGCGCTCCTTGGCGCGCTCCATCTGACGGTTGACCGCGTCGACGAGGTCGAAGTCACCGACGTCGTCGGGGCCTTCCTCGCGAAGCGCTTCAAGACCCTCGAGGTACTCGCGCAAGCCTGCGCCGACGACCTTCGCGACGGGGCTGTCGGGATGCTGCTGCGCGGCCGCCACGGCCTCTTGCATCTTCCGCTCTTGGAGGAAGGTGCGCAGCATCATGATGTACGCGAGGGACTGGCGCTTGGCCCGGCCGTAGGCACGGAGGCGCTCGAAGATGACCGCCAGAGCGATCAAGAACATGATCAACAGACCAATGAGCACCGCCTTGGCAAAGAAGCCCATGGCGGCCCACATGCCCGAGATACTGAAGTCGGTGCCGGCGTTGGCGAGAAGAAGGAGGTCTTCCATCGTAGTCGTCCTGATGGTTGTCGAAACTTGTCGAGGGTTTGCTTGGAACCGAGCTCGGCGCCTCACGGGGCACACACAGCTCGAAGAGGATGGTTTCAGCTAGTCGAACTTGAGGTCAAAGACCACGACGGAGCAGGTCTCCACCGCTTTGCCACCGACGAGGAAAGGCTTGAATCGCCATTTCTTCACCGTATTGCGGCAGATTTCGTCCACCTGGGGGTCGCCAGGGAACTTCTTACTCGTCTTGACCTTGACCGTCTTGCCCAGTGGCGAGACGCAAAAACTTACTTTCGTTTTGCCACCGCGCTTGTCGAACGTGCCGGCTTTGGTCCCCGCGAGCTTCTTGGGGTCCGGGTCTGGCGCGTAGATGCCTTGCGACATGACGACACCGATGGGCTTTTTGGCCGACTCGGCCTTTTGCGTGGTGTCGCGCTTGGTCGCGACGCCGTGGATGGAGCCGCCGAGCGAGCCGCCGACAACGCCACCGACGACACCGCCGGGCACGCCGCCCGGCACTCCGCCTGGGACGCCACCGGGCACTGCGCCACCGGCTGCTTTGGTGGTCGGCTTGCCCGTCTTCTCGGGAATCTTGTCGGGGACCTTCTCTGGCTGGACGATCTCGTCGTCGAGCGGCACCTCTTCGTCGGGGATGTCATCGGGGATGACCTCCTTGATCTCTTCTTCCGCGGCGGCCGGTGGAGGCGGCGGCGGCGGAGGCGGAGGCGGCGCGTCCTCGGTCATGACCTGGACCATGACGTAAGACAACGTCGGCGGGTCCATGCGGTCGATGCTGAGTTTATCGGCGACCACCATAAACATCACCATCGAGAGCGTCACCACTCCCGAGCCGATGGCGGCAATCTGCAGCGCCATCCGCCGTCGCGGGTCGCTGCGTTGGTAGTGAACGTAGTGGTCGAACATGGTTCGTCGTCAGTCGGGAGAGTCGAAGAAACGGGGTGAAGACCGAGAAGGCCGTCGCGTTACTTGTTCCTTTTCTTCCGCTTCTTCTTTTTCTTCTTTGCCGCTGCCTCAGCGTCTGCAAGCTCCTGGGCCGCCAGCTTCGCCGCTTCTTCGGCCACACGCATCTCTTCGATGACGGCACGCTCAAGCTCGGCGTCGTCGGCTTGCTCCTGTGGAGACAGCGGCGGCGGCGGGCAGCAAGCCCCCTCTGGGACCTTGGGCGGCGGCGGGCAATCGGCCAGCTCGTCGAGATCGCACACGGCCTTGGTCTGGCGCCAAGACGCCATGGCGTCTTTTCGAGCTTCGATCGCCTCGATCTTCTCCTCGGGCAACTCGGGCTCGTCGATGATCATCCGCGCGTGCTGACGCTGCGCGTAGGCCATGGAGCGCCACACGTAGGCGTCGCGGAACTTCGGATCGTTGGAGGTCGCCTTGTCGAGCAGGCGAATCACGTCGTCCGCCATCTCGATCCGCTTGGCGGCCGGGAACTCCTCCGTGTACGGGAGCCCGCTGTCTGGGTCCGGGAACAACGGGTCGAAGCGGCGAATGGCCAGCTCGTGCCACGCCTTGACCGAATCGGGGAAGTCCTCGGTGCGCTTGACGTACCAGAGGTCCTCGTTGGCCGTGTCGCCGCACTCGCTGTATTGGCGGGCGATGACCTTGTACAGGACCTCCTCCTGAGGCTCGTCACGGTGCTTGCTGAACCAGTATTCGAGCAAGTCGTCGCAGCGTTCGTCGGCGTTGAGCAGCGCGAGACGGTGATTGAGCATCTGCTCATCGACCTGTGCGCGCTCCTCTTTGGTCTGCGTTTCGACGTTGGCGTGCCACTTCTTGAAGTCCCGCAGCGCCATATCGGCGAACTCGCGCCGCTTCTCGCGCTCCTCAGGGTCCTTCATCTTGAGGACCTGACTCTCGGCAGCACACGCGCGGTTCCAGTACAGCGTGACGCCGTCGGGCTCGAGCTCTTCGGCCGCGTCGTACTTTTTGATCGCCTCAACGTATTGGGCGTTCTTGTAGTGCGTGTTGCCCTCACGGATGAGGTCGCGCGCCTCGATTTTGGCGCAGCCAAACAGGCCCCCAAAGGCGAGCGTGGCGCAGACGAGCGAAGCGGCCAGCCGTGGGAGCTTGGCAGCGGAGCGTCCACGAGGTTGATCGTGCGGTCGGCCCATCGAGGGCGCCAGTGTACAGCATGCGCCCCGCTGTACCGCTAGCTTGTTTGCATGTCGCCCGGCGCGCGCGCAGGGAGCTGCCTCACTACCGCGTGCGATCTTCGCCCCCGCGGTAAACAACGGCCGGCCGTGTCGGCGGGCATGGGTCTGCTTGCGTTTGTTCATGCTGCACACGTTTGGATCACGCAGTGCTGGCTCGTGATGGCCTAGTCGAACTCGATCTGAAACGTGGTGGTTGTGCACGTCTTGCGGCGCTTGCCGTCCACGACAAATGCGTTGAATCGCCACTTAGAGACTGCTTCACGACAGATTCGGTCGATCTCCGGATCGCCGGGAAAGCGCTTGGTCGTGCGCACGTCGGTCACCGACCCGCGCGTCGTCACGCAGAAGGACACGGACGAGCTCGCGCGGCCCGTGCGGCGCATGATTCCTGTCTTGGTCCGGGCCAGGCGTCGTTGATCCGGATCGGGGGAGAAGATGGCATTGGCCTTGACCACGCCGACCGGCTTGTGGATCCGTTCCGGCGTGCGATTGACGGGTGTCGGTCGACCGAATGGGACGCACGGAGGTGCCTCGCACGAACCGATCGCTGGCGGTCCGCCGGGTGGGCCGCCGGGCCCTCCCGGGCCACGGATGCCGGGGACGCCGGTCCCGGGAACCTTCGATCCCGTATCCGTCGACGTGCCCCGCACGGGTTCGGTGGGGTCGAGCTCCGCCGTCTCGGTCGCTGTGGTGCTCGGCTCGGGCGTACGCTGTGGGCGATGAGCGGTGACTGGCTCATCGGGGGTCGCCGACGCAGCCGCAGCCGCAGCCTGCTTGGGTGCCTTGGGAACCGGGGCTGGCGGCGGGGGCGTCGCGCCCAGATCCAGTGTCACGGCGTACTGGAGCGTCGGGGGATCGACCGGACGAATCCCGAGTTTGTCGCCCGTCCACGCCAGGGCGCCTGCGATCGACAAAGCGGCGACCGCGGCTGCGGCCGACGTCAGCTGTCGCTGCCGCACGCTGGGCTCGATCGTCTGCCCGGCCAGGAACGTGGAGAAACGCGTGTCAATTTGAACGGTGGTCATGCGTTTGCGACTCCGCGGTGCGCGCGGCGCAAGGCCGGGCCCCGAGGTACAGGGTGATGGGCCCGGAAGCGGCGGCCACGGGTGATGGCGCGCAAATCCAGGTCCGGGGTGAACCAGTCAACGAACGAGGTTGGCAATAGGGTCTGCCGTCACGCCGAAGCGCAGATCGTTTCGCTGGTTCGGTTGTGCAAACGCCGGGCTTGCCGCCCGCTTACACAGGCTCGCTATGGGGCCGCGGGAGCGTCCACGACAACGGAAGCGCGACGTCGCGAATCCGCTCGCGGTCGCATGCCAAGGCAAGCAAGCGATCCAACCCTAGAGCACAGCCCACCGTTGGCGGTAGCGGCGACGTCTGCATGGCGGCCAAGAATGCCTCGGGCATTGGAAGCGGCGCCTCACCCAGTGCAGTGCGAAGCCCCTGGACCACCGTAAACCGGCGTCGTTGCTCGGCAGCGCACGTCAGCTCCCGATATCCATTGGAAAGCTCTACGCCGCCCACGTAGCTCTCCACGCGAAATGCGACGCCCCGGGTTCGCACCTGCGTCATGCGGGGCGGCGCGACCTCGGCCAGAGCTGCGAGCGCGGGCGGGAACTCCGTCACGTGGATCCCATCGACTTGCTGCGCCAGCCAGGGGTCCAGCGCTGCGTCGCACCACGAGGAAAAGAAGCTCGTCCAGGCCAAGAGCCTCGCGACATCGCTTTCCGCATGCGTGGGCGCATCCGGGATCCAATCGGGATGCTCAGCAGAGAACAACGCTTGCAGGGCGCGCGCATCTTCGTCGCCCGACAGCGTCACGCCTGTCGTGCGGTGGACCAGGTCGAGCATCCCGTGCGACCGCCACTGGCGCGGCGCCTCGCGGATCCCGATCGCCCCGAATACAGCGTCGACCAGTTGTTCCGTATCGCGCTGGAGTGCGGCGATGTCGGTCGCACCCGGCCGGTACCACTCGATGAGGTGGAACTCTTCTGCGTGCTGAGCCCCTTGCTCCGCTGCCCGTAGGACGTGCGCGATCTGGAAGATCGGTCCCGCCCCTCCCATCAGCAGCGTCTTCATCGGGAGCTCTGGGCTCGTCGCCAGGACGCCCTGCGCAAGCGCAAAGGGCTCGATGAACGGCTCGATCGCAACCGCGGCGAGCCGGACGGGCGTGGAGACCTCGAGCACGCCTTCGCGCCGAAAAAACTCCCGTACGGCCGCCTGGGAGGCATCCCACGCAGCAATGCGTGCGCGCAGCTCCAGCGGTGAAGCGTGCGGCTCCACGGCACCCGGCGGGCTCATCCGCCGACCTAGGTGTTCACGCGCTCGACGTACGCACCCGTGCGCGTGTCGACCTTGACCGTCTCGCCGACCTTGATGAACAGCGGCACGTTGATCGTCGCGCCGGTCTGCACCTGCGCCTGCTTGGTCACGTTGGTGGCCGTATCACCTTTGACGCCAGGCTCGCACTCGACGATCTCCATGACGACGTGGCTGGGCAGGCTCACCCCGACCGGGCGCTCGTTGTAGAACAAGACCTCGACGTCGAGATTGTCGAGCAGCCAGTTCTTGTCGTCGCCGATGACGTCGGCGCTCATCTCGACCTGCTCGTAGGTCTCCGAGTCCATGAACGTGAACGCCTCGCCCGAGGAGAACAAGAACTGCATCTTGTTGGACTCGACGTTGGCCGCGGTCAGCTTCTCACCCGAGCGCCAGGTCCGCTCCAAGACGGCGCCCGTGATCATGTTTTTGATCTTGCACTTGTAGAGGCCCTGGCCTTTGCCCGGCTTCACGAACTGGAAGTCCACGACGACAAAGGGCTGTCCGTCGATTTCCAACTTCACGTTCTTGCGCAGGTCGTTTACGTCCATGAGAAGCCTCGGCTATCCCACCCATGGCCGCTTCGTCAAACGGGCAGGATTCTCCGAACTGCGCGTTCTTCGCGAACGCGCAACTGCGAAGTTGACGCAGCACCCGGTTATAGACCGGAGAATCGATCTCTCATGCTCCATGGGATTTTCGGGAACGTCCCGATAATGGGCTCACAAGCCCATCACAGAGCGCTGGCAAAGGCGTCCGACATGTGGCAGGCTATTCCCCGGTTATCGCAAGAGTTACCGTATTATGAGACTGACCACCAAGGCCCGCTACGGAATCCGCGCTCTCTGCCACGTCGCCCATCGCGGATATGCCTCCGCACAGGTGATCGCCGAGCGGCAGGCAATTCCGTCGCGTTACCTGGAGGAGATCATCGGCGAGTTGCGCCGTGCGGGGCTCGTGATCGGTAAGCGCGGACCGCGAGGCGGCTACCGCTTGGCCAAGCCCCCCGAGGAGATTGCGGTGTCGGACGTGCTGCAGGCGCTCGCCACCACGGGCAACACGACCAACACGGGTGACCCCCTCGACGAGATTACCGCCCTGGTCGAGCGCTCGGTCGACGACCGCCTCCAGGCCGCCGTGGGCAGCCTGAACCTCAACGATCTCCTGGACGAAGCCTCCGAGCGGCACCGCCGGACGGCCGCCAACTACGTAATCTAAGCGTGACGGGAGGCGGCTTGATGGATACTCGCGAAACCATGCGCACCGATGCACCCAACGTTGGCAATATCCTCGGGCTCATCGGCAACACGCCGCTGATCCGGCTTCGCCATGTGGCGGGCGATCCGGAGACCCACGCGGCTGTGTGGGCCAAGTGCGAAATGATGAATCCGGGCGGCTCCGTGAAGGACCGCATCGCGTTGGCGATGATCGAGGCCGGCGAACGCGATGGCGTGCTCACGCCTGGCAAGTCGGTGCTTGTTGAGCCGACCAGCGGAAACACCGGGATTGGGCTGGCTCTCGTCGCAGCGGTCAAGGGCTACCGGCTGGTCCTGACGATGCCCGAGTCGATGAGTTTGGAACGTCGGAATCTGCTCAAGGCGTACGGCGCCGAGCTTGTGCTGACCCCCGACGACCGCACGATGGAGGGGGCGGTCGCGGCGGCGGAGTCGCTGTGCAGCAAGCCCGACCACGTGATGCTCCAGCAGTTCAAGAACGCCGCAAACCCCGATGCACATCGACGCACGACGGGCCCAGAGATCATGGCGGCGATGGCGGGCGATACGGTCGACGGTTTTGTCTCCGCTGTGGGCACGGGCGGCACGATCACGGGCGTCGGTCAGGTATTGCGCGAGCACAACCCCGACATTCAGATCATCGCGGTAGAGCCCGAGCTGAGCGCCGTGCTCTCAGGCAAGCCCGCCGGACCGCACAAGATCCAGGGCATCGGCGCAGGCTTTGTCCCCACGGTACTCGACAAGACGATCTTCACCGAAGTCTGCGCTGTGGGCGACAAAGAGGCCTACCGCATGAAGCAGCGCCTGGCGCACGAGGAAGGGCTGCTCGTCGGTATTTCGTCGGGGGCCAATGTCACCGTCGCGACCGAGATCGCAAAGCGACTCGGCCCAGGGAAGAACGTGGTCACGATCCTGTGCGACACGGGTGAGCGCTACTTCAGCCTGGACGCGTTCTTCACCGCGGACGGCGAGCGGTGTTGAGCCCGGATCCGCAGGCGTCCGCCCCTTCGCCATCGACGGTGGCGAATACACACTTCGTGGTGCTCGGCGCGGGCGGCCTCGGGTGCCCTGCCCTGCTCGGCCTGCAGATGGCCGGGGCGCAACGCATCACCCTGTTCGACCATGACCGTGTCGAGCGGCACAATCTTCAGCGGCAGGTGCTGTACAGCACCGCCGACGTCGGTGCGCTCAAGGCCACCGCGGCCGCGCACACGCTGCACGCGCGCGGCACGGGGCTGCGGGTCACGGCGCGGGCGGAGCGACTCAGTCCGAGCGCGGTCGACAGCCTGGTTGAAGGTCTGGACGCAGACGCCACCGTGCTCGAGTGCACCGACGATCCCGCGATCAAGTTCGCGCTCAACGATGCCGGCCTTCGCCACGGACGCCGCGTCGTGATCGCAGCGGCGTTGGGCTGGCGCGGCCAGGCGATCGCCGTCGACGCACGCGCGGCCTGCTACCGATGCATCTACGAAGCCCCGCCCGCTGCGGCCGCCGTGCCGACCTGCGCCGAGGCCGGGGTCATCGGGGCCAGTGTGGGCATGCTCGGCTTCGTCGCCGCGCACCTGGCCGTGCAACTGGCCTCGGGCGTGCGTGAGGTCAGCGGCCGGCTTCACACGCTCGACCTCCTCAGCGGCGACGCACGACCGCTGCACCCCGCAATCCGAACGGGCTGCCCGGGCCCCCATGCAGTGGCGCCGGCGGCTCAGCAACTCTCGTAACTTCAACCTCGACAGAGACGAACATCCGACAAGGATCACCATGGCAACGGTTCGAATCCCTACTCCTCTCCGCAAATACACCGCAGGTGCCGAAGAAGTGCAGATCACGGCCGGCAACGTCCGCGAGCTGATCGACAACCTCGAAGGCTCGCACCCGGGCATCCGCGAGCGAATCTGTGACGACAAAGGCGCCGTGCGCCGATTCGTGAATGTCTTTGTCGGCGACGAAGATATCCGCTTCCTCGACAACCTCGACACGCCCGTCAAAGACGCGGACGAGGTCAGCATCGTGCCTGCGATTGCCGGTGGCACACACACACGCTAGCCCCATGCACTCCCCCCCTCCTGCGGCGCACCAGTTCGCGGCGGCAGCACGCACCCCGGCGCGTGTGAACTCCGTGATCGACCTGATCGGCAACACGCCGCTCGTGCGGCTGGGCTCGATCGACCGAGATTGTCCGGCCGTCGAGATCTGGGCCAAGTGCGAGTTCGCCAATCCCGGCGGGTCGGTCAAGGATCGTGCGGCATCCCGCATGGTTCTGGACGCTATCGCTCGAGGGGACCTTGCCGGAGGTGTGCGGCTGCTCGACTCGACCAGCGGCAACACGGGCATCGCCTACTCGATGGTGGGGGCCGCCTTGGGCATTCCCATCTCGCTGGTCATGCCGAGCAACGTGTCCAACCCGCGCAAGCAGGTGACGGCAGGGTTTGGCACCGAGCTCATTTTCTCCGACCCCATGGAGGGCAGCGACGGCGCGATTGTCGATGCGCGCAAGCTGTTCGCGGAGAACCCGGGCAAGTACTACTACCCCGACCAATATGCCAACGAGGGCAACTGGCGCGCCCACTACGACGGCACGGGGCCTGAGATTTTGGCGCAGACCCGCGGCCGCGTGACCCACTTCGTCACCGGTATCGGGACCAGCGGCACGGTCGTCGGCACGTCGAGGTTCTTGCACGATCACGACCGGTCGATCCGGTGTATCGGCGTGCAGCCCGATGATGCGATGCACGGCCTCGAGGGGCTCAAGCACATTCCGAGCAGCTTGGTGCCGGCCATCTACGACCCGGACGTGCTCGACGACACCATCTGGATGCCCACCGAAGAAGGCTGGGACATGGCCGAGCGGGTTGCATCCGACGAGGGCCTGTTTGTCGGGCACTCATCGGGCGGCAATGTCGCGGCCGCCCTTCGGGTCGCCCGCGGTCTCGCCGACCGCGGGGAGCGTGGCGTTGTCGTCACCGTCCTGTGCGACCGTGGCGACCGCTACTTCGCCCCGCTCAAATGGGAGAAGCACTATGTCTGGTGAACCCACAGCCACCCGTTCGATCAGCGACGAGCATCGGGCGCAACTCGAGTCGTTCCTTCCGCAAATGTACGCGCAGGCGGCCGCGGAGTTCCCCTCCGAGTGCTGCGGATACGTCCTGGGAGAAGGTGCCAACGCCGTGCTCGCGCAGTGCGTCAATCGGCAGGACAAGCTCCACGCCTTGGACCCTCAAGCCCACCCCCGGACGTCGGCCAATGGCTACAACATCGGCGGCAAGGACCTTCTCACCCTGGCGCGCAGCTTCGAGTCCGACGCGCCCGCGACCGTGATCTATCACTCGCACCCGAGGGTCGGCGCGTATTTCTCCGACGAGGACACCGCCGCAGCGATCTCCGCCGGCTATGCCGTCGACTACCTGGTCATCGACGCGCTCGAAGACCGCGTTGCCGGGGCCATTCTGTTTCGACGTGAGGGCGACCGCTACGTCGAGATCCTTCGCTTCGGCGACCCTGGCGGACGTCGGGACTAAAACGGGCTGCGCACGGCTCCGGCGCGCACGCCGTCGACCCACTCGCGGTCCGCCGCGAGAAACTCGGCGACGGGCAATTCCGCCACGTCGTAGGCGACGGGCACAAAGCCCGGCTCCGGAGTCAGCGCCGCGGCATCGCTCAGCTGCGCGCCGTTGACGTGGTAGACGACGAGCACCACCTCCGGCCCGGGAGGCGGATAGACGTGGTGGAGCACATCGGCGACCGGACCGATGGTGAGGCAACGCGCGCCAGGGCCCCACTCTTCCACCAGCTCACGGGCCAGGGCCTGCACCGGGCCTTCCCTGGGTTCGAGTTTGCCCCCTGGCAACTCGAGCGCCCCCGCGCCAAAGCGAGCGTCGCGGGGCCGTCGATGGACAAGCACACGCTGCGGTGTGAGCCACACGAGTGCGGCGGCGACCACGATCCGAGACCCCTCCTCCGGCGACCCTGACACCGCCGCAGCGTCGCGGAACACCCCGCCTGCGTCGGTGTCTCCGCTCACGCGCAGCAATTCAACGACCTAGACGCCGGCTTCGTTGCGGCCGTATGCTGCGCCCACTGCCATGCGCTTGTACGCAGGAAAGATCCCACACATCACCGACGCGACCTGCAGGGCGCTCGTCGACCCCGGCCACATCGAGACGACGGATCGCGAGGAGTTCAAGCGGGACGTGGAGTCGGTGCTGCGCGAGTACTTGCGGAAGGAGCGTGACCTGACCGAGAAGGCCAAGGACATCCTCGAGCATCGGGGCCTGCCGTACTCGGACCTGTACCGCACCAAGCGACAGCTCGCGGAGCGGGACGACTTCGGTATCGGCGACGAATCGGTCAACTGGATCGCCACCCAGCTCATCGAGGTCTTCATGCGCTCGCAGTGGGTCGAGGAGATCTATGCCGATGACGCCGTGCTTCGTCGCGCGCTCAAGGAGCTGTTGCGCAAGAACATGGAGGCCGACGACGACCTGGACCGCGAAGTGCGTCGCCAGCTCAAGCACCTGTCGGACGGCACCAGCGCGTTCGAGATCGAATACCAAAAGCAGCTCGACGCGGTGAAACGCAAGCACGGGCTTCAGTAGGCGCGGGCGCCTCTCGATGGCCCACATCCTCGTCTACCTGCAGCGAACCCCGCTTGGGTTGCATCCCGCCAGCGCGCTGGCCCTCTGCATCGCTCGCGACATCGGAACAAACCGTGGCGCGTCCGTCACGGCGCTGTGCCCTGGCGATGCCGGGGTGCTCGATGAGGGTATTTCTCGCGCCGCGGCACGCTTCGGCGCCGACATCATGGTGTTCTTCGGGCCGGGCGGCCTCGCGGACACTGTCGAGCGGCTGCGTCCCGTGCATGTACTCGCGCCGTGGACGGCCGAAGGCTTGGGTGCCGTCGGGCCCCTCAAGCTCGGGCCCGCGAGCCCGCGATGGATCCGCACCGCGAGGCCTCCTGGCGCGGGCGCCGACACGGTGACCGGGGTGATCGCGGGTACGACCCCCTGGTACGCGCTCGATGCCACACTCGATCCCGAGTACCTGGGCAATGTCGACGCCGCCCGGCTGCCGACCTGGGTCGAAGGCGCGGATACGAACCCCAGGGCTGGGTACGGCGTCACCGAAGGCAGTCCGGTCCACTACGTGGCGACGCGGGCACTGGACGCCGACCTCGCCAGAACCCTGGACCAACTCGGCGCGCAGGCCGTCGCCCCCGAGGCCGTCTCGACACTCCCCGCAGGCACGCTGCTCTGGTTCACGGAGGGTACCGGAGCGCTTCCTGACGCCGTGCAGCAACGCTCGGTCGCCACGCGACTCATCGTGCTTCCAGACGCCGACGCTGGGGTCGATCAGAGCTGGATGCACGCCGACCTGGTGATCCCCGGCCCGTGGCACGAGGCGATCGCGAGATTGCAGCAGCCGCAATGGAGCACAACGCTGGCGTGAGCGATCCGCTCGCGCTGCTCTTGTCCACATCCAACCGCGCTGCGCGGTCGTCGATCCTCGTCGCCGCAACGGCCGACGAGGCCTGGGCCAACGATCGCGGAACGGTCGTTCCCGACCGCGACTTGCCCAGGCGGATCAAGACACCCGAGGATCCAAAGAAGCCCGCGGCCATCGTCGTCCTGGGCCGCCTGTCGCCCACCCTGCTCCGCGCGTTGAGGGCCAAGCCCCCAGCCCTCGTTGTCGTGACCGGCGACGCCAACATCGTCGCCATCGCGTCGCTCGACGCATTGCCCAAGACACGAGCCTTGGGCCCGCATGCTCGCCTCCGGGTGGGCGCGGGGAACACGGTCGCGTGCGCAGACCACCACGGAGAACTCGCCGGGCTGCGTCGCTCCCTTGGCGAGGACTCGATTCGGCTTGCGTTGGCGCCAACCCCCGCCTGGCTGCCGCAGTGGCTCGCGCAGGATCTGTTGGCCCAGTGCCCAGTCGCAGGCACCGTCCACGCCAGTGCACTGGGCGTGGAGTGGGCGCGCTGGGCGGCCGACCACGCTCCGGCGACCGTTCTCGTCCCCGTCGGCCTACCGCTGCCCCAGATCGAGCCGGGCCACGCCTCACTGCCCACCGTCGTCGCCGCGCATGCGCTGGAGTGCCTCACCGGCCCGGTATTTCCCTCGCCCCGCGTGATCGCCACGGTGCTGACGGGCCTCCAACGCGGACGCCTCTCCGACCGAGCCGCTCCCCAAGACGCGCCTGAACCCAACGCGCTGTGGGCCCAAGCCCGCAGAGCACTGCCCATCACAGGCGCGGTCGTTGGCATGGACCAGCCCGCGTTCGATGTCGGCGCCTCCCCTACTGCAGGGTTCTTAGCCCAGCGCGCATTGCTGCGAGCGTTTGCAGCGGGCTCCCTGCGCAAGAATCCCCAGGCCCTCGCGCCTGAGCCGGACCCGGACGGGGTCGAGCGTGCCGAGCAGCTGCTCGCCAACGCTGGTGAGATTCTCACCGATCACGAGAGCAAGGTTGTGTTGCGAGGGTTTGGCATCGAGGTCACACGACAGGCCGTGGCGAGCTCGGCCAGCGGTGCGACTGGGTTCGCCGAGAGGATCGGCTACCCCGTGGTGCTCAAGGCGCTGTCGCCCGACCTGCGACGGCGCGGAGAGATTGACGCCATCGCGCTGCAGCTGGGAACGGGCGCCGCGGTGCGGCGTGCCTACGCCTCCATTGTCGACAACGTCGAGCAACGTGCCCCGACCGCCCGCCTCGACGGCGTCCTCGTGGCCGAGATGGTCCCCACGGGGCTGGACGTGCGCTGTGGCGTGGTGCGGCTTCCCGATGACCAGGGGCTCGCAATCTACGGGCACACCACGCAAGGGGCAGGCACGACCGAAGCCGCGACCGCCCTGCTTCCGCTCGATGCTGCATCCGCGACCTTGTTCGCGCACGCGATCCTCACGCAGCTTGCCGTGCCGGGCTTGCGCCGCGCAGACGATCCCGATGTGCACAGCCTGGCCGCCGTGCTCCTGGCACTGGCCAACGTGGCTCGAGTGGCCGCCGACCGCATCGAGTCGATCGAGCTGGCTCCGCTACGGCTGGTGAGCAGCCCGCGCCGCTCGGTCGTCATCGACGCCACGATCAGACAGCGCCCGCACCTCGAGGGTGCCTAGCCGTCAGGGCATCGTTTCGCGGGCTCGAGCCACTAGCGACGCGTGCACATTGCGGGCAGGATCCTCCATCGCCCACGCCAGCAACGCATCCATCGTGTCACCCAGCGCGGGCCCGGGGGTGGCCAAGCCCAGGGCTATCAAATCCCCGCCGCGAACCGCCAGTTCCTTGATCGACAGCGGCGCATGGTCGACCGCGTCGTGGACGGCATCCCGCCGCGCCGTGTCGCTCGCCAACACGGCCAGCGCGTCATCGAGGTTGGCGCGAGACAGCCGCGACACCGCGCGCCGGATTTCGGGGCCAGAGGTGGCCTGCTCCAGAGCAACCATCGCAGGACCCGTCAGGACCGCCAGTCGGGCGCGCTCGAGCTTGCTGGTCTTGAGCGCGACGACAGCGGCGCCCACCGTCTTTTCACCGTCGGGCAGGAGCGCCGCGGGACGGAGCAGGCACGCCAGCCGCAGGACCGGATCGCAGGGCAGCGCGTCCGCGGCCCGCACCGCGGCCTCGCGAACCTCCGCGGCGAGCGGAGGAAGAACGTACGGCCAAATGCCCGTCTCAGCCATCGGTACCAGGCCCAGGGAGGGCCGTGGTGCCTTGAGCATCTTGGTGAGTTCGACATAGACGCGCTCACGGCTGACCTTGGCGAGCACGTCGAGTGCCGCGGGAATCGCCGCGGCCGTGGCGGGGTCCAGCGCCATCGCCAACGTCGCGCAAAACCGTACCGCGCGCATCGTCCGGAGCCCGTCCTCGGTGAAGCGCTGGGTCGGGTCGCCCACGGCCACGATGATGCCGCGGTGCAGGTCGGCCAACCCGCCAAACGGATCGGTCAGCACCGCTCCGACGGGATCCCAAGCGATGGCGTTGATCGTCAGGTCGCGACGCGCCAGATCGTCGTGCAAGCTGCGCAGGAACTCGACCGACGAGGGCCGCCGCCCGTCGAGGTACTCCCCTTCCCCGCGGAACGTCGTGATCTCCACGGGTTCTTCGGTCGTCCCGCGCTCGCCGACCAGCGCGGTCACCGTGCCGTGCTGGACCCCAGTGGGGATGGTGCGCCGAAACAGGGCCATCACCTCGGTCGGCGTCGCCGAGGTGGCGACGTCCCAGTCCGAGACCACCCGGCCGAGCAGCGCGTCGCGGACGGCACCGCCGACGAGCACGGCCGCGTGCCCGGCCCGGGCCAAGCATGCGCAGACTTCAACGACGGCCGCAGGGATGTCGGTCTCGGTCAGGCGCTGTCGTGCCAGCGCTGGGGTGGCTGGGGGCGCGGCGCCGCTCATCCCTTGCAGTCCGCCCACGTCTGACCGTGGCCAACATCCACACGCAGCGGCACATCCAGCTCGAACGCGTTCTCCATCTCGGGTCGCGCGAGCGCAACCAGATCATCGACCTTGTCCTCGTCGCATTCGAAGATCAACTCATCGTGCACCGTCAGGAGCATCGTCGCCCAGGGAACGTCGGCGAGCGCGGCCTCGACGTTGATCATCGCCAACTTCAGGATGTCGGCTGCGCTGCCTTGGATCGGGGTATTCCGGGCGATGCGCTCGCCGTGGCCTCGGGCGGCCCCGCGCCCGGCGAGCTCGGGGATCCGCCGCTTGCGACCGAGGATGGTCTCAGAGAAGCCGCGCCGCTTGGCCTCGGCGATGAGGTCTTCCATGTAGCGTTTTACGCCCGGGATTCGATCGTAGTAGCGCTTGATGTACAGGCTCGCTTTGGCCTGCGGGATGCGGAGCACCTGCTTGAGCCCAAACGCGGTCTGCCCGTACACGACACCGAAGTTGACGGCCTTGGCGATGCGCCGCTGCTCGCTGTCGACGTCGGCCTCTTTCACATCGAAGATCTCCGCGGCCGTCCGACGGTGCACGTCGACGCCGTCCACAAAGGCCCCCCGCAGCGAAGGGTCATTGGACATATGCGCCAGCACGCGCAGCTCGATCTGCGAGTAGTCCAGCGCGACCAAGTGGCGGCCCGGCGGGGCCACGAAGCCGGCTCGCACGCGTCGTCCTTCAGCCGTCCGCACGGGGATGTTCTGGATGTTTGGGTCGTTGCTGGAGATGCGGCCTGTGGCCGCAACGGCTTGGGCAAAGTGCGCGTGCAGTCGGCCGTCGGCACCGAGCAGGCCCGGCAACGTGTCCAGGTACGTGCCCTTGAGCTTGGTCAGCGTCCGATAGTCGAGAATGTGTTGGACGATCGGATCCTGCATCGCAAGATCCTCGAGCGCCTTGGCGTCGGTGCTGTATCCCGTTTTGGTCTTGCGCGTGGGTGCAAGGCCACGGTCCTCGTAGAGCAGCTTTTGCAGCTGCTGGGGCGACCCGAGGTTCACGCGGTGGCCAACCTCCTTCTCGACCTGATCCTCAATCGCGACGATCTGTGCCCCAAGGTCAGCACCTTGCGCCCGCAAGACCGCGGCGTCGACCATGATGCCTCGCCGCTCCAGCTGCGCAAGGATCGAGGCCATCGGCATCTCGATCTCGTGGAACAAGCGTGCGGCCTGCTCCCCCGCGGCCGTCACTTGCTTGGACAACGCTCGACCCAGCGCGAGGGTGACGTCGGCCGTCTCCCCCGTCCACGCGGCCGCAACATCGACGGCCAGATCCTCGACGGCCTTGGCCTTCTTGCCTTTGCCAAGGACCTTGTCGGCCGGTCGTGCGGTGTAGTCGAGCACGTCGTCGGCCAGCGCGACGAGCCCGTGCGATGCGCGTGCAGGGTCCAGAACGTAGGACGCCAACATCGGGTCAATGCGCACGCCCTGCAGGGGCATGTCATGGCGCTCCAGCACGATGAGCGCGGGTTTGTGGTCGTGCACGTACTTGGCGACGTCGGGGTTTGCCAGCACGGGCGCCAAGCGCTGCGCCAGCGCGGGAACCTCCCATTGTCGCGGCCCCGTGAGCTCGACCTGACGATGCCCTACGGCGAGGTACAGCGGCCCCCGCTGCGTCCCGTCTGCCTGCTGTACGCACACACTCAGGCCGACCCAGGTGCTCGTGAGCGGGTCATCTCCCGACAGTGCCAGCGAGAGGCTGACGACGGAATCCGCTGCGCATGCGGCGAGCAACGCATCGAGTTCGTCGGGTGCGTCGGGCGACACAACGACCGCATCCGTCGCCTCAAAGCCTTCGACAAACGCCAGCTCGATCGCGGCCGGGCCGTTTGGATCGACGGCGGTCTGCTTGCGGCCCACAGGCGTGGCGCCGAGTTCTTGGAGGATCTGACGGAAGCCGAGGGGCTCGAAGAACTCGACGATCTCGGCTTCCTTGAAGCCCGTGTCGACGGTCTGCTCCAGCGGCGTCGGCAAAGCGATCTCATCGCGCAGCGCCACGAGTTTTCGCGACATGCGAGCGTCCTCGGCGAACTCGATAAGGCGCTCACGCCGCTTCTTCTGCTTGATCGAGGGCGCTGCCGCCAGTACACCTTCGAGGTCGCCGTACTCCTTGAGCAACGTCGAGGCCGTCTTGGGACCGATGCCTGGAACGCCCGGCACGTTGTCGCTGCTGTCGCCGGTCAGCGCCAGCAGGTCGCCGAGTAACTCGGGCGGCACGCCGAACTTGTCGACGACCTCGGCCGGCCCCATGACCCGCTGCTTCATCGTGTCGTACAGCAACACGGCTGGCTCGCCGGGCTCCATCGTCACCAGCTGCATGAGGTCCTTGTCGCTGGAGGCGATGACGACGTTCATGCCCTTGGCGTGGGCAACCTTGGTGTACGCGGCGATGATGTCGTCGGCCTCCCATCCGACCTGACTGATCCGACAGATGCCGAGCGCATCGACGGCCTGGCGCACGAGCGGGAACTGAGGCGCCAAGTCGTCGGGGGGCGGCGATCGGTTGGCCTTGTACTCGGGGTACATCTCGCGGCGTCCGCCGTCCCCGCCTGCGTCGAATACGGCGACCAGGTGCTCGGGCGCGAAGTCTCTCCGCGCCGCGGCGACCATCCGAACAAAACCATGCACTGCGCTCACGGGACGCCCGTCGGGCGTCGTGAGCATCGGCAGGGCATGGTAGGCGCGATAGATGAAGTTGTTGCCGTCGAACAGGAAGATGGTGTTCTTCCCGCCCGGCGGCTTCTTGGGCGCAGGGGTCAAGGTCGCAGCTCCGAGTCGCGATTGAAGACGGACGAACTTCGCCTCGCCTGTAAAAATGCGGTTTGCACGATGCTCGCCACGGGGACGGCGAGCAGCGCGCCCGTCAGTCCGTAGACGTGCTCCCCGCCGAGCAACGCGAAGATCACGATGACGGGGTGGATGTGGGCGGAGTCGCCGATGATCTTGGGGTTGAGGACGTTCGCCTCGAGCAGGTGAATGCCGGAGATCCACGCCAGCATCGCGAGCGCGGGGCCCAGCGCGACCCCATTCTCAGAGCCGATGAGGGCGATCACCAGGATCGGAATGGAGGAGATGATCGTGCCAAAGATGGGGATCAGCGAAAATCCCCCCGCCATCAGCGCGAGCAGGAAGCTGTACTTGATCTGGAAGATCACCAGCCCCACGAAGGTCAGGCCTCCGTTGACCGCACAGATCAGCAGCTGCCCACGGATGACGCCGGAGAGGCCCTTGTCCATCCCCGCCCACAGCTCTTCGAAGTCCATGCGGTAGTCCCACGGGACGAGCGAGCGAATGAAGCGGTTGACGCGCTGCACGTCGACCAACACGAACGCCGCGAGCATGAACGTGATGACCAAGCCGGTCAGGAACGAGGTGACCCCCGCGATCAGCTGCTGGAGGAACGGGCCGATGAACGCGGTCAGCTGCGCGCTCTCGGCGGCCAGGTGCTCCTTGACCGCGACCGACAGGCGCTGCGTGGGGTCGTCGGCTTCGGGCGCGGGCGCACCGACCATCCAGCTGCCGTCGGCCTGCTGCTCAACCCGCAGCCGTACGTGCGACAGATCGACCGCCATCGAGCCATCGGGCTGCGGGGTCATGATCACCTCGCCCGGATCGAGCGGCTCGGTCGGCTCGTCGCGCTCGAGGAAGTCGCCGAACGTGCCTTCGACCCACGCCTCCGCCTTGGGCAGCCACTCGTCGTTGACGGTCGCCGCCGCGGCGGGCAGCGAGTCCCGCAGACGCGCCAAGTCCGAGACCACAGCCGGCACCAGGAACCCGAAGAACCCGCCGAACAGCCCAATGATCAGCAAGTACAGCGTGATCACGCTCAGCACGCGACCGATGCGGGGCTGCATGCGCTTGACGATCGGTGCCAGCAGGTACGCCAGCAGCATCGCAAACACAAAGGGCAGCACGATGCCGCGGAACAGCACCACGACAAACACGGAGAACGCCAGGAAGCCCCACAACCGCGAGAATCGGCGCAGGACGGACACGATGGTCTCGTTGCGTCGACGCAGCGTGGTGCC
>Ga0316189_10000141_pt1 | contig 66456 bp, 62 predicted proteins | sample LowCovwburrow_MG_FD_204930 | JGI IMG/M metagenome (GOLD analysis project Ga0316189, IMG submission 204930) | Coastal sediment microbial communities from Maine, United States - Lowes Cove worm burrow | ecosystem: Environmental > Aquatic > Marine > Coastal > Sediment | place: USA: Maine...
TGTGCCAAAGCTTCGCCGAGCTGGCGCATGCCTTCACGCAGGGCCTCCATCGCTTCGGCCTGATTGTCGAGTGCTTCGGCAAGATCATTGTTACGCAGTGCTTCTTCTGCTCCATCCATCGCGCGCACTGCTTGATCAAGTGCACCTCTTGCAGCGTCTCCTTCAGGCGTGCCAGCACCGGGCAGCCCGTTTTGTTGCTGGCGCAGCGACTCGCGCAATTCGCGCTGGCGTTCCGCAAGGCTTCGTTCTTGCCCTCCGCTTTGGCCATCTCCCTGCAACTCGCCGTCACCAGAGCCCTGCCCCCCTTGACCCTCATGGCTTTGGCCACGGCCTTCTCCGCCATTGCGGCCTTCGTTCTCGTCGCTTTGCCCCGCTTGCGCGCCGGGATTAAACTGTTCCTGAAGATCACGGAAAGCATCATCCGAAAGGCCCTGCTGACCGCGCAGAGTTTCTTCCAGCCCTTGCATGGCCTGCTCGCCTTCACCGCCAGGTTCGCCGTTTGGCGCACCTTCGGTCACTTGCATGTTCTCCATCATTTCGGCCAACTGATCGAGCAGTTCCTGCGCCTCCTCCATGCGGCCCTGTTCCATCAATTCCTGAATGCGGTCCATCATATCCTGAAGGTCCTGCTCGGTCAGTTGCTGCATGTTCTGGTTGTCGGCTTGTTGTTGTTCGCCACCTTCACGTGGGTCTTGCGCCAACTGGCGTAGGTAATCCTGTGTCGCCTCGCGCAGTTCCTGCATCAGATCGGCTATTTCTTCGTCGCTTGCACCTTCACGCATTGCCTGGCTTAGCCGGTCCTGCGCACGATGCATTCTTTCTAATGCGTCTGAAAGATTTCCATCTTCCAGAAGAACAGCAATATCCCAAAGCGCAGTCGCGATTTCCTCTTTCGCTTCATCTGACAAGCCTGCATCAACCCCAGCCTCAAGACGCCTGATCGCAACCCGAAGCATCAGATAAGCTGACGTGGAGCCGACGAAACCTTCTGGTCGGTGGGTCACCGCGCGCAAAACCTGCGCAGCACGCGGGGCGTTTTCAGTCGCCCAAAGAAGGTCGCGCCGTCCTTCAATCACCGAACGCGCGAGCGGGTCAAAAAACCGCCGCCCCGGAAGGGCAATTTCCAGCGGCTCGGACCTTCCGTTTTGCCCTAGTGCATCTTCTGCGCGCAGCACAATCCTGACCGGTAGACCTGACCACGGATGCAAAGACAGGTTTTCGACCAATGTTTCACTAAAGTCACCACGATCACCGGATATGGTCATCGGCAGATCAAGAATGATCGCCTCGCGCGGGTCCGGATCAACCGCCAAACCGTAACGGCGATCAACAGCGCTCAGGTTGAGCGTTATTTCTGCCTGACCCCCAACAACACCATAGTCGTCAGTTACAGCAAAGGGCTGCCGCATTTCGCCACTGGCGGCGACATCCATGTCACCATCAAACTCAATGGAAGGTGGCTTATCCGCGATCACGCTCACTTGCCAACTGCGCCCGCCCGACCCTTCAACTGATAACGTACCACCAGTTTCAACTGTGAAAACCTCTGCCAGTTCAGTGTTGTCGGATTGTACTTCGTTACGACCGGAAACCGTTTCCGACACGGCGAGCGACCCCACTTCGCCATAAAGGTGCACAGTTATCAAGCTGCCCTTTGGCAGCAAAAGCGGCCCCGCTGCGATGTCATTCAAATAGAGGCTTGGTTTGCCGGTATATGTCGGCGGCTCGACCCAGCCTTCCCAACTTGGGCCAGTTGCCAATGCCTGACCACCGACCGCGAGTTCCGTAACGCTCGCAATACGCCAGATAGACCCGAAGCTGACGGCAACGATAAAAGCGAGAACCGCCATGTATCGCAGCCCGAACGGGTCATTGCGGGAAACGCGCAGGTCTGGCTGAACGGCGTGTGCCGCCCGTATTGCCTCGCGCATTCGCGTCAGATGGGCCTTCCATACTGCACGCGACGCTTCGTCGTTTGCGCCGATTGCCTGATGGTCTGCCAAAGCCGCCAAAGGCTGTCCGGGTAATGTCGCATCTAACCTTGCTGATGCTTCGATTGCCGAAGGCCAGTGAAACTGGCGTATACCGCTCCAAACAAACCAAATCAAAGCAAGACCGGAAACCGCAGCTATGCCCCAAAAAACTTCGCTAGACAATCTGTCGTGCAGGCCAAGCATCAAGGCGGCCAAGACAGCCAGACACACTGTCCAGACAGGCCAGAAAGCGCGCGTTACACGCTCCGCGATCATACCCAAACGCGTGAGCCGCAACGGCCAGCGCAATTTGTTCAATGTTGCCTTCGTCGGCGAGATTTTAAACTGGCTCATCATCCCTTTCAGCGGCAGATGCGCGATATGCGCGTCAAAGCCATGCGGGGATGCTATCGCGATTTATCATTTCTTCAAAGCTCGGACGTGCGCGGATAACCGCGAATTGATCACCTTTCACCAGAACCTCAGGAATCAAGGGACGGCTGTTGTATTCAGAAGACATGACAGCGCCATATGCGCCAGCAGACCGGAATGCGACAAGGTCACCCTCTGTTATCGGAGGAAGGTGACGCCCTTTTGCAAAGGTATCCCCAGATTCACAAACCGGGCCAACAATGTCATAACGTGTTGTTTCCAAACCCGGAACCGGCTCAGCCACCGGGATGATATCGTGGTATGCATCATACATGGACGGGCGGATCAAATCATTCATTGCAGCGTCAAGTATTAGAAACTTCCGGTCTTCACCCTCTTTCAGATAAATCACTTTACTGACCAAAATACCCGCATTACCGGAAATCAACCTGCCGGGCTCAATTTCGATCTCACATCCCAAATCACCCAGTGTCCGTTTGATCAAGGCTCCGTATTCAACCGGCAACGGGGGGGCCGAATTGGAACGCTCGTAGGGAATCCCAAGCCCGCCACCCAGATCAAGACGCCGGATATCATGGCCTTCGGCGCGCAAGGTTTTGGTCAGTTCCGCAACCTTTTGATATGCCGCCTCAAAAGGCTCAAGCTCGGTCAACTGACTGCCGATATGAACGTCGATACCAATGGCATCGAGTCCCTTCATTCCGGCGGCCATTGCGTAGACCTGCACAGCGCGCGAAATTGGAATGCCGAACTTGTTCTCCGATTTACCAGTCGCAATTTTTGCATGTGTTTTTGCATCGACGTCCGGATTCACCCGAACCGCTACAGGCGCAATGACACCCAAAGAGAGGGCGACCTCGTTCAGCGCGAACATTTCTGGCTCGCTCTCGACATTGAATTGTCGAATGCCGCCTTCCAGCGCCATTTTCATTTCTTCACGCGTTTTTCCAACTCCGGAAAACACGATGCGCGAGCCAGGGACCCCCGCAGCGCGTGCGCGCAAATATTCACCCCCCGACACTACATCCATCCCGGCGCCGAGATCTCCAAGCACCTTTATCACCGCCTGATTGGAGTTCGATTTCATCGCGAAGCAAACAATATGATCCGTCCCCTCAAGCGCGTCATCAAACAGCTTGTAGTGACGAGCCAGTGTCGCCGTCGAATAGCAGTAAAAAGGGGTCCCAACCTGCGTAGCTATGTCAGCTACACGAACATCTTCTGCGTAAAGTACGCCGTCACGGTAAAGAAAGTGATCCATCAGACGATCGGCCTTATGCGTAAAAACAGGTAAAACTGCAAGCGGCGGATGACAAAGAAACACATCGGAACAATTGCGCCATTGACAGCGCGGGTCAGATTGATCGGCCGTTGTCTACACATCAGTAGGCAACCGCATTTTGTGTTGGTGGTACAGGTGGGCCATCAACGCCGCAGGCAGCAAGGGCCAATAGCGTAGCAACAAGAATACCCCGGATCATCCCAAAATCTCCTTCCAGCGTTTGACTTGCACACGCACCTGATCAGGTGCCGTACCCCCATAGCTAACTCGGCTCGCCACGGAATTCTGCACACCAAGCACTTCGAACACGTCCTTTGTAATCGCGTCATGAACGGATCGCATATCGTCAAGTGTCAGGTCCGGCAGGTCACATCCTCTGCTTTCTGCCAAAGCGACGAGCGTTCCAGTTACATGATGCGCATCGCGGAACGGCATGTTCAGTGCGCGCACCAACCAATCAGCAAGATCCGTCGCAGTCGAGAACCCGCTGGCAGCGGCAATTTCCAGCGCCTCGCGGTTCGCGGTCATATCGCTGACCATTCCCGTCATTGCCGCAAGGGCCAGCATCAGATTGTCAGCCGCATCGAATACTTGTTCTTTGTCTTCTTGCATGTCTTTTGAATAGGTCAGCGGCAGCCCCTTCATAACAGTGAACAGACCAACCATGGCACCCATGATCCGGCCAATCTTGGCGCGGATCAGCTCTGCTGCGTCGGGGTTCTTTTTTTGCGGCATGATTGATGAGCCGGTCGAGAACCGATCGCTCAGCGCAACAAAACGGAACTGGGCAGACGACCAGATAACGAGTTCCTCAGCAAAGCGGCTCAGGTGCATAGCGCAGATTGAAGCGGAAGACAGGAATTCGAGCGCAAAATCCCGATCAGCCACCGCATCAAGCGAGTTCGCAGCCGGGCGGTCAAAGCCCAGCGCCTCTGCCGTCATGTGCCGGTCAATCGGAAAGGATGTGCCGGCCAGCGCGGCCGCACCCAACGGGCTTTCATTCATACGAACGCGCGCATCCCGGAACCGCGACATATCGCGGCCAAACATTTCGACGTATGCCATCATATGGTGGCCCCAGGTCACGGGCTGCGCAACTTGCAGATGGGTAAAGCCGGGCATCACCCAATCCGCCCCTGCTTCAGCCTGATCAAGCAGCGCCTTGCAAAGCGCGGTTAAGCCCTCGATCACGGCATCAACCTGATCACGCACCCAAAGCCTGAAATCAACGGCGACCTGATCATTCCGGCTGCGCCCGGTGTGCAATCGCCCAGCCGGCTCTCCGATCAGGTCTTTCAGACGGGATTCCACATTCATGTGGATATCTTCAAGCGCCGTCGAAAACGTAAAATCGCCGCACTCAATTTCTGACAAGACCGTGAGCAGGCCTTCCCGTATCGCCTGTTCATCACTATCTGTAATGATACCCTGTGCAGCCAACATGGCAGCGTGGGCGCGCGAGCCTGCGATATCTTGGGCAGCCATTCGTTTGTCAAACCCGATAGAGGCGTTTATCGCTTCCATGATCGCGTCGGGTCCGGCAGCAAAACGGCCGCCCCACATCGCGTTAGAACTTGTGTTGGTCATGTCAGAACCCCTGGAGGGAAAATGCGGTTTTTACGTTCAATGGTCCTATACGCCGGGCTTGCGCTTACTGCAACGACTGCAGCGGCCACTGACATAGCAGAACTGGAAGCATTGCGCGAAGGGTTGATGCAGAAACTGAACTTTCACGAAGAGCCGCGTGATGGATCAGACGTTGCATTTTTCGACCCGGACGGAGGCGAGCATACGCTTGCCGACTATCAGGGCAAATACGTCGTGCTTAACTTCTGGGCGACATGGTGCACCCCCTGCCGCAAAGAAATGCCGTCGCTAGACCGGCTTCAGGCCGAAATGGGCAGTGACAAGTTTGAGGTTGTGCCGGTCGCAACCTCCCGCAACCCAATGCCGGCAATTGAGCGTTTCTTTGAGCAAGAAAACATCGCAGAACTGCCAATCTTGCTAGACCCAAGCCGTGAACTGGCCGCTGATCTGGCAGTGCTCAGCCTGCCTGTGACAATGATTCTAAACCCCGAAGGTCAGGAGATTGCCCGTTTGATTGGTGACGCTGAATGGGACAGCGACAGTGCCAAAGCGATATTCGCTGCTCTTCTTGTGGAAGAATAGTGGCCGTTTAATGCACGCATACATTCGCCATGCTGACACTTCGAAAGCAACCATTCGCCAGGCTTCTGGGCCTAGAAACACGCCAATTTAGCGAAATCGGTCTAATTTACTTGCTAATTCGCCCCGGTAGTTTATCCGACATTACAAAAGGCCAGTGAGATCCAAAGCAGTATGAACAACGTTTCAATTGACGACCAAACCCCCAGCACCGTGGAAAATGCACGCGACTGGATTCAAATTCTCGCGAAATACCGCAACCCAAGTAAAGTGCGCAGCATCTTTGAGCTTGCCGTCAGCGTTGTACCATTTGTGCTACTCTGGGCAGTTGCTTGGTGGGCTCTCTCGGTCAGCTATTGGCTCGCCCTTGGAATCGCGGCATTGAATGGCGCGTTTTTGGTGCGGCTTTTTGCGATCCAGCATGACTGCGGGCATAGTGCCTTCTTTAAAAACCGGTATGCAAATGACTGGGTTGGCCGTGTTCTTGGGGTGCTTACCTTAACCCCTTATGATGTGTGGCGACGCACCCATTCGGTTCATCATTCAAGTTCTGGCAATCTTGATAAGCGCGGCATCGGCGATGTGCATACGATGACAGTGCGTGAATTCCAGAGCATGTCAAAACTGGGCCAGTTGCACTACCGCATTTATCGTCATCCGATCGTGCTGTTCGGATTGGGGCCGATTTATCTGTTTTTCCTTCAGAACCGCTTGCCTTTTGGCCTGATGAAAGCGGGGCAAAAATACTGGACGAGCGCCATGTGCACCAACGCTGCAATTGCAGTTATGTTGGGGCTGGCAATTTATTTTGGCGGTTTCATGCCTTTGCTTCTGGTCTACTTACCAACAGTTGTCATCGCCGCAACGATGGGGGTCTGGCTGTTTTATGTGCAGCACCAGTTTGAAGAGACCCAATGGGATGACGACGAAGACTGGCAGCTACACGATGCCGCGCTTCACGGAAGTTCACACTATGATCTTCCCGTTGTGCTGCGCTGGCTGACCGCGAATATTGGTGTCCACCATGTGCATCACCTGTACAGCCGCATCCCCTTTTACCGGCTGACCGAGGTTCTGCGTGACTATCCCATTCTGGCAGAAACACAGCGCATGACATTGGTTCAAAGCCTTGCTTGCGTAAAACTTCAGTTGTGGGATGAAAACAACCGCAAGCTCTTGTCTTACGCAGATGCGCGGGCCCTCTACGGCACAAAGTAACGCGCACTGGTACGCCATTCGACAGTCTAGCGGTGTAAATCTGCGACCTTTTCGTGGCAAGGGCATCCAATAAGGTGATCATTCACCATGCCGACAGCCTCCATGAAGGCATAGACAATTGTGGGTCCACAAAACCGAAAACCCGCTGCCTTCAGATCTTTGGAAACTTGCCTGGAAAGCGCAGTTTCGGTTGGCACTTCCGCTTGGGTTTTAAATTGGTTTTGCAATGGTGCACCGTCGACATAGCGCCAAAGAAACTGATCAAACCCTTCCCGCGCCTCAATAACCTGCCAGGCACGCGCATTGCCGATAGTCGCTTCTATTTTGCCACGGTGACGCACAATCCCAGAATCCGCTAACAAGCGGAGCACATCATCCTCTCCCCATTTTGCGATTACATTGGGGTCGAAACCTTTAAAAGCAGCCCTAAAATTTTCACGCTTTTTCAGAATAGTGATCCAGCTCAATCCTGCCTGGAAACCATCAAGAATCAGTTTTTCCCAAAGGGCGCGGCTGTCGTACTCTGGCACACCCCATTCTGTATCATGGTAGGTCTTATAAATATCAGAGTCACCGACCCAGCTACAAGCTTCACTCATTTTTTGCAGTCACCACAGCAGTTTAACAAATTGAATCATGGTTAGCTCAATTTCGAATAAAATACGATTGTTCATCTGTTGTTAGGGTTGGAGAAAGCAAAGTATTTTCGCCCAATGATGGAGAAAACCAATGCTATCTGACCTCTCGACGCTCGGCGTCGAAATTGCCGACAGCATTTCCAGCCCACTGTCTGTCGCCATTGAAAGCCGCGATCGTGACACCCTTAAAATGGTGCGCGATGCTTTGAACAGAAAACAGGCGATGCTGGCGTTTCAACCAATCGTTCAGGCCCGAAATCCCAATCAGATCGCTTTTTATGAAGGGCTTATCAGAATAATGGATGGAAATGGGCGGATCATTCCGGCGCGCGATTTCATTAGTGTTGTTGAAAACAATGAAATGGGTCGGATTATCGACTGCCTGGCGCTTGAACTGGGTTTAAACACCCTTGCAAATGACGCTGGCTTGCGATTGTCGATCAACATGTCAGCGCGCTCCATAGGGTATCAACGGTGGATGCAGACCCTGAACCATGGTCTCGCGCTAGAACCAACAATTGGCGAACGGCTGATTCTCGAGATCACCGAATCTTCGGCGATGTTGATGCCCGAACTTGTAACAAGCTTTATGGCGGACCTTCAAAAAAAGGGGATCGCATTTGCGCTTGATGATTTTGGCGCAGGATATACAGCATTTCGCTACCTCAAAGATTTCTATTTCGATGTCATCAAAATCGACGGACAGTTTGTCCGTGGCATCAGCAAGGAAGCCGATAATCAGGTTCTAACGCGCGCCTTGATGTCAATTGCCCAACACTTTGATATGTTTACCGTCGCAGAAGCCGTAGAAAACGTAGAGGATGCGATCTTTTTGACCGAGATGGGTATTGATTGCCTGCAGGGCTATTACTTTGGCGCACCCTTTGTAAAGCGGCCTTCCGGCCCTGAATTGAAGCGCGCTTGAGCGCGATAGTGATTTTCGCGAAAGTGTGAGACACCCTGTCCGTTGCTCTTTCAGGGCAGACCCCCTAAGACTCTGCGGGAATAAGCTAGCTGGGCTTCGAATGCACGATCAGGCGTTGTGCGCCTTCCTTGTCCAATTCCAAAACCGAAAGAGGAAACCTTACATGACCAACGTTGTTATTGCCTCCGCCGCCCGTACTGCTGTTGGCAGCTTTGGCGGTTCTTTTGCCAATACTCCAGCACATGATCTTGGTGCAGCCGTTCTTGAAGCTGTGGTTGAGCGTGCAGGCATCGAAAAAGGCGAAGTATCTGAAACCATCTTGGGGCAGGTTCTGACAGCAGGTCAGGGTCAGAACCCTGCGCGCCAGGCACATATCAATGCAGGTCTTCCAATCGAATCTGCGGCGTGGAGCATTAATCAGGTCTGTGGGTCTGGTCTTCGTGCGGTTGCTCTTGGTGCTCAGCATATCCAGCTGGGCGACGCGGAAATCGTTGCTGCAGGTGGTCAGGAAAGCATGACTTTGTCACCGCATGTTGCGCATCTTCGCGCGGGCCACAAAATGGGCGACGTGAAATACATCGACTCCATGATCCGTGACGGCCTTTGGGACGCGTTCAATGGCTACCACATGGGCCAAACAGCTGAGAACGTTGCCAACCAGTGGCAGATCAGCCGCGACACACAGGATGAATTTGCAGTGGCCAGCCAAAACAAAGCCGAAGCCGCACAAAAAGCCGGTAAATTTGCCGACGAAATCACCGCATTCACCGTCAAAACGCGTAAGGGTGACATCGTTGTCGATGCTGACGAATACATCCGTCATGGCGCGACAATGGAAGCAATGCAGAAACTGCGCCCCGCTTTTACCAAAGACGGCTCTGTTACCGCAGCCAACGCATCGGGTTTGAATGATGGTGCCGCAGCGACATTGCTGATGAGCGCTCCGAACGCTGAAAAACGCGGTATTCAGCCGCTCGCCCGTATTGCATCATATGCAACAGTCGGCCTTGACCCATCTGTTATGGGTGCCGGCCCGATCTACGCGTCACGCAAAGCACTGGAAAAAGCTGGCTGGTCTGTTGGCGATCTTGACCTTGTTGAAGCAAATGAAGCCTTCGCAGCGCAAGCCTGCGCTGTGAACAACGATATGGGCTGGGATCCTTCGATTGTTAACGTGAACGGTGGTGCAATCGCCATTGGTCATCCCATTGGTGCCTCTGGTTGCCGGATTCTGAACACCTTGCTTTTTGAAATGCAGCGCCGAGATGCGAAGCGCGGCCTTGCGACACTTTGTATTGGTGGCGGTATGGGTGTTGCTCTCTGCGTTGAACGCGACTAAACAACGTGATGGGTGCGCAATAAAATTGCGCACCCTGTCACAAATTTGTAACTTGATTACACACCAGTCGGAGGAATTATGGCCAGAGTTGCACTTGTCACCGGAGGGTCGCGCGGTATTGGAGCGGCTATTTCTGTTGCTTTAAAAAATGCTGGATACACCGTCGCCGCAAACTACGCAGGCAACGATGAAGCCGCGTCTAAATTTACTGAAGAAACCGGAATTCCAACTTATAAATGGTCGGTCGCAGACTACGATTCATGCGTGGAAGGTGTTGCAAAGGTTGAAGCCGATCTTGGTCCAGTTGATATTCTGGTCAATAATGCTGGTATTACCCGCGACGCGCCTTTCCACAAAATGACGCCCGAGCAATGGCATCAGGTCATCGACACCAACCTGTCAGGTGTTTTCAATATGACCCACCCGATCTGGCCAGGCATGCGCGAACGTAAGTTTGGCCGTATCATCACGATAAGTTCGATTAACGGTCAGAAAGGCCAGTTCGCACAGGTGAACTACGCTGCCTCCAAGGCTGGCGACCTTGGTATCACCAAATCACTGGCACAAGAAGGTGCGCGTTTTGGCATCACGGCGAACGCGGTTTGCCCGGGCTACATCGCCACCGAAATGGTGATGGCGGTTCCTGAAAAAGTACGCGAGTCTATCATTTCTCAGATTCCGGCAGGTCGCCTTGGTGAACCGGAAGAAATTGCACGTTGCGTGACATTCCTCGCATCTGACGATTCAGAATTCATCAATGGTTCCACAATTTCTGCGAACGGGGCTCAGTTCTTCGTTTAAAAATTCCTAATTCAATATCAAAAGGCCACCCTTCGGGGTGGCCTTTTTTGTAACACCGCAGCCAAATCTGGTTAAACTGCCGCTCCGGAACGACCCTTGCTGGTTCGGCGAAACAATCCTGAAAATATGACCTTTAGCACATCTGCGCGCGCTTGATGCGCTGCTTCAAATGCATTTCGTGTCTTTCTTGATGTTGTGCCTTCAATCGTTTTATTACCTATCTACATTTGAAAAACTGAACTGGAATTCAGATCGACGTTCTGAAGGCTATTTACAAACTAGACTTTTAGTCGCTTCGGTTTAGTTTTACTTAACTGTATGCAGGATCGTTTACTGCCCTTCGTGCCTTTGAGGCTGCTGCACGGCATATGAGCTTTGCCAAAGCCGCAGGCATAGGAACATCGCCAAAGGGTGGCCCTCGATTCTCCCACGCAGATCACGAGCATGACGCTGCGATCTCCGGCAGCGGTGTTGTATTGGGGCGCTATTCGATTGCGGAAAAAGCCCTGCGAGACGGGCAACTCACCGCCCCATTTAAGCTTGCAATTGACCTACCCTACAAATACAGATTCGTGTGCCTAAGCGGCACAGAGACACGCCTAAAAATTGCCGCGTTCGAGCAATGGCTTCATTCGGAGATTGATGAGATTGAATCCTTCCGCGACAAACACGATTTCATCAACGCTGACGAGCTATCTGGATGACCCGCAGTAAAGCAACCGGCATCGGTTTTGTCGCGGTCCTGTTGTGGGCTTTGCTTGCACTTTTCACCGTTGGGTCTGCACCGGTTCCCCCGTTGCAGCTTAGCGCCATATGCTTTGCGATCGGTGCCGGGATTGGTTTGATTTGGGCGGCAAGGACAGGCGGTCTGAAACAACTCAGACATGTTTCGTGGAAGGTTTATGCATTCGGCACGTTTGGGCTGTTTGGTTATCACTTTTTTTATTTCACGGCTTTACGCATCGCACCAGCTGCTGAAGCCGGATTGATTGCCTATTTGTGGCCCCTGCTCATCGTTCTGATGTCTGGTTTATTGCCGGGCGAACATCTGCGCAAAGGGCATGTGATAGGCGGGCTAATCGGCTTCGCAGGTGCAGCGCTCATCGTCGCAAAGGGTGGCGTAGGCTTTCAAACCAGCGCGCTACCAGGCTATGCGTTGGCCTTTCTGTGCGCTTTGACATGGGCAAGCTATTCCGTTTTGTCGCGACGCTTAGGCGACACACCTACCGCAAGCGTTGCCGTGTTTTGCGCGCTAACGGCTGTGCTTGCCTTTGGCGCACATCTTTTCATGGAAGAAACGCAATGGCCCACATCAGCAATCGGCTGGTTATCTTGTATCGCGCTGGGGCTGGGGCCTGTCGGCCTTGCGTTTTATGTTTGGGATATTGGCGTAAAACAAGGTGACATCCAGCTTCTGGGTGTTGCCTCTTACGCAGCACCACTTTTGTCTACACTTGCGTTGATTCTTGCCGGGGTCGCAACGGCCAGCTGGCCTCTTTTGTTGGCTGCAGCCCTGATTGCTGGTGGCGCAGCTCTGGCGGCACGCGCCAGCGCTGCGGCCTCCGATTCCAACTAGGCGTCGGTTAAACGTGTAATCTCTTCTTTTAATTTGAGTTTTTGTTTTTTCATTTTTGCGATCTGAAATTCATCAGCGCCCGGGCTGCGTTGCGCGGCCTCTACTTCCTCAGATAATGTTTGATGCTTCTTGCGGAGTTCCTGTACATGTGAACTCATTGTCATTCTTGTCCTCCGTCATATAAGATTTACCATCACATACAGTCGAACACAGATTTTGAGTCGTGTCACGCTTCACCGCAGCATGCGGTGGATTTTTCCCGGTAAAATACGAAATACCTTAGTAACCCTAGCGCCCACCAAACGTGAGAGCCGCACCGTCGCGCAACACTGACCGAATCTGATCCGTGTAGCTTTCCCGATCACCATCATGCGCAGCCCCCTGATGCATAACACACGGAGAATAAAGTCGAAAAGCGGCGCGACCCCCCTTGCGCGCACGCAACAAGAATAAATGCGAGTCGCGCTCTGAACGCGCTGCAAGAGGCAGTATTTCGATACTTCCAAGCCTTGCGCTCACTGCCTCAAGCAACTCAGGAAGGCGGCGAATATCTTGTATAAAAGTTGCGTAGCCTTTGAGCTTAAGTCTTTTGGCAGCTACCTGAATCCAATCTTTCATTAACGTTTCACCCGCCAAGGCGATATCTCGCCCCGCATCTGGTGCGGCTGTACCATGTGCGCGATCAAAATATGGGGGGTTGGCGATGATATGATCAAAGCTTTGGTTAAGCAGTTCTTTGGGCAGCACCCGCAAATCACCTTTATAAACAGCCATTTCCAGATTGTTGCGCGCGGCATTTTGTACGGCCAGTTCACTATATTCGGGCTGTATTTCAATCCCACTCAGGGATAACCCTTTGACCCTGTGTCCTAAACAAAGACTTGCAACACCTGCGCCACACCCAAGTTCAAGAACCGACTGCCCGGGAATTGCTGGCACCGAAGCGGCAAGCAAAACCGGATCAACACCCGCGCGATACCCTTTTGCAGGTTGCAGTATGTCCAACGCCCCTCCTAAAAAATGGTCGGACGTTAGCGTATTGGGATCAAATCTCATCTTTTCAGGATCCAAGCGGTATTTCATTGTCACTCATAACGGATCGCGCAATGAACAGATCGGATTGACGTACCATCAACCTTCGCGGAAAAATTCCAATTGATCCTTCAAGCACGCTCATATTTACGTCCATTTCAAAGCAGTCTATACCCTCGCCTTGAAGGAGCGCTTTGGCATATGCAATAATTGTCGGGTCGTTTGTTCTGAGAAGCTCTTTCATAATGATGAGATAAGGGCATGGCGTACGATTCGTCGAGCTATGTGACGGGGATGTGATGGGGCTGGTTGAAGAAAGCATAAAACCACATGAACGCCTGAGCGAACATCTGGCGGATGATTTAGCTGCAGTTAACGTGCTTATTCGCGAGCGTATGGCGTCAAAACACGCGCCGCGTATCCCTCAGGTAACAGCACATCTTGTTGAGGCCGGGGGTAAAAGGTTACGCCCGATGCTGACATTAGCCGCAGCCCGACTATGCAATTACGATGGCCCGTACCATGTGCATCTTGCTGCCACTGTGGAGTTTATCCACACGGCGACCTTGCTGCACGATGACGTTGTCGATGAATCAGGTCAACGGCGCGGGCGACCCACGGCAAACCTTCTGTGGGACAATAAATCCAGCGTTTTGGTTGGTGACTACCTGTTTTCACGCTCGTTTCAGTTGATGGTCGAAACCGGTTCACTGAAGGTTCTTGATATTCTGGCAAATGCATCTGCCACCATAGCCGAAGGCGAAGTATTGCAACTTACCGCGGCCCAAGACCTGGCAACGACAGAAGATATTTACATGCAGGTTGTGCGTGGCAAAACCGCTGCGTTGTTTTCTGCTGCCACAAAAGTTGGCGGTGTTATCGCCAATGCACCCGAGGCTCAGGTTGCTGCGCTGTCCACTTATGGTGATGCGCTCGGAATTAGCTTTCAGATCGTTGACGATCTGCTCGACTATTGGGGTTCGGGCGCGACTGGCAAGAACATTGGCGATGATTTTCGTGAACGAAAACTCACGTTACCAGTCATCAAAGCCGTCGCAAAAGCCAATGAAGAAGAACGCGCTTTCTGGGTCCGGGTAATTGAAAAGGGTGTGCAGGGCAGCGGTGATCTGGACCATGCGCTGGTCCTGCTTAAAAAGCACAATGCCATGGAAGAGACCCGGGGCGAGGCTTTGTCATGGGCCGCAAAGGCCAAGGATGCGCTTTGCGTACTACCGGACGCGCCAATCCGTCATATGCTGACAGACATCGCTGATTACGTTGTTGAACGGGTTAATTGACGCAGGGTCCTAATGTTCCGGTGGCGACCCACCATTCAGGATGCCTGACTGAAATGGATTGCGTGGCTATCGAGGCGTCTTCCGCTGTTGCGTACAGCCCAAAACACGTTGCACCAGAACCTGACATGCGTGTCAGAACAAGCTTTTTAGTCGTGGCCAGAGCCGCCAGAACATCGCCGATCACAGGCTCCATAGCGATTGCGCCGGGCTGAAGGTCATTGCGCTGGTCCAAGAGCCAGGCCGTCATTTCGCCCAGATTTTTGAACACAGGAATAATTTCGGGCATCGATGGGTTTTTCTTTGAGGCCAAGGCCTTAAACGACCGTGGAGTCGAAATTTCCACTCCTGGATTGACCAATACAACCCAGACAGGCGGAAGCGCAGATATGGGCGTCAGAACTTCGCCGATCCCCTGCATCCGAGCAGTTTCACTTTCAAGACAAATCGGCACATCCGCGCCAAGCGAAAGAATGTCCGGAGCAGATGGAAAGGGTTGGTTGTAAAGCTTGTGAATTGCGCGCAGCGTCGCCGCGGCATCCGCCGATCCCCCACCGATACCCGATGCTGCAGGCAAATATTTTTCCAGCGTGATCGATGCACTCTGACCTGAAAGCATCAAATCTGCTGCGCGTAAAACGAGGTTGCTGTTATCAGTCGGGACACCCATGGCGCGCGGCCCGCTAACAGTAAAATGCATCTCAGGCGCTTTATCGACAGCGACCCAATCACCGATATCAGCGAATGCGACGAGGCTATCAATCAGGTGGTAACCATCACTCCGCTGCCCGGTCACATGAAGCGTCAGATTGATCTTAGCGGGGGCAAATTCCCTAATCGTCATTTGCAACAAACAGCGCTTCCGATCCCTCTTCCAGCAATACGGCGTCTAGCCCAATTTCAAGCTTGCGCAATATACGTGCAGCATCCTTTTCTTCGGGGTTGAACGACATAGCCCTGCGCCATTGGAATTCTGACTCGCGTGTTCTGCCGACTGCCCATAGGACATCACCCAGATGGTCGCTAACGATCGGATCAACCGGCGCCAGTTCTACGGCGCGCTCCATATGAACAATCGCTTCCTCGTAACGCCCTAGCCGAAACAATGCCCAGGCCAATGAATCGACGATGTAACCGTCATCAGGGCGCGCGGCCACCGCTTCTTCGATCATCGCAAGTGCTTCATCCAGCTTAATTTTTTGTTCGACTAAGGAATATCCAAGATAGTTCAGAACATGTGGTTGGCCAGGATTAAGTTCTAATGCTTTCCTGAAATCCGCTTCGGATTCATCCCATCTGTTTTCGCGTTCACGCGTTATTCCACGCGAATAAAACGCGATCCACTGGTCTCTTTCCGGTTCCTCAAACAGAGCGATTGCACGATCATACGCTTCTGTCGCTTCAGCATAACGCTGCAACCCGCGCAACGTATCGCCGAGGGTCGAGTGAACGATTGGCAATTTACTATGACTTTCAGCCAACTGCATCAGAACTTCGATCGCCGCGTCGGGTTTGCCAGAATTGCGAAGCGCCTCTGAACGGCCAAGCTCAGCTATGTGATAGACAAAGCTGTCACGAGGGACCTGATCATAGACCTCCGTTGCCAGTTCATAGCGCTCAAGTCTTTCCAGTATACTGGCAGTCAGCAAAAGCGCCTCTTCATGATCAGGGCTTAAAAACCCTGCAATGCGCGAATAAAGCAATGTGTAGGCTGGTGACGCTTCGCTACTAAGGACGCTGGCGACTGTAAAGAATACTTCTGTAATCCCGTCCTGTGCGCTTGAAACCTGCGTAAATGGCAATGTTTCACCCGTTTCAAGTGCTGCACGCATCTCGGCGATCCCGGGTTCTGTATTGCCTTCAAATATCAGATCCAAAAGTTCTAATGCATCGCTGTTGCGCTCTAACTGGCTCAGGATTTCAATATGCGCAATCACGCCGCTGCGCGTTGCGCGGAGCGGTCCGTTTGCTTCGCCAGACAAAATTTTGTCAGCGCCTTCATAGTCTCCGACCAGTGCAAGCGCCAATGCCTTGTGGTAAAGGCCAAAAGCGCGAGTACCGCGAATTTGTGTTACTTCATCAAAGCCCGTCAGGGCCTCTGTCATCTGACCTTTTCCAACCAAAGCCCATGACTGAACCAGACCATCGACCAAGGGGCCAATTCTGTGACCGTCCTTGTAGTCATTCAAAACAGCGCCAAAATCACCAGCGGCAATGTTATTGGCGATCAGCACCATAAACCCAGCCTGACTTTCCAACCCGTCGGCCCGCATTTTTCTGGCAATAGGCAAAGCGGACTCAAGTTCGCCAAGCCCCAAATACGTCGCAACAGCGCTGTCCAAAAGAACCGGGTTTGAGGGGTCTTGCGCAAGCGCCATTGTAAAATAGCGGGCTGCCGCTTCATAATCCGATTCGATGCTTGCTTGCCTTGCGGCCAGATAAGCTCCGGCCAATCCTTCGGAAAATACTGGCCCGGAAGGGACGAGCGCGAGCATTGAAACTGCAAGTATTTTTAGATGCCTGATCATATGAAGGGGTGCCTCGAATTTATACCTCGCCGAAAAGGTAGTCATTCTGTCGCGTATAAGCAATGCGGGGCGGCCAATTGACCACCCCGCTAACAAAGGTTTTATCCGGGTTTATTTACATATTCGGGTAGTTCGGTCCGTCCCCGCCTTGCGGCGTCACCCATGTTATATTTTGACTTGGGTCTTTGATGTCGCATGTTTTGCAATGAACGCAGTTCTGAAAGTTGATCAGGAAGCGCGGTTCTTTACCTTCTTCCTCGACAACCTCATAAACACCAGCTGGGCAGTACCGCTGCGCAGGCTCTGCATATTTTGCGAGATTAACAGCGATTGGGATTGATGCGTCTGCGAGGTGCAAGTGTGCAGGTTGGCTTTCTTCGTGGTTGGTCATTGAAAAGCTGACATTGGTCAGCCGATCAAAGGACAAGGTTCCATCCGGCTTCGGATAATCGATTGGCTTGTGTTTTGCGGCTTCTTCGGTTGCCTGCGCGTCGTTCTTGCCGTGCCTCATCGAACCCAGAGGGTTGAGTCCGGTAATATTGGCAACCCACATATCAAAGCCACCCAAAACCAGCGACGCTGTGAGCCCCAGTTTCGACCAAAGCGGTTTCACGTTGCGAACGCGCTTGAGATCTTTGGCAACCGGGCCTGATTTCAGATCCGCATCATACGTTGTCAGTTCGTCACCGGAACGCCCATCGCTGATTGCGGCATAGGCCGCCTCAGCCGCAGCTTTTCCAGACAGCATTGCATTGTGGTTGCCCTTGATACGCGGCACGTTCACTAACCCCGCAGAACACCCTAAAAGCGCACCACCCGGGAAACATGTTTTTGGAACTGACTGCCAGCCCCCCTCAGAAATCGCACGCGCACCATAGGCTACGCGTTTGCCGCCTTTCAAAAGCTCGGCAACCATCGGGTGATGTTTGAAGCGCTGAAATTCCATGTATGGGAAAATGTAGGGGTTCTTGTAATTCAGGTGCACAACAAACCCGACATAGACCTGATTGTTGTCGAGGTGATAAATGAACGAACCCCCGCCAGCATTGCTGCCAAGCGGCCAACCCATAGTATGAGTTACAGTACCTTCCTTATGTTTCGCTGGGTCGATTTCCCAAATCTCTTTCATTCCGATGCCGAACTTCTGAACGTCGGAGTTCTTACTTAGGTCGTATTTGGCGATCACCTCTTTTGAAAGTGAGCCGCGAACACCCTCTGACAGGAAGACATATTTGCCGTAAAGTTCCATTCCCGGTTCATAGTTCGCACCATGGGAGCCATCGGCTTCTTTGCCAAATTCGCCGGCAACCACACCTTTGACTTCGCCGTTTTCATCGTAGACCAGCTCGGAACACGCCATGCCCGGGAAAATCTCCACTCCCATCTCTTCCGCTTGTTCCGCCATCCAGCGACAGACGTTACCCATTGAAACAATGTAATTACCGTGGTTGTTCATCAGCGGTGGCATTGGGAAATTCGGAATACGAATCTGGCCAGCTTCGCCAAGGAGGTAAAAATTATCCTTTTTCACAGGCACTGTTATCGGCGCGCCCTTTTTCTTCCAGTCGGGAATAAGTGCATCAATGCCTGACGGGTCGAGCACCGCACCAGACAGAATATGCGCGCCCACTTCAGAGCCTTTTTCCAACACCACAACCTGAAGATCAGCATCAAGCTGCTTTAGACGGATCGCTGCCGACAGGCCCGCAGGGCCAGCCCCGACGATCACAACGTCATATTCCATCGACTCGCGTTCAATCTCGGCCATGTTTTCTTCCTTCTGCAGCGCAAGCGCGCACTCATCCTACCTGAATAAAACTCCGCACCTCGATATCTTCGGCAGGGAAACGCGTCAATCGTCGACGAAACAATATTTCACACGGAAAGGTAAGTTTTTAACGACACAACCCAACATCATATCGTTTCACCCGGTCACACTGGTTTGAAGGGAAGGGTTTGATCCGGCACGCCGCCGCAGGAAAACCCAATATGCAAACACCAGTGCTACGGAAAAATAGCCGTCAATCGCGCAGTGCCAGCCAAAATGAACCGAAAGAAAATTCTCATTTGGATCTGGCTTTTTGTTTGTGATTTACCGTTGTCTAGCTAGAATTGAACTCTCATCCTATTGACTTTCCGCTGAGGGATTGAATTAACAGCACTGTGTTGCCTATTCCCCAACAAGCATTTCAGGGCACTTATGGAAAAAATACCTATGACACGCGCAGGGTTCACTGCGCTTGATGAAGAATTAAAAAACCTGAAAACAGTGGAACGCCCCGCTGTCATTAAAGCTATCGCTGAAGCACGAGAACACGGCGATCTTTCCGAGAACGCCGAGTATCATGCTGCGCGTGAGAAGCAGAGCTTTATCGAAGGCCGCGTAAAAGAGCTTGAAGCTGTTATTTCGCTTGCTGAAGTTATCGACCCGAAGACCTTGAGCGGTGCAATCAAATTTGGCGCAACCGTTACGCTGGTTGATGAGGACAATGATATTGAAAAGACTTACCAGATCGTTGGCGAACCAGAAGCCGATATTGAGAACGGCAAGCTCAACATCAAATCTCCGCTTGCCCGTGCATTGATTGGGAAAGAGGAAGGTGACAGTGTAGAGGTAAGAACCCCCGGTGGGGAACGCAGCTATGAAGTATTGAACATCCTTTTCGTCTGACGCGGAGTCAGGGCCAACCAATGGCAGAGCCAAAAAAAGATAAACCGATAAATCTCGGTATTTTCAATTCAGCCGGCGAGGATGGTATCACTTCGGCTGAGTTGATTGCTATTGTCTTAAGCGCGCTGTGGATTGCGGCTGTCACCGGGTTCTACGTGTTCTCCGGCGACGGAAATGACGCTTCGGGTTTTGACTCTTTAAAGTTTGTGATGACCCTGATGTCGATCTTTTTGCCGATTGCTGTGATCTGGATTGGTGCGATCGCAGCGCGCAGCGCGCGTGTCATGAGGAACGAAAGCGAACGCCTGCAAGCCGCTATTGACGCAATGCGACATACCTATGTCGAACAGTTCCAGTCGGCCGGGATGGGGGTAAAGCCCTCTTTCGAAAAGAAGCTTGATGAAATCGCTGCAGCCCAGAAAATGACGGAAAGCGCGCTGGTCACGTTCACATCGAGCAGGGAGCGTGACGCGAGCAAAGGCTCTGCAAAGAAACCTGCAATCGCGGCAACTGCCGAAGCTTCTGGTTCCGAAGGCCAATCGTCGCTTGCGCTGGGTACGCCCGCTGAAGCACTTGATCCACCGATTTCGATTCCTGACTTCATTCGTGCGCTGCATTTTCCCGAGACACCGGAAGACCATGAAGGGTTTGATGCTTTGCGGCGCGCATTGCGTGATCGCCAGACTGCAAAGCTTGTTCAGGCCTCTCAGGATGTACTGACCCTGCTCAGTCAGGATGGTATCTACATGGATGATCTAAGGCCAGACCGTGCACGCCCGGAAATATGGCGCAGCTTCGCCAGGGGCGAGCGCGGGCGGCCCGTAGCGGCCCTTGGTGGGGTGCGTGACCGTTCCAGCCTCGCACTAACTGCGGGACGGATGCGCCAGGATCCGATCTTTCGCGATGCTGTGCACCACTTTCTGCGCGAGTTCGACAAAACCTTTGTTGAATTTGAAGGCAACGCGTCTGATGAAGACATTGCCGCCTTGTCCAACACACGTACAGCACGGGCTTTCATGTTGCTTGGCCGCGTCACAGGAACGTTTGACTAAGCCCTAATTGCGTCCTTTGCATTCTTGGATGTTGGCAACAGGATAATTGCATTCAACATCGCACATACGCTGACCGCTACAGTCCAAATGCCCCGTATGGGATAAACCGCACCAGATCACCGGGTTTTACATGGCGTGCACCATCTTCCAGTTCCACCAATCCGTCGGCCCATGTCAGACCTGAAATCCGGCCTGAGCCTTCTGATGCAAATACCTCGGCCTGACCTGTGTCTGTTATCCTTGCGCGTAAATATTCGCGCCGCCCCGCTTTTTTCTTCTTTTCAAAGCTGGCCGGAACGTCAAAACCGACAGGATCTTGCCACGCAGCACCCGAAAGCACGGCGCATGCCGGACGGGCAAAAACCAATGCGCATACAAATGCCGCAACCGGGTTTCCGGGCAACCCGAATACCGGAACACCTTGCCAAAGGCCAAGCGCTAGTGGCCGCCCAGGTTTCATTGCGATACGCCACATCTGCAATCCACCTGCTTCCTTAAGCAACGCCGACATGTGGTCTTCGTCCCCTGCAGAAGCCCCACCGGAGGTTAGGATCACGTCACATTTTTGCGCTGCGGCATCAAGTGCGTCTCGTAGCAACGCGCGGTTGTCACCAACATGACCCAAATCTACAGGCTGATACCCCCAGCGCTCGGCCAATGATAAAAGCATTGGTCGATTAGCATCATAGGTAGAGGCAACATCTTCAGTGCTCCCCGGAGGTACCAATTCATCCCCTGTCGATATTACCCCAACGCACAGGGCTTCAAAGACCGAGACCTTGTCAATTCCAAGTGCTGACAAAAGGGCCAGATCGGGTGGCCGTAAAACATGACCGGCCCCAATTGCAACGTCACCTTGCTTCACATCCTCTCCGGCTTTACGCGTATTTGACCCCGCTTTAACAGAGCCTTCAAAAGTAATGTTTGACCCGACAACTGTTACATCTTCCTGCAACACCACCGTATCAACGCCTTTTGGCAGGATTGCCCCAGTCAATATGCGTACCGCTTGACCCAAAGGCACCTCCCCCGAATAGGGTGATCCGGCTGCGGCGCGCCCGTCTACAAGTGGTAACTCATGTGATTGCTTGCCCAACAAAGCCGTATGCGTAAAGCCATATCCATCAACCGCAGAGTTTGGTGCTGGCGGGTTAGAGCGTCGTGCGATCTGGTCTTCTGCTAACACTTTGCCAAGAGAGTCTGATAACGGCAGGGTTTCGATGCCGACACACCGGCCCAGATTTTCCCGAAGGTGAGCAAGGGCCTTATCAACCGGGGTCCAGTCAACGCCCGACGGTAAGGCAAAACAATCATTTTTCAATGGCATTTCAGCTTTGGTAGGTTTCGCCTGACTGACCGACAGACCCACCTGTTGTAAAACAAAATCCGCAATTCCAACGGTATCGTCCAGATCGAAAACTGGCATCACCGACTCTGCCAAGGCGACGTCGCTTGCAACTGCGACAATGCTGTCGTCCTCTGTCGAAATTAGAGGATGTTTTGTTGCCGCGCGATACGCCTCGATTTTTGGGTGACGATCACGCTTGTATCCTTCAATCAACACCAGATCGACCGGCGAGAGCCGCGCAAGCAAATCCGAAAGCACCTCTTCGTCTTCTCCGCGTAATTCGCTCATCAACGCCCAGCGATTGCGAGACGACAGCAGAACCTCTCGGGCACCTGCTTCGCGGTGGCGCGCGCTATCTTTGCCGGGGTGGTCAACATCAAAACTGTGGTGCGCATGTTTTACAGTCGAAACGCTAATCCCACGCGTCGTAATTTCACGGACCAGCCGCTCCATCAACCCGGTTTTGCCTGCATTTTTCCAGCCGGTTACACCAAAAATTTTCATGCGGCACCCGTCTTTAAATACGCTTCAGCAAGCGCCAAATCTTCGGCAGTATTCACGTTGAAAAACGGGTCCAACGCGTCAACCGGAAACAATGCCTGTCCTGCACCATGCCTGTCGGTCCAAAGAACAACTTTTCTTAACCCATCTGAAAGCGCTGCCCGTAAATCGTCGCGCAAAGCGACTGGCCACAAACCGAACGTTGGATGCCGGGCCACACCACGCTTCGGATCGGGCGTCGCAGCAAGCGCGATCGGCGCCCCTGCTGTTTCCGCAGCCAAAATCAACTGTGGCACCAGATCGGCAGGAAAGAACGGTGTATCGGCTGCTGCGGTTACGATATGGTCTGCGCCTTTTTTCGCCGCCCAGTCCAGCCCGGCCAGAACGCCTGCTAGCGGTCCTGCAAACCCTTCAATGCTATCCGCGATAACCGGAAGTCCAAATTCGGAAAATCGTGTTGCGTCCCCATTTGCATTTAGCGCCAGTTCCGCAACCTGAGGGTCAAGCCTCTCGATCACATGATCCAGGATTCGCACACCACCAAGCGGTAACAAACCCTTGTCACCACCCCCCATGCGGGTTGCCTGTCCTCCTGCTAGAATCACCCCTAAAGGTTGCTTCACGAACTTGCCCCCTTGCGCCCGCTCTTCTTCCCTTCATCGGGAACTGTGGCAGGGTCAGCGTCGCGCACCAACCGCTCTTCGCCAGACAAGCAAATAAAGCGCCTCCCACGCAACCGGCCAATCAAGGTTAAACCAACTTCGCGCGCGATCTCGACACCCCAGGCGGTGAAACCGGACCGGGATGCGAGGACGGGAATACCCATCATGGCAGTCTTGATCACCATCTCTGATGTCAGCCGACCAGTTGTATAAAGGATCTTGTCTTCGGCTTTCGCGCCTTCGGAAAGCATCCAGCCCGCGATTTTATCAACCGCGTTATGACGCCCCACATCTTCCATATAGACCAGCGGTTGGTCCTGATGACACAGAACCGTCCCATGTATTGCACCGGCCTCCAGATAAAGGCTTGGCGTCCGGTTTATCTTGGCCGAAAGCGCATAAAGCCATGATGTGCGTAGCGTCGTTCGTGGCAACACCAGCCCTTCCAGACCCTCCATCATATCGCCAAAGACTGTCCCAACCGCGCACCCGGATGTGCGCGTTTTCTTTTTCAGCTTTTCTTCATATGTGGTTTGCCCATCCGTCCGCACAACGACGGTTTCCAGATCTTCGTCATAGTCGATGCCACGAATGCTCTCTCCCGGCTGCAACATCCCCTGATTGCTTAAAAACCCAAGCGCCAGGTATTCCGGATAGTCGCCAATTGTCATTGCAGTCACAATTTCCTGGCTGTTCAGAAAAATCGTCAAGGGGCGTTCTTCTACCACGGAAATTTGCGTTTCGGCACCGTCCTGATCGCGCCCAACGACAGCACGGGTCAATCTGTGATGCGCCGGATCAGGTGCTATCAGATATTGATCAAAATCATCACGCGTTGCCATTTGCATCTTTCCCCTGAAACAGGCATGGATTTGCAAGTAATAGCTTAGAGTCACCGAATGACATCCACCACCTCGAAATCCGCCTATTGGCGTGGCATTCGCAACGGTTTGCCATTTTTGTTTGTTGCGATCCCTTTTGCAACGCTTTTTGGCGTTGTCGCAACCGAAGCCGGTTTCAACATTCTGGAAACCATGGGCTTTAGCGTGCTGATCATTGGCGGGGCTGCACAATTTGCCGCTGTTCAGCAGATGGTCGACAATTCACCAACGCTCATTGTGATCGCAATCGCTTTGGCTGTTAACCTGCGCATGGCGATGTATTCAGCGGCACTTGTTCCCTATCTAGGCTCAGCCCCTCTCTGGCAACGAGTTCTGTTGAGCTATGTTCTGTTTGACCAGAACTATGCGCTATCTGTGCTGGAGTATGAGAAGCGTCCAGAAATGTCAGTGGGCGAGAAAGTGGCCTTTTTTGTGGGGGCTGCGACACCGATCATCCCGGCGTGGTATGGGATGACACTGGTTGGCGCATTGGTCGGCTCGCAGATTCCACCGGAATACGCATTGGATTTCGCGCTACCGATCACATTCCTTTCAATCTTAGCCCCTGCGATCCGCACGCTTGCACATTTGCTAGCAGCGGTTGTTTCAGTCACTGCTGCACTGATTTTTGCATTTCTTCCCTTCAACCTTGGCCTGCTGGTTGCCGCAGTTTTGGCAATGATCACAGGCGCACAAACGGAACTTTGGCTTGAAAGGCGCGGGAAATGGACATGAATAGTAGCGAAACATGGATTGTCATCGTCGCGATCGGAATTGGATCGTTTCTGATCCGGTTTTCTTTTGTCGGCCTGATTGGCGACCGGAAACTTCCGGATTGGGTGTTGCGGCATCTGCGCTACACACCCGTTGCGGTCATCCCCGGTATGGTTGCGCCACTTGTTCTGTGGCCGCCCGCAACGGGGGGTGAGCCCGATTTGGCACGCCTATTGGCTGCGGGTGCTGCGCTGACAATCGGTTATGTAACGAAAAATGTACTCGCCTCGATCTTCGCAGGCGTTGGTACGCTTTATCTGGCGCTATATACCCTCAATATCCTCGGCTGAAGCTTCGACCAGAAGGTACTTGTTGTCGGCGGCATCGTCGTCGCGCAAAATCTGCGTTATTACCCCAGGGTATTTTGAAAATTCCTCCATGGTTTTCTTTGGAAACCAGCTGAACGGAAATTCCTCAAAACCCGGCAAACTCGCAAGAATGGTTGAAAGACTTTTAGAGCATTGCGCCTTTGGAACGGCCCCGTAGCTCTGGACCGCTTGCATCGCTGCCTGTGCGACTTCGGGCGACACCTCAAGTGTCTGGACCACCGCGTAGTGCGTTATACGCGCATGGTAGTCCAAATATGAATCTAAAAATCTTGGCGTAAAGCCATAGTGCACATCATTGCGTTCCGGTGCGGCCGGATGATGCCAAGTGCCCGCAGGGTCGAACAGAACCCGCTGGTTTCCATTGACCATCAGACCCGAATGCGCGCCAGCACCGTTTTGTGCGTTTATCACTGTAAAAAGTGTCAGTGATGTTGGCCCAGCGTCAGTGTAGGCCGCGCGCTCAACGTCCTCTGCAGGGGCCCAAACCGGCTCTGCTGTAGTTCCGCAGGCCACAAGAAAGCCTGAAAGAAGAAACCACAGGAATAGCTTTCGCATTGTCTGTTCCCTGAACTTTCAGCTAAGCGGCGAACATCTCCGCGCGCTGCAAAGGATCAGCTATTAAAGACGGCAAGAAAGATCAGAACACCAATGATGATAACGCTGGAATATGTGACCGCTTTGATAAAGCCAGAATAAGTTTTTTCCTGAGTCTTCGTTCCCATTGTTCCGTGCTTATGTTCTGCCATTGGTGTGATCCTCATAATGTCTTGCGCTTCACTTAGACGATTTTACAAGCGCTGTCACGCATCTGTTAACGGGTTCATAGACCCAAAATCAACCGGCTTCTATATCCGCAGCCAACCTGAAACCAATCCGGTTTGGCTCTTTGCGGCTAACTTCTTTAGGAAGCGCGCGCAGCATGACATTAAGTTGGGTGACATGCTGAACCAATTGCGTTTTGGCGCCAGCCTGATCCGAGCCATAAAAGGTCACAATATCCGGGTCAAAATAACCTAGCCCTTCGATCCGCAGAACACCCGCATCGCCGCCGGTAAAGCCCATCGCGACCTCTTGTTCATTGTCGAGCTGCTCTTCAAAGTTTTTGATGTAAAGAATGATGCGTTCATACGCCCATTCGGCGGGGCTTTTTTGTTTGACGGTTTTTTTGGTTTTGCCCTTTGGTAGGTTGCGACCCTCGGTCGTGACTGTGCCGTCCGGGTTGCAATGCACTGCATGGGCGCGTGGCAGTGCGGCGTCTTCTTCCGCTTCGGCTGACGTTTTGATTTTGCCGTCCATATTCATCCTCCCACGTAGTAAAGCCAAGCACCGTCTTCGCGCCGCCGACGCGCGATTTTATCAAGTTGGTACAGATGAGAGACGTGCGCCTTTGCCTCGACCAGTGCAAGCCCGTATTCACCTTCACCAATTTCCCGCTTAAACAAAGGTGCGAAACATTCGCCCGCTGTTCGCGGTGTTTCAAGGTGCGCCATCAGCCGGTTCAACGCGCCATGGTGGTTATCAATCAGTTGCCGCATTCGGGTTGGCAAACCCGTAAATGGCAGCTTATGGCCCGCCAACACCAAGTGGTCAGGCCGCGCAAGTGTTTGAAGACGTTCACAAGCTTCAAGCCAGTCTGCAAGCGGATCAGCGCCAGGCTCTGTTGCATAGACACCTATATTTGGCGAGATTGACGCAATTATTTGATCTCCGGAAATCACCAAATTGTCATCGCGTGACCAGAAAGTTGCGTGCTCTGGCGCGTGCCCGTTCCCAATATGAACGTCCCAGTCACGTCCGCCGATTCGCATGACATCACCTTGCTTGATGCGGTTAAACCCCAATGGCATGGGCGCGACGATATCAGCGAAATTGAAGGGTCGTTCCGCAGCGCGTTTTGCCTGCACGTCCGGGTCCATACCGCATGATCGCCAAAAGTTCAGCGTTTCCTCTGTTGGCACCGCCTGTTCATCCAGCATCAGCATTCGCGCGAACAACCAGGCAGTACGTGTCGTCCAGAGTTCAGCCCCATGTGTGGTCTGAAACCACCCGGCCAAACCCACATGATCCGGGTGATGATGTGTGACAATCACCCTACTGACGGGCTTGCCACCAAGTGGGCCAGCCAACAGTTTTTCCCAGACCGCGCGTGTGCGGCGCGAGTCAAAACCAGTGTCGATGACCGTCCAGCTTTCACCTTCATCCAGCGCATAAACATTCACATGATCCAGCTTCATTGGAAGCGGCAGCCGCATCCAAAGCACACCATCAGCGACCTCTACCGCATCTCCTTCGGCGGGAGGCGTTGTATGGGGATAGCGGAGAGGCGTCTCTGCGCCGTCCATCATGCGCTCAATTCATCCAGCGAGAGCGCGTAGAGTCCGCGCGCGCCTTCGCGTACATGCGTCAGCTGAGCAGCATATTCCGGCAGCAGCCGTTTGATGTAGAAGCGCGCAAGATGGGTACGTGGGCCACTCCCGCCTTCTGCCTTTGCAGCTTTCAGGTGGAAATGCGCGCCCAAAACCCGTGCGAACGCGCGCAAGTAAGGCACTGCACCGGCAAAACGTTCATTCAGATCTTCCTGTGAAACCAACCATTCCGTCGTCTCGCGCAGGGTTTCTGCCGCAGACCAAAGCGCTTCGCTCATATTCGGGAACAATTCCCGCTCTGCTTCGGCAGCCATTTCGACTTCTTCCAGCAAACGAAATGCAGCGTCGCCGCCGTCCATCAGCTTTCGGGCGACCAGATCCATCGCCTGAATGCCGTTTGTCCCTTCGTAGATAGCGGTCACACGCACATCGCGTGAAAACTGCGCAGCACCTGTTTCCTCGATAAAGCCCATGCCGCCATGTACCTGAACCCCGATATGCGCAACCTCGTTGCCGATATCGGTACCATGCGCTTTGGCAATTGGCGTAATTAGCGCCGCGCGTGCCAGCCAGTCTGAATCACCTGTGGCGCGCGCCATATCAATCGCGACAGCGCAGGACAGTGCGATAGAGCGTGCCGCAAAAACCTCGGCCTTCATTGTGGTCAACATCCGGCGCACATCGGCGTGATCAGCAATGGTGCCGCCGCCTTCTACCGGCGTGCTACCCTGTTTTCTTTCAAGCGCGTAACCAAGCGCCTGCTGGTAGGCACCTTCGGCTGAACCAATCCCCTGTCCGCCAACGCCCAGACGCGCATTGTTCATCATTGTAAACATGGCTTTCATTCCCTGATGTGGCTCACCCACGAGCCAACCAGTTGCGCCATCGAATTGCATTACCGCTGTGGGGGATCCGTGCAGCCCCAGTTTATGTTCAAGCGACACAACACTCAGGCTGTTGGCGACACCGGGTTCACCGTCAGTATCTGGGATATATTTGGGGACCATGAACAGGCTGATACCCTTTGTGCCAGCAGCACCATCCGGTAAACGGGCCAACACAAGGTGGCAGACATTCGCGCTGAAATCATTGTCAGCCCAGCTGATATAGATTTTCTGGCCCGTAACAGCATAAGTGCCGTCACCATTTGACTCTGCTTTCGACCGCAATGCACCAACATCTGAACCAGCTTGTGACTCGGTCAGGTTCATCGTTCCGCACCATTCACCACTGATAAGTTTCGGCAGGTAGATCGCCTTGATCTCCTCACTCGCGTGGTGTTCCAGCGCTTCGATCTGGCCCTGACTCATGAGCGGATTCAGCTGCAGCGCCAGACATGCGCCAGCCATCATCTCATTCACCGCTGTTGTGAGGGTCATTGGCAAACCCATCCCCCCGCTTTCCGCGCTTGCAGAGATCCCGATCCAGCCTCCTTCAGCAATAGCACGATACCCCCCGGCAAAACCCGGAGACGTACGAACAACACCGTTTTCCAGAACTGCCGGATGCAAATCCCCGTTGCGTTGTAGTGGCGAGAGGACTTCGCTACACATCCGCCCGGCTTCTGACAGGATCGCAGATGTCATATCCGGGGTGGCCTCGGCAAACAAATCTGTTTTTGCGACCTGATCAAACTCCACCACGTGGTCAAAAATATACTGAAACTCATCCACCGGTGCGCGATAGGCCATCGTGTTCCCTTTCCAAAACCGCCTTATTGTGATCAAAACAGCGGCAACAGTCCAAATTCTTCGCGGCCCAAGTTAAACGACGGCCCCCGTACAGCAACATTGACGCAGCGTCACAGGGCAGACAGTGATCGAAACCAAAACTCTCTCCGTAACTCCGCCAGACCTCAAAGAAGCGGCTGAGATCCTTCATAACGGAGGGCTTGTCGCCTTTCCAACCGAAACTGTCTACGGTCTGGGGGCCGATGCCTGCAGTAACCGCGCTGTTGCACGGATTTTTCAAGCAAAAGGAAGACCAAGTTTCAACCCGTTGATTGCCCATGTTGCTGACATCCGGATGGCGCGTGCTTTCGCACATTTCGATGATATCGCTCTTAGACTTGCCGCTGCGTTTTGGCCGGGGCCTCTGACACTTGTGCTTCCGTTGCGCGAAAACTCTGGCATGTCTCCTCTCGCCTCTGCAGGGCTCAACACGATAGGTCTGCGTGTACCGGAACACCGTGCCGCGCAAATGCTCCTTGAAGAGTTCGGTGGCCCTATTGCTGCGCCTTCAGCGAACCGTTCAGGCCAAATCAGCCCGACGACTGCGGCGCATGTTCTGGCTGGGCTTACCGGACGTATTGAGGCGGTGCTGGATGACGGCCCTTGCCCTGTCGGCCTTGAATCCACAATCATTGGGTTTGAGGGCGGCGCAACCTTACTGCGCGCAGGGGGGTTACCGATGGAAGTCATCGAATCCTGCCTTGGTAAGCCGCTGCGGTTTATCTCGAAAACTGACCCGGTCACAGCACCGGGACAGCTTGCATCCCATTACGCGCCAAACGCGCGAGTTCGCCTGAATGCAACGCGTAAGAATGAAGGTGAAATGCTGCTTGGTTTCGGGTCGGTCGAGGGTGCTGATTTAAACCTTTCACCCAGCCACGATATGGTAGAAGCCGCTGCAAACCTGTTTGGCTACCTTCACCAACTTGACGCAATGGGCGCAAAGACAATCGCAGTCTCAGCTATTCCTGAGACAGGGCTTGGCCGTGCAATCAATGACCGCCTACGTCGCGCAGCGGCACCGCGCCCATAAAGCGCAATGAAACCTCTTAGCCTTAAAAATGCCCTTGCTATTAGTAGAACGATCTAGCGCTTAAGTTTAAGCGCGCCCCGCCGTTGCCGACAAAAGCAGGGGATCAACTCCCAACGTTTTTAACGCTGCTTCCCATTTGCTCCGATTGCTCTTGGCAAAAACAACTTCGGGACTCGCGTCACAGGTTAACCAGCCGTTTTGGCCAATTTCCGCCTCCAACTGACCCGGCCCCCAGCCAGCATATCCAAGCGCCAGAAGAACACGCTCTGGCCCTTGGCCTTGCGCAAGGTCTTCCAGAACATCCAATGTAGCTGTCATTGCGAAACAGTCATCAATTTGCATCGTCGTTTCTTTTGTTCCGTATTCCGAAGAATGCAGCACAAAGCCGCGACCAATTTCAACCGGGCCTCCAAAATGGACGTCGGGAACAACGATGCCGGGAACGATATTGATCGAAAGCTGTTTTAGAAGTTCATCGAACTTCATTTCAACCGACGGCTTGTTTACGATAAGCCCCATGGACCCCGCGTCAGAATGTGCGCATAGAAATACAACAGATTTCTCGAATCTGGTATCACCCATGCCCGGCATGGCCACCAGAAGCTTACCGCTCAGATTCGTCATGTCGCCTGATGCTTCCATGGCTTAAGCATGGCCGCTCTTTGGCTTGTTCGCAAGGTCAAGAACGCCACAGTCACAACCTATCTCCCAAATGTGATTTTCTATCCAGTGTGGCTCGTCTATTGTCTTTGCATGATTAAGAATTTCCTCATGAACGCGGTCTTGGCTGGCGTTTTCATGGTACCGTTGCCTGTCCCAGCGGCGGCGCAGGTCGCAGATGGGGTCGTTACGATTGATGTGTTGCCAGGTTGGCGTACGGAAAATAACACGCATATGACCGCGCTGCGCGTTCGTCTTGCCGAAGGATGGAAAACCTATTGGCGCGCACCTGGAGATTCTGGGATTCCTCCACGGTTTGACTGGACCGGCTCAAGAAACATTGGTTCTGTCGAGCTTCACTGGCCAAGGCCATCCGTGTTTGACACGAACGGGCTTCGCACGATCGGATACATTAATGAAGTTGTGATCCCACTGGAGTTCACACCGAACCGCGCAAACGCATCTATTCTGATACGCGGCAAGGTGGAACTTGGTGTATGCGCATCTGTTTGCGTGCCGGTAACGTTGCGTCTGAATGCGGACCTTGGAAATGATTTGACAGAAAGCGACCCGGTCATTCGGCTTGCGCTAAACCAACAACCAACCAGCGCTGTGCAAGCGCAAGTCAGTTCCGTTCTTTGTCAGATCGAACCCATTGAAGACGGGCTGCGCGTGACGGCGAGCATCACTATGCCATCGCTTGGCCGCAATGAGGTCGCGGTGTTCGAATTACCGGATCAAACGATCTGGATTAGCGAGGCGAGCGCACACCGCTCAGGCAGTGAGCTAAGGGCATCCGCAGATATGGTCCCACCAAATGCGCAACCTTTTTCGCTTAACAGGTCCGACGTGCGGATAACTGTTTTGGGGGCGGATCGCGCTGTGGATATTCAGGGCTGCCAGGGCGGCTAGCTCTTTTCCAAACGACCAAGGCGTAAAAATAGAGCACCGCATATAAAGGCGAATATTACTATTGCCGCAGTTGAAATTACAAAAAGCAGAAAGCCGGCAGAGAGAGCTGATATATTTTGAAGAACCGGCAAGGCGCCAAGCAATGCATTCGGCAAGGTTCCCGTGAAGGCGGCAGTTCCTAAGGTGAAAACAAAAATCCCTAAAGTTACCAGACCTGTCAGCGCAGTAATCAGCCAAACCCGGCCCGAACGGGCGGGCAGGCTAAGTGCACGGCGAAAACCGTTTATCTGACGCGTAACGTCCAGCTGCATGGCCAGCAAAGCAGGGACAATCAACAACACAATTAACATCCCGAACCCCAGACCGTAGACAAGCGTTATAACGGTGGGTTTCAGAAACTGCGCCTGAACGGACCTCTCATAGAGCAATGGTGTCAGCCCGAGCACCGTTGTCATTGTGGTCAACAAAACCGGGCGCAAACGATCTGCAGTGCCATCGATGATCGCCGGAATGAGCCCCCGTTCCTTTGCATAGTCATCGATCGTTGTGACCAGAACGATGGAATCATTGATGACAATACCTGTCATACCAATCAGGCCGACAACGCTGAACATTGATAGCGGCACCTCCCAGGCGACGTGTCCGTAGATCGCACCAACCATCCCAAAAGGCACGATTGCGATAACAACGACGGGCCGTGTCCAGCTCGAAAAAATCCAGGCGAGCGTGAGATAGATACCGATCAGGCAGAGAAAAAAGCCAAATGCTGCATCACTTAAAAAATCATTTTCCTGCTCAGCCAAACCAGACATTTTGAACGACACGCGATATTCGCTTTCGATACGTGGCAGTATCTCGTTCTCCAGTTCGGCCATGATCGCCTCGGCACGCGCCGGGTCGTCCTCGGAAATATCTCCTGTAACTGAGACCAGACGGAGGCCATTCTCGCGGCGTATCGTTGAAAAACCGCTGCGCCTTGTGACCGTCACAATATCCGACAGGGGAACATATTCTCCTTCAGCTGTTCGCATTTGACTGCGATCAAGAAAATCAGCGGTCAATTCGCCTTCGGGTAATTCAACCCGAACTTCAGCGGTGCGTGGACCATCGGGGTAAGTCGCGGCCTCAATCCCTCCCAACCTGTTGCGCAACACGCGCCCCAACCCGTCAATTGTGAACCCAAGAGCCTGACCCTGTGGTGTAAGCTCGAGGATCAGTTCTTCTTTGTCATAAGCCAGTGAATCCTGAACGGCTGACACCTCCGGATAAGGAATAAGGGCAGTTTTCAATGCCTCTGCTGCCGCCTTCAATGTCGCCGAGTCCGCGCCGTAAAACTCTACATCAAGCGCATCGCCGCCGGGGCCAGAATGCCAGCGCCTGAAACTAACCGTCTCTGCCAGAGGGTGCTGACGAACCAGATCCTGCAATTCGGCGACAAAACTGAAGGCCGAATAAGGGCGCAGATCTGCATCGATCAATTCGATCGCGATTGACCCCAACAAGATCGGGTCTTTTGAGGATGCCCCTGACAGGCCCCGCCCTGTGTTTCCGCCAATTTCCGCAACAACATATTTTAATGGGTTCTCCCCATAACGTTCTTCATAGAGCTTGCCAATTTCTTCGGTTGCGCGCTGCATCTCGCGCATCATTGCGAGCGAGTCCTCACGCTTAGCGCCTGGCACCATCGCAAAATTTCCGGAAACAGACGAACGTTCCGGCGCATTGAAAAAACGCCATTGCAGATCACCACGAACAAAAATCGAAACCTGACTGGACAGGACAACCAACACCCCGGCGAACACCGGGTAACGCGCCCAAACCACAAAACGCATCAGAGGGCGAAACAGCTTGTCGCGCACCTTCGAAAACCCCCTGTTCACAATGCGGTTTGGCCAGTCATACCAATGTTGTTTTGCTGAATGGGCCAGCGCATGGCTCATATGGTTTGGTAAAACCAGAAAACATTCCACGAGCGAAGCAAGCAACACAACAATCACAGTAAACGGAATATCGGCAATCAGGTCCCCAAACCGCCCGCCAATTGCAACCAGTCCGAAAAACGCGATCACCGTCGTTATTGTTGCTGAAAACACCGGGGCGGCCATGCGGCGCGCCGCATTTTCAGCCGCTTCAACAGGTCCTTCTCCAAGCCGCCTCGCGCGAAAATCTGCGTGTTCGCCAACAACAATGGCGTCATCCACCACAATCCCCAATGTGATAATCAACGCAAACAGCGAAACCATGTTGATCGTTAATCCAAAAGCATACATCAGCGCGATCGTTGCCAGCATTGAAACCGGAATGCCAGCCGCAACCCAAAATGCTGTGCGCGCGTTCAGGAACAAAAACAGCAAAGCAACCACAAGCCCCAGCCCGACAAGCCCGTTATCAAGCAGCAAATTCAGGCGGCTCGTTATCGCGGCTGCTCGTGTTCGGATCAAATCTATTGAAACGTTTTCCGGCAGGGTTGCACGCAAGTCGGCGGCAACCTCTTCTACCTGTTTCTGAATTCGAATGGCATCGCCCTGTCCCGACCGATCGACACGCACCGAAATTGCCGGGTTAGCACCAACGTAATAGGCCCTGTCCCGGTCAATCCCTTCAACAATAACACGGCCAACATCCCCGACCGTAAGATGCGACCCATCAGGGTTGGAGCGCAAAGATATTGCTGCAATCTGATCCGCACGCCTTTTTTCTATGCCCGTCCGCACACGCGCATTTGCGCCAGATACGTCTCCTGCCGGATCGGAAGAAACCTCTGTATTAATCGTTGCCGCGATTTCTGCCATTGTGACATCGTTCTTGATCAACGCCGCGGAAGGCACTTCTACAATCGTTTGCGGGGCCGCCACACCTCTGATGGTGGTCCGCGTCACACCCTCGGCAAACAACCGGGTGACAAATTCATCCGCGAACCGGCCCAACTGATCCACCGCAACAGGACCGGTTATCACAACATCAGTTACCCTGTCCCGCCATGCTCCGCGCCTGACCTTTGGCTCTTCTGCGTCTTCCGGCAATGTGTCGACTGCGTCAACCGCCGCTTGCACCTCATCTGCGGCGCGCGCCATGTCCCATTCCGGTTCAAAATCGAGCGAAATACTGGCCCGGCCTTCGCTTGATGTCGCAGAAGAGCTTTCGACGCCCTCGACAGCCAGCAAAGCCGACTCCAGAACCTGCACAATTGCAGCGTCCACATCTTCGGCTCCGGCTCCGGTCCAGACGACCGAAACACTTACGTTATCAATGATCACATCCGGAAAAAACTGTGCGCGCATCCGCGGCATTGCCGCCAGACCCAACCCGATCATCAGTACAAGCAACAAATTTGCGGCTGTCCGATGGCGGGTAAAGTAGCTGAGTATCCCAGCCGCCGCCGGGGGGATTTCGCGCACCATCTCAGCCCCCTATTCGCGCTTCGATGCGTTCGACAACCTGGGCAGGAACCCGTTCCTGAGCAAGCAATCCCAGAACCCGGGTTTTAGCTTCTTCCGGCATCCGGTCACTTTCGGTTACAAAAGCGACAAGCCGGGCGCGGCGCTCTTCACTGAGTTCGAGCATTTCCTGCTCCAGCGCAGTGGAAGAACCGTTACTACGTATTGGACGTACTTTTATTCCCGCGCCAAGCAAGGGTGAGCGTTCTGCAACGAGTTCGCGACCGTCAAGCATTTCACCACGAACGATCACATCGTCGCCCTGTCGCCGCAGCAATTCGACTGATGCGACTTCAAGCCTGTCTTCTGGGCCTATCAGCAACACGGTTTCAGCGGCGTCCACAGCAGAGGACGGCAGCAACGCGACATCAATCAATTCGGGCTCACGAACCTTGACTGTTACAAAGTCACCGGGCCTGAAGCCCCGCGCGTCTTTTAGGTGCGCAAACAAAAGTCGCCCGGTCTGACCTTCCCCTACGGATGCGCTTTCCCGTGAGATCACACCAGAGGTCGAAAGATCGACCCCATACACATCCAGCAATACTTCTACAGGAGCGCGGTTCAATGCTCCCAGACTATCGAGAAGCCTCGTGTATTGAGTGGTCGAAACACGGAAAGACACCTCCAGCAGGTCCGGGTCCGTCAATCGTGCTATGCGTTCGTTGTTTGCAACAAGTCCACCCTGAACAACGCTGACGTCCCCCAGTGTGCCTGAGAACTCTGCGAAGATTTCGGTGTCTGCAAGTTCGCGTTCCGCATCCGCGAGATTAATTTTTTGCCGGCGCAGTTCCGTATCTGCCTGATCTATCCTCGCCTCTGCCTGCGCAATGGCCTGACGACGAGACAGCAAAGATTGCTGCGCCACTGCCTCTGCAAGTTCGGCAGCCTCGACCGAAGCCTCGGTTCCTACACCACGACCGCGCAAATCACGCTGGCGTGCCAAAGCATTTTGACGCAAAACCAGTTGCGCCTCTGCTGTTTCCTGTTCATTCACGGCGAGATCATAGGAACGAGCTGCATCGCGCACCTCAGCTTCAGCTTCTAAGACGTCGGTTTGCGCACGCTGCAACTCAGACTGAGCTGAGCTCGGATCAATCCGGACCAGCAAGGCGCCTTTTTCTACACGGCCACCCTCAACAAAATTCTCTGTAAGCTCTACGATTGTGCCGGACGCAGTTGCCCTCAAATCCAGGGTCCGGCGGCTGCGCACTTCCCCAAATACTGTCAGGACCGGTGCTATGTTGCCGGGTTCATATCTAACGACATTTGCTGCAAAAACGCGCTCGCGGTTTGGCATCGTGAAATCGTCTTCAGCCCATGAAATCAGAAGCGCGTTGTAAAGCATGGCACCGGCCATCGCCAAAAATCCCACTGTCACAGACAGAAGGAACAGCCCCATAAGACTACGTGCCAAAAACCGCATAGCTGTCCTTTCAGACCGGTTTACTTAGAGTATACGCAAAAATTCTGCCTCTGGCTCACAATTGTATTACGTACCAGGCAGCTATTTCCGTCGCTTATGTTCCTCTAATCTTGGAAAAATTTCCACAAAATTACACGGAGCATGGCGATAATCGAGCTGCGCGGCCAAAATTTCGTCCCAGGCATCCTTGCAGGCACCCGGACTGCCAGGCAATGCAAATAGGTATGTGCCCTGCGCCACGCCGCCTGTTGCGCGTGACTGAACGGCAGACGTGCCTATCTTTTTGTAAGACACCATGGTGAAAACGGTAGCAAAGGCCTCAATCTCTTTTTCGTAGACGTCCCGATGTGCCTCGACACTCACATCGCGCCCTGTCAAACCGGTTCCCCCTGTTGAAATAACAACATCAATTTCAGGGTTCGCACACCATTCGCGCAGTTGGTCGGCTATCTGATGCCGCTCATCCGGAAGTATCTTGCGGTCCGCAAGCTCATGTCCGGCGCCGGATATCCGTCCGACCAGAACATCACCAGATCTGTCCTCTGCCAAACCACGACTATCGGAGACTGTAAGTACGGCGATCCGGACCGGGATAAATTCTTTTTCGGTTGTCATTCTTTTCTCTACTTCTCAAGCGCCAGCCGCACGGCAAGCGCACCAAAAACTGTTGCAGAAACCCAGCGCAATCCACGCTGAAAACCAACAACGCCAGTCATACGCCCACCAAGACCACCCGCGAATATACCAGCTAAGGCGTTGATTACAAAGCCTCCAAGGCCAAGAACCGCCCCGAAAACAAGGAATTGGGCTAAAATGCTTCCGCGTGAGGGATCAACAAACTGCGGGATGAACGCCAATACAAACAAGATCACTTTTGGGTTTGTCAAATTCACGAGCAACCCATCCCAAAACGCACGTTTTGCTGAAACTGCGGGTGCGCCGTTAGCCTCAAGCGGGCTTCGCAGCACCTTTATAGCAAGCCACACAAGATAGGTTATTCCCATCCAGCGAATTACGTCAAAAACTGCAGGATAGGCAGAAACCAAAGCGCCAAGCCCAATACCCGCCAGCGTCACGTGTACAAATGATCCAATTGAAATACCAAAGCTCGCCGATGTGGCAGCACGCACGCCCCCCCGCAAACCCTGACCGACACAAAACATCATGTCTGCACCGGGTGTCAGGTTCAATGCAAGCGCAGCCGGGACAAACGCAAGAAGCGTTGTGAACTCAACCATCTGCATCACCTCGCAAGCGCGCCTGCAAAGACAAAAGATCGGCCCATGCTTCGCGTTTCGCTTCGGGCTTGCGTAACAGATAGGCCGGGTGAACCATTGGCAATACCGGTATGCCAAACACCTCTGTCCATATCCCGCGCAAGCGGGTTATGCCTGTTTTCCCTAACAAGGCTTTAGATGAAATGTTCCCCGTCAAAACCAGAAACTCCGGGTTCACCAGCGCAATGTGACGTTCCAGAAACGGGCGCATCATTGCGATCTCCTCTGGCGTCGGGTCGCGGTCTTGCGGTGGGCGCCAAGGCAAGACATTGGTGATGTAGACCGAAGATTCGGCTTCTTCCGCATCGCGCGCCATGCTGATCGCTGCAAACATCCGGTCGAGCAACTGACCGGAACGGCCAACAAATGGTCGGCCTTGCAGGTCCTCGTCGCGCCCCGGCGCCTCGCCAACAATCATGACCCGCGCAGCCGGATTACCGTCAGCAAATACAAGATTACGCGCCCCGCGCTTCAACTCGCAAAACTCAAATGCGTCGATTTCCGTCCTTAGTTCAGGCAAATCGCTGGCCCGCATCGCCGCGGCTTTTGCTATTTCAACAGGGTTAGGCGCTTCTAAAACAGGCGCAGGCGCAACCTCTTTCGTTGCCTTGGGTTTCGGCGCTTCAGCCGGGATCTCATAACGGTTCACCGGAACGTCGCCGATTGCCTCGGTCGCGCCAAGTTCAACCTGCCATTCCAGCATCGCCTTTAGATGATGAAAGTCCTGAGTCTCGTTCATTGCGCCACGCTAGAGCATGATTGCGGGAAACGAAACCGCACAACGCGCTTTGAAACGTTCATTTGAGCGTGATTTGAGCGGTTCGCGCCAATGAGGCTCGCACACTCTTGCCTCGCCAAGCATGCACACCTTATAAGCAAACAAATCAGACAGAGGTCGCCATGAGTTTTCGTGCGAAGCATCTTTTAGGCATCGAGCAACTATCGCCCGAAGAAATTGAAACGATCCTGAATCTATCCGACGAATACGTCGATCTGAACCGGCGACAGGTCAAACACTCTGACGCGCTGGCAGGCCTCACCCAAATCAACATGTTTTTTGAGAACTCGACGCGCACGCAGGCGTCGTTTGAACTGGCCGGGAAACGGCTGGGTGCAGATGTTATGAACATGGCGATGCAGGCGAGTTCGGTCAAAAAGGGCGAAACCCTGATCGATACGGCCCTTACCCTGAACGCGATGCACCCCGATCTGCTGGTTGTGCGCCACCCCCATTCCGGCGCTGTGGAATTGCTTGCCTCCAAGGTGAACTGTGCGGTGTTAAATGCAGGCGACGGACGGCATGAACACCCGACACAAGCCCTGCTTGATGCGCTGACCATCCGGCGCAAAAAGGGCCGCCTGCATCGCCTTAGCATCGCGATTTGCGGGGATATCGCCCATTCCCGCGTGGCGCGTTCAAACCTGATCCTGCTTGGCAAAATGGAAAACCGGGTACGCCTTGTCGGCCCGCCAACGCTTATGCCCTCGCAAATCGCGGAACTGGGTGTCGAAGTTTTCGACGACATGCGCGAGGGGTTAAAAGACGTTGATGTCGTGATGATGCTGCGCCTGCAGCGCGAGCGTATGGATGGCGGCTTTATTCCGTCAGAACGCGAGTATTACCATCGCTTCGGGCTGGACGCAGAAAAACTGAGCTACGCGAAACAAGATGCCATCGTCATGCACCCCGGTCCAATGAACCGCGGGGTCGAGATAGACGGGCTGCTGGCCGATGACATCAACCGAAGCGTCATTCAGGAACAGGTCGAGATGGGGGTTGCCGTGCGCATGGCCGCGATGGACCTTTTGGCCCGAAATCTGCGAGCAAGCAGTGATGAGGGGGTAATGGTATGAGCGACCTTTTCCTCACCAACGCACGTTTGATTGATCCGGAAGCGGGAACAGAAATGCTTGGTGCCATTAAGATTTCGGAAGGTAAGATTTCCGAAATCTTAACGCAAGACATTGAAAAAGCTATTAAAAACTTCCCTGTCGGGAAGGTTGTGGACTGCAGCGGTCAATATCTTGCCCCCGGTATTGTTGATATCGGCGTTAAAATTGGCGAGCCGGGTGAACGGCACAAGGAAAGTTTCCGCACGGCTGGTGCGGCGGCGGCGGCAGGTGGCATAACAACGATGATCACGCGCCCCGATACAACCCCGGCGCTTGATACACCCGAAGCGCTTGAGTTCGTTGCACGGCGCGCGAACGAAGCCGCCCCGGTTCATATCCTTCCCATGGCAGCGCTCACCAAAGGACGTGAAGGCCGCGAGATGGTCGAGATCGGTTTCCTGCACGACGCTGGTGCCGTTGCCTTTACCGATTGTGACCGTGTTGTCGAAAGCCCAAAAGTGTTTTCACGCTGTCTGACTTATGCGCGCAGCCTTGGCGCCTTGGTGATGGCGCATCCGCAAGACCCCGGACTGTCTAAAGGGGCGGCTGTTACATCCGGTAAATTCGCCTCACTCAAAGGATTGCCTGCTGTGTCACCTATGGCGGAACGCATGGGGCTGGAGCGTGACCTTGCATTGGTTGAAATGACGGGCGCGCGTTACCACGCTGACTGCATTTCAACCGCAGGCGCCCTGCCCGCGTTGCAACGCGCCAAGGACGCAGGTCTTGATGTCACCGCTGGCGTGTCAATTCACCACCTGACACTGAATGAATTCGACGTGGGTGACTACCGTAGTTTCTTTAAGGTTAAACCGCCACTTCGATCCGAAGATGACCGGGTTGCAACCGTCGCTGCCGTTGCCAGTGGGTTGATCGACGTGATCTCATCCTTCCACACACCGCAGGACGAGGAAAGCAAACGCCTGCCGTATGAAGAAGCAGCAAGTGGTGCCGTTGCGCTGGAAACCTTGTTGCCTGCAGCACTCCGGCTTGTGCACGCGGGTGCGATCGATTTGCCGACACTTTGGCGCGCGTTGTCGCTGAACCCGGCGCGCCGTCTTGGGCTTGATGCCGGACGTCTGGCGGTTGGAGCGCCCGCCGACCTTGTTTTGTTTGACCCAAACACGCCTTTTGTGCTGGATCGTTTCAAACTGCGTTCGAAATCAAAGAATACACCCTTTGACGAACAGCGGATGCAGGGCAAAGTGTTAAAAACCTTTGTCGGCGGTATCGAAGTTTTTGGAGCCTAGGCTATGCCAGCGATTGTAAATTCCCTTCAAATGCTCGTCCTCGCTGGCGTGCTTGGCTATTTGCTTGGCTCTGTTCCTTTCGGCATGGTTGTTGCCCGTGTCATGGGGCTGGGCAATCTGCGTGACATTGGGTCTGGCAATATTGGCGCAACAAATGTGCTGCGTACAGGTAACAAGCTCGCCGCGTTTCTGACGCTTGTATTTGATGCTGGTAAAGGTGCTGTTGCCGTGCTGGTCGCGCGTGCGCTGCTGGGCGAGGACGCTGCACAACTCGCCGGGGTCTGCGCCTTTCTCGGCCACTTGTTCCCGGTCTGGTTGGGTTTTAAAGGTGGCAAAGGCGTGGCGACATTCCTTGGCATACTGCTTGCGCTTAACTTCTTTGTGGGTTTGGCCTGCTGCGCTACATGGCTGGTCGTGGCTTTGGTGTTTCGTTATTCCTCGCTAGCCGCGCTTCTGGCTGCGGGCATATCACCTTTCTGGATGATGTATTTTTTCTACGGCCAGGCCATCCTGTTGGGTCTTGTTTTGTCCATTCTGGTTTACGCGCGCCACTGGGCAAACATCAAACGTCTGCGTGCAGGGACCGAACCCAGAATAGGCCAGAAGAGCTAGGCCATGAAGGCGTTTGATGCGCTGCCGTTCGGCACCCATCAGGGGTGCTATCAGAACCGTCCCTATGTTCTGACGAAATCGCGATTTGCCGGGGGACGCAGCCAAAAACTTGTTGCAGAAGAATTGGGTGGCCCGGACTATATTAGCCTCAACCTATATCAACTTTCCTCTGGAAAATCGCTGCTAAAGCCCTGCGAAATGCCAGAGGAAAAAGTAATGTTATTCGTCAGGGATGTCATCGTTTCAAAATGAAACCCCAAGCCGTGTTAGTAGCTGTATTCCGCAAAAATTCGGTTCAAGTCACCACCCCAGGCTCCGTGGTACTTTTCTAACAACTCATCAGCCGGGGTCTGCCCGGTTTCAATACTGTCTTTAAGCGCGTTGAGGAAATGTGTCTCGTCCGGGATCAGCCTGTCAGCACCGGGGCGTGCGCGTGCTTTTAGCCCAGCCTCAGCGATTTCGACCGCCTGTGCAGCGAGATCCTGCATTTTGAGACCATTGACCTCTGCCTGAAGCGCATCTTCCGACGCCGCAATGCGCAGCCCTTCACGGGTTTCCGCGTCCCAGCCTTTAACCATATCCCAGGCCGCATCAAGCGAGGATTGGTCGTACAACAGACCAACCCAGAATGCAGGAAGAGCGCACAGCCTGCGCCAAGGGCCACCATCCGCACCGCGCATTTCGATGAACTGTTTCACACGCGCCTCTGGAAAGGCCGTTGTCAGATGATCCGCCCAATCGCTAAGCGTCGGTGTTTCGCCGGGCAGAGCCGGAAGTTTGCCTTGCAGAAAATCCCGGAAAGACTGGCCCAGCGCGTCAATATATTTCCCGTCGCGATAGACGAAATACATCGGCACATCGAGCGCATATTGCACCCAACGCTCAAACCCCATGCCATCCTCAAAAACAAAGGGCAGCATACCGGTGCGCGCATTATCAAGCCCGCGCCACACACGGCTACGCCAGCTTTTGTGGCCATTGGGCTTGCCTTCAAAGAACGGTGAATTGGCAAACAAGGCGGTTGCAACAGGCTGCAACGCCAGTGCCACGCGTAATTTCTGCACCATGTCTGCTTCGGATGAAAAATCGAGGTTCACCTGCACGGTACAGGTTCTGTACATCATCTGTGTTCCGTGGGTGCCGACACGGCCCATGTATTCCGTCATCAGCTTGTAACGCCCTTTGGGCATCTGCGGCATTTCTTCATGTGTCCAGGTCGGTGCAGCACCGAGGCCAATGAACCCAACGCCAACCTTGTCTGAAATCGCTTTCACGTCACGAAGATGAGCGTTTACCTCGTCACAAGTTTCATGAATCGTCTCAAGTGGTGCACCGGACAATTCCAACTGGCCACCCGGCTCCAGTGAAACATTTGCGCCGTTCTTCTCAAGGCCAATCAGCTTGTCACCTTCCAGAACCGGTGCCCAGCCAAAGCTATCGCGCAACCCTTCAAGAACAGCCAGGATGGAACGCTGGCCTTCGTATGGCAGTGGTTTCAGTGTATCTTTGCAATAGCCGAATTTTTCGTGCTCGGTACCAATTCGCCAGTCTTCTTTCGGTTTGCACCCTTTAGATAACAACTCTGCAAGCTGTTCGTGACGCTCAATTGGGCCACCACCGGATTGAGGGATCGACATTGGCATTTTCCTTCCATTTCGTCGGCCGCAGAGGGCGCGATTCAGTTCCCTAGCGCTAGACTTTCACGCGGGGAGGTTCAATGACCTTTTTCCCAAACAAGAAACCGTTCACGGCTTGTTGTAAGGCAGGCGTCGACAACATTTTTTGAATTTACCCCAGAAAATGCAGAAAGCGCATCTATGATTTCCTCGCCTTCTGCAGCAGAGGCGGGAATGCGCACAGGTGGATTGCCTTCCAAATGGAAAATCCAGAACAGGTCGTCAAAGGAAGGGCCGCCTTCAGTTGTTTCGATCTCGATTTTTTTAACCTCATCAAATGAAAAGCTCCGGCCACCTTCCGGGCCAAAGTAGGTCATACGCCTCTCTATGATTTCGACAACACCAGGCCCACCGTGTGGAACGCGAAACCGAACCCGAATTGCACCTGTTAAAACCAGTAACACCCCTACGATAGCCGCCGCAGCCCCAAGCCACGCCAATACACCAAAACTCCGCAGGAAAACCCACAGTCCAAGGGCAAATACAGCAAGCCCGATGAGAACGTCACGCCATTGCCAAAGCAAGGCCCTGACCTCTGGGCGAATGAAGTTCATATCCAGTCTCCAAGCGTAGATTGCCACAACGCAAGCGCCGCGACCGCAGCCGTGTCTGCCCTCAGAATGCGCGGACCCAGGCTGATAGGCACGACAAACGGCAGGCTGTTCAGCCGAGCACGTTCTTTTTCCGAAAAGCCACCTTCGGGGCCAATCAGAATCGCCCATTTTTCACTTTTTACCAATCTCAGGGCTTCTTTCGTGCCAACAAGGGATTCATCGCAGAAAACAAGTTTTCGGTCTTCCGGCCAGTTGGACAGAACCGAATCCAGTTTTTGCAGCTCCGCAACCCCGGGCACAAATGTACCGCCGCATTGTTCTGCCGCCTCAACCGCATGGGCTTGCAGACGATCCCGCCGCACGCGTTCGGAATTCGTGAATTGTGTCTGTACCGGGCAAATCTGCGACACCCCCATCTCTGCCGCTTTTTCAACGATGAAGTCGGTGCGCGCCTTTTTGATCGGCGCGAACAAAAGCCAGAGATCGGGCGGCATTTGCAGCGGCTTTGTCTGCTCTGCGCATTTTAACACGCCACGGCGTTTTCCGGCCTCGACGACATGCGCGAGATACTCACCGTCACGGCCGTTAAACAAAGCGACGGCACCCCCAACAGCAAGCCGCATCACCCCAAAAAGGTAATGCGCCTGTGGTTGGGTCAGAGGAATGGTTTGCCCCTCCCCCAATGCCTCGTCTACATAGAGCCTGATCTTTGCACCTGTCATGAGGCGGACCTTATGCCCGAGTTTTCAGAAACGCCAGAGCCACAAGCCGATACAGACACCGGTCAGGTGGCAGATGCCTATCGTGGCAACTGGGTGGATACCATGGCACCGGCATGGTCCCGGCCCTATCTGCGTCTGTCGCGTGCAGACCGGCCAATTGGCACGTGGCTCTTGCTTTTGCCATGCTGGTGGGGCGTCACTCTAGCGGCAGCAAGCGATAGCCCAAGGTTACATGATCTCTGGATTGCTGTTGGCTGTACCATCGGCGCATTCGTGATGCGGGGCGCTGGCTGCACCTGGAATGATATTACTGACCGCAAGTTTGATTCGCAGGTTGAGCGCACGCGGTCTCGTCCGCTGCCATCAGGGCAGGTATCTGTTAAGCAGGCGCTGATTTGGATGTCGTTTCAGGCACTTGTTGGCGCCGCAATTCTTTTCACGTTTAACTGGGCAGCCATCAAACTTGGCATTGCGTCTCTGGTTCTTGTCGCAATCTATCCATTCGCGAAACGCTTTACATGGTGGCCGCAGGTCTTTCTGGGCCTTGCGTTCAACTGGGGCGCTCTTCTTGCGTGGACAGCGCATCGGGGGCAATTGGAATGGCCCGCAGTCTGCCTTTATGCCGCTGGCATTGCCTGGACCCTGTTTTACGACACGATTTATGCCCATCAGGACAAAGAAGATGACGCCATGATCGGGGTAAAATCCACCGCGCGCCTTTTCGGGGAGAATACGCGTCGCTGGCTGCGCTGGTTTATGATGATCTCTGTCGCATTGATGGCACTCGCGATTCTTCTTGCCATGGCCGCGCAGGCAAACGTCTTGAAACTTGTCATCGCGCTTGGCGGTCCCTGGGCCTTTGGGTGGCATCTTGTCTGGCAAATGCGCCATCTTGACATCGATCATCCCGAAAATTGTCTTCGTCTTTTTCGCGCCAACCGAAATACGGGCCTCATTCCTGTACTATTTTTCGCCGTAGCCCTCGTGGTGTGATTGAACCTAATCCGTTCAAGGCGTAGACACATTGCTGTAGTAACCTGACGCTGAGTGACATATGCGCCTATCTTCATCCATTATCGTCTTCTCTGTCTATGTAACAGCCGCCGCGGCGGCCGTCCTTGTCGCCTCTTTCGCGGCAGAAGCGATAGAGCGCTTTTCGACCCATTCCATTTCCAAGGCACTGGAAGAGGGCGAATTCGACTGGGTCCATGTTTCCTCTGATGGTTTGCAGGTACGCCTTTCAGGAACCGCCCCAACAGAGGCCGACCGTTTTCGCGCCCTTTCCGTGGCTGGTTCGATTGTCGATGCACACAGAGTAATCGACCGCATGGAAGTGCAGGCCGCAGCAGAGATCGCAGCGCCACGTTTTTCGGTCGAGATTTTGCGAAATGGAGATGGCATTTCGCTTATCGGCCTAATACCTACCGGTACCAACCGTGATCAGGTCGTGACCAAAATCGAAGAAATCGCTGACGGAACCCACGTCACCGATATGCTGGAAAGTGCTGATCATCCTGTCCCCGAAGGTTGGGAAAGTGCGCTTTCTTTTGGGCTGGACGCTTTGGGTTCGCTACCTCGTTCAAAAATCTCTGTCGACGCTGACCTGGTCGCTATTACCGCGATCAGCAATTCTGCGGCTGAGCGAGAACAGCTGGAAGCCAATCTTCTTCAGCGCGTCCCGGACGGTCTTGAGGTAGTGCTGGACATTTCTGCACCACGTCCTGTCATCACACCCTTTACGTTACGCTACCTGATCAATGATGGCGTAGGTTCATTTGACGCCTGTTCTGCCGATAGCCAGACGACGATCGACCAAATTCTTGCAGCTGCGAGAGCATCTGGGTTGCAGGGCGACGCAGAATGCGTCATCGGGCTTGGAAACCCATCTCCAAAATGGGGTTCGGCAGTTGCGATAGGGGTAAAGGCCCTTGCCGAAATCGGTGGCGGATCAATCACCTTCTCAGATGCAGACGTCACGCTTGTTGCTCTGGACACAACCCCACAAGCTTTATTTGACCGCGTGGCTGGTGAACTGGAAACAGACCTACCCGATGTGTTTTCACTGCATGCAGTCTTGCCAGACCCGGTAGAAATTGACGGAACCGGTGAAGGGCAAGGACCACCAGAATTTGTCGCGACGCGTAGTCCCGAAGGGCTGATACAATTACGCGGTCGACTGACAGACGAAAGGGTGCGCAGCGCTGTAGAAAGCTACGCACGTGCAAGGTTTGGGATGGATCAGGTTTATGCAGCAACACGACTTGACGCGGAACTTCCGGACGGATGGCCCGTTCGTGTGCTGGCAGCGCTTGAAGCACTTGCTGAGCTTAACCACGGAAGTATTGTTGTTCAGCCGGATTTCGTCGAGGTCCGCGGCACCACCGGCCATCCGGAAGCGCGGGCAAATATCTCCAGGATTCTCTCCGAAAAACTTGGTGAAGCAGAAAATTTTGGTGTTGAAGTGACATACGAAGAAACGCTTGACCCAATCGCCGCCCTTCCCACACCCGAAGAATGCGTAGACGGCATCAATGCAGTGCTGGCTGAAACAAAAATCACCTATGCACCGGGTGCTGCAACAATCGCCGCAGGGGCGGGCAGAACACTTGATAAAATAGCGGACATCATGCGTGACTGTCAGGATGTGAAGATGGAAATTGCAGGCCATACCGACAGCCAGGGCCGTGAAACAATGAACCAAAACCTCAGCCAGGGCCGGGCAGAAGCAGTTCTTTCTGCTCTGATGGCCCGCAGAGTACTGACCTCAAACCTTGAGGCAAAGGGATATGGCGAGAGCACCCCAATTGCAGACAACGACACCGAAGAAGGCCGCGAAGCCAACCGTCGAATTGAGTTTACACTAATCTTGCCTGAAGAAGAGCCAACCCAAGAAGCTGAGAGCGCGACACCGACAGCAGTTGCGAATGAAACAGAGGCAGCGGCAACAGGAACTGAAGATGAACAGAACTGAATTTATTATTACGACGGCGATCATCCTCTTTGTCGCATTTCTGATGGGCTGGTTCGCCCATTGGCTGATCCATCGTTTCACACGAGTTTCGCAAGGCGACCTCAGCGAGCTCGACAATATGGCAAAGTCTTTGCACGAAGCAGAAGAAACCCGCGATCAGGCGATTACTTATTTGCAGCAACGCGAAGCGGAAATGACCAATCAACTTAGCCAGACCGAGGCCGAACTCAGCGCTGCAATGGATGGCTTGAGGGCTGCGCGGCAAGAGGCAGAAGAACTACGCTCCTATATTGACAGGGTTCAGGGGGACTGACACCTGGAATGCAACACCCTGCCCGACGCCAGGCGGACAGGGTGCCGACCATTTTCACGGCCATCGGGTTCCCAGCCTGTACCGCACACATAACCTGCCGGGATTAAGTTACCAATTTCTAAAAATATCCCCGCCGGAGGCATAAAAGTTTTCTTGCCTCCGGCGGGGATATTTATGGAAACTGGTGATTACGCAGCGTCAGGACCAACGCCCCAATGCCGCTTCGTCTTCTGATTTACTCTCTACCCACTCGGCACCCTCGCTCGTAAATTCCTGTTTCCAGAAAGGTGCCCGGGATTTCAGGTAGTCCATAAGGAACTCCGCAGCTTCAAAGGCATCCTTACGGTGCTTCGAGGCGGTCGCGACCATCATAATGATCTCGCCTGGGAGCAAAGAGCCGTGCCTGTGGATGATCAGACTATCATCGAGAGACCAGCGTTTTACCGCTTCGGCCTCGATTTCGGACAAGGCCTTTTCAGTCATTCCCGGGTAGTGCTCAATCAGCATGCGGTCGAGATTTCCTGAGGCGAGATCGCGCACAAGACCAGTAAATGTCACCACCGCACCAGCATTTTTGCAGCCTTCCGCAAAACCTTTGACTTCGGCCCCAAGATCAAAAGCCGTTTCCTGCACCCTAACAACCATCTCAGCCGCCTGTCATGGGTGGAAAAAACGCCACTTCACGTACCCCTTGTAATGGCGCGTCAAATTCTGAAAGTTCCTGATCCACAGCCACGCGCAATGCCGAGATATCCGAGAAAGCCATGGCATAGCGCTCTTCGCGCGCGGACAATTCGGCGACCAGTTCGGTCACCGAAGTCGCTTGTGTATCAACAGATTCTTTTGGCACACCAATACGTTCGCGCACCCAGGCGAAATAAAGTACATCAATCATTGCGTGACCCCTCTCGCAGATGTGGCATTGCTTTGACGAAGTAGTCCCAGCCCGTTGCAAGCGTTAACAGAGCTGCGAGCCAGAGCATCACAATCCCACCTGTGGAACTTGCTATCAATCCTTTGTATTTCCAAATCAAACCAAGGTGATCAGCCTCTGTGCCGTTCAGCACGTTCTGAACAATTTCCTGATCCATTCCATAGGATTGCATATAGAAATAATGCTCAAAAACGCCATTCGCAAACAGGACGGCTATTGCAATCATCTGCGCGGTTGTTTTCCATTTCGCAAGTTTTGTGACCTGAAGAAGCCCCGCTTTACTGCCAAGGAATTCCCGCAGGCCAGAAACAAAAACCTCGCGAAAAATAATCAGCGTCGCGGGTAGCAACACCCAGGGGTTCAACCCCGAAATCGCTGTGATAACCAAAAGCGCAATCACGACCATCGCTTTGTCGGCAATTGGGTCCAGCATCGCCCCGAACTTGCTTTCCTGTTTCCAGGCCCGTGCGAGATAGCCATCAATGAAATCAGTCAGAGCGGCGGTGACAAACAAAAGCAACGCAAACCAATCCGCAAGCGGGCGTGAAAAGTAAAGGAACATTATTGCGACACCTGGCGCTGCAAGCAGCCGCAAGACAGTCAGAATATTGGGAAGATTCCATATCATAACAACATCCTTAACTGTTCAGGCTTTGTCATGGAAGAAGTCATAAATGGTTTCTGCCAAAGCGTCCGAGATTCCGTCTACCGCCTTCAGATCAGGAAGGCCAGCGCGACTGACGGCTTTGGCGCTGCCAAAATGGGTCAGAAGCGCTCGTTTGCGCGCGGCTCCTACGCCCGGCAAATCGTCAAGCGGCGTTGCGCCAATGGCCTTGGAACGTTTGGCACGATGGGTCCCAATTGCAAAACGGTGCGCCTCGTCGCGCAGGCGCTGAATGAAATAAAGAACGGGATCATTCATTTGCAGAGCGAAAGGGCGTGAACCTGTGCGATGGAATTCTTCCTTGCCGTGATCCCGGTCAACGCCTTTAGCAACACCCACCATAGGAACATCCGAAACCCCGAGTTCTGCCATAATTCCTGCAACAACACTTACTTGCCCCGCACCGCCGTCAATCAGCAACAGCTCTGGCCAATTACCGCTCTGGCGTTCGGGATCTTCTTTGATAAGGCGCTGGAAGCGTCGGGTCAGCACCTCTTTCATCATGCCAAAATCGTCACCCGGGGTCAGATCTTTTCCCTTGATATTGAATTTACGATACTGGCTTTTCACAAAGCCTTCGGGGCCAGCGACAATCATCGCGCCGACTGCGTTTGTTCCCTGAATGTGACTGTTGTCATAGACTTCAACGCGCGCAGGCGGCGTACCCAGATCAAATGCGTCAGCCAAGCCTCGCAAAAGTTTTGCCTGAGTTGCTGTTTCAGACATACGCCGCGCCAGGCTTTCACGGGCATTGCGGGCGGCCCCTGACATCAGTTCCGCCTTTTCGCCACGTAGCGGCACCGCAACCTCAACCTTACGTCCTGCTTTTTGGCTTAGCGCGTCCTGAACCAAATCGGCGTTTTCGACCGGATGCGAAAGGAGAACCAGTCGAGGAGGTGTTTTGTCACCGTAAAACTGACCGACAAAAGCCTCGAGAACCTCACTTGCCTCGGCCCCTGCCCCAGTACGTGGGTAATAGTCGCGGTTCCCCCAGTTCTGATTAGCGCGTATGAAAAACACTTGCACGCAAGCCTGACCACCGTCGAGATGAAGCGCGATGATATCCGCCTCGGCAACGCCGCGTGGATTGATACCTTGAGTCGATTGCACCTGAGTCAACGCACGAATGCGATCACGCAGCGCGGCGGCGCGCTCAAATTCCAGCGCTTCGCTTGCTGCCTCCATCTCTCGTGCAAGATCTTCCTGAACGCGGGTCGATTTGCCTGCCAGAAACCGTTCAGCATCACTTACCAAAGTGGCGTAGTCGTTTTCAGATACATAACCAACGCAAGGGCCGGAACAGCGCTTAATCTGGTAGAGCAGGCATGGGCGCGTTCGGTTTTCAAACGTTGTGTCAGAACAGTTCCGCAGCAGGAAAACGCGCTGCAACTGGTTCAAAGTCCGGTTCACCGCTCCAGCGCTTGCAAATGGGCCGTAATAGTCACCCTTTTCTGCCTTGCGACCCCGGTGTTTCTTGATCTGAGGAAACCGATGATTCTTTGCGACAAGAATATTGGGAAAACTTTTATCGTCCCGCAGCAGCACATTGAAGTACGGTTTAAGTTGCTTGATGAGGTTTTGTTCCAGCAACAAGGCCTCTGTTTCTGTCTTGGTTGTCAGAAACATCATACTGGTTGTCTGCGAAATCATTCGGGCGATCCGCGCGCTGTGACCCGTTGGACTTGCATAGTTGGAAACCCGCTTTTTCAGGTTCCTTGCCTTGCCGACATAGAGCACCCTGCCCTGACTATCGAGCATCCGGTAGACACCTGGAGAATTGTCCAGAGTTTTCAGATAAGACAATATGCAGGCATGACCCGAAAGCGGTCCGCTTTGTTCCTTGATGTTGGTTTCGTCACTCATTGGCGTTAACAATCTGATTCCCTAGATGCCTGCAATCTTATGCTCCGGGTAGCAAGAGAAAACATGTCCACGTTTTCTGTGGATAACTCTGGTGGTAACTTCCGCTGCCTGCGAAATTCTCCTTGTTTTTAATCGGGTTCCATCAATTGCCTAATTTTTAGGCAGTAAAATAAGCCATTGATATTAAAGGTTATTTTTTATTCCACCGGCCAAATCACTGAAAACATTAGAGAAAAGGTAACAGTTTTGTGACGTCAAACTTCGAAGTGCACAAGTTTCTTGGTGTCTAATCTTTTGATCATTAAAAAGCGCTCTCTATCCTGAGGTTTCGAAGTGTCCTGCAGCCCAGATTCTGAGCCCAATCAAGAAATTTCGATTACCTAATTAGACTTTGGGAATAAAGAAGATTCCTACTTGCCGCTGCGTTATTGGGAACTTCGTCAGAGCAACACGATCAAAATATAAACTGCGTAAAGACTTGTCAGCACAATCCCCCACTGTTTGGTAATATTCCAGCCCAGAAAAACGAAAGGGGCCAGCAACAGCGAGGCGCCTAGCATAACCCAAAGATCGAAACGGAGGAATTGTTCATCCACCGGGATGACGCCTACAAAACTCGTGATACCGATGATTGCGAGCAGGTTGAACATGTTCGAGCCGATGACATTGCCAAGCGCGACGTCCGCCTGACGGCGCAAGGCCGCCATGACCGTTGTCGCAAGCTCTGGCAATGACGTTCCAACAGCAACCAAAGTTAACCCAATGACGGTCTCGTCAATTTCAAAATGTCGCGCGATGCTGACAGCCCCTTCCACAAGAAGGTCAGCACCAAGCGGCAAGCCTATCAGACCAAGCACCATAAAAATCCCGATACGCCACCACGGCATATCGGGGTCGACACCTTCGATGTCTTCTACATCGCCAATTGCACAGGGATCACATGCTGAATTGCCGTTGCGGTGCGCCCTTGCTTCGCAAAAGGCGTCACCTAACACGAAAAACAACGCGCTCAGTAATACGATACCATGCATCCAGGTGATTGGCCCCATCATCGCCACAACGATGAAAAGCACGCTGGACAGGATCATGTAGATATATGTTTTTCTGGTATTGCACTCGCTTGAGTGCAGCACTGCAAGCATCGCGGGTATACCCAGAACAAGCAAAATATTCGCCGTGTTCGAACCGATCACATTGCCAAGCGCAATACCCGGGGCATTTTCATGGACAGCATTTATCGCAATCAGCAATTCCGGGGCTGAGGTGCCGAAAGCCACGATTGTCAGGCTGACAATTAAAGCCGGGACACCAAGACGTAGTGATAGATTCACCGCGCCTTTGACCAGTACATCACCTGCCAACAGCAGAATGACCAGTCCCAGACCTACATAGACCCAATCCATTCGTCAGCGACCCCTTTTTCCGCAGTCGCACGGACCTTTGCCGATGCGAAAACGCCCGCAAGACAGACATTTCCGGTTGTCGAATGCCGTTTTCCCCGGGAACCGAAGTTTTCCAAACATAGCCAGAACGACCATGGCGATCAGAAAAAGACTGACGATCTTGATAATCATCTAAAGGCCAAATCGCGCGTATTCTGCCCGCTCCTCTATTCCGGTCAAAGCATCATTTACGATGCGCGCACCGAACCGTTGCAGGATCGATTTTTTCTGCCCATAGCGCAAGAAGCGCACCTTCTCGCCGTATAACTCTTTCATCTTCGGGACAAGATGGCCGATGCCATCAACCAGCCCAACGTCCAGCGCCTGCTGACCCACCCAGATTTCACCTGTGAACAGGTCCTTTTCCTGATCAAGCTTTTCACCACGGCGGGATGTTACATGTTCCTTGAAGTTATCGTGGATATGTTCCAGCAACACCTTCAGCCGTTTCACATCCGCAGCCTTTTCTGGCTGAAACGGATCCAGCATAGACTTTGATTTGCCTGCTGTATGGACGCGGCGTTTGATACCATGTTGCCCAATAAATTCTTCAAGTCCGAAGCTTGATGAGATGACACCGATCGAACCAACAATAGAGCTGTGATCGACCCATATCTCGTCTGCTGCAGCAGCCAGCCAATAGCCACCAGAGGCTGCCACATCTTCAACAAAAGCATAGACAGGTACGCTGTGTTCCTTCGCGAGCCGCCTGATCCTCGCACCGATCAGCGAGGATTGAACAGGCGAACCACCAGGAGAGTTCAGCAGCAGCGCAACAGCGGCGGGTTTACCCCGCTTGAAAGCACGCTCCAGTATCGGTGCAATGCCGTCGTCGTTCAAACTACCTCGGCCAGCGGTTGCAATAACGCCCGAAAGGCGAACAACGGCGACTTTGGGTGCACGGTTGAGAAAAGGTATCCATCGAGTCATCCCCCCGATGTAGAGCGCGACCCGCCCCACAACAAGGTCAGGTGCAAAATCAACACCCAGTGTTGCGTCGCTGCCGACAGAAACTTTTTTAGCCCGACAAGAAAACGCCTTTACCCACTCGAAAGTATTTTACTGAAGATCACTCTGATAGGCGAAAATTGCGGGCGTACCGCCCGTATGAATGAATGTGATGTGGTCACCAGGTTTGATCACACCACTTTCAAGGTGATCAAGTAAACCAGCCATTGTGCGGCCTGAATAAACAGGATCAAGAAGCAATGCTTCGTTCTGTGCCGCGCTCTTAATTGCCTTTGAAACCTGAGCATTCAGCTGGCCATAACCCGGAGCCAAAGACGTATCGTCAATCTGAACGTCGCTCTCTTTAACAGTGGCCTTCCCACCCAGCAACTCAGCCACCTCGCGCGACCGGCGCAAGATTCGCGCGCGCTGCTGAACTGCGTCACGTCGCACACAAATACCGAGAACAGAGACGTCCCAGCCGATCGCTCGTGCACCGACCAGAAAACCAGCGTGGGTCAGCCCGCTGCCAGAAGGCACGAAAATGTGATCCGGCATTGTTCCCATTTCACGATACTGCAACCAGGTTTCAACCGCTGCAGCAGCATACCCCAACGCCCCAATCGGTGGGTGGTCGATACCAAGATGAATGACGAAAGGATTGCCGCCTTCTGCTTTGATGTTGGCAGCCATACGATCCAAATTTGCGTCTGCAGCGCTTTCGTTTTCACCCTCCGGGAAATACTCAATTTCACAACCCATTAATTTCAGAAGCAGGACATTGCCTGAGGTGTTGTAGGCGACATCATCCTTAGGCACGCGATCTTCAAGTTGCAGGACCGGGCGCATGCCCAGCTTTCTTGCTGCAGCCGCGCAGAGGCGCACGAAATTCGACTGAACAGCCCCTGTGATCAGCACTGTGTCCGCCTTTTGTTCGACGGCTTGTCCAAGATAATATTCAAGCTGACGAACCTTGTTGCCACCCATCGCGAGCGGCAGGCTGTCATCACGTTTAGCATCCAGTTTTATACCGAGATGTCGGCCAAGGTTGTGTAAAGGTTCAAGATCAGAGGGCTTACTAAAAAGCGGCGCGCGCGGGTGGTTTTCAAGCTCTGGCAGCACTTGCGCGAGTTGTTGAAAGTTTGTGGGCATCGCGGACACCTCTTTAGCAACACAGTTCCTTTTAAGGATTAGTCGCATTTCCACGACCCTGCGCAAGAGCGAATTCAATGTCAGGCAGTTCGCGCTTAGCGAACACCGTGCATGTCGCTTAGAGAAGGCGGCCCAACTGTCAGCAAAGAATCTTTTTTCGTTCAGGGTCGTAGGCCGATCCATTCACCAGCAATGCCCGTGATCTTTCACCAAAGGCTTCGACCTCAAATTCCGTTTTCCCAAACAGGTCTGACGGCAGGTATCCCAGAACCAAACTTTTACCGACCGAATATCCAAAGTTACCGCTTGTTGTCTGGGAGATCGCTTTGCCGCCATGGAAAATGGCCTCTCCGCCAAAAACCGGCAGTGGTTTTTCAAGCGCAAGGCAAACGAGCTTTCGCGCTACGCCTTCCTCTTTGATCCGTGCAAGCGCGTCAGAACCTAGAAAATCACCTTTGTTCCAATCTATCAAAAATTGCAGCCCCGCCTCAAAAGGAGTGTAGTCCGGTGAAATATCGGCACCCCATGCTAGGTATCTTTTTTCCAACCGCAGGCTATCAATCGCCCGGTATCCGGCGTTTGAAATACCAAACGCCTGCCCGGCATTTTCCAGCACTTCATAGACGTGCTGCATGTATTCGGTTGGAATGTAGAGCTCCCAACCCAGCTCTCCTATGTATGTCACACGGTAAGCAACAGCAGGGGAGCACCCAATGCGAATGTCGCGTGCTGACATGAAAGGAAAGCTTTCATTGCTGACATCTGTATCCGTAACCTTTTCCAGAACCTTACGCGCCAGTGGACCTGCAAGATTGATCACGCCATGGGCCGACGTGATATCTGAGACACGCAGGTCAAGCGCATGGCCCTTTCTGTATCTCTGCGCGGCCCGCTCTATCCAGTCGCGGTCACGCACTCCAAGGCCGGATCCGGTGATTAGCCAGAAAGACGTTTCAGACCGGCGAATGATCGTCACATCCGCCTCTATCCCACCCGCGTCATTGCAAAGCTGGGTATAGGTCGCACCGCCCGGTTCTTTGTCTACATTTGCCACCGCGAGATATTGGAGGAACTGGCAAGCGTCCCGCCCGCTGATTTCGAATTTGGTGAAGGACGACATGTCGATCATCACAACGCCTTCGCGCGCGGCCTTGTGTTCGCGACCAACGGTCAGGTCCTGCCCCGGTCTATCCCAACCAAAGACATCTTGTTGCGGAATGCCCCCTTGGGCGAACCAGTTGGCACGTTCCCAGCCAAATTTGGAGCCGAAGACCGCACCCTGATTTTTAAGTGTTTGGTAAAGCGGACTACGCCGCACGCCGCGCGCGCTTTCCAGTTCTTCCCCCGGCCAATGGATAGCGTAGTACTGCGAATAGCTTTCAACAGCGCGGTCGTGCAGAAACTTTTGCCCTGCATGCAATGGCCCAAAACGACGGATGTCAAAGGCCCAAAGGTCAAGTCCGGGATCGCCATGCATGATCCAGTTTGCCGCTGCCTTACCCGCGCCACCCGAGGCCGCAATTCCAGAGGTGAAGGCACAGGCGACAAAGAAGTTTTCAAGCCCCGGCACTGGCCCCATAACCGGTTCACCATCAGGTGAAATTGGGATTGGGCCATTTATGACTGTACGAACACCAAGTTCCCCAAGGATCGGCAAGCGGTGCATCGCAGGCTCTAGAAACTCTTCAATTCGGTCCATGTCGGCGTCAAACAGATGCCGTTCATGAGACCACGGAAACCCCTCTTTCGGGTTCACTTTTCGCGTTGTTTTCTCCCATCCTCCGATTGCCAGCGCCCCGGGTTCAGGTTTCGCGTAATATCCGCCGTCCGGGTCACGAAACGCAGGAAGATTACTGGGAATCGCATCTGTTTTCTCGGTCACCAGATACTGATGCTCCACAACACCTGCGGGTATTTCAACACCGGCCATCCAACCGACTTGCCGGGCCCACAGGCCACCTGCATTTACAACCGTTCCAGCCTCGATATTTCCGTGGTCTGTCACAACTTGGGTGATCCGGCGACCGTCGCGAACCAGATCCTTGACCATCACCCCTTCGAGTATTCGTCCACCATACTTACGGATACCCTTGGCATAAGCCTGAGTCAGACTGTTGGGGTCGATATGCCCATCATCCGGAATGAAAGCGGCGCCTATCAGGTCATCCACCTTTATCAGCGGATAAATCTCTTTCGCCTCTGCCGGAGTCATCATGTTCATCTCAAACCCCACGGCCTGCGCTGACGAATATGATTTCTGCAATTCTTTCCAGCGGTCCGGACTACTGGCGATCCGCATACTGCCGACCTTGCTCCAGCTCGGGTCCTGACCCGTGTCTTCAAGCAGGGTATCAAACAGCTTTACACTGTCGTTCATCAGGCTCATCAGATTTTGTTGCGACCTGAATTGCCCGACCAGACCAGCAGCGTGCCATGTGGCCCCTTCAGTCAGCTTTGATTTTTCCAGTAAGATGACGTCTTTCGCGCCAGCCCGGGCCAGGTGGTAGGCGATACTGGTACCAATCGCGCCTCCACCAATGATCACGATGTTCGCAGTTGTTGGAAAGGTTTTGGTCATGGGGTGTTCGCTCGTATGTGTTAGCTAGTGGCGCTGGGTGGCTTTCCCACGACGGTTAATCCGCCGTGCACGCGTCGGTAACTTTGAGCCGATATCAATCCGCTCCCAACCTTCCTGTGGGTGGGAATCTCCGGCAACAATGCCTTCGAATTCAGCCCTGATTCGGGCATCTGCGTCAGCACCCAAGGCAGCAGAATTTGGAGTGGACAGAATCTCTAGCGCTTTGTTGAGCGCCCGTTGCTGAATTGTGGAAGACCCCTCCAGTTCCCATTTTTCGCGCAGGTTTCTGTCGGCAAGTACCGGCATGAACGTCGCCGTGTGCATACGCTCCAGCGTAGACGGGTTGTCCGCAAACATCCCCGCTGGACCAGTGTCTTTGATTTCCTGCAAACTGGCGCTTTCTTTGGAAAAGCCAAAGCCCTCGCGCACCCGTTTGATCATCATCGAAATCTCGTTGTCGATCATCAACTGGCCAAAATCAAACGACATAAGCGCATCCTGCAGCCCACCCATCACGATGAAATCAGCGCCCGACATAGCGCCCATAAGGGGCGACATACCTTTCTCAAAACCCGATTGCGCGTCGGACACCTTGGAATTCGTGAGGCCCAGATACCCCCCGGCAGGCACGTTATAAAACCGCGCCATCTGACAGACCGCCGAGTTCATCATACCAATTTCAATCGCGCCGGGCGCATAGGCCCCGTCCCGCATATCCGCAAATACCGGAAGGAAATTATAGATTTGTGCGGTACCCTCTTTGCTCATCTGTGCCAATGTCGCCACGGCCAGCCATTCTGCGTTCATGATCGTCAGCATGCCTGCCAGCGACAGCGGCGTGCTAAGACCCCCCATGGGCGCAATCGTGCCATAGGCGGTAATGCCGTTTTCGGCAAAATACATCATGGTTTCAGTGCTGTCGTAATCCATCGTCAGTGGCGAAACGATGGAACAATAGCCAAAGTTGATGAATGGACGTTCCCAATACGCCTCAGGTGAACCGGCAATAAGTTCCCCCAGCCGGATAACCTGTTTGGCTTCCCTCACATCATAAACTGATGTTCGTACAGGTTTGACGCAGTTTTTCAACGCTGCATAAAACCGTGTCAGGCTGAACTGGTTTGGGGGAGCATCATCCGCCAGTGTCGAAATTGAAAACAGATCAAACCCCGGCAAAGTGTTTACCAGATGTGCAATCCGCGCGATGTCTGCCGAAGTCGACCGACGGGTAATACCGGTTGCGGGGTCAACAATATCCGGTGCCGAGCTTGCTGTTGCAACGACGGGCAATTCACGCGGGAAGGTAATATCATATTTTGGGTCCCGCCCCCGCAGGGTAATGGTTGGAGGCACCATTTTTCGATATTTTTCAACAACCTCTGCCGGAACTCGAACCAGTTCCGTTTCATTGTCCACAATCGCACCGTGATCGGCAAAACGTTTGCGTGCCTTGGCGTTTCGCACGATAAGGCCGGTTTCTTCCAGAATTTCCAACGACGACGCGTGTACGTACTGAATTTCCGCGTCTGTGAGATAAGAAAAAAACTTCACCTGTGTTCTCCCGCGAATTGCAGATTCAGGGGAAGTGTAGGCACATCTGTTCTTGCGACAAACGATAATTACTGCCAGTTTGCATAAGCACAACTTATTCAAAGCCCGCCGATGAAACGCCCGAATCTGAATGCACTGCGCACGTTTGAAGCTGCTGCTCGAAAGCTAAGCTTTTCAATTGCAGCCGAGGAGCTGAACATCACGCAGGCCGCGGTAAGCCAGCAAATTCGCAAACTTGAAACGTTTTTAGGAAGCGAGCTTTTTATCCGAAATCACAGGCAACTTTCGTTAAGCGCGGTTGGGCAGGCCTACTTCAGGACCGTCCAAGAAGCGATCGACAGGTTGGACACGGTGACTGACCAGCTCTTCCCGGAAAGATCAAACCAAATCGTAACAATACGCTGTACGTCAAGTATCGCGACACTCTGGCTTGCACCAAACATCGGCGCATTTCACAGAGAGCATCCTGAAATTGACCTTCGCATTCGAACGCTCGACTCCGAAAACTCGGCAGACAAAATTCCAAATGTAGATCTGGAAATCTTCGTTACAGGCAAAGACGTTGGCGACCCAAATACGAGCCCGCTGCTAACATCTACGATAACGCCAGTTGCGTCTCCCCGTTTGCTCGCTGAAGCGGAGCCGTTGAAAAACCCCGGAGATATCCAATCTTTCGAACTGATCCATGTTCTGGGTTATGAAGACGACTGGCACAGATGGTTTCGCCATTTTGGTCTGAAAGATGTTGCTGTACCACGCGGCCTGGCCGTTGATGGATCCCTAATCGCCCTTGAGGCTGCCGTTCGCGGAGATGGGGTCGTCCTCGGGCGGCGGCCCTTTGTTGATCAGCATTTGCGATCTGGCCAACTTGTAGAGGTTTTTGGCGCGCCCTATTCCCTAGCCGCCAAATACTATTTGCGTCAATCCAGGGCCAGCGGCGATCAGCGTTCTAAACAACGTGTTGCGACGTGGCTGAAACAACTTTGCGAACATGCGGGCTCCGAGACGGACGGGTAGGACTTGCTTTACCCCGGCACGACATCCAACATGTCAAGTGCGGCGTTTGGAACTGCAAATCTGGACGGCAGTAAACTCAAACATTAGGATACAAAGTTTGGGTAATTAGAGAGCGGGTGTGACTGGAACATTTCCGTTTGGAGGAAACTGAGAATGCCTCAGAAACCTTTACGGTTTGGATGGTTCGCCGGTGTCGCCACGGTACTTTCGGTGGTGGCCTGCTACGGTTCCCTCGTCTTAATTTCCGCTCTTGGTGCTCTTGGCATCGCCATACATTTGAACGAGACACTTTGGGCCGGTGCAATTGTTCTGTTTGCAATCCTTGCACTCTTCGGTCTGGCACTCGGACGTAATCGACACAAAGTCTTTTGGCCGATAATGCTCGGCATGGCAGGAACTCTCGCAATTATCTTTGCCATGTACGTGCGGTACGACCGGTTCGTCGAGATCACGGGCTTCGTGCTGTTGTTTCTTGCCGCAATATGGGATTGGCGAATTCGTCAGTCCAGATAGTTTCACCTTTCGCAGGTGTCCCAGTTCTTCCAGAGCAATTTTGGCCAAACGAACATTCGCGGCGGGGCAGTGGATTCAACTACTTTTGGGAACATGGTTTCAATATCCCCTGATAGGCGGCAATAAGCCCTATCACGGGAGCTGATATTTCAACGTCGAATTGGAACTGCCCTTTTTCTTGTGCTTCAAAACTATTCCCTGAGGGCAAAAGCACTTTGGGCAGTGGCAGTCCGAACAGCGACCAGCGGCGTGGTATCAAGAACAACTTATTATCCTCCACGACCAAAGCCAAAGCCACTTCAATTGCTCCAAAACGCTCCACAAGAAGGTGTTCGTTCCTACCGGCACCTCGTGTTTGAACTGAAGAAAAAGTCTTATTTCCAAATGTGCGCGTCCATTTTTCACCACCATTCTGTGGATCAAACTGCACCTTTACTGGCGTTTGATCGGCACTTGGCGGAAAGCCAAATACACCTCCCAGCACTTTGGACAGCAGCCCTTTCCCGCGTAGCACGTGAGCTACGCCTTCCCAACTACGCGCTTTTGTTGAATCATGGATCGCTTGAAGCTGCTTTGGAAGAGTATCGAACGCATCCCCCAAGACCTGACGGTATAGGCACGCCCTTCTTCCAGATAGAGCCATGACGTTGGGTCTGCGGGGTCCATCGCATAATGGATCATCAGGGCTTTCCCCAATTCCGATTGCAACGGCACAATTCTGAATTCCTCACGTTGATCATTGTGAGCAATCCATTTCGCCCCGCGGCGCAAAGCGAACAACGCGCATCCATGACGCATATTGGCCCACTGTCAGCGAAATCGGGCACGTTGTCATCATGACGGTAAGAAAATGGGAGGCTATCTAAAAACATACTCGGAACAAATGCGCGTGACGGTTAAAAATTCAATTCCTTCTTGGTGATTTTCTAAAATTGACCGCTGTAAACCGTGTGGCAACCATATGACCGTAGGATTGGCAGTTGCCCCTTGTCGGATGGCCGCACTGTCGCCGAGCTCATGTTCCGTTCGGGGCTTGTCCGCGCTGGCGATAGGGGATCGGCGGTTGCGCGTCTGCCACAGAGCCAAATGCCCCCTGCTGCTTTCACGGGAAAATTCTGCGTGCAGCAACGTTCGCCCCTAGGCGTTTTGCAAACGATTGAACTGTATGTCTGTCATCACAGTTTTTGGGAACGCTCCTCTCGACATCACATATGGACACCAAAGGCTTAATTCTTAATCTAGTCCGATCAGACCAACGAGAAGGTTTTCTGTAATCGCAGTTCGTGCAAACCGATACGCCTGAGTTTCTTGATTTCGGTATTCTGCCCAAAATCCGAAGGCCGCAATTGTCGCCTCATCAAGTTGGCCAGTGGAAACTTGGTCCAGAAACTTTTGATTCTTCAAATTTGTTTGAGCCAAGTGAATTTCCCCTGATGTCAAAGGACGTTCCAGAATTAGGTTCACTGCACCGTTCATCCATGGGGCCACCAAAACACGTCCGTCAATTTCGAGTATGTCGATCAACGACTCGCCCTCACACCCATAATTCCAGCCGGTGAGCACGCGATGATCGACGACCGTGTCGCCCAATTCAACTGGACCAAGCATTACATCGGCTAAGAGTGGGTCCATTACATCAAGGGGCACAGGTATTTCACGGATCTCCCACTCATCGCAGGCTATCGCTTCAAGTGAAATGGCCTCAGCCGAAAGGGAAACCGGATTTCCGATGATTTCGCCAATATCTTGCAAGACAGGTGAAGTAGCGACGCCGCTGGCGGCCCGCGCATCAACGATCACAAATTCCCCAACAGGTGGGCTTAACATACCGGATTCAGTCGGTAGACAGTTCGGAGGTTCACCGCCGCCACAGACGCAACTCACGTCCGGTGGGCAATAACATTGCGCTGCAGGAACATAGGAGCATCCCGCTTGAGAATGACATTGATCTACGGTGCTTTGATGCTGCTCATAGTCAATGGAATTTCCCGCGCTGCTCAAAATGGCTTGCTGAAACCCGATTTGGCAGCGATCCCATGGCGCAATGCATTCAGATTTTGCGGTCAACATGCAATCTGTAGAGCTAACACAAGAAAGGGCGTCCAAACTGTTGCAGTCAATTTCTTGGGCCCCGGCAGATGTGCCTGTGTTCGCAATCCAAAACCAGCACGCGCAAAATATCAGGATCTTACTGTTTTGAGATATTCGCATGGACGCTCTCCTACTTTGCCGTGATTTGGCCCGAAAATTAAAACCTGCCGCCCATTTGTTTGGGATATCCAAAACCTTCTTAACACACGTCTTAAAGGGGACCAAAACCTGAACGGAGCCAACTCACAGACGCGAACTCTCAGCGGAGCAGAATACCAACCAGACTTTGCTGATCGTTACCTACAAAAGCCGACAAAAACTTACCGGCAAACGAATGAAGGGAAGAAACGATCCCCCTTGCCAGCAAACCTGTCCCTCTCCAATGTGACAGAATGTTTGTTCAGTTCCATTTTAAGCTTTTATTCATTCAAACGGAGTGTTGTTGAGTGGTCTCCCAACGCCCCGATAAAGTTGTGCCTGCCATTCTACTGAGCTTATTAGCCATCGTTTTGTTTGATTTTATGGGACTGATCGTCAAGCGTCTTTCAGAGGATTATAGTGCCGCCGAGCTAAGTGCCTATCGCAATTTTTTTGGACTTATCCCGAGCGCGATTGTCCTTTTCTCCTCTCGCCAATGGCATCAGAAAGGACGATTGATGCGAATGCGCCAGTGGGAGCTCGCATGCCTGCGTGGTGTGATTACGGCGTTGGCACAGTTTCTATTTTATCTGTCCTTAGGGCGGCTGGCATTTGCCACGGCCTCGACAATTACGTATTCCAACGCGCTGTTCATGACGGCCCTAGCGGTGCCGCTGCTTAGCGAGCGGGTTGGCCTCGCACGCTGGCTGGCGGTGGGTGTTGGTTTTTTAGGTGTGGTCATGATCGTGGGACCCACGGGCGAAAATTTCACGTATGACGCATTGTTGCCGCTAGGCGCAGCGTTTCTGTATGCGCTGTCAGGTGTAATGGCACGAATGATGGATCAAAGCGTGCCAAGCCCTCTGATCAATCTCTATTCTACGGTGGTGTCTTGTGGAGGTGCGGTGTTGCTAACTTTGCTCACAGGCGGTTTCTCCGTGCTGGATGGGTCACGTGATTTGGGTTGGATCGTGGCGATGGGGTGTCTTGGAGGATCGGCGGTGTTAGCCTTGGTCGTTTCGTTCAGGATGACCGAGCAGAGCAATCTTGCTCCGTTCAACTATTTCGGCATCTTGATTGCATTTGTCTTTGGTTGGGCATTTTTTGGAGAGGCCCCGATCGATGATCTTTTTCCGGGTGCGTTTCTGATCGCAACAGGTGGCTTGTTGATTGTCTGGCGTGAGCGGCGGTTACGTCAGACCAAGAGCGCGCGCGCCTTGAAGCCCGATTAAGAAATCGCGTTAGCGTCTGACGCCTGCCTTTTCGCCAAGTTACCAGCGTTTGCATCCGCGTCGAATGTTCCGTTCATGCAGTTATCAACGCTTCGTCTTGAGATATGGCGTTAGCTGCACGAACGTCATTGACGGGGAAAACGCCGAACTTCCGTGACTAGTCGCGGCTAAAATGCGTTGGGCTTTCATAACCCACTTCGAACCCTACGGCAGATACAGAGTGTCGACCTTTTTGTATGAGGTCACGCGCCTCGATCATACGCAAATCCTTTTGATACTGTAGCATGGTTGACTAACTGCGCACGATTAGAAACTCGCGATGTCCGGCTCCGCCTCTAAACGGACATCAAAACCGTTCGGTTTGCGGTCTCAATTCAATCTCCCACGCCCAGGACGATGGGTGCTGGTCGAGGAAATGCATGTAGGATTGGGCGATGGCGTCTGGATGCAGCACGGTATTGCCGGGCTCAGAGTCGGTGGATTTGGCGATAACGCCATCAATTACAAAGTGGCCAATGTGTATGTTTTGCGGATGCAGTTCGCGGGCCAAAGACTGACACAGCCCCCGCAATGCGAATTTCCCCATGGCGAAGGCCGAAGAATTGGCGAAGCCTTTGACCCCGGCGGAAGCCCCGGTGAAAAGCAACGCACCGTGCCCCTGCGGCTGCATCCGTTTGGTGGCGTAATGGGCCATCAGAAAGGCTCCGTAAGCGGTGACCAGAATGGCGTTTTCGACGGCTTCAGTGTCTAGATCAGCGACAGCTCCTCTTACGCGGGAACTTGGGTTGTAAATGGCGACGTCCAATGGCCCTTTGGTATCGACTGTGTCGAACAGGCGGGCCATGTCATCGCGGTTGCGTGCATCGCAGTTGATCAATACCGCCCCGGTCTCGGAAGCAAGCCCACCTAGATCAGACGTATCGCGCGCAGCGAGGATGAGTGAGTGGCCGCGCGCGTGCAACGCACGGGCGAGTGAGGTGGAGAGGCCTTGGCCTGCACCAATAATCAAAGCTGTGGTCATGAAATGCCTCCCGTTCCGGACACTTTTATCACGTTGAAGGCCATCCTGCGACCCACTGAACCCTGGTCGCCTGATCCATCAGAGCTTGAAGTAAAAGCTTAAGACTGACGCGCCAACAACGTTGGCAAAAAAAGAACCCATGCACAATTTGAGGAATTGGTGGCTTTCGGTGGTTGCGAACCAACCGGCGTGTGAGCAAGGACTTATCGTCCGGTTCCCTGATAGGTATCGAGGGAGATATCGCAGGAATACTCGGCCTCGCACAAGACAACAAAAAAGCCACCCGCATGACTGCCGATGGCCTTGTGCAAATAAGTTTGGTTGCGGGAGTAGGATTTGAACCTACGACCTTCAGGTTATGAGCCTGACGAGCTACCGGGCTGCTCCATCCCGCGACGGTTTATTCTGGCCCATTGCCTTTTCTTGATTTTTTGGCATTGAGCGGTTTGTTTTTGTCATCATTCAGAGAGATAATTTTCGCGTTTCTTACTAGGTTTGGCGGTGACCTACTCTCCCACGCCTTAAGACGCAGTACCATCGGCGCGACAGCGCTTAACTGCCGAGTTCGGGAAGGGATCGGGTGTTTCGCTTGTGCTATGACCACCAAACCGAGAAAGAAACGCAATTTATTATCTGCGTTTATAGCAGATATCCAAGTCAAATATTACTGTGTTGTGTGTATGCTTTTGATTTTCCGTAAAAGTCTGGCTTCTACTGGATCAAATCAAGCCTATCGGGCAATTAGTACCAGTCAACTGAACGCATTGCTGCGCTTACATCTCTGGCCTATCGACGAGGTGGTCTACCTCGGCCCTCAGGGAGATCTTGTTTTGAAGGGGGCTTCCCGCTTAGATGCCTTCAGCGGTTATCCTGTCCGATCATAGCTACCCAGCACTGCTCCTGGCGGAACAACTGGTACACCAGTGGATCGTTCACCCCGGTCCTCTCGTACTAGGGGCAACTCTTCTCAAATCTCCTACACCCACGGCAGATAGGGACCGAACTGTCTCACGACGTTCTAAACCCAGCTCACGTACCTCTTTAAATGGCGAACAGCCATACCCTTGGGACCTGCTCCAGCCCCAGGATGAGATGAGCC